>CXWK01000103.1_pt3 | contig 308612 bp, 305 predicted proteins | sample 590851 | NCBI WGS metagenome assembly CXWK01 (sample SAMEA3498364, study PRJEB10139) | wastewater metagenome | biome: wastewater treatment plant; material: activated sludge | place: Denmark | collected 2014-08-01
TGGCCGATGATGCGCGGCAGCATCGCGCACGCACCCATGTCGCAGCCAGCGAGGCCGACGCGCGTGAACAGGAATGCGGTTGATGCCTCCGGAGTCGCGACTCGCAGATCGGACGCCATCGCGATGATTGCACCAGCCCCGACGCATACGCCATCGACCGCCGAGATGATCGGCTTGCCGCAGCCGATCATGGCCTTCACCAAGTCGCCCGTCATACGCGTGAACCGCAGCAGTTGCTTCATGTCCATATCGACAAGTGGCCCGATGATCTCGTGCACGTCGCCGCCCGAGCAGAAGTTGCCGCCATTCGGTGCGAAAACCACGACGTGTACGTCGTCGGCGTCGACAAGCGCACGAAACGTGTCGCGGAGCTCGGCATAGCTCTCGAACGTGAGCGGGTTCTTGCGCTCTGGTCGGTTCAACCGCACAGTTGCGACGCCGTCAGTCACCTGCCAAAGGAAGTGTTGCGGTTTCAGTTCAGCCATCGACGGCATAAGCCACCTTCCTAGACGGATCGATTCGTTGTAGCAGTTCTTCAAGCGCGTCGAGATCGGCCGACGAAACGTCGCCAAGGATCGAGTCGACCTGTGCCTCGTGTTCGGCTGCGAGCCGTGTGAACTGGCGACGACCGGCAGCGGTGAGCGCCACGTTGATGATTCGCCGATCCGCAGTGGAGGGCGTTCGCTGCACCAGCCCATCGCTTTCCAGCCGGTCGATCACAGTGGTCGTATTGCCGTTCGATACCAAGAGTCGCCGTGACAACTCCGTCATCGTCAGCTCGCCATCGGCACGGTGCAGCGCGGCCATCACGTCGAAGCGTGGCATCGTCGAGTCGTGCGCGCGCAGGAACTCGCGCAGGTGCGACTCGGTGACACGCGTGATGCGCAGCAGCCTGATCCACAGCCGCAGTCGGCGCTTGGAGAGCGACTCGCTCATACTTCGCCGCCAGCGATCCCGATCGCCTGCCCGTTGATCGCGTCGGACCCAGCACCACACAACCACAAGGCAGCAGCTGTGACTTCCGAAGGTTCGATCAACCGGCCGAGCGGGCTCATGCGTGTGATCGACTTCAGCGCCTCTTCGCGTGTGCGCCCGGTCTTCTCGATGATGTTTTCGATCGTGCGCTCGGTCATCTCGGTGTTCAGGTAGCTCGGGCACAGCGCGTTCGAAGTGACGCCGGTACCGGCGACCTCCTGCGCGATCATCCGCATGAGCCCGACGACGCCGTGCTTGCTGGCTCCGTACGCCGACACGTAGGGGTAGCCCTTTAGCCCGGTGATCGACGAGATCACGATCAGACGACCCCACTCGCGACCCTGTAACTGGCGCAACCCTTCGCGCAGCGTCAAGAACGCGCCGGTGAGATTGGTGTCGATCATCTGCTGCCAGAGTTCGAGGCTCGTGCGCACGAGTGGAGCGCTCTCGGCGACCCCTGCGTTGGCGATCACGATGTCGACAGGACCAGCTTCGGCAAACATGCGCGCCACATCGGCCTCGCTGGTGACGTCGCCGACGACGGCGTAGATACCAGACGCGCTGTTGGCAACTGCCGCGAGTGGTTCCGGTCGGCGACCGGTCACCACCACCTGTGCACCAGCGGCAGCGAACCCGCGCGCCAAGTCGGCTCCGCTGCCGGTGCCACCACCCGTGACGAGTACCCGCTTGCCGGTTAGCACCTCACTCATGCTCGAATCGTCTCCTGTGCGCGTTCGGCCAGTCGCACTGCTTGGTCGCGACCGGGTAGGTAGGGCAGTGGCCACGCCGTGTCGTTGTCGCCCAGCGCGATCGCGGCGTGCAGCGTCCAGTAAGGATCGGCGAGGTGCGGACGGCCGAGGCACACGAGGTCGGCGCGACCGGCAATCAGAATTGAGTTGACGTGATCGGTTTCGTAGATGTTGCCGACGGCCATCGTCGCAATGTTCGCCTCGTTACGGATGCGGTCAGAGAACGGCGTCTGGAACATGCGGCCATAGATCGGCCGCGCATCCGTGGACGTTTGCCCTGCGGACACATCGATGATGTCGGCGCCGGCCACTGAGAACATCTTCGCAATCTCGACCGCTTCATCAGGTGTCACGCCGGTGCCACCAACCCAGTCGTTGGCGGAGATGCGCACCGACATCGGCTTCTCGGCTGGCCACGCCGCGCGCATTGCGGCGAACACCTCCAACGGATAACGCATCCGGTTCGCCAGCTTGCCGCCGTACTCATCGTCGCGTGTGTTCGACACCGGCGAGATGAACGACGAGATCAGGTAGCCGTGCGCAGCGTGCAGTTCGATCATGTCGAAGCCCGCACGCGCCGCCATCTTCGTTGCGCTCACGAACTGCGCAGTGACCGCGTCCATGTCGGCGCGTTCCATTGCTTTCGGAGTCGGGTTGCGAGGCGACCACGGAATAGCCGATGCCGACATCACCGGCCACTTGCCTGCCAGCGACGCGACCGGTACGTCGATCTCTTCCCAACCCAATTGCGTGCCGCCCTTGCGGCCGGAGTGGCCGATCTGGCAGCAGAGCTTGGCGTTGGTTTCGGCGTGCACGAATCGCACCAACCGCGTCCACGCCTGCTCGTGCTCCGGCGCATACAACCCCGTGCATCCGGGGGTGATGCGACCCGCGGGCGACACGCACGTCATCTCCGTGTACACCAGGCCAGCGCCACCCTTCGCGCGTTCGGCGTAGTGCACGAAGTGCCAATCGGTCGGGCAGCCGTCGATCGCCTTGTACTGCGCCATCGGAGAGACAACGACGCGATTTACCAGCTGCATGTCGCGCAGTCGGAAGGGCGCGAACATCGGTTCCCGTCCCGGCGTGCCGTCGGCTTGTGCTTGGAACCAATCCTCCGCTGATCGCAGCCATTCGGGGTCGCGTAGCCGCAAGTTCTCATGCGAGATCCGCTGCGAGCGGGTGAGAAGTGAGTAAGCGAATTGCACCGGGTCGAGATCGAGATAGCGCTCGACCTCTTCGAACCATTCGAGGCTGTTACGTGCCGCGGACTGCAGGCGGAGCACCTCCACACGACGCTCGTCCTGGTACCGCTCGAACGCTGCCTCCATCGTTGGTTCGCTGTGCAGAAACTCGGCCAAGGCAATTGCGCTATCGAACGCGAGGCGTGTACCCGACCCGATCGAGAAGTGGCCCGTCGCCGCAGCGTCGCCCATCAGTACGACGTTCTCGTGGTACCAGCGTTCGCAGATCACGCGCGGGAAGTTCATCCACACCGCTGAACCGCGCAGGTGATTGGCGTTGGAGATCAGAGCGTTGCCGCCGAGGTGCTTGGCGAACACCTGCTCGCACGTCGCGATCGTCTCTTCCTTCGACATCTGCTCGAAGCCCCACGCGTCCCATGTGGCCTGCGTGCACTCGACGATCACCGTCGCAGTGTCGTCGTCGAACTGGTAAGCGTGGATCCACATCCAGCCGTGCTCGGTCTCTTCGAAGATGAAGGTGAACGCGTCGTCGAACTTCTGGTGCGTGCCGAGCCAGATGAACTTGCACAGCCGCATGTCGATGTCGGGCTTGAACACGTCGGCGTACTCTGTGCGCACCAGTGAGTTGATGCCATCGCACGCGACGACGACGTCGTACTCGTGGCGGTATTCCTCGGCAGAGGCGAACGTGCTCTCGAAGCGCATCGTGACACCCAACTCGCGGGCACGCTCTTGTAACAGCAGCAGCATCTTCATGCGGCCGATCCCCGCAAACCCGTGCCCGCCCGACACGGTGCGCACACCGCGATGGATCACTGCGATGTCGTCCCAATACGCAAAGTTCTCGCGGATCGCGGCGGTGCTCTTCGGGTCGTTGCTCTCCATGTTCCCGAGCGCATCGTCCGACAGCACCACACCCCATCCGAACGTGTCGCCAGCGCGGTTGCGTTCCAACACGGTCACGTCGTGCGCTGGATTACGCAGCTTCATCGAGATCGCGAAGTACAACCCTGCCGGTCCGCCTCCCATGCACAAGACCTTGAGTGGAGCTGTTGGCACGGGAGAGAGTGTCGCGCCGATCGCGAGATACTTCAAGCTCAAACTATCTCTGCTTGCTATGGTCGGCGCGATGACCGACGTTCCGAAGGAAATGCGCCAACTGCGTTCACTCGTCACGGCCGAGGGGGAACTGCAGCTCTCGATCGACACTGTGCCGACCCCGACCCCGGGGCCAGGTGAGGTGCTGGTGCGCATGGAAGCCGCTCCGATCAACCCGTCGGATCTCGCAATGTTGATCGCGACGGCCGACGTCAGCAAGGCCAAGCGCGACGGCACCAAAGTGACGGCACCGATTCCGTCCGCGACGATGAGCGGCCTCACCGCACGCGTCGGCCAGTCGATGCCTGTTGGCAACGAGGGCTGCGGCATTGTCGTGGCTGCGGGCGACGCGCCCGACGCGCAAGCACTGATCGGGCGCATGGTCTCTCTCGTTGGCGGCGCCACTTACGCCGAGTATCGAGTCGTGTCGACGATGTTCCTGATGGAGCTACCCGATGGCACAACGCCCGCGCAGGGCGCCTCGTGCTTCGTCAACCCACTCACCGCGTTGGCAATGGTCGAGACGATGCGAACAGAAGGGCACACCGCGCTTGTTCACACGGCAGCCGCGTCGAACCTGGGCCAGATGTTGAATCGAATCTGCCGCGCCGATGGAGTGCAACTCGTCAACATCGTGCGTCGACCCGAGCAAGCCGCGCTGTTGCGCGAGCAGGGTGCACTGAACGTCTGCGACTCCAGCTCACCGACGTTCTCGAAGGATCTCACCGTCGTGCTGACAACGACCGGTGCAACGATCGCCTTTGATGCGATCGGTGGCGGCACGCTTGTCAGCCAGATTCTCGGATGTATGGAGGCCGCCGCCAACGCCAACGCCACCGACTACAACCGTTATGGCAGCAACGTGCACAAGCAGGTCTACATCTACGGCTCACTCGATCGCGGCCCAACGGAGCTCATCCGCAACTTCGGTTTCGCGTGGGGACTTGGCGGCTTCCTGCTCACTCCGTTCTTGCAAAAGGCGGGCCTGGAAGTGATGCTGCGTCTGCGCCAACGGGTGATCGACGAGCTGACCACGACGTTCGCCAGCCACTACGCCGACGAGGTCTCACTGGCCGACGCGATCGACCCCGATGTCGTCCGTAGATATGCGCGGCAGGCAACCGGCGAGAAGTTCCTGGTTCGTCCGTCGCTCGGTTAGTTAGTCGTAAGCCTCGTCGGGCAGCGGTCGTAACCACTGCGTCGCAGCGGCGCCGAGTTCGGCCCCTGCCGCGACTGCCACCGCAACAGCGTCGGTCGACTGATCACTGCGCCACCAGTGATTGAGGAAGGCAGCGATGAATGCATCGCCGCAGCCAACCGTTGTGCCGGCAACTTCGACAGCGTTCACCGGGATGAAACGTTCGATTGAGGCGCGGTCGCGACAGTCAATGACGTGCACTCCTCTTGAACCCATTGTGATCACGGCGAGCTTCCTAGTGCGGGTTACCACCTCGCGGATGCCGTCGATCGTTGGATCCTCGATAGCGCCCTGCCACCCGATGAACGCCGTTCGCAGCCAGCGCATCGTGGCTTCGAATCGAGCGATGTCGTAATGGCGAAAATCCAGGAAGTCGCCGCTGGCGTCAAGATGACCGACCGCTCCTTGCGCGCCGAGACGATCTAGCTCTGCCGCAACGGGATCGGCAAGCACCATGTGCAACCGCCGCGCGGACCGCACCAGCTGCTCCTCTTCAGCGGTGAAGCGAAAGTCGCTCCACACTCCCTCGACGAAGTTGTCCATGAACGGTTGACGATCGGCGCGGATGGTGATGTCGATCGCAGCTGATTGGCCGTGCGCGACCAAGGACGGCGAGTAGGCGATGCGGTGGCGCTGGAAGAAGTCGGTGAACACCTGCGGCATGTCGTCGCCGATGCGAGTGAGGAAGTGAAACGGCAAGCCACGTTGGCTCCAGTGGTACGCCATGTTCAGCGCACCACCGCCAGGCAGCACAGCAGTGGGAATTGGGGCGACCGGTTCGATGTATCGATCGAGACTTGCCGGCCCCCACAGCAGGTTTTCGACGGTCACAAGCCATCCAACGGCTTGTCGCGGTTGGGACCCAACGCCAGGAACCTGTCGTAGCGCACCTCGATCACTTTGCTCATCTGCCAGAAAGCTTCGACGGACAGGTGCGAGCACCCCTCATCGAGAAACCAACCGACGTGCCCCGGCGCGCTGACCAACAGCGCCGGGTCGTGAGCGGGCACTACTGCCGGGTTCAGGCAGTAACCAGGCGAGAGCGCATCTCGGATCTGCAGCAACGCGTCGCCACGAAACCCACGGGCGCGCGGCACGCGATGGGTTGCCCCAGAACCAAGGTCGCGAAGCTCGATGTCTTCGCGCGCGGTCTCAGTCACGGTTGGCCAATCAGCGTCGTCGACGAGCTCGGCGATCACGCGTCGCACTGAGATGTCCTGGTAGTGGTTCATCGCAGTATGCGGTTGCTCGTACGAGTCGTCGTGAACGTTCTCGACGCCCCAGTCGTACACATTGCCGCACACCGTCACCAAGAACTCGACCAGTTCCGGTTGACGGCGCAGGAATCGGCGGTATGACTCTTCGTACTCGAGGATTGCTATCGCGGGCGAAACGATCTCGCCGCGCACGTAGTGGCCGTACCGCCACCCATCGACCCCAAAACGTTCGTCGAGCACCTGTTGGCGGCGGGCTTTCTTTTCACCCGCAAAGCCGGGCACTCCGATCGGCACCCACACCTGTTTGAGCAACGGGGCGGCCGGGAAGTCATCAGCTGTGCTCATTGACACAGCAAGTTACCCTGGCGCGCCATTACTGTGGAGCCCGCATGGGCAACCTGAGGGTGCGATGAACCTGCTAGTGGATCAACAGCGACTACTCGAGGTCGTCGAGGCGATGCCCGATGGCGTTGTGATCGTCGACGCCAACGGCTTGATGGTGTTGGTCAATCGCGAGATGGAGCGCCTTGTGGGTTACACCCGCGAGCAGCTGTTGGGTCAGCCCGTCGAGATGTTGGTTCCGGGTGAGTTGCGAGCAGGGCATGTGACTAGCCGCGAGGACTACTCGGCTGCACCGCAACGTCGAGCAATGGGCCGCGGGCTCGATCTCTCTGCATTGCGCCAGGACGGAAGCGCCTTTCCGGTTGAGATCGCATTGGCGCCTGCGCAACTCGACGGTGAGGCAGTAGTGATTGCGACCGTGCGCGACGTCACCGCCAATCGCACTGCTGATGACGAGCTACAGGCGGCGCGCGACCGTGTGATGCTGGCCGAAGACCACGAACGCATTGCACGCGACTTGCACGACACTGTCATTCAGCGGTTGTTTGCAGCCGGCCTCTCACTGCAGAGCGTGATCCCCTCTGTTTCCGAGCAGGCCCGGGCCAAGATCGAAGCGATCATCGACATGCAAGACGACGCCATCCGCGAGCTCCGTACCGCGATCTTCGGGCTGAGCAGCAAACGAAGTACCGGTCAGACGATTCGGGTTGTGGTGAATCAATTGGTGGACGACGCCTCGCGGGTGCTCGGCTTTCGCCCTGTCTTGCACTTCGCAGGCGTGCTCGACAGCGTTGATGCCGAGACCACTGCTGAGGTGGCGGCGGTAGTACGCGAGGCGTTGAGCAATGTGGCCCGGCACGCCCGCGCTGGTCGCGTAGAGGTATCACTGCGACACACCGATGGAAACTTGTTCGTTGGTGTCAGCGACGACGGGTTAGGCATCCCGCAGAGTCATCAGTTGGGTAGCGGTCTGCTGAACATGCACGATCGAGCTGCGCGTCTTGGTGGAACGTGTGCCGTGTCGTCGGGCGACCATTCCGGCACCACCGTGCGCTGGACAGTTCCGATCGGCCAATAGTCGTCAGGCCAGTAGTCGGTCAGCCCTGTTCGTCGTCGCGGCTGATAGCGGCCTTGACGGCGAAGACTGCCGCTTCCGTCCGTCGGCTCATCCCCAACTTCATCAGCATGTTCGAGACGTAGTTCTTGACCGTCTTTTCGGCGAGATGCAGTGTGTTGCCGATCTGACGGTTGGTGGCACCTTCTGCGATCAGATCAAGAATCTTGCGTTCTTGCACCGTCAGCTTGGCGAGTCGCTCGTCTTCCTCGCTGGGGTTCCGGAGGCGATGCAAGACTTTGGCCGTGACCGTCGGATCGAGCAGCGACTCGCCGCGGGCGACACGGCGGATGGCCGACACGAGATCGTTGCCGCGGATCTGCTTCAGCACATAGCCAGCAGCGCCGGCCATGATCGCCTCGAACAAGGCATCGTCGTCGCTGAACGATGTGAGCATCAGGCACGCAAGGCCGGGCTGTTGACTGCGAACCTCGCGACACACCTCAACGCCACTGCCATCAGGTAGTCGCACATCCAGCACCGCTACATCGGGTCGCACCGCCGGGATGCGTTGGACTGCTTCTGCGGCTGTTGATGCCTCGCCAACGACCACGAGATCGGGCTCCGCTTCCAGGAGCTCGCGCACCCCGCGCCGGACGATCTCGTGATCGTCAAGAAGGAACACACTGATAGGTGTCGCGGATGGTTCGACCATCTTGACAGTCTGGCCCAGATCCCGGCGGGAATATCAGGGTCGAACGTCCCAATCGCTCAAACAGCCCGAGTGCAAGACATTTCCCCAGGCTCGTAGGCTTGTCTCCGTGTTGTTGACCGAACCGCCTTCCGTGTTGCCGCAAGCCAATGAGTCGTGCTGGTGTGGCAGCGGCCGCAAATACAAGCGGTGCCACAAACCGCTCGAGGGTCGTGTGCTGCAGGGTGTCGTCAGCCCGATGCGCTCGGTGCCCGACCACATCGCCCGCCCGCCGTACGCAGCCACCGGGCGCGTCGAGCGTTGGGCGGAAGACCGTGTGAAGTCGCCCGAGATCATCGAGCGCATGCGTCACGCAGGCATTGTTGCTGCCGAGATCCTCCGGCTTGTCGGCGAGAAGGTGCGCCCAGGCGTCACCACCGATGAGCTCGATGTCTTTGTGCACGAGGCCACCATCGAACGCGGCGCATATCCGAGCCCACTCAACTACAGCCATTACCCGAAGAGCGTCTGCACCAGCGTTAACGAGGTGATCTGCCACGGCATTCCCGATAGTCGGCAACTGCTCGACGGCGACATCATCAACATCGACGTCACCGCCTATATCGGTGGGGTACATGGCGACACCAACGCCACCTTCCTCGTCGGCGATGTCGATGCGGCCAGTCGCGAACTGGTGAATGTCACCGAGGAGTGCATGTGGCACGGCATCGAGGCGGTCGTTCCCGGCCGTCCCCTCAGCGACATTGGGCGTGCGATCGAGAACCATGCCAAGAAGAATCGTTTAGGCGTGGTCCGGGCGTTCATCGGTCATGGCATCGGCGAGCAGTTCCACACTGATGTTCAGGTGTTGCACTACTACGACGAGCGGGCGACGATGATCATGCGTCCCGGGATGACATTCACGATCGAGCCGATGATCACCATCGGTAGTTGGCAGCACCGCATGGTGTTCGACGACGACTGGACCGCTGTCACCGCCGACGGCAAGCGCACGGCGCAGTTCGAGCACACGTGTCTGGTGACCGACGACGGCGTGGAGGTGCTGACAGCACCGGGTGCAGTCAGCCCGTCGGCGCCCTGGAATCGCTAACGGCGCTTGCGGCGGTCGACTCGCGCCTTGCAGGCCAGCCAGATCGTGATCGCCGGCAGTACAACTAGTCGGGAAGTTGCATTCCAGCTCACTTCGAGTTCGGAAACAGCGATGAGGGCAACGATCGTGATGAAGCTGGCCTGGATGTCGATGATGATGCTGCCGAGTTTTGCCCACGCCCGCTGACGGTGGCAGCCGACCACTAGCGCCGCGTGTGCACCGGTCAGAACGAGTGGCAGCACTGCGACCGAAAACCCATCGAGCGACCGAGTGGCAGTGACGAGCGCGGCTGCCGCCGTCGCACAGCGCATGGCGTGGATGACGCTGAGGGCGAAGAAGTAGCGATCGGGGACCGACGTGCGGGTCGGTGCGTAGGACACGTAACCGTCAGGGCGGGGCTCGGGTATCCATGCTGGCGCATCACCTGCGCGACGTTGCGTGGTCGTGCCCTGAGTGGTCGTGCCCTCAGCCAATGTCGAAAAAGGATGCGCTAGATCCGGCATGTTCCACCCCCGCAGGCGGCCACGCTACCGCAGTGCCTAGCTAGTTGACCAGGGGCGTTCGCGCAATGGAATCTCGGCAAGAAGGCGCGGGTTGAGTCGCACAGTGCCGACGCCCAGGCCGCTGCCAGCTGCGTGATGATGGACCCACTCGTTGGCAGCGGCGGAACTGAGAACGCCGAGCACGCGCTCATGATCCTCAGTGACACAGGTGATGACGGGCACGCTGGGCAGCCACTGACCCTCTGGATCGGCGACCGCCTCGATCGCCTTCGTCTGATTGGCGATCAGGATCTTCGGCACAGATCGCGCCGCAGCCCATCGTTGTAGTCGTGGTGCCAGCCGATCGATGGCGACGCGCGGGGCTTCGTAGCGTTGCTTCGCGAATCGAACCGTGCGTTCGCCCCACAGACAGCGGCCGGGTTCGATCAGTCCGCTCGTGATCAGCGGCGGACCGTCGACATCGTCGCCGACCGCGCCAACTAATCCGTAGTACTGCTCTCGGAAGTCGACGGAGAACGTTGCGATGTCGCCGAGCACCGGCCCGTCATGGGCGGCTGGCATTGCATCCGTGATCAAGCTGGCCCATGTCGTCGGTCGCGGGCGCGGGGCCAGCTCGGTAAAGGTGGGGCCAAAGGACCGCCGGACGGTGCCCTGCTCGCCACCAACTTCCCACACGCCCGCCCAGACCCGGACTCCCGCGTCGAACATCTGAGTGTCGGACCACCACATCCAGCGCAGAGCTGCTTTCGAATCGACCGCGTCGCGAATCGGTGCCGCATCGCGGGTTGAAAGCAGTGACTGCGGCAGCACGAGGCCAACACGACCACCTGGACGGCAGAGCCGCATTGCCAACGCAAGAAACTCGGCGGCAGCGTCGGCGTAGGGTCCGCCACCGAACTGTGAGCGACCGCCGCGTGTCGTCGTCGTGGCAAGTTGGTTCAGGAATGGCGGATTGCCGACCACGACATCGAAGAGATCTTCGCCCCAATCGCGGGTGAGCGCATCGTCATGAATGAAGCTCGATTCGGGATCGATATCGACTCCAACTTGTCGAGGCAAACCTGCTGCGCGTAGGAAGCGGCCGTCGCCACACGCGGGGTCGAGCACAGACACTGCACCATCGAAAACGGCTTCTTCCACGATCGCGTTCACTAACCGCGGCGGCGTGTACCAAGCACCCAACTGCTTGCGCGTCCGGCGCGTCGCTACGGCGCGTTCGGGTTGGTTCACTGCGCCAGCGTAGGGTTTGTCCGTGGTGGCCGATCGTTATCTGACGTTTACTCGCGAGCAATGGTCCGAGTTGCGCGCCACCACGCCACTGACGCTCAGCGAGAGCGACCTGGAGTCATTGCGCGGCATCAACGAACGCATCGACCTCGACGAAGTCGTCACCGTTTACTTGCCGTTGACGCGACTCCTCAATCTCTACGTCGCCGCCACCCAGAACCTGCACAAAGCGTCGGCGGCGTTTCTGGGCACGCAGGCACCAAAGGTGCCGTACGTCATCGGTGTTGCTGGCAGCGTCGCTGTCGGCAAGAGCACGTTCGCGCGCATCCTGCAGGCGTTGCTCGCTCGTTGGCCGGACCATCCGCAGGTCGATCTGGTCACTACCGATGGCTTCCTGCACCCAAACCACGTGTTGGAAGAACGCGGCATCATGAACCGCAAGGGGTTCCCTGAGAGTTACGACACCCGTCGTCTGCTGCAGTTTCTGCGCGACCTGAAGGGTGGTGCGCCGGAGGCGACGGCACCGGTGTATAGCCATGTCGTGTACGACATTGTCGTCGACGCCGAGGTTGTCGTGCGCCAGCCCGACATCGTCATTCTCGAGGGACTCAATGTCCTACAGGTGGGTGGCGCGACCGACGGAGTCTCGCCCACCGAGTTCGTCAGCGACTACTTCGACTTTTCGATCTACATCGATGCCGACGAACGCGACATCGAAGAGTTTTACGTGCAGCGGTTTCTCACGTTGTGCGAGACGGTCTTCCAGGACCCTGGCAGCTTCTTCCAGCACTACGCGCACCTGTCGCGCGATGAAGCAACCGCAACAGCGCGGCTGATTTGGCGAGAGATCAACGGCAAGAACCTGCGGGAGAACATTGCACCGACCAAAACGCGGGCGGGGTTACTGTTGTTCAAAGGCCGCGATCACCGCGTCACCGAAATGAGGTTGCGCCGTCTATGAAGTCAACGGCTATGAAGGTGACGCTGCTTGGCACCATGCTGCTCTCGCTCACTGCCTGCACCGATGATCCGGAGACTGTGCAGCCGTACGACCGGGCGCCGGTGCCGGCCGTACCCGATCGCACGACTGCCATTCGTGAACAGTCGGTGATGGTTGATGGTTCGCTCGCGCCGAGCATGCCCGATGGCGACTATTGGGCGGAGGCATCCGCTGTCGGTTCCGGCCGTCCGTTCATCATGTTCGACTTGTCGCAAGCGCTGTTCGGCCAAACCTGCTTTGACGAACTCGGTGAGTCGGCGTGCGCAAACGATTACGGCGTGATCAGCGAGCCGCACGGCACGCTCTCAGTGTTGTGGGACAGCCTGCAGTCGGTGACAGTCGTCGCCGAGAGCCGGCAGAACTACGCGGTTCCTGGTGCCGAACTGGCATCGCTGATCGGCGGCAACGCGCCGAGTGCCGACGCCCCCGATGACTACACCTATGTGCCGTTTCCGTTCCTGGTCACCGTGCGCGACGGAGCGATCGTCGACGTGCACCAGATCTGGGTCCCCTAACTAGTTGCCGTCGGACTTGGGAGATCTTCAAGAGCTCCCCAGTACCCATCGAAGATCACCTGGTTTGGTTGCGGGGACCAAGGTGCCAACTCGTAGCCGTTCCACCATGCCCACTCGATGGCGGCACTACCGAGGTCCGGTTCGCCCGGATTCTTCGCATTCAGGTAGAACTCCGCCATTGTCAGATCGCCATAAGCCTTGAGCGCGTCGATCAGCTCTTGTTCGGTTCCGGGTTGACCCAGGCCAATGATGCCGTAGGCGATGGCCACCGTCTCTTGCGACTGGAGCAGTGGTAGCAGGTGGTCGACTTGGCCGCTGAAGATCCTGGCCAGGGCCGTTGCGACAATCTCCTGACTGTGCGTCACCTCGTACTTTGCAATCCCGTCGGTGAGGTCCGTGGCGCTCAGCGCGACGCTCAGTGTCCGCAACCTTTCGATCAGGAACGGCTCGGCACGAGGATCCCTGATACGACCGAGCACATTCGCCACCCGATCGAGTTCGAGTTCGTCCTCGCTGGTGGCGGCGATGGCAAGCAGTGGATCCACCGCTGCCATCCCGAAGGCGACCAGGCCATCATCAGCGCTGGCAAACTTCGCCCCATCCTCTGCGAATGGGTCATCCACGGCACCAAGAAACGCCCCAACTAACGGTTCAATCGCACGAACATCTCCGATTGCCACGAGCGCGTCCACTAAGCAGTCGGCCGCCGGGATGGACAGCGCGGCACTGAGTGCGTCTACCGCTTCTGTGGCTTTACGCAAGCCCAAGTTGTAAGCGGCATCACATGCTGTGCTCGCAGTCACGAAGGAGTCGCTCTCTTGGACAACAGTGATGAGTTCGTCTGTGGTCTTGTCTCGCGCTTCTTCGGCGCAACCGCTTGCAGAGGCGACGACCAGGGCGACAACGCCTAATGCACCTCGGTTGCGTGCCGCCGCAGACCGCTTGCGCATCACAACACTCCTCACCAGAAGCTCTCGGCTTCATTGTGCGGTGCGTTGCTCCTCGGGGACAGGGCCACAAGTCCCCCCAACAAACTCAGCTGAGACCGAGCCAGTCGGGAAGTTCCGTGATCGAAGCCAACTCCGCGAATCCTGTGTGATCGGAGAGATCAACTGGATCGATGCGCTCCAGTTCGAACAGCAGTGGGTACGGAATGTGCACGGCATTACCGCCGAGTGAGAGCACTGGCAGAACATCGCTGCGCACGCTGTTGCCGATCATGCACACCCGCGACGCTGGAACACCGAGCTTCGTAAAGATGCGGTGGTAAGTCTCGGCGTCTTTCTCCAGCACGATCTCGATCTCGCTGAAGTGATGGGCGAGTCCGCTCGTGGCCACCTTGTTGGATTGATGAATCAGATCGCCCTTGGTGATCAGCACCATGCGGTGGTGCTCGGCGACCTGTGCCAGCACTTCGGCCACATGCGGGAGTAGCCGCACCGGCTCGCTGAGTTGAGCGCGAATCATCTCGACGAGCTCGGCGACAACGTCGGTGGTCACGCGGCCTTCACTGATCGTGATCGCCGCTTCCACCGCAGACAGCCCGAAGGCCTTCACGCCGTAACCAAACACCGACAAGTTCTTGCGTTCGACTGCGGTCAAGGCTGCCTTGACATCGACACCGCTTGCCGCAAAGGGTGCGACCAGTTCGACGAAACGTTGCTCGGTGGCGTGGAATCCGTCTTCGCTATGCCACAACGTGTCGTCGGCATCGAAGGCAATGATGTCGAAGGCTGAAGCTTCGAAGGTCATCGATGAAGCGCGTTGAGGTAGTTGTAGACGGTGATCCGGCTGACACCGATTGCATCGGCGATGTCTTCCACCGCCCGCCGCAGAATGAACGCGCCGCGTTCGTCGAGCAACCGAATTGCCTTCTGCTTTTCCTCGCGGCTCATCGTCTGCAGCGGTGCACCCATCTCGCGCTCCACAGCTTCGATCATTCGATCGAGCGCGCCGTGCAGTGGTGCCGGACGGACAGCAGCGATCACTGCGCCCTCCCAGCGCAAGGGCAAGTCGCCGGCCTCGCGATCCTCGACCGCAACCAACATCGCGCCGAGCTGCTCGACGATCGGCTTGACCGCCAAGACCAAAGGATGACGCGGCAGCTTGTTCACGCTCCGCCGCCCGTGCCGTTGAGTTCGCTGCCGTTGAGGCGTTCAGCGTGCAGGCTGATATGAGTCGCCCCGTTGGCGAATGCCTGCGCAACGACTGCACCGACGACGTCGGCAGCTTGCGCTTGGGCGACCGTGCACGATGAACCGAAGGGCCCGAACTCAACCGCGACACCGAAGGCTTCCGCGGCCGCCACCGCAGCGTGCACGTGCGGCCCCGGGTTGCCCTCGGTGAATGGCTCGATCGTGAATTCCAGCAGCAGCATGACCAGATGGTAGGGCGATCAAGCCCAGGCGACCACCCAGGCTAGCGACCCATCACCCGTTGCAGATCGCTGCTGCGGGCGATGCAGTCGCTGCCAGCCGCCTCGAACGCTTGGTTCAGCTTGCCGAGCGCGGTGCGAAACGACGTGTTCCAGTCGTTCTCGAACTGATCGCGCGCCGGGCCGACCCAGGTAGTGCCACCGAGCGCGGAGGTGACCGCGCTCAGCACTCCCTCAATGCTGGTGATCTGCTGCTTCAACGACCGACCGAGTGTTGCGAGTTGTTCTGGATTTGCCCCGTACATCGACATGGTTGCTGTTCCTTTCGCTCACCGGAACTGGGTGCAGTCGGTGAGCAGCAACGGCAAGAGCAACGCCACGTTGTCGGGGACGAACGACTCACTGGCGAGCAGCGCTGCGAGTTCCTCGCGTCCGACCCAGCGCACTTCGGCAATCTCGCCGTCGGTGAAGGTGAAGGGGCCATCGTGTACGACGAGGAAACCGTGACCGATCAGCGACACGCTGTCATCGGTGAAGCGACCTTCGCCGAGGTGTTCCCATTGGCTGGTAGTGATCCCCAACTCCTCCACGAGTTCGCGTCGCGCGGCTGCTTCGTAGGTCTCCCCGGCGGCGACGACTCCGCCGGCGGCGATGTCCCACATTCCCGGCCACACGTCCTTAGTGATGGAACGACGATGCACGAGCAGTCGTCCGTCTGAACCAATCACCGCGATCGACACCGCTCGATGGTGCAGGTTTCCGGCGCGCACTTGCGCTCGCGTCACGGTGTCGACGACCCGGTCGTGGTCGTCGACGACATCAACCCACTCGGTTCGACCCGTCATCTCTGGATGCATAGCATGCTCGCTATGGAACTCGACACACTCCGCGACGAAGCCCGCGACCTCCTCGACGAGACCTCAACCTTGCGGCGGACGCTGCATCGGTGGCCGGAGCTGGGCAACGATCTGCCGGTCACGCGCGAGACGGTGCTTGGTGCGCTCGATGGCTTGCCGTTGGGCGTCACGCTGCACGAGACGACGAGCGGGATCGCGGCGTTGCTCGATGGCGGCAAGCCCGGGCCAACTGTTCTCTTGCGCGGCGATATGGATGCGCTGCCGCTGAAGGAGGACACCGGTCTCGACTTCGAGAGCGCCACCGAAGGGCAGATGCATGCCTGCGGCCACGACACTCACACCGCCATGCTGGTTGGTGCCGCCAAACTGCTCAGCGCGCGCCGCGCCGACATTCCCGGTCGTGTTCTGTTCATGTTTCAGCCGGGCGAGGAAGGCCACGGCGGCGCTCAATTCATGATCGACGAGGGCCTGCTCGATCCGGGGCCGGCCGCTGACGGCAGCGACTCGCCGGTCACCGGTGCGTATGCGCTGCACATCACCAGCAATCTTCCGACCGGATGGATCGCAACCAAGGGCGGCAGCATCATGGCTTCGGCCGACACGATGCTGATCACGGTGACTGGGCGCGGCGGCCACGCCAGCCAGCCGCATCACGCGCTCGACCCAATTCCGATCGCTTGCGAGATCGTGCAGGCCATCCAGATGATGGTGACGCGCACGATCGACGTCTTCGATCCCTCGGTGGTCACTGTCGGACGCATTACCGCGGGAACGACGAACAACGTGATCCCCGAGAAGGCAGTGATCGAAGGCACTATTCGCGCGATCAGCGAGTCGACCCGCAAGAAGGTGACAGATGGCATTCGCCGCGTCGCCGAAGGTGTGAGCGCTGCCCACGATGCGCAGGTCACCGTCGAGTTTCTCGACGGCTATCCAGTCACGTCGAACAACGCTGGTGCCGCCGACTTTGCGCTCGGCGTTGTGAAGGATCTGATCGGTGAGAACCAAACGGTGCGCCTTCCGAATCCCGTGATGGGTGCCGAGGATTTCAGTTACGTCCTCAATCAGGTGCCAGGCGCGATGTTGTTCTTGGGTGGCACCAGCCCCGATCGCAATCCGAACACTGCGGCTCCCAACCATTCGAACCGGGTTCTGTTCGATGAAGCAGCGATGGTCAACGGCATCGCCGTCTACTCGGCCATGGCGTTGAGGCACCTCACACCAGCAACCTGAGCTCGCTCTCAGATGCCATTGCGCCTTCCAGTTGTGCCGATGAAGGCAGCGATTGGCGCGTTGCCTCCGATTGCTCAGGACGACGAGTGGGCGTACGAGATCAAGTGGGATGGCTATCGCACACTTGCTTTCATCGCCAACGGTCAGCTGCGGCTGCAGAGCAGCAACAGCATCGATGTCACCGGTAAGTACCCAGAGCTTGCTGCGTTGCCAACGGCCGTCAACGCGCAATCTGCGATCATCGACGGCGAGTTGGTCGCGCTCGACGCCGCCGGTCGCCCGAGTTTCTCCCTGATGCAACAACGTTCGACGGAGGTTGCCTTCTACGCGTTCGATGTCTTGCAGATCAACGACGTCGACACCATCGCCCTGCCGTATGAGCAGCGACGAGCGCTACTCGTCGAGTTACTCGAAGCCGGTACGCACTGGACGGTGCCAGCGCATCGAATTGGCGACGGTGCCGCGCTGCTGTCGGCCAGCGCCGAGCAAGGGTTGGAAGGCATCATGGCGAAGCGGCTCGGTTCGCTGTATGTCCCTGGTAAGCGATCACCGAACTGGCGCAAGGTGAAGAATCGAACGCAGATCGAGGTCGTCATCGGCGGCTTCAACAAGGGAATCGGCAACCGCAGCTCGACATTTGGTGCCCTTCTTGTCGGTATCCCTGCTGCGGACGGATCTTTGACCTTTGCTGGCGGTGTCGGCACCGGCTTCACGCAGCAACGGCTGGAGTCACTGTTGCAGAGAATGAGCAAGTTGGTGACGTCGGAATGCCCCTTCGGCCAGACGCCACCTCGTACTCACACGGGTGACGCAACGTGGGTCCGCCCAGAGCTACGCGCACTGATCGAGATCGCCGAGTTCACCAACGAGGGATATGTGCGCCACGCCAGCTTCCTCGAACTGATTTGAGTCGACACAGGGTTACGTAGAGTGACGCCATGATCGATCGCGAATCCGCCGAGTTGTTGGATGCCTCCGATCCGTTGGCGCCGTTTCGTGATCGGTTCTTCATCCCTAACCCCGACGTGATCTACCTCGACGGCAACTCGCTGGGCATGCCGCCAAAGCGAACCCTTGAAAGGCTGACCGAGGTGTACGAGAAGGATTGGGCAACGGGCCTGATCCGCAGTTGGGACCATTGGCTCGACATGCCGCAGCGTGTCGGCGACCTCTTGGCGCCGCTGATCGGGGCGGCACCCGGAGAAGTGGTGTTGCACGACAACACCACACTCAATGTGTATCAAGCAGTGCATGGTGCCATTGCCATGCGGCCCGATCGGCGCGTGATCGCGATCAGCGCCGACGACTTTCCGACCGATCGATATGTGGTCGATGGCATCGCCGCCGCAACCGGCCACGCCGTTCGCCACGGCTTCGACAGACTCGAAGATGTGGCCGTGGTCGTCCGATCGGTCATCGACTACCGCACAGCTGAGTTGGTCGACGTCGCGAGCGAGACCGCTCGTGCGCACGCGGCCGGCGCCATGGTGGTGTGGGACCTCTCACACGCTGCCGGCGCGATCGAGATCGACCTCGGCAAGTGCGGCGCGCAGTTGGCGATCGGATGTACCTACAAGTACCTCAACGGCGGGCCAGGGGCACCGGCATGGACATTCGTCGCTCGCGAGTTGCACGACACCATTCGCCAGCCGATCTGGGGTTGGTTTGCAACCGAGGATCAGTTTGCAATGGGTCCAACATTCCAACCGCGTGCCGACATCGCGCGCATGATGCTGGGCACTCCATCGATACTTGCTCTCACTGCCGCAGAGTGTGGCATCGCGCTGTCGGCCGAGGCGGGGATGGCAGCGATCCATGCAAAGGGCAGCAAGCTCACCCAGTTCGCGATCGAACTCTGCGATCAGTTCGGATTCACCACGCCCACTTCGCGCGATCCTGTGCAGCGTGGCAATCATGTGGCGATCGAGCATCGTGAGGCGAAAGCAGTCGTTCGCGAGTTGGCGGCGCGCGACATCTTGTTCGACTTCCGCGAGCCCAACATCATTCGCGCAGGTTGCTCACCACTCACCACCCGTTTCGTCGACGTCTTCGACGGGGTATCGGCGATCGCGCAGCTTCGATGAGCGAGCGCCCCGCTCCTGAGGTCACGGTCGACGCCGTGATCGTTGGTGCCGGGTTCGCTGGTATGTACATGTTGCACGCGCTACGCGAGCAAGGTTTCAGCGCCAAGGTGATCGAAGTCGCCGACGATGTCGGCGGCACGTGGTACTGGAATCGATATCCCGGCGCCCGTTGCGATGTCGAAAGCCTGGAATACAGCTACTCGTTCAGCCCCGAGCTCGAGCAGGAGTGGGAGTGGACCGAGCGTTACGCAACACAGCCCGAGATCCTGCGCTATGCGCAGCACGTTGCCGATCGTTTCGACCTGCGCCGCGACATCGAGTTCAACACGCGGGTGCAGTCGGCGGACTTCGACGACAACTCCGTGCGCTGGACCATCACGACCGATACCGGGGTTGTTGTCAGTGCGCAGTTCCTGATCATGGCCGTCGGCTGCCTCAGCAGCACAAATCTCCCAGACTTCCCGGGACGCGACACCTTTACCGGCGAGAGCTATCACACCGGTACGTGGCCGCACGCGGGTGTCGACTTCGCCGGCAAACGTGTTGCCGTCATCGGCACTGGGTCGTCGGCCGTGCAGGCGATCCCGATCATCGCCGCACAAGCGGAACACCTCACCGTCTTCCAGCGCACCCCGACGTACGCCGTACCCGCGCACAACCGACCGCTCACCACCGCCGAGATCGCGGCGGTGAAGTCGAAGTACGGCGAACTACGCGCGGCTAATCGACTGACGATGACCGGCTACGGATCACGAACTCCGAGTGGTACGTCGACCGCCCTTGCCGATCCTCCCGAGGAACGCGAGGCCGAGTATCAGCGCCGTTGGGACACCGGTGGGTTGCAGTTTCTCGGTGGCTACGCCGACTTGCTGCTCGACAGGGCCGCCAACGAAACGGCGGCCGAGTTCATCCGCAAGCAGATACACGCAATGGTCAACGACCCAGCGGTCGCCGATCTGCTGACGCCGACGCAGGTAGTTGGCTGTAAGCGACTGTGTGTCGACACTGGCTACTACGCGACGTTCAACCGTCCGAACGTCTTGTTGGTCGATGTCAGCGAGCAGCCGATCGAGCGGATCACTCCCAGCGGAGTACGGGTTGGCGGAGTCGATTACGAGGTTGATTGCATCGTGTACGCAACTGGTTTCGACGCGATGACCGGCAGCCTGTTGAAGATCAACGCCAACGGCCCGACGACGTCGTTGCAGCAGGCGTGGGAGGCAGGACCGCGAACGTACCTGGGGCTCGCCGTGCATGGCCTGCCCAACATGTTCACGATCTCCGGGCCTGGCAGCCCTTCGGTATTGACCAACATGCTCACGTCGATCGAGCAGCACGTCGAGTGGATTCGTGATTGTCTCGTCGCCCTACGCGAGCGCGGTTATCGGCGTATCGAGGCGTCCGAGTCGGCGCAGGACGAGTGGGTCGACTACGTCAACATGGTCGCGGACATGACGCTGTTCCCGACCTGCAACTCGTGGTACCTAGGTGCCAATGTTCCGGGCAAGACGCGCGTGTTCATGCCCTTGCTCGGGTTCCCGCCGTACGTCGAGCAATGCGACAACGTCGCCGCCGACGGTTATCGCGGGTTCATCCTCAGCTAGCCCTGTTAGGTCGCGAGCTCGGGTCGGTCTTTGTACTGAGCGAGTGACTCCGGGTTCGCCAGCGCTTCCGTGTTGCGCACTTCGCGCCCGTTGACGACATCGGCCACCGCGAGTTCGCTGATCTTGTTGCTGCGCGTGCGCGGAATCTCGCTGACCTGCGCGATGCGGGCAGGCACGTGGCGCGGCGAAGCGTTCGTTCGCAGCAGCGCACGGATCTCCGCCTGGAGCTTGTCGGTCAACTCGAGATCGTCGGCGAGTTTCACGAACAGCACGATCCGTGTGTCGTCGTCCCACTCCTGGCCAACTGCAACGCACTCAGCGACCTGCGGTAGCTGCTCGACCTGCGCGTAGATCTCGGCCGTTCCAATGCGTACGCCACCCGCATTCAACGTGGCGTCGCTGCGGCCGTGAATCACGACGCCGTGGCGGTCGGTCCACGAAGCGAAGTCGCCGTGCGCCCACACTCCCGGGAAGCGTTCGAAGTACGCAGCGCGAAACCTGCTTTGCTCGGCGTCGTCGCCCCAAAAGCCGATGGGCACGCTGGGAAACGGCTGCGTGCACACCAACTCGCCCTTGGCTGCCGGCTCGCGCACCGCCCGCCCTTCGTCATCGAAGACCTCAACCGCCATTCCCAACGCAGGCCCCTGAATCTCACCGGCGAACACGGGGCGTGTCGGATCACCACCGACGAAGCAACCACACAAGTCAGTCCCGCCGCTGATCGAGGACAAGTGGAGATCTGTCTTCATCGCTTGATAAATCCAACGGAACCCTTCTTCGCTGAGCGGCGAGCCGGTGCTGCAGATTGTGCGTAGCGCCGAGAGATCGTGGGTCTCGATCGGGCGCACGCCGGCCTTGTTCACCGAGTCGATGTACTTCGCCGACAGACCGAGCAACGTCAAACGCTCGGCAGCAGCAACATCGAACAGAGCCGACGGCGTTGGATGGAATGGATTGCCATCAAAGAGAACCGCCGTCGCTCCCGATGCCATCACCGACACCAACCAGTTCCACATCATCCACCCGCAGGTTGTGAAATACAGGACGCGATCACCGGCCCTGATGTCGCAGTGCAGTTGGTGCTCTTTCAGGTGCATCAACAGGATGCCAAGTGCTCGGTGGGTGATGCACTTCGGTTTTCCGGTCGTGCCCGACGAGTAGAGGATGTAGAGGGGGTGATCACCGGGTAACCGCCGAAAGCTCAGCGGCGCGTTGTTGTGCGCCGCCAGATAGTCAGACCAGCGAACACCGTTTGGGATGTTGTCGACGGAAGGGGTCGCAAACAGAACGCCGACGACGACCGTGCGTCGCAGCGACGGCAACTGCTTCGTGATGTCGGCGAGACGATCGAGACAGTCGAACGACTTGCCGCCGTAGCGGTAGCCGTCGGCCGCAACCAGAACAGTCGGTTGCGTCTGGCCGAAGCGGTCGACGACACCGGCCACCCCGAAGTCGCTCGAAGTCGAGGTGAAGACTGCTCCGATCGCGTTGGCGGCGAGGAAGGTGATGATCGTCTCCGCAACGTGCGGCATGTAGGCCGCAACTCGATCGCCGGGTTGCACGCCCTCGGCGGTGAGTGCCGCCGCGAGCGCAGACACCTCGGCGCGCAACTGCGGCCACGTGTAGCTGCGGCGATCACCATCCTCGGTGATCGCGACGATGGCTTCCTTGTTCGCCCCTGGTCGATCAGCGAGCACGTTCTCGGCGTACGAGATCGACGCGTTGGGAAAGAAGCGTGCGCCGCGCACGTCGCCCGGTTGGAACACGAGGTCGCCAGCGTCCCCAATCACTCCACAGTCGTCCCAGATGCGCTGCCAGAACTCGCCGACTTCACTCACCGACCACGCGTGCAGCGAGGCGGCGTCGGTGACCTGCGGATGGTCGGCCGCGACCCGGCGTCGGAAGGCATCCATCTGCGTTGCCGCAACGCGGTCGGGCGACGGCACCCACAACGCCTCCATGCCTAAGCCTCCCCGGCTACCAGTTGCCAGAACTACCGCCGCCACCGCCGCCGCCGCCTCCGCCGGAGAAGCTGCTCCCGCCACTGCTGCTCGAACCACTGGGCGAGGGCTTGTTGTGGGCGCTCGCCCAATCACCGCTACGTGAATACGGGTAGAGCGGCGCGCTGTGCAGGGCGGCCTCTTGTGGCGGAACCGTGCTGCTGGCGATCGCACGCCCCCACGCTTCAGCGGCGCCCAACGCGACCGCCCACGCCGAGTACTCGCGCAGTAAGCCGTTCTTCCACGCCCAGTCGACGTGCGGACCTTCGCTAGCTGCGAGAAAGCGACGAAACGATTCGGCCTGCAACGCGTAGGCGCTGCCCTGTGCGCTGCGCACCGGGAGTAGGCGGCGATAGACGTTGCCTGCGACCAACGCCGGTATCACAAGCGAAGCGATGATCGCAGCTGGCCACGCACGTAGCCACTGCTGCCATACGCAAACAGCGAGAATCGCGACTCCGGCGAACACGATCATGCCCAACGGCTTCGGGAAGTGTGCTGTGGTGCCTGGCGGGAACTTCTTCCACCAGCCCGACTTGCTCGCTTCCTTCAATTGATCCTTGTACACGGAGGTCCACAGCTTGCCCAGCTTCGGCTGGTACTTGCCCAGCTGGAGTGTGTTGCTGGCCTCGAACAGCGACGTGATGTCCTTCTGTATGGCAGCCGATGCTGTCGTTACTCGCGGCCCAGGGCTCAATGTCTGCACACCGTCACCGCTGACGGTCAACACCTCCTGCGCGATGAGGTCCGAGAACCAGGCCGACACCGACTCGTTGTCGACGCGTTCGTTGAGCAACATCGCGCCTTGCCACGGCCGTAGACCGCGCGGTGCTTCGAACTCGGTGGTCGCCATGTCGTCGAGCTGTGCGTCGGAGACGAGCCGCGCCGACCCTTCGGCGAACGCAGCATCAGCAACGTTTGTACCGGCCACTTCGTTGCGCCCAAGTCGGCGAGCGCCTGCAAAGGCACCTCCAGCGGCCAGCGCCCCCAATGCACCTAGCGCCAAGGCCCACTTGCCACTGTCGTCGTCGCGACGCGGTGGCACGGGTGGCACCGCCACTTCAGTCGGCTCGGTGACGGCAGTGATCGTGCCCCGAATCGTGAGTGCTGTGTTGGGTGCGAAGGGTTCGATGATGGCGCGGTAGACGTCGCCGTCGCGCACTAAGTCGCAGCCACCCGTGGCGCCGAGACCGAGCTGGCATACCGGGTTGGTGAGCTCGAAGCCGGTGACCACGATCTCGATTCGTCCAGTCTCGAGCGAGGTGTTCTCGTCGGAGATGTCGAGTGCCAACTGGCCGCTACTGATCCGCGCGTTCGGCAAGGTGTACGAAAGGAAGTAACGGTGTTGGCCGGTGTAGGTGACGTCGGGGTCGCCCACGCGAATGCGCGTGTAGCTGCCTTCCCAGTTGACCGAGAGGTCGTCTTCGGCGTCGGGGGAAAACGCCTCGACGTTTTCGGGTTCGCCGAAGTCGTTGGGGATCAGTCGCTCGTAGCCGTGCCGCTGAGTTGTGCCGAAGTCGTCGTCGACAATCTCGGTGATGCGCACTCCGTCGGGGCCGTCGGGCATGACGACGATCTGCTTCGCCTCGAACCGTTCTTCGTAGATGCCACCGCCGAGTACGCCGCCTGCGACGAGCGCAGGCGCTGCGACCAGGGATGCTGCGACTGCGAGATGACGCCATTGCTTCACGGGGTTGAGCACGATGCAACGGTATCGGTTGGCAACCTTGCGTCCGGCAATGCGTACAGTGAGCGGCGATGAGCAACGAGACGTGGGACGCCATCGTCATCGGGTCGGGGCCGGGTGGACTGACTACCGCCGCCTGCCTCGGATCCTCCGGCATGAAGGTGCTCGTGCTCGAGCGACACGACGTCGCCGGCGGCAACATGCAGGTGTTTCGCCGCCATCACAAGAACCCCGCAGGTGGCGAGGACTGGTACGAGTTCGACGTCGGCGTGCACTACATCGGCGAGTGCCAGCCCGGAGGTTTGTTCCCGACGATTCTCAACTCGCTCGGCGTGGGTGATCGCCTTCACTTTCGTGCGCTCGACGCCGACGGTTTCGACACGCTGCAATTCCCCGACTTCACATTTCGCGTGCCAGCGAGCTGGGAGAAGTACGAGCAACGTCTCGTCGACCTGTTCCCCAATGAACGCGCCGGGATCGAACGTTGCCTCCGCACGCTGCGAACTGTTGCCGAGGAGAGCCGCAACGTGTTCGGCGGTGAGCGGCCGACCTACGACCAGTGGGCGATGCGTCCGCTCAGCGACTTGTTCGACGAGAGCGAGTTGTCGCAACAGGCATGCGCGGTGATCGACCACTGGAGCGGGCTCTATGCGGGTAGCCCGAAGCAAACCGCGCTGGTCATGCATGCGGGAATCATCAATCACTACATGCAGGGTGCGTTCTATCCGGAGGGCGGCGGCCAAATGATTGCCGCCCGACTGGTGCAGGCAGTGGAGGCAACCGGCGGGGAGGTGCGCACACTCGCAGCCGTCGATCGCATCATCGTCGAGGATGGCCGCGCGACGGGTGTCGTGCTCGAGGACGGCTCGCGACTTGCAGCGCCACTCATCGTCTCCAATGCCGACTACCGGCGCACGATCGAGCACCTGGTCGGCCGCGAGCACGTCGCCCCCGGCACCGTCGCGTGGGCGGACAACGCACAGATGACGCTTGGCCTGATCTGTACGTATGTGGTGGTCGACAGGGTGCTCGACGGTCCCAACACCAACTATTTCGTGTTTCCCGACTATCGCACCGACGACTTGTACTCCGAGCTCGACGAGGGGCACCTGCCCACCGCCCAACTCCCGTTCGCCTACATTGCGATCGCGTCGCGCAAAGACCCTGGCAACGCCGAGTTGTGTCCGCCGGGTCACACCAACTTTCAGATCATGACGCTGGCGCCGCGCGGCTACGAGTTCTGGGGTCTGGAGGCCGGGCCCGCCGACGGCCAGAAGTACCGACGCGACGCGACCTATCGCGCCCGCAAGCAAGAACTGACCGATCGACTGCTCGACGCGGCGGAGCAGGTGCTTGGTCCGTTGCGCGACCACATCGTGCATGTCGAGACGGCGACGACGCTCTCCCACGAGCGCTACACCCACTCGAGCGGTGGTACGAGCTACGGCTACATGCACTCGCCCGAGCAAGTGGGCGATAACCGGCCGCAACACCAAACGGAGATCCCCGGCTTGTGGGTGGTAGGAGCGAATACGGTTTCTGGCCACGGGATCGCGGGTGGCATCACAGGCGGCGTGTTCTGCGCGAGCAAGATTCTCGATCGTCCATTGATCGTCGAGATGTACATGGGTACGCAACTGATCGACCCGGCCTCGGTTGCGCCCGACCCGAACCCTTTCGATCCGCTGGAGTATTGCCGTGGTGAGAAGCTGCGTACGAAGCGTGCTGCGCGTACGGCCTCGTTGCACGAGCGACGCGGCAACTTCAACTCATAGACGTTCGATCGGGATGATCGTCCCCATGTTCATGATCTTCTTCGGGTCGAAGGCTTGCTTCAGTGCGACCAGCATCGGGAACGAGGAACCGTATTCCTGCTCCACCCAGCGAGCCCGCGCTTTGCCGATTCCGTGGTGGTGAACGATCGAGCCGCCTAGACGCAGCGTTTCCTCGCAGATGATCGCAATGATCGGGAAGTAGTACTCGTCGTTCTCCTTCTCAGGAGCACAGTCGATGTCGTAGAAGTAGTTGAAGTACATGTTGGTGCCGTTGATGTAGCTGTGCGACGAGTGACCGCCGAGCAACGTGATGCCTCGGATCTCGCGACGGATGCGGGGTAGCACGGCCTCGTAGATGTCGTTGATCGTGCTCCAATCGGCGGAGATTTCGGTCGTGCGGTTCACGTTGCGTGTCGTGCGGATGCGTTCGTCTTCGCGGGTCACCTTGCTCTGGTCCCACACCAAGTCGTCGAACCAAGTTGCGATCAGCTGGCCATCGACTGGTTTGCACTCGGGGTACTTGGCAACGATCTCTTCGATGCCGGCGGCGGTAGCGGCCGAGATTCCGGCGTTGCCTTCGGCCATGAACAACAGCACACAATCGTCCTTCGCGGCGAAGTCAGAAAAGTGCAACTGACCATCTTCTGGGTCGTAGAGCCGAGCAACTGAGGGCTTGTAGCCGGCGGCCATCACCTCGCGTAGTGCGGCGAAGCCGGTCTTCATGTTCTTCAGTGTCCAGCCGAGGAAGATGTTGTTCTCGGGCATGTACGGGAACAGTTTGACGGTGACCTCGGTGATGTAACACAGGGCGCCCTCGTTACCGATCACGATGTGGCGAATGTCGGGCCCGGCTGCGCGACGGGGAACATTCTTGATGCGCGAGATCTGGCCGCCGGGGAAGACCACTTCGCAGCCGACGACCATGTCCTCGATGCCACCGTAGAGAGTGGAGAACTGGCCGATGCTGCGCGTCGCTACCAGGCCACCCATGCTGGCGATCGGCTTCGACTGTGGCGAGTGTCCGGTGGTGAGGCCGAGTTCGCGCACCTTGTCCTCCAACTCTTGGAGGGGAACGCCGCACTGCGCGGTCGCCTGCATGTTGTACGCGTCGATGCTGATGATCTTGTTCATCAACCCACCGTCGACGACCACTGAGTTCTCGACCGGGGTCTCCAGGCCGCCCTCGGTTGCGGTCCCACCAGTGCGCGCCACCACGTTGACACCCTGCTCGTTGGCGAAAGCGAGCACGCGCGCGACTTCATCGGTGCTGCTCACCATCGCGACCGCTGCCGGCAACGGCATCGTGTACACGCCGAAGATGTTCTGCAGCTTGCGAAAGTTGTCGATGCTGCGCTGCTGCAGAGTCGACTCATCGGTGACGACGCGGTCGTTACCAAGGATTCCCTGTAGGTGTTGGACGATTTCAGTTCGTGTCAGCGACATGGTGGCGTTCCTTCGTTGGTGAGTGATCGATGGTTGTCAGTGGAAGATCGGATAGGCGCGTTCGAAGAGCGCGTCGGTTTGGCGGCGGATGTCGTGGTACACGTTGTCGCTGATCTGTCGGTAGATGTCGCCATTGGCCGCGTCGGGCGCGAACGCTTCGCGTCCGTGCGCCATCTTCACCGTCGCGGTCTCGATGTTGGGATATACACCGGTTGCCGCTGCCGCGCACATCGCCGCGCCGAGGCTGGCGCCGCCACCATTGACTCTTCGTGAGGCCGTGATGCCGAACACGTCGGCGAAGATCTGCATCATCAAGGGACTGTTTGAGCCGCCCCCAGACACGACGATCTCATCGAGGACAATGCCGAGCTCGGAACACATCGCATCGACATGATGCTTCATGGTGAGCGCCAGCGCCTCCAGTATCGAGCGGAAAATGTGGCCCCGCGAGTGGCGGGCATCGAAGCCGAGCATGATTCCCTTGCGGAACGGCTTGTCGGTCGTGGCCAGCCAGTCGAGCACGGTCATCAGGCCGTCGCTGCCAGCAGGAACCTGCGTCGCTTCTCGTTCGATGTACTGCTCGCGTGACAGTCCCAGCGAAGCCGCTCGCTCGGCAACTTCGGCACCGAGCACGTCGAGGAACCAAGTCAGTGTCCACATCCCGCGGCGCACTCCGTTGCTCTCGTAGAGATAGCGGTTCGGAATACTCGCGAAGTTGGTCCAGAAGTTCGCCGGGTTCTTGTGGTTCTCGCGTCCGGGCACCATCGCCGTGACGTAGGTGCCGAGCGACACCAAGGCAGTTGTGCTTCTGAGGATTCCGCTGCCGAGCATCTCCACCGCCTTGTCGTTGGCGGTCGCGATGACGGGTATCCCCGGTGGCATGCCAGTTGCGGCGGCGGCTTCCGCGGTCAGTGGCCCGATCACGTCGCCGGGCATCTGCAACTCGAACAGCATGTCGCGTCTGATGCCGTACTTGTCGAGCACTGCGGCGTCTGTACTCCACTGCCAGGTGTCGGTGTCGATCGGCCATTGCGCCACGATGTTGTTGGCCGCGGTGTCTTTGAACTCGCCAGTGAGGCGATGAGCGAGATAGCCCGATGAGGTGGTCGCGTAGCTGACAGCTGGATCGGTGGGCACGTACGACTGATAGGCGCGCTCGTCCATCCAACTCATCAACGGCTCCGCCAATGATCCGTCGGCTTTCAAGAAGGCCTTGCAGCAACGGATCGGACACAGACCAATGCCAACGATCGAGGAGATCTCGCCACTGAAGTTGCGCAGCGCCTCGCGGCTGGCGGCAACGATCGAGTCCCACAAATCGTCGCCTGGGTGTACGGCGACCCCGTGCCGCGGCCGACTCATCGGTGCGAGCGCGTGCTGTCCACGGGCGACGGCGTTCCCGAGCGCGTCGTAGACGACGACTTTGGCGCTCTGCGTGCCGCAGTCGATGCCGATCAGGTAGGGAGGTTTCATCTGGTCGTTCTCGCTGATCGGTTTCGTCCGCTAGCGGACGAGGTAGCCGCCGTCGACGGCGAGGATGTGCCCGTTCACGTAATCCGAAGCACGACTGGCGAGGAAGACGACGGTTCCCATCAGATCGACCGGTTCGCCCCACCGGTCGGTTGGGATGTGGTCGAGCACGCGCTGACTGGTCTCGGGATTGCTGCGCGTCTGAGCGGTGATTGCCGTGGCGTAGTAGCCGGGCGCGATGCCGTTCACTTGGATGTTGTACTGCGCGAGTTCGTCGCAGTACGCCTTGGTGAGGCCAGCGATCCCGTGCTTGGTCGCCGCATACGCAGACGAGAAGCGGCCGCCGAGGAAGGAAAACATCGAACAGATGTTGATGATCTTGCCGCTGCGTTGCGGCACCATCCGCTGTGCGACCTCGTAGCTCATCTCGAAGGCGGCAGTGAGGTTCACCTGCACTGTCGCATCCCACTGCGGCCGTCCGAATTCGAGCACTTCGGCCATCGGACAAATTCCGGCGCTGTTGATCAGGATGTCGACGGAACCGAGTCGCTCGACGCACGTGTCGACGATGCGCCGAGGAGTGCCGGCTTCAGTGATGTCGGCCTTCATGAACTCGTAGCGAACGCCCTCGGCCTCCACCAACGCGCGTGTGTTGGCGGCTTGCCCGTCAGTGAGCGAGGCGTCGTCGATGATGCTGGGCACAAACACGTTGGCGCCACCCTTGGCGAGGGCGAGCGAGAACGCCTGGCCGAGACCGGTGTTGCCGCCCGTGACGATCGCGTTCTTGCCACCAATGCCGAAGAAGTCCATTGCAAACTCAGTGATGTCCACCACGCGCTCACTTTCCGAAAGGACCGGTCGGGTAGCACCGTAGTGGGGGCGAGCTTCGCCACGCTCAACGCCGGGGACCCCACCCGTCGCGTTGCTGCAGGGTTCTTCGGGTACTATCCTCGCATTTTGTCATGAGATTGAAACATTTGGCTCGGGGTTCGGTGGCCTGCCATGGGATGGTTTCCCTGGGTGCGGCGGCGGCGGCGCTGACACTGCTCGTCCCGGCGATCGCCGTGGGTGATTCTGAGCTCACCTCTGACCAGGTTGCGGCCGAGATCCTCAGGGTTCAGGGCAAGGCCGACGAGGCGGCGGCCCGCTGGGCAGCAGAACACGCCGAGCTGGAGCATCTCGAAGAGCTGATCAGCGTGGTGCAGGTCAACCTCTCTGAGAGCGCGGCCCAGCACCAGCACCTTGAGGACGTTCTCACTCAGATCGCTGTCGATCGTTTCACCGTCGGGTCTGGCGGGACGATCCTCATCCTCGGCGGCAGCGAAGTCGAGTCGATGCAGCGCGATGCGCTCTGGGCGTTCGCCGCTGATACTGGTGCGGCCGGCCTTGACGACATCGATGCCGTGCGCAGCGATTTGGAGAGCGATCAAGCCGAACTCGACGCGCTCTACGAACAGAGCGTTGCGTTGCTCGATGCGCTGGCAACCAGCCAAGTCGAGATGGAGGTGCAGCTCACGGAGTTGGCTGAGCTTCGTGACCGACTGAAGGAAGATGAAGTTCGGCGTGCGTACGAGGCGAAAGTGGCCGCGCAGCGCCGCGAAGCGGAACGCAAAGCCGCCGAGGAGGCTTCACGTGCCGCGCAACGAGCGGCCAGCTTGAACCTCGGGGGATCATCCAATTCCTCTGCGGCGGTCCCGGCCACTGCGGCGGTTCCCCGGGGTGTGTCGTGGTATTGCCCGATCAATGGGCCGCACGCCTTCGGTGACACCTGGGGCGCCGACCGACCTGGCGGGCGCAGACACAAGGGGGTCGACATGATGAGTCCTCACGGCACTCCCATTGTGGCCGTCGTGGCTGGGTCGGTCCGGATGCATACCAGCGAGCGTGGCGGCAACCTCGTCACTCTTGCGGGCGTCGACGGCAACCGCTACTTCTACGGGCATCTCTCTTCATGGGAGGGTGGCGATCGCGTCGTGTCGGCTGGCGAGGTCATCGGCTACGTCGGCAAGACTGGCCAGACGAGCGCTAACCATTTGCACTTTGAAATCCACCCCGGCGGCGGCGCTGCCGTCAACCCCTACCCGACCGTTCGCCAGCACTGCTAAGCGAAACGCCCGCAGTGCTCGCACAAGTTCGAGAAGTGATCGCCGTCATTCTTGACTTGCCGCAATGATCGACGAGGTGCCGGTCACATTTGAGCCACGAATCACGCGAATCAGAACCGGTACGCTTTCGAGCCAGGTTCCGGCGCGAAGTTTGTGGGGTTTTCTCCCACGTTTTCTTCCGGTCCCGCTCCTCTAGCTCAATGGTTAGAGCAGTGGACTTTTAATCCATTGGTTCTGGGTTCGAGTCCCAGGGGGAGCACTGCTGGTTCTTCGGTTGATTGGTGACACTGCCGACGTGAGGGAGCAGGGTGGCATCACGCGATCGGGCCTCACACTGAGTGGAGTCGCCGTCAGACGCGGCTGATGTCGAAGAAGAACGCCGGTTCCGTCACCGCGAAGCCGGCAGCGGCCATGAACGCGAGTTCCGAAGTTGCGTCTAGATGACCCTGGCGATTGGTTGAGGTACTGCCCGGTTGCAGCACCCACATTGAGCCGTATGTTTCGAAATCGCCGCCGGTCTCGAACGGAACCGATGCTGGTGGACCAACTGGAACTCCGATGGTCATCGTTTCGGCGCCGATGTCGATGGCGACTTGCACCGGCCCACTGTCGCCGGTAGGGAACTGCATTGTCGCGTCGATGACGACGGTGGCCGGAACAAGTTCCGGTGAGTAGCCGCAGCCAGTGACAGCACCGCTGATTGACACTGTTCCGTCGATCATCCCGAGCGGTGAATCGAACGATCCTGGGAACGTCAGGGCGTATGAGCCGGAGGTAACAACACCGCCCTCAATCGTGAACTCGATTGCTGACTCTGTCTGCGGACGCGCCCCGGATCCCGTGTCGGAACTAATAGAAAGATCCGTCGATGTGATGGTTCCACGCCAACCTCCGTCGGTGAACGCGATCTCGGGGAGACGGACTTGGAACTTGATGGAGCCCCCGTCGAGCGACCCGCCGGTGAGAATCAATTCACGTGCGCCCGGCGGAAGCTCGCCGATCGTTCCATCAGCGCTGCAAGCGCATCCTGCTTCCTCGAGGCAGAACTCGCGCACCAAACTGTTCTGCCACTCGATCGGCTCTTGGCCGAAGAACTCGAGCACACCGACGTCCGCGGCGAGGGACACCTGCACACGATTGCCACCGTCTAAGCGCAACTCCGGTAGCTCGTAGCGCGAGAAAGCCGCATGATTGCGTTCGTACTCGTAGGGCGCCGTTGGGGTTACGGCGTAGCCAAGGCGGAACGCGTAGTCAGGAACGTCTGAGATACCGAAGTCCCAAACGTCGGAAACGGGCAATGGGGCAACGCTGCCCGCACGCGCTAGAGAGGTGGCGGTCCGAGAGATCACAGCGGCCGGGTCGAGCCCAGTAGCGGCCACGGCTTCGACTCCGCCACCAGCTTGCAACATTTCGTCCCTCTGCAACCACGGCGAAGCCCCGAGTGACTCCAGCACCCAGTAGTGACCGATCGCTTCGTAACTCATCGCGTAGAGCGAGCCATCGCTAAGTGCCCAATCCTGAAAGTTTCTCGTCCCGCCGGCGTCGATGCCACCGATCTCGTTTCCGGCCCACTCGGCCATGCCCTCCAGGAGCCAAGCCTGCGCGCCGTACCAGTTTTCGAGGCCGAGCGCGTACTGAAAACAATGGAAGACCTCGTGCGCGACGAGTGCAGCCGTCAGCGAGTATTCGGGATTGAACTGCACCAGGCAGCGATCGGGAACGCCGGTGAACGGCAGTTCTCCACCGCGCTCGCCAATGGCGAGACCGCCGACCTCAACAGGTGCCGTCTCGCCAGGTGGTCTTCCCATCAGTCCCGGCACCAGCTGCCCAACGATCGGAAAGGAAACGTCAGCTCCAACTTGGGCGGCGATGGCGGCTCGCGCGGCATCGACATCGGCCTGTAGCGCGGGGTCGCCCGGTGCCGCGGCTGGCGACAGCAGCGACGACTTGTTGGAGGAGTATCCGAGTAACCCCTGGATGGCCTGTTGTTGGTCGGCGGTTAGCTCATCCCAATGCGCGCCAACCTCGCCAAGTGCCATCGTGCCGTCTCCCTCGCGCACGTCGAAGCGGTTGGGGTCGCCATCAGGAATCTCGCCGAAGACGGATGCAAACAGATCGAGCGCGTCTGCAACAGGCAACTTGCCGTCGTTGCCCCCACGGATCGCAGCAAGCTCCGCAGCGCGCGGATCAACCGCGGCATCGCTGCCTAGCAAGCCTCCCTCACCGACAGTCGAATCGCTGATCGGCGACTCAGTGCTTGAACCCCCCGCAGGCTCAGATCCAGAACAGGACATTGAGATCAAAGCAAAGGCGATCACCGCAGCTACGCGAACATGTGAAGCTTGACGAGTCGACCTGGCGTTCCGCGATCTCTCACTGGTCATGATTGACTCCTCGTCTGATGTACTACCGAGAGTTGTTCTCAATGGTGAGAGGTTAGGTCATAGTGATGAGACCACCCGGAGCCTTCACCATGTTCTGCCGCGCGGCGATGCTGAAGTGTCCGCTGTGCGGATCGCGGCGGACTTTCATTCGGCGTTGGGTTGGGCGCTACCCAAGATGCCGAACATGTGGCATCCGGTGGAATCGCGAGCAGGGCTTCGAGCTCGGATCAGTGGGGCTCAACTTCGTGCTCACGTTCGGCACACTTGCCGTTGGCATGGTCGTGGCCTTCATCGCGACGGCACCGGACTTTCCGGTGCTGGCGATGACGGTTGGGTTCATGGCGGCCTCCGTCGCGCTGCCGCTGTTCTTCTATCCGTTCACGAACACGATCTGGCTTGCAGTTGACCTGTTGGCGCACAAGCCGGAGGCGGCTGAACTCACCGAAGCCGCGCAAGTCGTTGCTGCAACGGCGCGAGACTGACACGGTGAGCTACCAGCACGTCATCGTCGAGTCCGATGGAACCTTCCTGACGATCACCCTCAATCGGCCGGAGAAGCGCAATGCGTTGGCACTCGATGTGATGCTCGAGCTGACGCAGGCTTTCCGCGATGTCGCCACGACCGATGCGATCGGCGTGATCTTGGCCGCCAACGGCCCAGTGTTCTCGGCCGGGCACAACTTCGCCGACATGGCCGGCACGTCACTCGCCGAGGCAACCCACCTGTTCGACGTCTGTACCGAGATGATGAACACCATCCAGGCGTTGCCACAGGTCGTGATCGCGCGTGTTCACGCGCTCGCCACCGCCGCCGGATGTCAGCTGGTGGCGACGTGCGATCTCGCTGTCGCCGCCGAGTCGGCTTCGTTCGCGATTCCGGGTGGGAAGGGTGGCCTGTTCTGTCACACACCACTCGTTGCTGTTGCGCGCAACATCAGCCGCAAGCGGGCGATGCAGATGGCGTTGACCGGTGACCCGATCACCGCCGCGACAGCCGCCGAGTGGGGATTGATCAACCTTGCCGTTCCCGACGCCGAGTTGCACGGCGCGACCCACGACCTGCTCACACGAGCCACCCGCGGCAGCGCGCTCAGCAAGGCGCTCGGCAAGCGTGGCTTCTACGCGCAGGTCGGACTCGATCAGCCGGCCGCTTACGAGCACGCAATCGCGGTGATGGCCAACGCGGCGACCGGTTCCGATGCACAAGAGGGCATCGCATCCTTTCTGGACAAGCGCAAGCCGAACTACACGGGAAAGGCCAGCGCCGTGTTGCGTGATACCCCCTAGGGGTATATCGTGACTGCGTGGTCACCGGCACCCAGGCAACACCCGGCTACTCAGCCGACAAGCAACAGGTCATTGCGCGCTTACGACGCGTTGAAGGCCAGATCCGCGGGCTGCAGCGCATGGTCGAAACCGACACCTATTGCATCGATGTCCTGACGCAGATCGCTGCCGCCAGCAAAGCCTTGCAAGGTGTGGGACTCCATCTGCTCGACGACCACTTACAGCACTGTGTCGCTGGTGCCGCCGCCAGCGGCGATACCAAGCGCACCGATGCACTTGTACATGAAGCAACGAAAGCCATAGAGAGGATGCTGCGCGCATGAACACGAACGAGACAATCTTGTTGGTACCGGGGATGACCTGTGGTCACTGCGAAGCTGCGGTGAAGACCGAAGTCGGAAAGGTTGCAGGCGTCACCGATGTCGCCGTCGACCTGGAGACCAAGTTGGTCACGGTTTCGGGTAGCGGGGTCGATCACGCTGCGCTGGTCCGCGCTGTCGATGAGGCGGGCTTCGAGGTCGGTTGAGGATGAAGGCGAACAATCGAACCGCTGCGCGCTTGGGCTCCTTCGCGCTCGTTCTCGCGGGCACGTTCGGTACTGCCTATGCCATCGGCGAACGATTGCCCGGGCACGATCACTCAACGTCTTCGGCTGGCCACGATCAAGCAACGCACGGTCAAGCAACGCACGATCATGCAACAGATGGTGCTGACGATTCACCGATCGCACCGGGCTTCGCGATGAACGGTTACCAACTCGTCACCGAGACCGTTAACGAAATGGGTGTGACGTTTCACCTGCGCGGGCCGGATGGCGACAACGTCACTGAGTTCGCCGTGGTCCACGGGGCGTTGCTGCATGCGGTCGTCATTCGACCCGACCTCAGCGACTTCCACCACCTCCACCCCTCCATCGACACTGACGGCTCGTGGACTTTGCCCATCGACGGCCCCGGGCAATGGCACATCGTGTTCGAGGCCACGCCCGTCGTTGACGGTGCCCCACTGACGCAGTCGATCATTGTCAGCGCGAACATCGACGACGAATCCGCCACCGAAGTCGTTCCCCTCCCTGCGGCCGCCGACACTGTCGAGGTCAGTGGGCTGTTGGTCACGCGTGATGGCTTCGAGTTCAGAGTGACCAACGCCGACGGCAGCGCCGCCACCGATCTCGAGCCGTACCTCGAGCAGGCCGCTCACTTGGTCGCGCTGCGCCAAGGCGACCTCGCGTTCAAGCATCTCCACCCGTCCGACAGCCCGGCAGGCACATTCGACTTCGGTAACGGTCTTCGCGAGTCGGGCAGGTACCGACTGTTTCTCCAGTTTGGTTACGCAGGCGACGTCGTGACCGTGCCCTTCACCGTGGAGCTTCCATGACCAGTACGACCACTGATACGACCACCGACACGACCGACGAGACGATGGAGCAGGTCGACCTACAACTGACCGGCATGACGTGCGCGGCCTGCGCCGGTCGGATCGAGAAGAAGCTCAATCGGCTGGCGGGAGTGACCGCCACGGTCAACTACGCAACCGAGCGCGCGAGTGTCGCGTTCGATGCTGGGCTCGCCAGCACCGCCACGCTGATCGAAACAGTGCAATCGATCGGATACGACGCCGCGCTGCCGTCGTTGAACGATGATCCCGCCAACGATCCAGCGCTCGCGCGTCTGGCTGACTTGCGTCGCCGTCTGATCGTTGCGATCTCGCTGGGCGTACCGGTGTTGCTGATCTCGATGATTCCCGGCCTGCAGTTTCGGGGTTGGCAATGGGTCGCGTTGGTTCTCGCAACGCCGGTCGCAACCTGGTCGGCGTGGCCGTTTCATCACGCGGCGTGGAGAAATGCGCAGCAAGCCGAAGCCAGCATGGACACGTTGGTGTCGGTCGGTGTGACCGCCGCATACGGCTGGAGTCTCTATGCCCTCGTCGCCACTTCGGCCGGCGATCTCGGCATGACGATGCCGATGTCGCTGATTCCCGAGCGTGGCGATAGCCATCACCTCTACCTCGAAGTTGCGAGTACGACGGTGGCCCTCATCCTCGCTGGTCGCTGGTTCGAAGCGCGCTCGAAACGGCGGGCTGGTGGTGCCTTGCGCGCGTTGCTCGCGCTCGGTGCTGATACAGCCAACGTGTTGCTCGCTGATGGCAGCGAGCAACAGCGGCCAGGTGGCGAGTTACAGGTAGGCGACCGATTCGTAGTGCGGCCCGGCGAGCGCATCGCCACCGACGGCGAGGTCGAAGACGGCGAAGCGGCCGTCGATGTCAGCCTGGTAACCGGAGAGAGCGTGCCGGTGGAAGTGCGACCGGGAAGTGCTGTCAGCGGCGCAACGATCAACACCAACGGTCGCCTAGTCGTGCGCGCCACACGCGTCGGCGCCGACACAGCCTTGGCACAGATGGCTCGGCTGGTGCAGGCCGCGCAGTCGGGTCGTGCACCCGTGCAACGACTCGCCGATCGCGTGGCCGGGGTGTTTGTACCTGTCGTCATCGTGCTGGCAATCGCCACGTTGGGGTTCTGGTTCGCGCGCACCAACAGCATCGCCGACGCAATGGCACCAGCCGTCGCGGTGTTGATCATCGCCTGTCCTTGCGCGCTCGGGTTGGCGACACCGACGGCACTGCTGGTCGGCACTGGGCGTGGCGCGCAGATGGGCATTCTCATCAAGGGCCCGGAGATCTTGGAGAGCACACGACGGGTCGACACGATCGTGCTCGACAAGACCGGCACGATCACCACTGGCCAAATGCGAGTCGTCGAAGTTGAAGCCGTGGAAGGTGAGCACGACGTACTCGCTCTCGCGGCCGCCGTCGAGTTGGGTAGCGAGCACCCGATCGCTGCCGCGATCGTGCAGGCCGCGCGTGAACAGGGCCTCGATCTACCAACTGCCACGGGGTTCGTCTCGTCGGCTGGAGTCGGCGTGAGCGCGACCGTTCACGGCGAACAAGTTGAAGTGCGTCGGGCCACCCCGCAAGAGACAGGTACGACGGCGGCCACCGTTGTCGCTGTGCTGCGCGCTGGCTCGCTACTTGGCACCATCGCCGTCGCCGACATGGTCAAACCAACAAGCAAGGCCGCGATCGTGCGACTGCATCAGCTCGGCCTCGATGCCTACCTGCTGACAGGCGACAACGAAGCAACGGCGCGCGCGGTGGGCGACGCCGTCGGCATCCGCCCTGAGAACGTTGTGTCGGGTGTGCTACCAGCAGAGAAGGTGGCCGTGATTCGTCGGCTGCAGGCTGACGCCAAGGTGGTCGCGATGGTCGGCGACGGTGTCAACGACGCAGCGGCGCTCGCGCAAGCGGATCTGGGAATCGCGATGGGAACCGGAACGGATGCAGCGATCGAAGCCAGCGACCTCACCTTGCTGCGTGCCGATCTGCACGCAGCAGCCGACGCAATTCGACTCAGTCGCCGCACCCTAGCCGTCATCAAGGGCAACCTGTTCTGGGCGTTCGCGTACAACGTCGCTGCCATTCCGCTGGCGATGTCGTGGCTGCTCTCGCCACTGGTCGCAGGTGGGGCGATGGCGTTCAGCAGCGTATTTGTGGTCAGCAACAGTCTGCGTCTGCGTCGCTTCGCGGCGGCGACGTGAGTACACGGCCTGGCACCGCCCCGCCGGTAACGGTCTTGTTCGTATGTCTCGGCAACATTTGTCGGTCGCCAGCTGCGCACGCCGTCGCCGAAACCCTGCGCGCCGGTCGTGGTTTCGCCCGCTTCGATTCTGCCGGAACGGGCAACTATCACCTCGGTGGGTTGCCTAATCCGATGTCGGTTAGCGAAGGCGCCCGACGCGGACACCGGGTCGATCACGTCGTTCGGCAGATTCACCCCGACGACTTCGAGGAGTTCGATCTCGTCATCGGCATGGATGCACGCAACATCGAGGATCTCGAACGACTGCGCGGTGGCGTCGACCTACGGCGACCGAAGTATCGCGAGGTAGAGCCAGTGCAGTTGCACCTGCTGCGGCGATGGGACCCGTACGCGATGCCTGGCGACGAAGACGTGGCCGACCCATGGGGAAAGTCGCCCGCTGCCTTTCGCGAGATGTACGCCGTCGTCGAACGAACGATGCCGCTGCTGTTGGATCACCTGCAGACGATGCATCGCGACGTTGGCGGCAGCGGCAGCTAGGCCGCGGCAAGCACGGCATCGCGAAGTCGGCCGACAGCTGCGGCACGGTGGTAGCGCAGGGTGCGTTCGCTGACGTGCAGCGCCTTGGCTGCCTCTGCCGGGCTGACGCCACTGGCCAGCAGCGTCAGAACTTGCACGTCGTGATCGGTGAGCGCACGCGGCCGCGCCTCGGCGATTAGGTCGGCAAGCTCGAGCAATGGCTCGATCGCCGCCTGGTACTCGACGGCGGTGTCGAGCGCGCGCGGCTCGGTGAACTCGTGCACCAGCATGCGCCGACTGGTGCGCTGAAACGCCGAATACTCACTGTCGCGCAGCAGGTTGGCGACGAGGTGACGTGGGCGTCGTTCGAACGGGAACTCGCGAATCACCGCCCATGCGGCCGACACCAGTTCGTCGAACGCCTCGGTGGAACCGCCGGCGCGACGCGGACCCCAGCATCGCGAACGAGAGATCAGCCCCGGCAGCAGTCGTTGCAGCACGACTCGCGCAGCCACCTCGTCGCAACGGGCGGCGGCCAGCAGGCGAGCGACCACCTCGTTGCCGGCGGTACTGACATGGGCGCCGGGTGTCGCCGCCGCGCGAGCGGCTGGGCTCGCCCAATAGTCCGTGGCAGCCACGATCTGGTCGAGGTTGTCGAATTGCAGCCCGAGGCTCCAGCCGTGTGCGCGACGCACCACCGACGGTCGTTCGCGAAGTAGCTCCCACTCGCTGTTGAGGCGCATGAGTAGTGGACGGGTGCTGTACAGGGGAAGGGATGTGTTCATGCGGGCGATCGTCCGCGCGCACCATCACAGCCAGCCTCACCGCCGGCCTCACAGCGGGTGAATTCTTTCAGTAGCTGCCGAATTCTTGTCAGCGCTGTGCCCAGTGGCTGCGATGAGCACAACACAATGGAGGGGCGTATGGCGGGCTGGTCCCGACGCCGGGGCCTCAATCGCATTGCCAATCGGTCGCCATCTGCTCGGACGCGCGCACACCGCCGCGCTCCGTTGCGACGATCAAGCGTTAGAGCCGCACCATGCTCTGGTCGAAGTCGGCGCTGATGAGACAGTGCGACTGACGCAACTGACCGGGCGGTCGCCGCTGCGGGTCGATGGGCACACGATCGGCGGCGATGCGGTCGTGACCGATGGAGCGGTCATTGAGCTGGCGGCGAGCACCTTGGTGCTTGTCGAAGGTGTTGCGGTCAGCGCACAGCCCTCGGCGTCTGTCCACGATGGTGGGTTGGTGCGTGCTCCACGCACGGTTCCCGTGTGGCATGCCTCCGACGTGGCGGGGCCGGGCGAACCACCGGCGCGCGAAGCCGGAAGTGGCGGACTGCTGCCGGCGGTGATCGGTCTTGTCGGCGCGGGTGTCGTTGCGTTGCTGCTCGGGCAACCTCTGTTCCTGCTCTTCGGCGCGCTGGGAGCGACGGTGGCGATCGGCAGTTGGGTTGGGCAGCGCGTGGCGGGCAGTCGCAGGTTTCGCATTGCGACCGCTGCGCACGAATCGGAAGTGGCCGCGCACGAGCAAGCCGTGAAGCGTGAGCACGCGGCTTGGCGGCACCACCAACTCGCAACGGTCCCGACGGTCGCCCGCGCGGTCCACGCGCTCGTTGAACGCGACGCGTCGCTGTGGACGCGGCGAGCGATTCACGCCGATGCTTTTCTCGCAGCCATCGGAATGAACCCGGTCGAGCCTGATGTGCCCGTGGCGGCTGATCTCGGACCGGGTTGCCGACTCGCGCTCCTTGGTCCCCATGCGGGTGGTGTCGCGCGCTCGCTGATCGTCCAGTTGGTGGCCTCGTGCGGTCCCGCCGATCTGCGCATCACCGTTGTCACCGACCGACCAGACCGATGGGACTGCGTGCGCCTACTCCCGCACCTCGCGCTGCCAGATGGCACCGCTGCCGTCGTCACCGAGGCCGACTTGATGCGAGTGCTTGCTGATCTGGGCGAACACGGCGCGCACGGTGGTCACCACCTGCTGGTCAGCGATCAACCGGCGCTGTTGGCGACGCGTACCAGTCCGCTACGTCGCGCGATCAGCGATGCGCGGCGCGATGCGCTCATCGTTGTGTTACCGCCGACCGACCCAGGTGGTGAGAGTGCCGTGCCGCATGTGTGCAACAGCGTGCTCACCACAGCGAGTGGGTCGTCGGCCCGGTGGGTTCCCGACGTCGCCCGCACCATGCTGCCGGTGCCTGTTCGACTTGTTGGTGTCGGCGAGCGCACCACCGCTCGTTGTGCGGCAGCGATCAGGGGATTGGTGGACCCGGAAGACCCGCTCAGCGTCGCGAGGGGCGTGCCGCAGCAACTCTCGCTCGTCGACCTGCTGCAAAGCCGCTGCGGTACCGCGCTCACGCCTGCGTCGATCGCCACCCGATGGTTGGCGGCCGCGACAGATCCAACCCCACGCGTCGCGATTGGAATGGCCGCCGATGGTGTTGTCGACATTGATCTCGTTCGCGATGGCCCGCACGGACTGATTGCTGGAACCACCGGCGCGGGGAAAAGCGAACTGCTGCGCAGCCTGGTGGTGGGCATGGCGGCCGAAACGTCACCGACCTACCTGACATTCGTGCTCATCGACTACAAGGGCGGATCGACGTTCGACGCGTGCGCGGCACTACCCCATGTCGTCGGGATGGTCACCGATCTCGACGACCACTTGGCCGACCGTGCCCTGCGCAGCCTGCATGCCGAACTGCGTCGTCGCGAGTTGCTCTTACGACAGCACGATGCATCCGATCTCGGTGAGCTGCGCGCCAAGGCACCGTCGGTGTTGATGCCGCGACTCGTCGTCGTGATTGATGAGTTCGCCGCGCTTGTCGCCGAGCAACCGACGTTTCTTCACTCGCTGGTCGGCGTCGCCCAACGAGGTCGCAGTCTCGGTGTGCACCTGTTGCTGGCGACCCAACGCCCGAACGGGGTGATCACCGACGACATTCGAGCGAACACCAATCTGCGACTCGCTCTCCGTCTGCAAGACACGGCTGATGCCATCGACGTAGTGGGCATTGCCGCCCCGGCCCACCTACCGCGCGGTGTCCCTGGCCGCGCCGTACTGCGCTTGGGTGCCGACGAGCACCTCACCTTTCAAACCGCAAGGTGTACTGCGCCGACGCCGGATGGGCGCGACACCGAGTTGGGTGTGCTCGTGCGAGCGATCTGCGACGCGGCGCGGCTGGCAGAAGTAGCCGTTCCTGCTCCGCCGTGGCGACCGGCCCTGCCATCGGTGTTGACATGCGACGGCCTCGGGCTTGTCGATGATCCGGATTCGCAGCGCACGACTCCATTGCGCTGGTCGATCTCCGACGGACGTCTCGCCGTTGTCGGGAGCCCGGGAAGCGGCGTGACGAGCACCCTGCTGACGCTCGCCCAGCAAACTCTCGCGGGCGACGATGCCGATGTCTATGTGATCGACGCGCGCGGCGACCATCGGTGGACCGAGCTCACCACTCACCCACGCTGCATCGCGGTGGTGCAACTGCACGAGACAGAACGACTGGGTCGTCTGCTGCGCCGGGTGTGCGAGCAAGTTCGAACGCGCCGACCCGACACCTCGCGCACCCTGTTGATCGTCGATGGGCTCGACGCACTGCACAGGTCGCTCGACGAACTGGAGACACCCGTCGAGTTCGAATCGTTCGGAGGGATCGTGGCGGAGGCAGAGGCGAAGTCGGACGGGGTCTCGATCGTGGCAGGCGCCGAGAGTGCCGTTGCGTTGCCGCTTGCTTTCATGAACCGATGCCCGGCGCGCTGGATCTTGCACCTCAACGATCCGCACGACGCGGCAGTGCTCGGCATCCCCGCCAAGAGTGTCCCACCAGCGATTCCGGGCAGGATCGTGATGGCGGGTTCGGCGTTGACTGCGCAACTTGTCGAACCACGCGCCGCAGTGCTCGTGGAGACGACGGCAACCACGACTGGCACTGTGGCCACGCGACCGATCGTGGTTGTTCCGAGCCATGTCTCGGCAGGGTTGCTGCCAGCGTCGCTTGCTGGCGACGCGGCGACCTCGCTGCAACTCGGAATCGAATTCAGTAACGGCGAGCCACTCGCGTTGGAGGTGCCCGACGGCGAGCATCTGCTGCTGGTCGGCAGTGCGCGCAGCGGTAGGAGTACCGGTCTGACCCGCATCGCTGTCGCGTGGTTGCAGGCCCATCCGAACGCGTGGGTGGGTGCCGTAGTCCGTCGCCGATCGAGTTTCGCACAGGAGGTTGCAACTCGCTGTGCGAGCGACGGTGTTGCCATCGACGCGCTGCTCGATGAGTTGTCGGCTCACCTGGCCAGCGCTGCTGATGTTCCGGCGCTGCTGGTCGTCGACGACGCGGAGAGCGTTGACGACTCGGCGGGTCGACTCGGGCAACTCGCAGCTCGGGGGAGTGGGTTGTGTATCGCCGCCGCCGGTCGCCCAGACGCTCTGCGGCAGTCGTACGGACACTGGACCGGAGTGGTGCGGCGCAGTCGCCTCGGGTTGGTTGCCGCCGGGGGAACCGATCTGGATGGCGACCTGTTGAGCGTGCCGCTGCCGCGGCGCGCGCCGGTCGCAGCCCGACCCGGCCTGTGGTGGGTTGCCGATGGTGGTCCGGCCCGCCTCTTGCAGTTTGCCGTCGACCAAGAGCCGTCCGCTGCTGCCATTCAACCGTTCGGAGCGGCGCTGTAGCGTTCGCGCCATGGATCCGTTCAGCGCGCCGCCGAGTACTACCTCTTCCGTGGTTCTCCCCGACGAGCCGCGCTCACGCCGCACCGGCTGGCTGATCGCGATCGCAGTGGCTGTAGTGGCAATCGTCGCCGTTGGCGTCGTGTTCGCGGTGACCAGAGGCGACGACTCCGAGAAGTACTCATTGTCTGCGGCGGGCGACGCGACCGCAGATCTGAAGACGATGACGTTCTCGACGACCACGGAAGGCTTCGGTACCGAGATCAGTGCCGACGTCGCAACCGATCTCGAGCGCGAGCTGCTGCACATCAACATGGATCTCGGAGTTGCGATCGTCGGGTTGGGCGGTGAGATCGAGATGATTCTCGATCTCGCGAACGGCGTGACGTACACGAACGGTTCGTTCTTCAAGCAACTCGGGTTCCCGCTGAACACCGAATGGCTGAGCATGGATGCGGATTGGGTCGCAGAGAACGGTCAGAACTTCGAACTGTTCCGGGCCGACGCAATCGCCAACCCACTCGATGCGGCCTTGGTCCTCGAGCAGGCCACTGCGACGGAGGAAGTCGGCTTCGACGATGTCGATGGGCTGAAGGTCAAGCACTATCGAGTGACTGTCCCGGGGGAGGATGCGTTCGCCTCGATGGGGCAGCTCGCCGAGCAACTCGATCTCCTCGATGGCGCGATCCCCGATGAGATCGTCTACGACTTCTACGTCGACGAGCAGAGCCTCATCCGCCGGGTGAGCTACAACATCGACATCGGCCCCGGCAAGATCTCCACCGACATCATCGTGCTCTCGATCAACGAGCCCGTGAACATCGAGATTCCCGACGACGACGACGTCACCGACGCCCGCGACCTCCTGTAGCGCCCGGCGACTGCTGGCGCACGTCCCGGCAGTAGGCTCGCTGCCTCATGAAGCGAACGACAACATCCCTCTTCACCCGATCTATTGGCCTCGCCACCGTGCTGGCGTTTGCCGCTGTTGCGGCGTCGTGCAGCGACGATGAGGCCTCGACACCGGCCCCAACATTTCCGCTGCCACCCCGAATTGCTGTCACCTCTGTCGCTGGCGACAACGTCAGTCAGTTAGTGGCTGCCATCTTCGCTCGCGTGCTCGACGACGCCGGTTTCCGCGTCGCCCGCAAGGACCCGGTCGAGTTGGACCGCGCCGGTTACTACCAGGCACTACAGGACGGCGAGTTCGAACTGATCCCCGACTTCAGTGGTGAACTACAGGCGTTCCTGTACAGCCAGGCGGGGGTCGAACCGCTACCGACCACGTCGATCCCCGGAGGCGTCGCTACCACACAGGTGCCGATCACGTTCCCGACGACCAGCACCAGCACGACCACCGAGAGCACGACTACGACCACCACCGACCCGGAAGCGACCACGACTACCGGCGCGGAAGCGACCACGACCGCCGGCTCAGGTAGTTCAACGACCAGCAGCACCAGTTCCACGTCGACCAGTTCCACGTCGACCAGTACCACCACCACCGTGCTGGCAACGAGCACCACAGTGGCAGAGCCTGTCTTGAGTGGCCGCAGTGTTCCCGAACAATTGGTCTCGATCAACGAAGTGATGGCTGCTTCGGTCATTGCGAATCGCGCCGGCCTGGCAGAGAACAAGACCGTCATCGCGTGCACCACGGCAACCATGGCTGCGAACGAAGCCGCCCAGTTCACGTCGCTCACCGACCTGGCATCGTTGGCACCGGCCATTCGCCTCGGAGGGTCAGCAACGTTCATGGCCGACGAACTGACCGGCTTCGGCGCACTCCAGGCCATCTATGGCGGTGAGTTCGAGGAGGTCGTCACGATCGACGACGACGGTTTTGCGACTGCGTTGGCCGACGACAAGGTCGACTGTGTCGCGCTGAACTCTCTTGATCCGCTCATCACCACCGAACGACTGACGATCCTTTCCGACAGCTCGCACATGTCGCCGGGTAACGGTGTGGTCGCACTGCTCGCAACCAACGTGCAGACCCCCGATGTGTTGGCGACACTCGACGGGCTGATTGGTGTGCTCACCTCCGCGCGCCTCAACCAAATGCTCAACGAGGTCGTCACCAACGGTACGGATCCCAACATCGTTGCGAACGCGTTCGTGGACTCACTGGGCGCCCTGTGATCACGGTTACCGAACTCACGAAGCGGTTCGGTAACAAGATTGCTGTCGATCAACTCAGCTTCGATGTGCGCCCAGGCGTTGTCACCGGCTTCCTCGGCCCGAACGGTTCCGGGAAGAGCACGACCATGCGGTGCATGCTCGATCTCGACCGTGCCGAACGCGGAACGATGCTGTTCGACAATCGCCGATTCCGAGACCTGAAGTCGCCACTTCACGAAGTGGGCGCATTGCTCGATGCGGGTTATGTCCACCCCGGTCGCAGTGGTCGCAACCACCTGCGCTGGCTGGCGGCCAGTAACGGCATTTCACGCTCGCGCGTCGACGAAGTGCTGAACCTCGTCGGGCTGACGGCGGTCGCGAACGCGCGTCTGCGCACCTATTCGCTGGGTATGCGCCAACGGCTGGGCCTGGCCGGCGTTCTGCTCGGCGACCCGCACACCATCATTCTCGACGAGCCGGCCAACGGGCTCGACCCGGAAGGCATTCGCTGGATTCGCGATGTGCTCACGCACCTCGCAGGTCAAGGTCGCACTGTGTTGGTCAGCAGCCATCAACTCTCCGAGATCTCGCTGATGGCTCACGACTTGGTCGTCATCGGCCAGGGCCGTCTCATCGAGCAGGGAACGGTCACTGAGTTCATCGATCGCCACGCCGATCGCTGGGTACGTGCGAAGGGTCCGGCGATCAGTTCAATCATCGGCGCGCTCACTGCGGCCGGTGGCGCGGTCACTGAATCGGCAGGAGCTCTCGATGTGCGCGGACTCACCTGCGAAGTGGTTGGCGAACTGGCGGCGTCTCGTCAGTTGGTGCTGCACGAGTTGTCGCCGCAGACGGGCTCGCTAGAGGACGCCTTCTTGAAGGTCACCGCCGCCGCGCAAGAGTTCCGCTCGGGTGCACAGGAGGTCGTCAAGTGATCAACGTGCTGCGTTCCGAGTGGATCAAGTTGCGCACAGTGAAGATGAACTGGATCCTGGGTGGCATCGCTCTCGCGTTTCCGCTGCTAGTCACGCTGCTGACTGCGTACTTCAGCGGCGACGACGAGGGGGTCGACGCACGTTCGTTGGTGGAACTGCTCACCGGCACTTCCGTGGTTGCGACCCTGCTGTGCGGAGTGATTGCCGCCGCCTCGATTACCAGCGAGTTCGGGTTCGGAACCATCCGGCCGACGTTTGCTGCAGTGCCGCGACGCTTGCGCGTGATCGTGGGCAAAGGGATTGTGGCTGTGTGTGCCGCGATGGTGTTGGTCACGATCGTCGTGCTGATCGGTGTGTTCGTCGGTCGTCCACTTGCGGAAGGGCAAGGTGCGACCATCGACTTCGATCGCTATTCGGGCATCGTTCCCGCGTTGCTCGGCACAATCCTGCTCGCTGGGCTGATGTCGCTCGCCGGCTATGGCCTTGGTCTGCTGACCCGCAGCACTCCTGCAGCAATATCGATCCTGATTGTGTGGCCGCTGATCGCCGAAGGCTTGATCGGTGGGCTGATCGGAGTGATCACCGGTTGGGACAGCGTGATCGAGTGGATGCCGTTTCAGTCCGGAATCCGCTTGGTATTCGTTGAGTATTTGGATGTCGGTGGCCCAAGCCGCGTTGTCTCGGGCCTCTACTTCGGTGGTGTGGCCGCGCTACTGGCGGCAGTAGGCGGCTGGGCGGTCAACCGCCGCGACGCCTGATCCATCACGTTTGTTACCCGAGTCTGAAGGCGTCAATCGGTGCTAGGTGGCCAGACGCGCGACCACGTAATCGATGCACTCGGTCAGCGCACTGACATCGGCCGGCTCGACCGCAGGGAACATGCCGACGCGAATCTGATTGCGACCTAGTTTGCGGTAGCCCTCGGTGTCGACGATTCCGTTGGCGCGCAAGACGGTGTTGACATCGTCGGCATCGACCCCGATCAGATCGATTGTTCCAACCACCGGGGATCGCTCGGCGGGAGCCGTGACGAATGGTGACGCGTAGTCAACCTTCTCGGCCCAGCCATAGAGCACCGCAGCCGACTCTGCGCACCGAGCGGCCGACCAGGCAAGACCGCCGTTATCGAGAATCCATTCGAGCTGCTCGGCGAGGAGGAAGAGAGTCGCCAGTGCTGGCGTGTTGTACGTCTGGTTGGCGTTGCTGTTCTCGCGCGCAATGGTGAGATCCAGTGACGCTGGCTGCCAACGACCGCTCTGGTGGATGCTCTCCATGCGAGCAACGGCGGCGTCTGAGCAGAGCGCGATCCAAAGCCCGCCATCGGAAGCGAAGCATTTCTGCGGCGAAAAGTAATAGCAGTCGTACTCGGCTGCCGTCACCGGCATCCCGCCCGCAGCCGATGTGGCATCAACGAGCACCAGTTCGTCGTGTGCCGCTTGAGTTCCCGCTGGCCGCTGCACCGGAGCGGCGACTCCAGTGGATGTCTCGTTGTGCACCAGACAGTACGTATCAATGTCGGCCTGCGCCGTTGCATGCGCACGCGTGCCCGGCTCCGCTTCGATGACTGTCGGGGAATCGAGGTGCGGTGCAGCGCTGGCAGCCTTGGCGAACCGCGCAGAAAACTCGCCGTACACAAGGTGCTGGCTTCTTTGACGGATCAGGCCAAATGTCGCCGCGTCCCAGAAGACGGTCGCACCACCATTGCCAAGGATGACCTCGTAGCCGTCGGGCAATTGGAACAACTCGCGCAGGCCCTCTCGGACGCGTCCGACCAACCGACGACCGGGCTGCTGTCGATGGGATGTTCCGAGCAGCGTTGGCGTGGCAGCAGCTAGCGCTGCAATCGCCTGCGGACGAATCTTCGATGGTCCGCAGCCAAAGCGACCATCTGTCGGCAAGAGGTCTCGCGGAATCGTGATCGGCGATGTGTGCATCAGCGTTGTACTTTATGACCCGTGCCGTAACTTGTTCCGGTGGCACGAATTCTCGTCACCGAAGCAATCGCCGACAACGGACTGGAACTCCTGCGCAAAGCGGGGCATCGCGTCGACGTCCGCCACGATCTAGCCGCCGACGAGTTGCTGGTGGCCGTGAAGGAGGCGAACGCGCTCATCGTGCGCTCGGCAACCAAGGTGACGAGTGCTGTGCTGGCGGCTGCGCCCCACCTCATTGTCGTCGGTCGTGCCGGCATCGGCCTCGACAACATCGATGTGCCAGCAGCGACTCGGCAAGGCGTATTGGTCGTCAATGCACCGCAATCCAACGTAGTGTCCGCCGCCGAGCATGCGATTGCGCTGCTGCTCGCCTGCGCGCGCAACGTGCCGCAAGCGCACATGTCAATGAAGGCAGGTGCGTGGGAGCGCACTCGCTTTGAAGGCGTCGAGCTCTACGGCAAGACGATGGCGATTCTCGGGCTCGGGCGCGTCGGAGCGTTGGTGGCTCAGCGGTGTGCCGCGTTCGGCATGCGCCTGATCGCGTTCGATCCACTGATCAGTGTCGAGCGTGCGCAGACGCTCGATGTCGAGTTGACTTCGCTTGCCGATTGCCTACGGCGCAGCGACTTCCTATCGATTCATCTTCCGCTCACACCAGAGACCACTGGGCTAATCGATGCCGAACTATTGGCGCTGGCAAAGCCGAACTTGCGCATTATCAACACGGCCCGCGGTGGCGTCATCGACGAGACAGCTCTCTTCGACGCGCTGAGCAGTGTGCAGATCGCTGGTGCGGGGCTCGATGTGTTCGCCAACGAACCATGCACCGACTCGCCGCTGTTCCAGCTTGAGAACATTGTCGTCACGCCCCATCTCGGGGCATCCACGCGCGAGGCGCAAGACAAGGCGAGCGACACGATCGCGGAAATGGTGCAACTCGCACTGGCTGGCGAGTTCGTACCTTTCGCGGTGAACATCGACGCCGCGGAAGCATCGGCGACGGTTCAACCCTTCCTTCCGCTTGCCGAGCGGATGGGGCGCCTCATGGCCGGGCTGTGCCGCGGGGTGCCCGCCACTCTAGAGATCGCCTTCGCCGGTCAGATCGCGGACTACGACACACGCATCCTGCGACTCGCAGTTCTCCGCGGTCTACTGACGGCGGTAACTGTCGAGCCGGTCACGCTCGTCAATGCGCCGATGCTTGCAGCAGGCGCCGGTCTAGCTGTCAGCGATTGGAAGACATCGACGAGCGATGACTACCGGAACAAGATCACGTTGCGCTCGTCGTGCGGGCACTCGCTTGCGGGGACCCTTGCCGGTCTCCGCATGGAGCCGCGCATCGTCATGGTTGATGATCACGACGTGGAAGTTCCGCCATCGCGCCATCTGCTGGTCGTTCGCAACGACGACCGACCAGGAATGATCGGTGTGGTTGGCACCACGGTCGGCAATCATGGAGTCAATATCTCCAACATGGCGTTGGGTCGCACGAAGGGTGGTGGCAGCGCCCTGATGGTGCTCGACACGGATGGTGCAGTGCCGCAGCCCGCAATCGACGAACTTCGGCTATTGCCTGGCATCAGTGGCGTCGATCCGATCGACGAGGGTTAACGGGCGCGCAACTCCAGGGCGTCACGGCGCCGAATCACGTATTGCCGGTCGTGCTGATCGAGCCAGCCGAGGCGGATGAAGCTCGCAATCGACTTGTTCACTCGCTCGCGAGAAGCCCCAACCATGCCGGCAAGTTCTTCCTGAGTGATGGGCAGCACGAATTCGTCGGCGCCCTCCGACAACTCGAGTAGTCGCTTTGCGGTCCGACCCGTGACATCTAGGAACACACTGTCGGCGAGTGCTTCGTCCACCACTCGCAGCCGGTGAGCGAGCATGCGTGTGACCCCCCAGAGCAAAGCTGGGTCGTTGCGGAAGGCGGCGATGACGGGCGCGAACGGAATCGCAAGAACCGTCGACGGTTCGAGCGCTCGAGCCATCGCCGAGCGCGGCCCATCGTCGAGCAATGCCATCTCGCCGAAGAGATCGCCGGCATCCATCAAGGCGACGACGGTCTCGCGGTGATCGATCGGGTTGGCGATCACGATGGCGACGCGACCGCTGGCGACGAGGTACAGCGACTCTGCTTCGTCGCCCTCACGGAACAACACGTCGCCGCGGATGAGCGGCAACTCGTGGCCCCGTTCCGCAAGCTCGCGGATCAGCGCCGGAGGGGCGCCGGCGAAGAAGTCGGTGCGGGCAAGCAGTTCTTCATGGGCCATGGTTGCCGGAACGGTACTACCCTCGTCGGGTGTCGTCACTTCAGTCAGCGTCGCCAGTCGGTAGCGAGGTCGTCTGGACGATCGTTGTTGCCGGTGGGAGCGGGCAGCGGTTTGGGGGTCCGAAGCAGTTTGCAGGGCTCGGCGATCGGCGGGTGCTCGATTGGTGCGTAGCCGCGGCGACGAGCGCGAGCGCTGGGGTCGTGGTGGTGTTGCCGGCGATCGACGCCGCTCGCGAGGGTGTTGTCGCCGGTGGTGCCACGCGCAGCGAGAGCGTTCGCGCCGGCTTGGAGAGCGTTCCCGCCGAGGCCACGATCATTGTCGTCCATGACGGAGCTCGCCCGTTCGCCTCGACCGATCTGTTCGATGCCGTGATTGCGGCGGTAGTCGCCGGCGCCGACGCGGCGGTACCCGGTGTCGCCGTTTCCGACACGATCAAACAGGTCGACGACAGCGGCACGGTGACAGCCACCCCAGAACGGGCGCTGCTCCGGGCCGTGCAGACTCCGCAAGCGTTTCGGGCAGGCACCCTTCGTCGTGCTCATGCCAACTCTGCGAACGCAACCGACGACGCCGCACTCGTGGAAGCGGTCGGTGGTCGGGTGGTCGTGGTGGCAGGCGAGGAACGCAACCGTAAGATCACGGACCCCGGCGATCTGCGCTGGGCGCGCCAGCAGTTGGTTCGCGACATGGAAGGTGAAGCGATGACGACTCGTGTCGGGCAGGGTTTCGACATTCATCGCTTCAGCGACGACGCCAGTCGGCCACTTGTTCTCGGCGGCGTCGTCTTCGAAGGAAGCCGCGGGCTGCAGGGCCACAGCGACGCCGACGCGGTCGCTCACGCTGTCATTGATGCGTTATTGGGGGCCGCCGGACTTGGCGATATCGGCGAACACTTCCCCGACACGGATCCGCATTGGAAAGGCGCCGATTCCTTACAGCTACTCCGTCACGCCGCCGCCCTCGTGCGCGGCGCTGGCTTCGTGATCGGCAATGTCGACTGCTCGGTGGTGTGCGAGTCGCCCAAGTTGGCACCGCAACGGGCCACCATGCAGCAACGACTGAGCGAAGCGGCCGGAGCGCCTGTCACCGTCAAGGGTCGGCGCGCCGAAGGGTTGGGGGCACTCGGTCGCCAGGAGGGCATAGCGGTCTGGGCGACAGCCATCATCACCGGGATGGTGACGCAGTGAAACCGCGTAAGGCAGCAGCAACCGGACCTCGCGGTGCGCGCACCTCCGGAACCGGCAAGGCGCGTAGCAAGCCCAAGCCACCTGCGGCAGGCGCTGCTCGCAGCAAGCCCAAGTCGCCCGCCACTGGAAGTCGCCAGTTCGCATCGCGTGGTGCCGGCCGCACGGGGCGCATTCGTCCGGCTGGCGACGACACCGATCGCAAGCCCGTCGATAAGCCACTGGGTGGCGAGCAGGTGGAAGGTCGCCAGGCGGTGCGCGAGTTGCTGATCGCAGGCAAGCGACGCGTTCGTGAGATCTGGATCTCGGCCGAACCCGACGCGACCGAGGTTGTCAGCGACATCGTCGAGATCGCGCGCACGATGCGTGTCACCGTCACCCAAGTCGCGCGTAAACGACTCGACCAGCAGGCCCGCAGCGAAGCGCCGCAGGGCGTGATCGGATTCGCCGAACCGCTGCAGGAGGCCGAGCTGGCGACGCTCTTGAAGCGCACCCCAAAGGTGACCCCCTTCCTCGTCGCGGTCGACGGCGTGACGGATCCGGGCAACCTTGGTGCGTTGCTGCGCTGCTGCGACGGAGCGGGCGTTCATGGCGTTGTGCTGCCTCGCCATCGCGCTGTGCATGTCACCCCGACTGTCGCGAAGTCAGCCGCTGGGGCGATCGAGCACGTGCCGATGGCAGTCGTCGGTGGGTTGCCAGCGGCCTTGGCTCGCATGAAAGAGGCAGGCATCTGGGTGGTCGGCCTCGACGACGACGCCGAGCGCAGCCTGTTCGACCTCGGCGACCTCGCCGCTGATGCCATCTGTCTTGTGCTAGGCGCTGAGGGCGCTGGGTTGTCGCGTCTTGTTCGCGAACGCTGCGATCTGATCGTCAGCATTCCAATGCGTGGTCGACTGAGTTCGCTGAATGTCAGCGCTGCCGCTGGCCTCGCGGTGTACGAGGTTGCGCGTCACCGCGCTCGCTAGCTCGTCGCGAACCAGATGAAGCCGTCGAAGTCGGCCGTTGCGTAAAGGGCAACCGGGCCTGCATCTTCGGGGACAACCAGGCACACCGTTCCGCTGACACTGCCGCCAGCGAATAGGTCGGTGAACATGTCGATCTCGTCGGCTACAACCCCGCAGTACCCCTCGTTCTGCACGTTCGCGTCGCCCACCGATCCGATCGAGACGCTCGAGGGCGAAGCTCCGCCAGCACCGCTGTAGGCGTAGGTCATTTCGATCCCGACGTAGCGGAAACCTGTTGGCGGCGGATCATTGAACTGGTTCTCAGCAAGAACCTCGGCGGTGATGTCGCGTGCCGCGCCGGTGACAGTGAGTTGCCAGTCGTCGCCGACCGCAGTGGTTGTGCCGAGAGCGGCCGGAGTTAGCCGCGCAGGGGTCGCAGCCGCACCAGGCTGCGGGCCGGACAGTCCCTGCATCGGCTGTGCTGGGGCGGCTGGCTTGGCCAGGTCGAGATACACGCCCTCGTCAAGGAAGAAGTCGCCCTTGCCGAACATCTGGAAAGTTCCTGCCTCGCCCACGGGTGCGAGAAAACATGCATTGCCGGTGATCACTCCGCCAGAGAACACGTAGTTGAAGAAGTCGATCTCGTCAGGAACGCTCGACAGACAGAAGTTGTCGAGCGCGACGCTGGACTCGCCGAGCACCTCAACGTCGGGTGAGAACCCCACCTGCGGATCTTCGGTCCCGAAGTAGCCGAGAGCGATGTTCACCAACAGGAACGTAAAGCCAGCGGGCGGTGGCTGAAAGAACTCGTCCTCGGCAGCCATCATTTCCGATGCATCCGGGATCACGTCGAGGATCTGCAACCGCCAGCCGGCGCCGATGTCGGCGATCTCTCCGGCGGGAACCGGAGCCTCACGAGTTCCGGTCGCTCCGGTCGGGGCAACTCCACCACCTGTCGTGGCACCCGTCGTGGCACCGGTTGTGTTGCCGGTCGTGGCCGGTACCGAGTCGGCAACGTCGGTACCATTCGGCTCACTCCCGGAGGTTTCGACGGTTGTATTCGGCGAGCTGGCCGGCTTCTCGTCGCCGCCGAGCGTGAAGAGCGCGACGGCGCCGCCACCGAACACGGCGACAACGGCGACGATCCATACCCACGCTGGAACCCCCGACCGCTTGCTGCTGATCGGTGGCGGCGGGGCAATCGGTGGCGGCGGCGGCGGAGGAGGAGAGGGCGGTGGCAATGAACTCACGGTTGCACGCTAGCCACCGTGGTCGTTTCGTTGGTGGTCGTTTCGTTGGTGGTCGTTTCCTCGCTCGTTATCGGAGTGCTTGCATCGCGCGGGCAGGTGACTCTGACGATGCGCTGCTGTTCCACGTTGTACGTGGAGGTCGCGCTGTCGCCGTAGGTCTTGATGAAGTTCGTCAGCGAGCTCGTTTCGTCGATGCAAGAACGTTCGACTTTCGTCGCATGTTGCACTCTCCAATCGTTCGCCAGTCGCACCCAGCCGCCAGGCAACAGTTCGATGACGGCGGGCAAAGGCACGGTGGCGCCGGGCGTGCCGGGGATCAGCGAGAACCACAGCACGCCGTCGCCGAGCAGGTCGGCAGCGACGATGCATTGCGAGGGCTCAGCGATTCGCGGACAGGCGATCTCGCCCGGGGTGCCCGCCTTCACCATCATCGTTCGAGTGGCGTCGATGGTCAGGAACAAGTCGTCGCTAGCGCGCCCTCCTACCATCGAGAATCCGGGTGGCAGGTGTGCGGTCTCAACCAGTGCAATGAAATCGACCGAGCGGCCCGCCGCGTCGCTGATCGGAGTAACGGGTTCGTCCTCTGGTGCGCTCCCGGTCAACCAGTTCGCCACACCCAGCAGTGCCAGCAATGCCAGCAGCGTCAGCAGAAACCGCAGGGTGAACAACTGCCGCACCGAGTCGAGCGTACAGGCGACACAATGGAGCTCGTGGACGAGCACGAATTGCAGCAGTTGATCGAGGGCGTTCGTGCGGGCGAGGTTTCGCCCGACGATGCGGTTGCGCGGCTACGGCGCCTGCCGTTCGCGTCGGTGGGCGACACTCTGGTGGATCATCACCGCACGATTCGCCAGGGCATGCCGGAGGCCGTGTACGGCGAGGGCAAGTCGGCCGAGCAGTGCGTCGCGATTGTCGGCGAGCTACTCACCCAGCAGTCCGGTCCGGTCTTGCTGACGCGCGTGAGCGCAGCGATCGCCACAGCCGTACTTGCTGCGCACCCCGGTGGCCTTGCGAGCGCCGGGTGCGTGGTGTGGCGTGCGCCGAGCGAGCCGCACCGAACAGCCCAGGTGCTTGTCATCAGCGCCGGCACCAGCGATGTGCCAGTTGTCGACGAGTGTGTGCTGACCCTGCGTGCGTACGGCTTCGCTCCCGATCGCCTTACCGACGTTGGCGTGGCTGGTGTTCATCGATTGCTCGCCCACGTTGATCGCATCACCGCCGCCGACGCAATTGTCGTGGTTGCTGGAATGGAGGGTGCGTTAGCGAGCGTGATCGGCGGCCTCACCGCCGTGCCGGTGGTTGCGGTTCCGACCAGCGTTGGCCACGGCGCGGGGTTGCACGGAGTCACCGCGTTGTTGGCCATGCACGCCTCCTGCGCCAGCGGTGTCACGGTCGTCGGCATCGACAACGGTTTCGGTGCCGCCTGTGCCATTGCCAGGATGTTCCGATGAAGCCCGCTGCAGCCACGGAACCAGGAATCACGACAGCGTGGTTCCACTGTTTCGCGGGGACGGCGGGCGACATGACGTTGGCCGCGCTGGTGCATGCTGGCGCCGACCCTGCCGCGGTGGCCGAGATCATCGCGCGGCTCCCGATCGACAACTACGCGCTCACTTTTGAACCGACGATGCGCTGCGGTCTGGCAGCAACCCGAGCGATTGTCGCAGTCGATCACGCACACGACCACAACCCGTATGCCGCGATCCGCGAGATGTTGGCGACCGCCGACTTGCCCGTGCGAGTCCGTGATCGCGCTGAGAGGACGTTCCAATTGCTCGCCATGGTGGAAGGTGCGATGCATGGCGTTCCACCCGAGCAGGTCGAGTTCCACGAAGTCGGTTCTGTCGACGCGATCGTTGATGTCGTCGGCACCTGCGCCGCCCTCGAAGTGCTGGGCATCGACCGCATCGTCTGCAGTTCGATCACCGTTGGTCAGGGCACGGTGCGGGCGGCACACGGCGAGCTACCCAATCCCGCACCGGCGGTTGTGGCCCTTCTCGCAAGCCGTCAGGCACCCAGTCGCGGCATCGCTGACAGTCGCGAGTTGGCGACCCCTACTGGCGTGGCGCTGATGGCCGCCTTGGCTGACGAGTTTGGTCCGATGCCAGCCCTGAACGTCAGCAGCGTCGGTTACGGCGCAGGCACCGCCGACATCGAGGGGCGACCGAATGTCGTGCAGGTCGTTGTTGGCAGCGAGCCTGTTGGCGGTCCAGTTCCCGCACCCGGCCAGCCAGCGACGCAACTGGAGGTCAATGTCGACGACGTCTCCGGGGAAGTGATTGCACACACGATCACCGCGCTGCTGGCCGCTGGGGCATTCGACGCTTGGGCGACGCCGATCGTGATGAAGAAGGGTCGGCCAGCGCACACTGTTCATGCGCTATGCGATCCCGCCGCGGCGAGCTCAGTCGGCGCAGTGCTGTTGCGCGAAACCGGCTCTCTCGGGCTGCGCGGCACCACAGTCATACGTTGGCCGCAGCGACGCGACGAGGCAACGGTCGAGCTTGACGGTTACCCCATCCGCGTGAAGCTGTCGGTAGGGCGTGTGAAGGTCGAGCACGACGACGCAGTGATCGCGGCGGCGGCGCTGGGCGTTCCGCTGCGCGAAGTGATCGCGCGTGCGGAACGCCTAGGAGTAACAGCTAGCTAGCTAGCGCCTCGTCGACGATGATTTGCAGTTCGGCGGCCTCGATCTCGCCCGAGACGCGGGTCTTGACCAACCCGTCGGCCCCGACAATGACGAAGTACGGCCAGCCTGACGCCCCGTAGGAGACCGCCGCCTTGCCCGCCTCGCCGTCGCCGAGTGCTTCGTCGACCAGTACTGGCCAACTCCAACCCCTGTTGGAGAACCACTCAGCCGGTGGATAGTTCGGTGCCGACTCTGAAACCGCGGTCGCAACACCCAACACGTTCAAGTCTGTCGGCACGGCACCGCTGCCCTTCCAGTCCAGCAAGCGCGGCACTTCCGCATTGCAGTGCGGGCACCAGTGCGCCAGGAACACGACCATGTACGGTCCGCTGACCGAGGGGTCGACGGTGATTGGATCGCCCTGGAAGTCGAGACCATTGAGCAGCGGTGCGGGCAACCCGACCGCAAGGTCGACAGGGTTGGCGGAATCGTAGCGAGGTAGCGCTTCGCCCGTCACGGTGACGGGTTGGCTGTCGGGGATCTCGACGCTGGTCTCGCTGGTGTTGCTGGTGTCGTCGCTGGCCGATGAGTCGTCGCCGCTTGCTGCGACCCAAATGATGCCGCCAGTCGCGAGTGCAAGAACGACGACGACGATCACCCAGATGTTGATCGTGACGCCAGCGCTGCCGCCAGTGCCTTCAACGCTCTGGCCGCGCCGCGCCGCCTTTGCCTGTGCCTTGCGTCGGGCCTCAGCCCGCTGCCGATTCGCCATCTGTTTCAATCTCCTGCTGTGGACCTTCGAGGGGTTCGGGGATTAGTAGTAACGCAAGGATGGCAGCAAAACCGCTCAAAGCCATCGCGGCCAAGGTCATTGGGAAACCACTTCTGACGACGCCATCCGCTCCTAATTCAAGGACGCCAAACGAGACATAGTTGGCCGCTGCGCAACTGACTGCTGAGGCGCACGCGGTGGACTCGGTCACCACGTAGTGCTCGAGGATGACGTGGTGCCAGATCGAGACGGCCAAACCAACGACGGCCAGCGGCACCACGTACCACTTGCTCTGCCGATCGCGACGAATGGAAGCAATGATCAGAATGATCGCCGCCGAATACATGAAGATGCGCTGGAACCAGCAGAACCGGCAGGGTTGCCAGTGATTGCCCGACTCGCTGAACCATAGGCTGCCCGCCATCGCAGTGGTCGCGACCAGCGCTGCGAGAGGCAGTTGGAAGCGATAGATGGCGGCGAGGAAGCGCACGCTCGTCACGCTCGGGATGATCCGTGCCGCCACCATCAGTACCGAACCACCGAGGGCGATGTACGCCAGCACCGCCGCAACGTCGTGCACAGAACGAACCGTCTCGACCGACATGTCCCCAGTCTGGCCGATCGTGGGCGCCAACGACGTGCACGGCATCGGTGGCTGCAATGATTCAGCCGTGATCTCTCCCGTCGTTGGCATCGATTCGATTCCCGAGAAGGCCGTGCTCACCGACGTTCGTTGGTATCTCGACGGGCGCGATGGTCGTCAGGCGTACGAAGCGGGGCACTTGCCCGGCGCGGTTTGGGTCGACCTCGAGAACGATCTCAGCCGACACGACCTGCCCGCCAGCGAAGGCCGTCACCCGCTGCCGTCACCGACAGCTTTCGCCGCGTCGATGGGCGCTCTCGGCATCGGCGACGACACCGTCGTGGTCGCGTATGACGACACGGGTGGTGTCACTGCTGCTCGCTTGGTGGTGATGCTGCGCATGCTCGGTCGTTCGGCTGCCTTGCTCGACGGCGGTCTCACCGCGTGGATCGCGGCTGGCAGGCCAATAGCGACCAGGCCGAGCTCGGCACAGGTCACGCCCGCGACCTTCACGGTGACGGACTGGCCAGCAACCCGGCTCGCATCGGCCGACGAAGCGGCAGAGCACGCCCGCGAGGGTGGGGCAGTACTGGATGCGCGCGCACACGAAAGGTTCACCGGCGAACAGGTGCTGATCGACCCGCGACCGGGTCATCTGCCAGGCGCGCGCAGCGCACCCTGGGCCGCGCTGCATGGACCCGATGGCCGACTCCTCGATCGCGCAGCGCTTCGCTCGCACTTTCAACAGCTGGCGGTGGATAGTTCGACGGTGACGTATTGCGGCTCCGGGGTGAGTGCCTGTCTCAACGTCGTCGCCATGGAGCACGCCGGCCTTCCCCCTGCTCGTTTGTTTGTGGGGAGTTGGTCGGGCTGGGCCGCCGATCCGTCGCGCCCGGTTGAGCTCGGTGACCGATCATGAACGAAGCCGCGTTGCGCGACCTGCGCCGAACCCGCCAGCAGCATCGTCTTGGCAACATTGAGTGGTTCGACGCTGCCTATCACGCGTACTTGGTTGGCCTCTTTGGTGGCGGCAGCGTGCTGTGGATCAGCAGCTCGGTGCACGACAGTCCCTTGAACGCGGCTGCGACAGCCGACATCGCGCGAATTGCGCCTTCGATGGTCGGCCTGCTTGCTGCCTTGGTGCTGTTCGCTGGCCTGCGTGGTGGAGTGCAAGGAGGGCCGGTAGCTCTCGAAGCCGCCGATGTCGTCCACGTAATGCTGTCACCTGTCGACCGGCGGCGAGCGCTCTTGCGTCCCGCGTTGCAGCGAGTACGGGGAGCTGTCTTCATGGGCATCACCGCTGGTGCCATTGCGGGACAACTCGCTGGCCGCCGATTGCCCGGCTCCGTTCTCGCCTGGGCAGGAGGGGGAGCGCTGTTCGGTGCCACCGTCGCACTCCTGTGGGCGGGTGCGGCGCTGCTGGCACACACGTTGCTCGTCGGCCGCAGGCGCGCACCGCGCTGGCTACCGACACTCGTTGGTCTTACCGTGGTGGCCTGGCAGGGCATCGCCGTGTACGCCGCGGTCCGTGACGCAGATGGTCGTGTGCCCGATGTTCCGGGGCCGGCCGACGCGTTCGGCAGTCTGGCCCTGTGGGGTTGGCGACAGCAGGCAACCGATCTGATCGCGGTCGCCATCGCAGTCATCGCTGTCGTCTTCGGTCTGGCGCTCCTCGGCCGGATCTCGTTGGAGGCGCTGTCGCGTCGTAGTGCGTTGGTCGCGCAGCTGAAGTTCGCGGTGACGATGCAAGATCTGCGGACGGTGATTCTGCTGCGCCGGCAGCTCAACCAAGAACACACACGTGCCCGACCGTGGCGCAGTCTTCGCTCTCGGCCACGCACAACTCTGACGGCTGCGGTGCGACGACGGGGCGCGCAGGGTCTACTGCGCTTTCCGGCCACTCGCATGGTCCGTGTGGCTGCACTTGCGATCGCTTTCGGTGTGCTGCAGGCGGCTGTGGTGCGCGGTACGACCCCTGCTGTGCTGCTCAGCGCTCTAGTGGCGTTCGTGATCGGATTGGAAGTTATGGAGCCGTTGTCGCAGGAGATCGATCAACCAGACCGCACCGACAGCTATCCGATCGAACGTGGCGAACTGCTGGTACGCCACCTGTTTGCGCCGACTCTTGCGCTGTTGCCGCTCGCTGTCATCGCTGGCGGTGCCGCGATACTGACACTCGGCACGACCGACGCGATCGTGCCCGCCGCCATCTTGGCGGCGCCCAACCTGATCGCTGGCGCTGTCGGAGGCGTTGTCAGCATCGTGCGCGATGCCCCCGATCCGTTCACCGCCGATCGCCAGCAATCCTTCGTGCCACCGGAGATTGCTGGCTTCAGCACGATGCTGCGCTTGATCTGGCCACTAGTGGTCAGCGGACTCGGTTGCTCGACGATCTTCATCGTGCGTGCCGCGTCGAACGCCGACTCTTCGCTCGCGGAATCTTCTCTGAGCGGGGCCGCCGTTCGAGGCGCACTTGGGTCATTGTTGTTGACGGCGCTCGTCGTCTACTGGGTGAAAGTGCGCGATCGTGTTCGTCGTCGGTTCAGGGCCTTCATGGCTGCCGGCCGGGCCCAGGCAGCGGCTGCCTGATGACCAGTCTGCGCGAGTTGGCGCTGAGCACGATGCAGCTCAGTAAGGATTACGGCGATCGGCCCGCGCTGTTACCTCTCGACCTGGAGGTGCTGTTCGGCCAGCATGTCGCGCTCGTTGGGCACAACGGCAGCGGCAAGACGACGTTGCTGCGTATGGCTGCTGGCCTACTCGACCCGAGCAGCGGAGCCGCTCGCATTGGCGGGCACTTGGCCGGCTCGGCCAAGGCCCGTGCCGCGCTGAGCTGGCTGTCCGATACACCAACGTTCTATGACGACCTCTCACTACGCGAACATCTGGATTACGTCGCCCGATTGCACGGAGTCGATGGCCCAACCGGGGCGGCTCGCGCTGAAGAGTTGCTGACGCGGTTGCAGTTGCAGGATCGCGGCGACGACATTCCTACGACATTCAGCCGTGGACTGCGCCAGAAGGCTGCGATAGCAATCGCGTTGGTGCGGCCGTTCCAGGTGTTGTTGGTCGACGAGCCGTTCGTTGGACTCGACGAAGCGGGCAAACAGACGTTGCTCGAGTTGCTTGACGAAGCAGCACGCGATGGTCGCACCTTGGTGGTGGCAACGCACGAGTTGGCGTTCGTCCACCGCGTGCAGCGGTTGCTTGCGTTGCGCGATGGCGAGTTGGTGTACGACGGGCCACCGGATGCAACAGACGTGCAGCAACTGGTGCGCGCGGGCTGAGTCCGCGATACTCTGCGTTGTATGCAGGAATTCGCCACCGCCAGTGCCTCAGCCAAAGACCCGGCCGCCCTTGCTGCCACTCTCACCGCCAAGTCGGCTGAGGGTTGGACTGTGGTCAGCATCGTGACCACCACCAGCGAAGTCACCGCTTTCCTCAGCCGGGAAGCGTCGTCCGCGCCAGCGGCCGCGGCCTCTGCTTCAACGGCAAGTGCAACCGCAACCCCAACAGCGGCGGCAACGGCAACGGCGTTTACGCCCCTCGCTGGCAGCGCACCCACCGCCGAGCCGGCTGGCTGGGCCGTTGCTCCCGAGCCCGCCGCCAGCCCCGCAGCGATGGCTCCAATCTCGACCCCCGCCTATCAGCCGGCGGCGGCCGCTACCCCGGCAGTCCCGGCGGGCTGGTACGCCGACCCGGCCGGTCGCTTCGACCTGCGCTACTGGGATGGCGGTGCCTGGACCGAGCATGTGTCGCGTGCTGGCCAGCAGTACACCGACGCACCCACCGCCTAGTTCCGTAGCTTTCGCGTATGCGTGCCACGTCGATTGGTCACGCAGGCATTCTTGTCGACACCCTTGATGGCTCGATTGCGTGCGACCCGTGGTTCTTGCCGCAGTTCCTCGGGTCCTGGTTTGTTTTTCCGCGTAACGATCAGCTGTCAACGGAGCTGATGCAGCGCATCTGCAACCCGACCTTTCTCTACATCTCGCACATTCACGCCGACCACCTCGACGAAGAGTTCCTGGCGACGAAGATGAACAAGGACGCCACCGTGCTGGTTCCCGGGTACCCCACCCGGGAACTCGAACGCATCATGTTGCGTCTTGGTTTTCGCAACATTGTGCGCACCTTCGACGGCGAGGAAGTCGCGCTTGGCCCGAACCTGACGATCGCGATCCACTGCGAGACCAGCATGACTGATGGGCCTGGTGGCGACTCGGCGGTAATGATCAGCGACGGCACCGGTCGACTGGTCAATCAGAACGACTGTCGCACCAACGATCTCGATGCACTGCGCCGTCACGGCCCCGTCGACCTGCATTGGTTGCAGTACAGCGGCGCTATTTGGTATCCCATGGTGTACCAAGAATCGCCGGCACGGATGCGCGAACTGGTCGATGCCAAGGTCGCCAGCCAGTATCAGCGGGCACTGCGCTACGTCGAATCGATCGACGCTGGCGCGGTAGTGCCAAGTGCTGGCCCACCCGCATTTCTCGATCCAGATCTGTTCCAGTTCAACGTGATCAACGGCGACGAGTTGAGCATTTTCCCCGATCAGCGCGGCTTTCTCTCGCGGCTGGAGTCGGCTGGTCGTCGTGGCATCCTGGCAATTCCCGGCACCGAGATCGAGATTGCCCCCGATGGCCAACTGAACGTCACGCATCCGATGGCGCAGACCGAAGTCGACGCCATCTTCGAGAACAAGGCCGAGTATCTGCGTCAGTATCAAGCCGATTGGCTGCCGTGGCTCGAGCGGATGAAGGCCGACTGGCATGCGCCGACCGACGACCTGCTAGCAACGCTGAAGGCGTGGTGGGAACCGCTGCTGGCGATGGCGCCAACCTTGTGCGCGGCGGTCGGTTCCGTGTGCCTGTTACACACCGGCGATCTGTCGATCGCAATCGACTTCCCGAATCGGCGCGTCCGGGCAGCAGTGCCGGGCGAAGCGCATTCGTTCAGTTTTACGATTCAGCGCGAGATCGTCGAGACCGTGGCCGCCCAGAGAGCCAACGATTGGAGCAACGCGCTCTTCCTCTCGTGTCGCTTCTCGGCGTGGCGCGATGGGCCGTTCAACGAGTACCTCTACAACTTCTTCAAGTCGCTTTCCGTCGAGCGCATGCGCCGCGCCGAATCGGAAGCGCTGCGCAAACTCGACCCGGAACGTGGCGGTCTGGTCGCGCAGGAATTCGAGCTTGATGGGTGGATCATCGAACGCACGTGCCCGCACCGCCAGGCCGATCTCAAGGTCTTCGGCGAAATCGACGGTGACGAATTTGTGTGCACGATGCACGGTTGGCGGTTCGATCTTGCCACCGGAGCGTGTCGCAACGCCGCCGATCATCGGTTGCAGGTACGCCGCGCCTAACTCTCTATTCGTGCACCCACACCGCGCTGTAGAGCGGCACCAGGTCGTTCTCCCAGATGAAATCCATTGCCATCGTGCTCAGCCGAACGCAGCCGTGCGACACCGGCGTGTTGGGAACGCGGGTCATCCCGTGAATCGCAACGCCACCACGGAAGTACTTCGGTCGATAGATGTCGCCGAGGTCGCCTTCCCACCAGCCGTTGGGGCGTTCGCGGTTCACCTTCCACAAACCGTTCGGTGTGACTGCGTCGCCGGTTTCGGTCTCGCCGGTGTTGCGATTGGTAGCGGAGTATGCGATCTCGCTACCGGTTGACGTGTTGAACGTCCAGGTTGTCTTGCCATCGACGATCAGGAACAGCAACTGCTTGCCCTTGTCGACCTCGACGAGGGTGCCGTCGTCGGCGGCGCCGCGGGCACGCTCGGGGAAGGTCGTCAGCCAGTTGGCCGTTTCCTCATCGAGCTTGCCGCTGGCCTCGAGGCCGAGATACTTCTGGAATGCCATCACCGCTTGCGTGGTGGCGAAGCCGTACTCGCCGTCCTCGTCGCCCGTCCAGAAGCCAAGCTGATTGAGCCGCATTTGGGCGGCGGCCGTCGCCGGACCATCTGCCTTGCCGACGGCGACGAGCGCAGTGCCAAGCCAGGGACCGACGATCTCAACGTTGGAGGGAACGGTCGTGGTGGTCGGCGGCAACGTCGTGGTTGTTCGCTCGGGCTCGGTTGTGGTGGGTGTGAGCGTCGTCTCGGGGGCCACGGTGGTGCTCGCCGACTCGGCGAGCGTGGTCTCGGTGATCGTGGTCTCGGTGATCGTGGAAGCAGACGAGTCGATGCCCTGCGCAGAGGAAGTGGTGGAGCAGGAGGCGATGAGCCCGAGCGCGCCGACACAGCCGAGCATGGACATCAGTGTCTTGGCGTTGCTGATCGAGGGGTTGTTCATCTCTGCCATTCCGCGACTGTCGACTTAATATCGTCCGCTTGTGCCACAAGGCTAGCCAAGATCTACGAAATCTTGGGCGCGCCACGCTCGGTCAGGGAGTGCGTCGATACGAAATCCGGCACCGTCGGGGCTGCGCACGGAGTCCCCGAGGCTGGTCAGCAGGAGCTGGCGCACCTGCTGCGCCGAGACACCACGAGCAGCGAGGTCGTCGAGCGTGATCGATCCATGGCGCTTGGCCAACCGTTGCCCATCCGCCCCTACCGCCAGCGGGACGTGCGCGTAGCGCGGTTCTGGGAGGCTGAGCAATTGCTGCAACAAGCGTTGTCGGGGGGCGCTCGCCAAGAGGTCCGCGCCTCTGGTGACATGGGTGACGCCCTGCGCCGCGTCGTCGACCACCACCGCCAGGTTGTAAGCCGGAACGCCGTCGTTGCGCTGCACGACGACGTCTTCGGCCACACCCTCAAAGCGACCTGCGATCAGGTCGTTGATCACGAAGCGCTCCCCGTCGCTGAGCAGTCGCAGCGCCGGTGGTCGACCGGCTTGGCGTAACGCCGCGCGCCGCTGGGTGCTGAGCTGGCGACAGGTGCCGGGGTATGCCGGTTCCTCGCCATGGGGCGCCTGGGCAGCCTCACGGATCTCGCGGCGACTGCAGTAGCACTCGTACACGCGTCCGAGTCGCTGCAGGTCGCTGATTGCGTCGTGGTAGAGAGCGAACCGATCCGATTGGTGCACTACAGGTACGTCGCTGTACATCCCAAGTGCGGCCAGTGCTGCCAACTGGTGCGCTTCGTGCTCGACGGACGATGTGACCCGGTCGAGGTCCTCCATGCGCACGATCCAATCGCCGTTGGCCGCTCGCACCTGGAGCCACGACACCAGGGCCGTCCGCAGGTTTCCGAGATGGAGTGCTCCCGTCGGCGAAGGGGCAAATCGGCCACGCACGCGTCCATTATCCCTGTTCATTTGCGGGATCCCCGATCAAGAGGCACCTCCGACTTGCCGAAGAAAAGACACTGAAACCACGAATACGAGAGGAACAGTTGGCCGCGGACGAAGTGATCGATACGGATGAGGTGACAGCTGCGTTCGTGCGCGGGCGCGCTCTCGCGGCCGTCGTCACGAACCTGGTACCGACCCCATTGGTGATGCTGCCGTTTGCGTTGCTGGTGGGAGCGCTGTGGCGTGACGACCTTTCGTCGACGCGGCTGAGCTGGTGGCTGCTGGCGGCAGTTGTTAGCACGGTGATCATGTTGCTGGGGCTTTACCGGTTTCACGTGCGGTCCGCGTCAGACATCGACACGTTGACGAGACTGACGATTGGGGCCGGATTGGTTGCGGGTGGGCTGTTCTTTGGAATGGCTCCGTGGGTTGCCTCTGTCACCGAGGTCGAACTCGCGCTGGCGTTTGCCATGTTCCCCAGCATCGCCGCGACCATGGGTTGTGTTGCGACCGCAGGTAGGCGCGCTCTGTACCTCGCCTTCCTGCTGCCGCTGACAGCTACGGCCTCGGTGACTCTGATCACCGCTGACGACGCACTGCTGCGCGCCATCGGCTACCTCGCGATCTTCCTAGCGGCGACGCTGCTGCTGATGCACCACGCGGTGAGCCGCAGCGTTCTCGATGGAATCCGTCTGCAGTGGCGCAGTCAACGCTTGTTACGGGATCTGGCGCACGAACGCAGCGAACTGACTGGGGTCAATGACCAGTTGGCTTCAATCAACAAACGTCTAGCTCATCAGGCAACGCACGATCCCCTCACTGGGTTGTACAACCGGCGCGGCACGTTGGAAGTCTTGGAACAAGTCCTCGTCGGAGCCGACACGTCGCGGCCGGTCGGACTGCTGTTTTGCGATCTCGACCGTTTCAAAGCTGTCAACGACGCGCTCGGTCACCGTGGCGGCGATCGGTTCATCAGCATCATCGCCGATCGATTGCTGCACAGCCTTGATTCCGGTTCGATCGCCGGTCGCATGGGTGGCGATGAATTCGTCGTCGTGATGCCTGGGCACAACCTCGCTGCCGCTGCGATTGTTGCCAATCGTCTGGTGGGCGTGCTGGCGCAACCGGTCTATGCGGAGGGTCGCGAGATGCCTTCTTCCGTCAGCATCGGTGTGGCTTGTGCGCCAGAACACGGCAGCGCTGCCAGTGACTTGCTGCGCCACGCAAATGCTGCGCTCTATCGCGCCAAGTCGAAAGGGCGCAATCGCGTCGAGTTGTTCGACGGATCGATGCAGAAAGAACTTGTTGACCGGCTTGCGGGAGAGCAAGCGCTGCGCCGCGCAATCGATGAGGACGAGATCGTTGCGTTCTTCCAACCCGAGATCGATGCCACCACCGGCGACGTCATCGGGGCGGAGCTGCTTGCTCGCTGGGTTCCGCAGGTCGGACCAGTTGTTCCTGCGCATGAGTTCATGGGCGCCGCCGCGTCCGCTGGCCTACTCAATCGCATCACTGAGAAGGTGATCGACAGCGGCCGCCCTCACATTCGTCGGCTAGCCGTACTTGGCCTGCCCCCAGGCTTCCGCTTCCGTGTGAACATCGCACTTGAAACAACTGATCGTGCATGGCGCGAGGATCGATTGCAGGAGCTTGTCAAAGGAATCGCTCCATCGTTAATGACCATCGATGTCGGCGAAACCGCAGTGGACGGCGATTCGGGCAGCGCGGTTGCGACGCTGGCGTCGTTTCGCGCCAGCGGTGGACGCGTCTGCCTTGATGACTTCGCTCGCGGTGTGTCGTCGCTCAGCCTGCTGCGTCGAATCCCGCTCGATGAGGTGCGCATCGATCGCTTGTCGATCGACACCATTACGACACATCCGCATGACCGCGCCATCGTGCGCTCGATCATCGCCTTGGTCCGCGAGATTGGTTTGGCCGTGACGGCGGACGGCGTCGAAACAGGTGCACAAGCTGATGCCCTGATCGCGCTTGGCTGTGTTCGTCAGCAGGGCCACCTGTACTCGCCTGCACTCATCGCCAGCGAGTTCGAAGACTTCCTGATTTCCCGTTTGGCCGAACGCTACGCGCTCGCTGGGGATCGCCAACCCACGTGGGAAACCAACGATTTGACCTAGTCTCGGGTCATGTTCTGTCCGTCATGTGGTGCGACCGTTCAGTCAGGTCAGAAGTTCTGTACGTCGTGTGGCTGCGCGCTCACCAACGCGTCGACGACTGCGCCAGTCGTTGCCTCAGCCATTGCAGTCGACGGCTCGCCGACACCGCCGATGGGGCAACAACTCCCGCCGCCTGCCGTCACCACCGTGATGGCCGCACTGCCAGCAACGGTCACTCCCCAGTACCCCGTGGCGCCAGCAACGGCAGTCGTTGCGCAAACGGTCGGTCCCCAGGGAGCAGCCTGGGATGCGGCCGATGTGAACTGGGAACCAACAGGGCCAGCGCCGATAGTTGCCGCCGTACACCCATTTCGGATGACGCCGTTGGTCGCGGTTGCATCCATGGCTGGCGTGCTCGCCGTCGCGTCGGCGTTCGTTGATGTTGCGAGTATCGAAGTCAGCGGTCTCTCCGGTGTATCGACGACTGAACAATTGTTCAAGCTGAATGACTTCTCCACCAACCACATGGTCGGCGCGATCATCGCTGCCGTCATCCTGGTCGTCGGTGCCTCGCTGGGCGCGACTGGCCGCCGCGTCGGATCTGGTCTCGCTGGCGGTGCCGGGCTCGCTCTCGCCGGCATGATGAGCTGGATGATCGGTGCTGTCACGCAGCGCTTTGATGGCGAGGAGTTTTCACTATTGAGCAGTGGCTTCTCGTTCACGCTCACCACGACGCGAGACATTGGGTTTTGGTTGGCAGCCGCTTCGGCGGTGCTTGGTGGCGCTGCGTTCGTGCTGTCGTTCGCAGATGCAAGACCGGATGGTCAGCCGGCGACCTATCCCGTGATCGCTGCGCTCGGCCTGATGGGCACCGCGATGGCCGTCATCGGCCCGATGATTCCAATGAACGATGCGCCCTTCGGCGACCAGTTCAGCAACGACTTCGTACCACCAGCGACGTTGCTGCTGCGTCAACTCGTGCTCATCCTGATTGCTGTTGGTGGCCTTGTCGGTTTCACGCGCAACCGTCGCTGGGGACTCGGTCTGGCATTTGGCGCGATCAGCGTCGCTGCGTGGCAGTTGATCACTGCTGCGACCGAATCCGGCGATATCCCGCTGAGCTACGCCGGCGGCAACCTGGGCGCCACCGACTTCGCGCCGCACATCGTTTCGGTAATCGGGGTTGCGGTGATGGTTCTCGCGAGCGTTGGTGGGTTGGTGTTGGCAGCCCGGCAGACACGGGCAGTCACACGCGCGACAAGCTGAGCGGTCAGTTATGAGCTTGCCCGCCGAATAGCGGCTGCGGCCACTTCGTGTCCGCGCGCTGTTGCCGCGAGCGGGTCGTGGTTCGTCGCCCACGCCAGTAGAAAGCCAGCAGCGAAGGCATCGCCAGCGCCAGTGGTATCGGTGACGTGGTCCAGCGTGTGCGCCGCCACCTCGCGCGGTTGCTCACCGGCCCGCCACACAAGAGCGGGCAGTGCCCCCTGTTTGACGACAACGAGCGCGCCCGCAAGATTGTCGGGATGTAGCGCGGCCCCGAGCGTCGCCGCTTCCAACTCGTTGGCGAGGACCACCGACGGCCGCACCGAACGAACAATGTCGATCGCGGCCGAAGGCCCGAGGTGTTGCAGCACGGACGCCGACGACGTGTCGATGCTGATGGAGATTCCGCGTTCGCCAGCCCAACGGGCCAGCGTGAGCGCGGTCGTTGCTAGCGGTTCGCCAACAAACGAATAGAACGGGATGTGCAGTGTGTCGAGGCCGTCGAGCCACGCGGGGTCGGGATTGTCGAGGTCGACGCTGGCACCGCGGTCCGTCAGCATCGTGCGCTCGCCGGCAACATCAAGCAAAGCGATCACGGTTCCAGTACGGCCCGCTCGGCGCACCATCACACTCGCCCCGGTTGCGGCGAGTGCGTCGGTCAGCGAGCGGCCAGTGGCATCGTCGCCGACTTGGCCGATGAATCTCGCCGAGCCGCCAGCGAGACAGGCGGCGGCGATCACGTTCGCCGCGCTCCCACCGCGCCGGTGTTGGATCAGGGCCGCGGTGTCACTGGCGACGTTCACCGTCTCGCGGAGGTGGACGACAACGTCCTCGACCAGGTCACCGATAGCGCCCAACATCGCCCTACTCTTGCATGCATGGATCAAGACTCTTCGAACGATGGCCTGAAAGCGCAGCTCCACGCTGCCCTCACGGCGGCAATGAAAGCGCGCGACGAGGTCGCGTTGTCAGCCCTGCGCCAGGCGCTGTCGGCGCTTGCCGTCGCCGAGACCGCTGGCGACGAGGTGGCGGTGCTGTCCGACGAGCAAGTCATTGCCGTGCTCGTCGTCGAGGTCCGCAAACATCACGAGACAGCGGATGCCTTTGTGACCGCCGGGCGCCCCGACAAGGTCGAGCGGGCGCGGGCCGAGGCGGCAGTGCTGGAGGTATATCTACCCGCGTCGCTGAGCGACGATGAACTGACTGCGATCGTGAGCGAGGAGATTGCAGCTGCTGCGGCTGTGGGTCTGGAAGGAATGAAGGCGATGGGCAAAGTCATCGCTGCCGTTCGTGCACGGGCTGGCGCAACCGCCGACGGCTCAAAGATCGCGACGCTTGTCAAGGCGGCGCTAGCTAGCTAGCGCGTAGCTCAGGAGTTTGGTTGCGGAAACCTACGGGCGAGGCAGACGCTCGGCGTCAGGCTGCGATCTGTGCACCACTGCGTCGCGTCGGCTGACGAGGCGAAGATGTCGGGCCCCATTGTCAGAAACCATCCGGTCATCGGTGAACCGCCCGACCGAAACTGAAACGCTCCACCATCGACGAGGACTGCGCCATATGTGTCGCGCAGCCTTGTGTGGTCGGCGACGATCTCCACTGGTCCGTATTCGATTCCGTCTGCCCTCAATCCAACTCGCTTCGCGCTCAGCTGCACGACCCAGTTGCCGACCAACGTGTCGACCTGCGGTCGATCTTGCGTGACCAGCAATTGCAGTTGCTCGCTCGCTGCTAGCGCCGGATCGACCGGAATCGTCGTGGCGGTCGTGGCGGTCGTGGCGGTCGTTGCGGTCGTATCGCCGGCCACCGTGGTCGCGCCAGCGATGGTCGTCTCCGCCCCGACACTGACGGGGTCGTCGCCGGATCTTGTGAGCAGGAAGATGCCAGCGCCAACTGCAACGAGTCCGAGCAAGCCGAGCAGCGCCATGAGGGCGCCGCGTCCCTTGTGCTGACTGGCAACAGGTTCTGCTGTTGGCGCCGCTTCGACCGCTGGCGCATCCGGGGTCACAGCGATCACCAACGGAACCGCCACCGCCGGAACAACCGTGGTCGCGGTAGGTGTCGCCGCCGGAGATCGCGCGGGTTCGGTGAACGGTTCACTAGTGCCACGGCCGCACTCGCCACAAAAATTTGCTTTGGGAGGCAACTTGCTGCCGCAGAACCCACAGAAGTTCATCGATCCATCCTGCCACGCGCCTCGTCGCCGGATGAATGACCTGACCTACACGTTGGCGGCGACTTCATTTCCGAAGGCCACCAGGCCAGCGATGTCGATGGGTGCAGAACTGGCGATCGTGAACACCTGATTGTGAGCAAGCACGGCGATGATCGTCAGGTTGGTGGAGGCGGAAACAGCTGCCTCGTCACCAAGGCCTGCGAGCGGCTCGTAAGGAGTGTCGAAGATGACCAATGAGGTGGTGAAATCGAATCCAGCTTTGCCGGCTGCGCCGCCGAGGTCTTCGATCGGTCGCTGCACGGCGAGCGTGAGGTTGGTGCGGACACCGTCGGCGCCGGTGAAGTGATACCAGCACTGCGGTGTCGACATGTCGGAAACCTCGACCTCGGTCACCTCAACTCCGAGCGTGGCGCTGGCCGCTTCCTGCGAGACAAGGGCGCATACCTCGGCCGACGTGTAGACCTTGACCGTCGCTGCGTCGACAGCGTCTGTGTCGGCGCTCGTCTCGGAAGTGGCGTCTGTCGTTTCGCTGTTGACGGCATCGCCGCTGGACTTCTCGTCGTCGCCGCACGCAACGAGGAGCGATGTCGCGGCAAGCAGTGGAAGGGCAAGTTTCAGCATGAAGGGAGGCTAGCCGACGTTGCGTGCAGGCCCGGCAGCCAGCACACTTTGCCAGTCGACCGGGGGGTGTCAGCTCTTCGTTTGTTCGTCATGTCCGAGACCCTCGAAAGGGAAGATCTTCTTGTATCAAACAACGCTGGTAGCCGCAGCCGATCGTTCGAACTTCGTCGATCTCAATGTTCCGACCTGGGCGTGGATCGCGCTGATCGTCACCATCTTCGTCATGTTGGGGATCGACTTGTATCGGCACCGCGATGCGCACGCTCCAACTCCCAAGGAAGCGCTCATTGAGTCGATCGTATGGGTCGCGTGCGGACTCTCGTTCTCAGTCGCGATCGCCATCGGTTTTGGCAGCGATGCGTTCGGCGAGTACATCAGCGGCTACTTGATCGAGAAGTCACTGAGCGTCGACAACGTCTTCGTTTGGTCGATGCTTTTCGCCACGCTCGCCATCCCGCTCAAGTATCAACACCGGGTCTTGTTCTGGGGCATCTTCGGTGCTCTTGCGTTGCGCGCGATCTTCATCGTGCTCGGCAGCGCGCTGATCAGCAGGTTCTGGTGGCTGCTGCTCGTGTTCGGAGTGTTCCTCATCTACACCGGCGCAAAGATCATTCGTCACCGCGACGACGAGGGTAAAGAGGAAGCGACGCGCGGACTCGGCCTACTGCGCAAGGTGATGCCGGTGTCCGATCAACTCGACGGGCAGAAGTTCTTTACGCGTGTCAACGGCAAGCGGGCGGCGACGCCGTTGCTTGCTGCACTCGTCGTGATCGAGATCACCGACGTGATCTTCGCCGTCGATTCGGTGCCCGCGATTCTGGCGGTGTCGAATGAGTCGTATCTCGTGTTTGCGTCGAACGCTTTCGCGATTTTGGGTTTGCGGGCGATGTACTTCCTGCTCGCGAACGCGAAGGAGAAGTTCCACTACCTCTCCCACGCGCTGGGCGGCATTCTGATCTTCGTCGGTATCAAGATGGCCATCTCGCACTGGTACCACATGAACACCTACGTGTCGCTGGCGATCATCGTCACGATGCTGGTGGCAGCGATCATCCTCAGCTTGCAGCTAGCGAAGCGACTCGGCGTTCCAGTGGCCGAGATAACTCACGAGGGTCATGCCCACTAGATCTTGGTCATCCGCCGACAGCGCTCGGATCGACCCCACATGACTCGACGGCGACCAACAAGCTGGCGCTGAGCTCGTCGTTGAGTTCGGTGCTGAGGTTGCCATAGTCGAGCGGAAAGCCGTCGCTGGCGAGCAGGCGGTCGGCGCCGATGTCGTTCACCAGTTCTGTCGCTAGGCAGGCGGCCTCTTCTTCGGTGAGCGTCGGCAGGTTTGAGAAGAGGAACGAAGTCATCGCCTCGGTAGCAACCGCGGTCGCCTCGTCGGTCGACCCTGTCGACCCGGTCGGCTCCGTCGTGTCGGGCGCGGCGACGGTTGTGTCGTCGCCGAGGGGAAGTGAGATTGCGTCGATCGCCCCAGGGGTGCCGGTGAGGATCAGCAACGTTCGTGTACCGGCACCGCCGGTGATGGTGAACGGTCCGCCGAGGATTTCGCCGGTGCAGTCGCTGTCTCGGTTGTCGTGGAAGGTGACATCGATACTGGCGCCGTCGTAGGCGAAGACGGGAGTCTGATTGCCGCCGACCAACACGTTGGCGCTGTCTCGATTGGTGAGGCAGCCGCTGCCGTTTGCATCGGCGATCTGCAGCCCGAAGTCGGCGTCAGTGAGCGCGACGGCGAGAGGAATGAAGAGACCGGCGCCAGGATCGGCCTCGGGCATACGGTTGGAAGCTGGGATGCCATCGGCGGGTGGTTGCTCCCACACGGTGAAGCTTCTGACCGTGTCGCCCTCGTTGTAGAGCACCTCGGTGATGAACGGGCCGGTATCGGTGTTAGCGCGACTCTCGACCAAGATGTGCGGACAGTTGATGACGCACTCGGCGTCGTCGGCTCCGGCCTCGAGCACGGCCAGCACGCCGGGGTCGGGCGGCGAGTAGCGCTGACTGACCTCGCCGGAGGCCAGTCCTGTCTCGAGCAGGAATGCTTCCACGAGGCCGTCGGTGGTGCGCGCGTAGAGATCAACTGGATCATTGAGCAGGTTCACCACGCGGTACTGGTCGCTACCGGGTGTGAAGTCGCCACCGGTGGCGGCAGTATCTGGCGTTGTAGCGGTATCCGACGTCGTGTCGCCGGTAGCGGTGACCGATGTATCGGCCGTCGAGGAGGAGCCTTTGTCGTCCCCGCCGCATGCGACCACACCAAGCGTCGCGGCGGCTGCCAACAGAATCGAACGGGGACGGTGCATGAGAAGCTCCTACAGATACGGGGTGGAGTTGAAAGGTTGCGGCGACTTTAGTCAGGTCTTCGGGTGCGCGAACAGAAAGTCGATGAGGCTCGCCATGCTGGTCGTCGGCATTGGAGCGTGATCGTTGCCGTCCATGATCCAAAGCTCCACCGATGTGTTGTTGGCGCATGCGGCATACGAGACGACGCCAGCTTCGTCGCCTGCGAGCGCTGGGTCCGGGTCGAAGGGCGTGAGTTCGCCGACTTCCGTGCATTCGTCGTATGTTGACCATGTCAGCGCCGTTTGCGGGGCACTCGGATAAGGGGCCGGCCCGTTGTACGTGCCGCCGTCGAAGAAGATCACGTCGTCGGCTGTGCCATGAACCTGCAGCACGCTGACTGGCTCGGATGGTGTGCAGTCGGTGGGGTCGATGAACGTTGCGCCCGCGAGGCTGACAATGGCGGCGATGACGTCGGCGTGTTCGCACGCCATTTTGTGTGCCATGAAGCCGCCGTTGGAGTGGCCGACGATGAAGATTCGCTGCGGGTCGACGACCAGCTTTGCTTGTAAGTCGTCGATGACTGCACGCAAGTACGTTGCGTCATCAATCGTGCTGTTGGTGCCGCAACATGCATCCGTGGCGTTCCAGAACTGCTGGCCCAGTTCGTTCAGGGTGCCTTCAGGTAGCGCGTAGATGAAGCCACGCTCTTCCGCCAGCGGCTTGAATCGGAGGTACTGCTCGATGAACGCAGATGTGCCTCCGAATCCGTGCAGCGCGAGCACCAATGGCATCGGTGTCGTACCGTCGTACGAGCTAGGAACGACGACGTCGTACGGACGCTCGGCGATCAGTGGTGCAGCCGACGAATCGGCCGAGTCGTCGCCAGCACACGAAACGACGAGAGCGCACACGAAAAGGATCGCAACGGATCTGCCCACGGTGCGGCCAACGTATCGGACCCGATGCCGCCAGGTGTCCAAGCACGCCGCGAAAGGGGTTCGGGTGGGCGAGGGGGGACTTGAACCCCCACACAGTTGCCTGTACTAGCACCTGAAGCTAGCGCGTCTGCCATTTCGCCACTCGCCCGAGTGGATTCATAACGCTAGCCCCCGACGGCGGGGTGCCCAACCCTTGCGGCCATGTCGCCACTATCCTGCACTCTGATATGGGATTGCAGTCGTTTGAGCATGGTCTAGAGCGTATGGTCGAGGGCGTGTTTGCCCGCGGATCACGTTCCAGCATCCGGCCCGTCGAACTCGGGCGGCGTTTGCTGCGCGAAATGGACGACCATCGCAGCGTCGACGTCAAGGGGCGGCGCATCGTGCCCAACATCTTCGCGATCAACCTCAGCCCTCGCGATCACGCCAGCTTTGCCGATATCGACGAGGCGCTGATGATCGAGTTGGGCGAAACGGCACGCGAGTACGCCCGCGCTGAGGGCTACAACTTCATGGGCGCGGTCGCCGTCGAGATGACGGTCGACAATGATATGAAGCCGGGTCGCTTCACGGTCGATAGCCGCATGCGTGAAACTGGCGGTGGGCTTGGAGCTGGCTCGCTGGTGCTCTCCAGCGGCGAGCGCATCACCCTCGGCAAAGAGGTCGTCACCATCGGCCGCTTGCCCGATTGCACGATTCCGGTTCCCGATGCGAACGTCAGCCGTCGACACGCAGAGATCCGCCCCGCCGGGTCTGCATACGTGTTGGTCGACCTGGGCAGTACCAACGGTTCGAAGGTGAACGGTGCTCGTATTCAGAACGAGCACGTTCTCCGCGACGGCGACATCGTGAGCGTGGGGATCACACACCTGCGCTTCGAGGCGTCGTGACCCGCCCGTGAGCGACGCCCAGCTCAACATCCTCAACTACGCGCTCTTGGCGCTCATCTACTTGTTCTTCGCGCGTGTCCTTTGGGCAGTGTGGAGCGAGGTGCGCGGGCCGCGGCCAGGGGTCAATCAACCGCAGCCGGCGAGAGCACGCGGTAGCGCGCCCGATGCAACGATGCCAGCATCACGCCCACCTGCTCCCATTGCGGCTGCGCACAACCCTGGTCGCGGTAAGCGCGGTACGCCATCGCGGCTCGTGGTCCTCGAACCGAAGGTTCGCAAAGGCTCGGCGTACCCAATTGGTGCCGAGATCACTGTTGGTCGCGGCGCGAACTCCAGCATCGGGGTTCCAGACGACACGTTTGCGTCGCAGTTACACGCTCGCGTGCAGCTGCGAAATGGTGCGATGTGGCTGGAAGACCTCGGTAGCACGAACGGCACTCACCTGAACGGTGCGCGAGTGACGATGCCGGTACAGCTTGCCGTTGGCGACCGTGTGCAAATCGGCAGCACTGTCTTCGAGGCGCAGTGAAGCAGCGCCGCGGAGCTTCTGCACTTGTCGTCGGTGCCGTGTCCGATGTCGGTCGCGTGCGCACCGGCAACGAAGACGCGTTCATTGTCGAACAATCGGTGTTCGGTGTCGCCGATGGTATGGGTGGTCACCAGGCTGGTGAAGTGGCCAGCGCGATCGCTGTGCAAATGCTGCGCGATCGACTGGCGGGCGGTGCTACGAGTATCGAGTCGGCGGAAGCCGCCGTTGTCGAAGCGAATACTGCGATCTTCAAAGGCGCCCGCGACAACGCCGATCAGCGCGGCATGGGTACCACACTCACCGCCATGATCGTCTTGGCCGACGGCGATCCCATCCGACAGTTCGTGCTGCTCAACGTTGGCGACAGCCGTACGTATCGAGTGCGCGGCGGCCAACTGCGGCGCATCACGGTCGATCACAGCTACGTGCAAGAGCTTGTCGCGACGGGGCACATCACCGAGGTCGAGGCGCGCACTCATCCGCGGCGCAATATCGTCACGCGTGCACTTGGAATCGAGTCGACGGTACGAGTCGACAGCTGGGTGGTGCCGTTCGTGAAGGGCGATCGCTACCTGCTGTGCAGCGACGGTCTCGTCGACGAGGTCGCCGACACTGAGATCGCGCAGATCGTGGCGACCCACAACGACGCTCAAGATGCGGCACAGGCGTTGGTTGATGCGGCCAACGAACATGGTGGTCGCGACAACGTCACGGTCGTCGTGATCGACGTACTTGACGGTGACGTGAGCCCCGATGACACAGCGGATCTCGATCGCGATCTGGTGTGGAGCGACCCGGCAGCAAGCCTGGCTGCAGATCCCGCTGCAGAACCCGAGCCGGCGCGAGATCCGATCACGGACGAGCTTCCCGTGACCGCGGCTGCTTGGTCAGTTCAATCGACACCATCTCGACGGTTCGGTTTCGGCAGTCTGCTGTTCTGGTTCGGGATTGCAGTGGTCATCGTCGGTGCGGTCACGTTGGTGCTCGCTGTTCGCCACAACACGAGCACCGACCGCGAGCCGGTAACCACCACCACCACCACGACCACCACCACGACCACCACCACTACGACCACCACCACGGTTGCGCCAACAACGACCACGACGGTGGTGGCGACATCGACGAGCGGGGTGTGAGGCGATGAGCACCTCGCCACTCGCAACGGCGCGCCGCAACGGCGAGTTAGGCCTGGTCATCATGGCGGCCAGCATTACCGGTGCTGCCTATGTGCTGGCATCGTTGGGGAAGAACTCAGAGATGCCGGCAACGGTGGTGCCGTTTCTCGTTGCGCTGCTCGCCCTACTCGTCGCGGCTCACATCGCGACGCGCTACTTCGCCCGCGGCGCCGATGGCACGCTGCTGCCACTCGCCGCGCTGATGCACGGCATCGGCTACGTGATGATCGCCCGCCTCAGCGAGCGCCGCGCCGCGTTGCAAACCACGTGGTCTCTTATCGCGATCGTCGCGTTCGTCGTGGTGCTGATGTTGGTACAGCGCCCGCCCGACTTGGCCCGCTACAAGTGGACCTTCCTGTTCATCGGTGTTGGCTCGCTGGTGCTGCCGTTGGTACCCGGCATCGGCGCCAGCGTTGGTGGTGCCCGCATTTGGGTCAGTGTCGGGCCCGTCAACATTCAGCCGGGTGAGTTTGCCAAGATCGGGCTTGCGCTCTTCTTCGCCGCGTATCTCGCCGACAATCGCGAGCTCATCGCGGCAGGCACGCGCCGAATCGGTCCGATGCGCATCCCGGAACTGCGTTATGTCCTCCCAATCACGCTCGCATGGGGCTTCGCCGTCGTGGTCATGGTCGCCGAGAAAGACTTGGGCTCAGCGTTGCTGTTCTTCACGCTGTTCACCGTGATCATGTGGGTCGCAACTGAACGCGCGATTTATCTGCTGCTCGGTTTGGTTTTGTTCGCTATAGCGGCGGTCGTTGCGCACCGGATGTTTGAGGTCGTTCAGACCCGCGTCGACATCTGGCGCGACCCGTGGTCGCAGTATGAGGGCAAGGGCTATCAGTCGGCGCAGTCGATGTTCGCCTTCGCGAATGGCGGCACAGGCGGCACAGGCCTGGGAATGGGAAGCCCAAATAAGATTCCAGCAGCGAGCACCGACTACATCTTTGCTGCCATTGGCGAGGAGATGGGACTGATCGGGGCGGCCGCGGTCCTGATCGCCTTCGTCCTGATGATTGGTGCCGGCCTGCGCATTGCCATCCGTGCTGATCGCCCGTTCGAGAAGTTGCTCGCCACCGGTCTCACCACCATCATCGGTATGCAGGCGTTCATCATCACCGCCGGTGTGTTGCGCGTGATTCCGCTGACCGGAATCACATTGCCCTTCGTCAGCTACGGGGGCAGCAGTTTGCTCTCCAACTACATCTTGCTAGCGCTACTCATCCGCATCAGCGATTCGAGTGCGAAACGTCTCGGCGAGGTACCCGACGAACTTTCGCTCGGTGAGCGCTGGGAGACGTATCAGTTGCGGCGGGCCGAGAAGCGAGCAGCACGCGCATGAACAGCCAGATTCGCAAGCTCACGGCAGCTCTGCTGGTGCTCTACATGATTGTGTTTGTCGCGCTCAACACCATCCAGGTCGCGCGCAAGGAAGCACTCGACGAGAATCCGAACAACAACCGCCAGACGATCCGCGACTTCAACCGCATGCGCGGCCCGATTGTCACCGCCGACGGTGTCGTGATCGCTCAAAGCGTTCCGACGCCGGAGGGCTCGACGTTCGACTTTCAGCGCGAGTACCCGCTCGCCGACACCTTCAGCAACATCACCGGCTACTACACCTACAGCTTTGGCAGCACGCAACTCGAGCGCCAACACACCGACGTACTCATGGGCGACACTGCGGCACAGAAGGTGGCCAGTGTCTTCGGCAGCGGCGACAACACCGGCAGCGTTCGTCTCACCATGCGCGCCGATCTCCAACAAGTCGCAGCCGACGCCTTGGGTGAGCGGGAAGGCTCGGTGGTGGTGATGGATCCATCGACCGGAGCGATTCTCGCGATGGTGAGCTTTCCGCGTATCGACGCCAACAAAGTCTCGACACACAACACCGAGGAGGCCGAGGGCGTCCTCGACTTCTACAACTCGCTGGAAAGCAAGCCGTTACTTGCCAATGCGTATCAAGAGCGGTATATGCCAGGCTCGGCCTTCAAGGTCATCACCACTGGTATCGCGTTCGAAAACGGCGTGACGAGTCTCGAACGTGAGTGGCCGGATGAAGAGGAATGGTTGCCGCCTCAGACTGACGACCCGATCGGAAACTATGGCGGCAGCAAGTGCGGTGGGTCGATGGTGGAAGTCTTCTATCGCAGTTGCAACATTCCGTTCGCGCAAATGGCGGTGGAACTCGGCCCCGAGCGAATGGTCGCAGGCGTACGTGCGTGGGGAATTGGCGAGAAGATCCCTATCGACCTACCGTCGCCGGTCGCCAGCAACTTCGAGAAGGCTGGATCCGAGACCATCGATTTCGCGCAGAACTTGCCGCTGCTTGCGATCGGGGGCTTCGGCCAAGCCAACGACACCATGGTGCCGTTGCACATGTGCATGGTGGCGGCCACTGTCGCCAACGGTGGGCGGATGATGGCTCCCTACGTGGTCGACGCGACCCTCGATCACGATGGTCGCGTGCTCGATTTCACGAATCCCTCCACTTGGAAGACACCGATCTCGCCTGTCACTGCGGCAACGCTGAACGACCTGATGGTCGGAGTGGTCAACAACGGCACCGGTCAGCAGATGCAGCTTGCCGGCGGCATCCAGGCTGCTGCCAAGACCGGCACGGCGCAGCTGAACGCCGCTGGTGAACCACAACGATCGCACGCATGGATTATCGGTTTCGCCCCCGCCGAGGCACCCCGCTACGCCGTGGCGGTGATGCTGAAGGGCACCAACGACGAGATCAGTGCCGGTACCGGCGGCCGATTGGCCGGCCCGGTCGCCAAGACCATTCTCGATTACCTGTTCAGCACCGAACTGTGAGGCTCACACAGCGTGAATGAACATGACCGACGCGGGTCGGTATCCTCAGGGCGCGAATTCGTGCCGGAACTCGCACAGAAGAGAGCGCAGTGAGCGACCAACCCCAGCCGACCGTTCTCAACGATCGCTATGAAATTCGACAGCGCATTGGACGCGGCGGTATGGCCGACGTGTTTCTCGCGCGCGATCTGTTGCTCGATCGGCCGGTTGCGATCAAGGTGTTGTTTCCCGAGTTTGCAGTCGACCCAAACTTCGTCGAGCGCTTTCGACGCGAGGCACAGAGTGCTGCTGGCCTGAACCATCCCAACATCGTCGGCGTCTACGACTGGGGCCAATACGCCAACACCTACTTCATGGCGATGGAGTACGTGGAGGGGCGCACGCTCGCCGACATCTTGCGCGCCAACGGCAGCATCAACAGCCAGCAGTCCGCTGAGATCGCCGGCGAAGTAGCAGCCGCGATCGGGTTTGCTCACCGCAATGGGGTTGTGCACCGCGACATCAAGCCCGCCAACATCCTTGTCGGCTCCAACGGGCAGGTGAAGGTTGCCGACTTCGGAATCGCGCGCGCGATGAACGCTGGTACGGAGAGCAACCTGACGCAGGCCGGGTCGGTGATGGGTACGGCCACCTACTTCTCGCCCGAGCAGGCGCAAGGCGCGCAACCCGACCCACGCAGCGATCTGTACTCGTTGGGCGTCGTGCTGTACGAGATGGTCGCTGGCTCGCCACCTTTCAGCGGCGAGAACCCGGTCAGCATCGCCTACAAGCAGGTGCACGAGTTGCCCGTGCCACTGAATCAGTTGGTGGCCGATGTACCCAAGCCCTTCGAGGCGATCGTTGCCAAGTTGTTGGCGAAACGGCCCGAGATTCGTTACCCGAATGCCGAAGCGCTGCGCGACGATCTACGTCGGTTCCGCAGCGGGGAGCCGGTGCAGGCGTTGTCGGCGGCAATGGGTCCGGCCACTGCAGCGCCGCGCTTGCCACCAGCGACGGGCACCACGACGATGCCGCGCACCACTGCGGTTGGAAAGGTCGGGCACACCGGCCAGATGCGCCAGGTCGGATTACCGCAGGACACCAACGCTCCCAGCGGTGGGCTGTACGCAATCGTCGGGTTCATGGCGTTGGTTGCTTTGGTCGTTGGGGCCATCGTGCTCTTCAATTCGCTTGCCAAGGACGATCAACCAACCTCGTTCGCGATGCCCGACGTGACGCTGTTGCAACTCGATGAGGGCGCGCAATTGCTGACTGACGCCGGTGTGCAACTGAACGCGCCGATCATCGAAGAGAATCCAGACTTTGAGGAAGGTGCAATTGTGCGCACTGACCCGATCGCTGGAGTCATCGTGCAGCGCGATCAGTTCGTCACCATCTACTACAACCCGGTGAAGACGCCGTTCACGCTCGACGACATGTCCGGCAAGCTTGTGCAAGAGGCCGACGCCCTCCTGAAGGGTCTGGGTCTCGAGGTCGGCGACACGATCCCTGAGGTCAACCCGGCTGTCGAGGTCGGCAGGGTGATTCGAACCGAGCCCCCCGCCGGCTCGCAGGTGAAACAGGGTGACAGCGTCAGGATCGTGGTATCGGCCGCGGCTGGCGAGCAGGCAGTGCCGGTTGTCGAAGGCCTCTCGGAAGCCACCGCCCGTGCTCAGTTGCAGGGGCAGCCATACGCCTTCGCGGTCACAGTGTTGGCAGAGGCCAGCGACACCATTCCGGCCGGGCGGGCGACGCGCACCGACCCAGCGGTTGGTCAGTTGGTGGCTGTCGGCAGTTCGATCAAGTTGTATGTGTCGAGCGGCCCGGCGTTGGTGAAGGTGCCGACCCTGACCGGCCTGACGGAAGCCGCCGCGCGTGCAAAGTTGTTGCAACTCGGCCTCGGAGTGGAAGTCACCTACGTCGACGTTCCAGCGGGCGACGCGAGCGATGGCAAGGTGACGACTCAGAACATTTCCAGTGGCACTGATGTGGCACCGAACACGGTGGTCAAGCTCAACGTTGCCAAGGCTGTGCCTGCGACAACGACGAGCACCAGCACGACGACGACAACTTCGACCACTACGACGACAACCGTGCCGTAGCCCCTAGACTCTGCGCCCGTGGCTCCTCCGAAACGCAAGACGACAGGCCGTGTGACGGCAAAGGGTACGAGACCTGGCCAGGTGTCAGCGATGGCGAAAGAGGCGGCGCATCACGAGAGCTCCGTGCATCAGTCGGCGCGGTACACGCCGCCGACGCCCAAGGAGTTCTACGAGAGCCCGAAGTGGGTCCCGATCCTGATGATGGTGTTCATCGGGTTGGGTGCCGTGTCGATTCTGCTGCGCTACGTGGTGCCGTCGTTCGAGAACACCAACACGCCGGTGTTGATCGGCCTCATCTTGATGATGGCTGGCCTGTTCACCGCCACCAAGTGGCGCTGAACACCGTCGCTCTAACACCGTATCTCTAACGACACCGATGTAATTACACCCAGGATTGTCCCCATCCTGTGGGTAACTCTGCCGGCGGGCCGATCTATTCGATTGGTGCGATCAGCACCATGTCGTCGAGACAGTGGCGCGGCGGCGGAGGGTCTTCGTCGGGGGCAAGGGTGAGCCTGATCTCCAACCCACAAACGGTGCACCGGTACTTGACGTTGATCCGGCGCATCTCCCCGGCCGGGGGTGGCGCGGGCATTGGCGTCGTCAGGCTACGCAGCATGCCGACACCGCTTTTCCACAGGACGTAGCCGACCAGCAGCCCGATTCCGACCCAGATGATCGTCGAGAACGCAGGAAAGAACCCGAGCATTAGCCCAGACGTTCGATGATCATCGCGTTGGCCATGCCGCCGCCCTCGCACATCACCTGCAGGCCGAAGCGACCGCCGGTGCGCTCGAGTTCGTTCAACAGCGTGCTGGTCAGGCGAGCTCCGGACGCGCCCAACGGATGGCCGAGGGCAATTGCGCCGCCGTTCACGTTGACCTTCTCCATGTCGGGGTGGAACTCCTTCTCCCACGCCAGCACGACCGAAGCAAATGCTTCGTTGATCTCGGTGAGATCGATGTCGGCCATCGAAAGTCCCGCACGAGCCAAGACCTTCTCGGTAGCCGGGATCGGCGCCGTCAGCATCATGCGCGGATTGTCGCCGGCCAGCGAGAAGTTCACGAAACGGGCGCGGGGCGTCAGGCCAAGCTGGCGTGCCTTCTCTTCGCTCATGATCAACATTGCGGCGGCGCCGTCGGTGATCTGCGACGAGTTGCCAGCGGTCACCCGCCCGCCGTCTTCCTCGGTGCGAAAGGCCGGCTTCAGCTTGCCAAGCGATTCGATGGTGGTGTCGCGGAGTCCCTCGTCTTGCGTGACGAGCTCGCCGTCGGTGCCGAGCATCGGAACGATTTCGTTCTGGAAGCGCCCCTCGTCGGTCGCCCGGCGCGCGTATTGCTGCGAGCGTGCTCCGAACGCGTCGAGGTCGTCGCGGCTCAGGCCCCACTTGTCGGCGATCAGTTCGGCGGAGATTCCCTGCGGTACGAGCCCTCCCTCGGGTGCGTAACGAGCACCGATTGCCGGGCCGAACGGGAACCCAAACTTGCCGTCGGCCATGGAGGCGCCCATCGGAACGCGGGTCATCACTTCCACGCCAGCCGCGACCACGATGTCGTAGGCACCCGCCATCACACCTTGCGCTGCGAAGTGGGCTGCTTGCTGACTGCTGCCGCACTGACGGTCGATCGTGGTTCCGGGCACGTGCTCGGGCCAACCGGCGGCGAGGACGGCGTTGCGACCGACGTTGACCGCCTGTTCGCCGACCTGCATGACGCAACCCATGACGACGTCGTCGACCAGGCCGGGGTCGATGCCGGTGCGCCGCTGCAGCGCCTTCAGTGTCTCCGCGGCAAGGTCGACAGGATGCCAGTCCTTCAACTTGCCATTTCGGCGACCAAGCGGAGTACGGACGGTATCGACGATGACGGCTGTGTTCATGGGTTCAGTCTGACCGCCGCAGGCTCGGCAGCCCAAGTTGTGTTCACGAACGGTCTGACTATTCCTCGGCCAACTTGGCCCACACCCGTTGCAGGGCAGCGACGTCGGTCTCGGTGAGGTGGCGCGCGAAGTGGGCCTGCACGACGCTGCGATAGGTGATGTTGGCGTCGCGCCAGATGTTGCGGCCCTCGCGCGTCAGCGAGACCGTCACTGCCCGCCGGTCATCGGTGGTCGGAGTCGATTTGCGCCAGACGTACCCCTCGTCCTCCAACCGATCGAGCCGACGCGACAGGCTGCTGGGTACTTCCGACAGGGCTGTACGCAGTTCATGCACGCGTATTCGCCCGCCGGCATGGCGAATTGCCGTCAACGCGTCGTACCAGGCCAGCGAAAGGCCGTATTCGTCGTGCAATGCCTGTTCGATGCGCCGTTGCAGCACGGCAGAGGTCGTACACAGTTGCCGCCAAAGCTCGATGCGCTCGGCGTCGAGACGGGGCACGGCTTAGGCGGTTGCTTTCAGCGCTGCGCCAAAGGCCGCCAACGCTTGGTCGATCTCGCTCTCGTTGACGACCAACGGTGGCATCCAGCGAATGCAGCGACCGTAGGTACCAGCGTTCATCAGGATCAGGTGCCCGTCCTCCAGGCTGTGCTTGATGACGGCGGCAACTCGCGCCGGATCGTCGAACTCGGTGCCCACCATCAAGCCCGGACCGCGCACTTGCGTGATCGTCGGGTGTTCCTTTTGTAGATCACGCAAGCCCTTGCGTAGTTGTTCGCCGCGCGCGTTGACGTTGTCGAGGAAACCGCGTGCGGTGAGGATGTCGATGGTGGCCAGCGCCGCCGCGCAGCCCATCGCGTTGCCGCCGTAGGTTCCGCCGTGTGCGCCCTTGGGCCACTTGTCGTCGAGCTCGCGGCGGGTGCCGAGCGCCGAGAACGGAAAGCCGCTGGCGATGCCTTTGGCCATGCAGATGATGTCGGGCTCGAAGCCCGCGTAGTGGTCGACTGCGAACATCTTGCCGCTGCGACCCATACCACTTTGCACTTCGTCGGCGATGAACAGAATGCCGTGCTGACGACAGCGCTCGGCGAGACCGGCGATGAACGCGGCTGGCGCTTGCACGTAGCCACCTTCGCCGAGCACCGGTTCGAGGATGAGTGCAGCCGTTTCCTCCGGAGCTGTGAGCGACTTCAGGATGTGGTCGAAACCCTGAAGGGCCTTGGCAACTTCCGCGTTCTGGTCGGTGGCGAGTGGGTCGGGGAAAGGCGCCACGAATACTCCCGACGGCAGCGGTGCGTAGCCGGAGCGGTAGCCCGTCTTGCTGGTCGTCATCGCCATCGTCATCGCGGTGCGACCGTGGAAGCTGCCGCTGAACACGATGATGTGCGGGCGCTTGGTTGCCTGCTTGGCCAGCTTGACTGCGGCCTCGGTGATCTCGGCCCCGGAGTTGGCATAGAAGAAGGTGTCGATACCCTTCGGCGTGATCTCGTTCAGCTTGGCTGCGAGGGGTTCGAGTAAGTCGTGTTTGAACACGTTGACCTGGGCGTGGATGAAGCGCTGAGCCTGATCGGCGATCGCCTTGGCGACGGTCGGGTGCGCATGGCCGGTTGAGTTGACGGCGATGCCGGCGGCGAAGTCGAGGTACTCCTCGCCACTCGTCGTGGTGACCCAGCAACCCTTTCCGTGCGCGACTTCAAGTGGTGTGACGTTGAACCACACGTTGGAGAGATGCGACATGGATGCAGCTTAGGTCGCAACTGGGGACACGACAGGCCGACGGCCCTCAGACGATGCGGAGGATCGTGCCGTCGGCGGTTGCTTCGATGAAGGCGTTGCCGCGTGGGCCCGACATGTAGATACGCACGACCACGTCGTGTACTTCGGTGAAGAAGTCGCGGGTGATGCTGACGTGCGTCACTTCGCCTTCTTCGACGGCAGCCAGGCGTGGTGCCTCAGCGGCCAATGCGGCGATGGCGGCCCAATCGACTAGATCGATCGTGAACACCTTGTTGACCGCGTCGGGGTCGTTGGTCTGTGGCGTTGGTGCACCGATCGCGCCGTCCTGCCACTGGTAGCGATCGATACGTTCCGGTCGAGTGGGGTCTTGCGCTGTCGCGAACGCGTATCCCGGATAGAGGATGATCTCGACGAAGTTGGTGGGGTCGCCAATGATCCCTGCATCGAGCGCAGCAACCGTTGCAGCCGGCCCGTCGCCGACCAGCAACGACACACCATCGCCGTTGCCGGCACCGTTCCCCGATAGGTCGGGGATCGTGATTGCGTCGATCTGGTCGTTCGCCGAATCGACAGCGTCTTTGGCAGCCAGCACTGCCCACACCGCCGCGCCGATACCGACGACAGTTGGTGCCACGATCAGAAACGCAACGACCCAGAAACCCCAGTTGCGGTCCTTCTTCGGCTTTCCTACCGGCGGCGGGGGCTCAATGGTGCGCTGCGTACCCAAGAACGCGCTGGGTGTCGGCGCGACGTCGGGGATCGCCGTGCCCTGAATGATGGTGCTCTCACCAGGAATGGGAGTGTTGCGGGGTGGACCGCCAGCTGGTGGAACTTGGTACGACATGCGGGCGAGTCTACGCAGCGCCGAGAATTGGGAAGGTCGCTTCCGCCGGGATCGGAGGGCTGCATCGCCACCGACGTTCAACGCGATGGGCGTCGTCGCCGAGGTAGCGAATCGAGATCACCCGTCGCCGCGTCGCCGAGCCGTGCGATCCGTGCAACGTAAGCGCGTGAAAGAACACCGCGTCGCCGGGCTCCAACGCCCAGCCGATGATCGGGAACGAATCGCGATCATCGTTGATCGCTGGAACTTCCGCAAGAGAGCCTTCCGGGAACCACTTCGACTCGCGCTGCATGAATGTGCGTGGCATCAACCACGGGCCGAGGTGCGTGCCAGCGACGAACTCGAGCGTGCTTTCGCGCGGCACGGCGTCGACGGGTAGCCACATGCTGATGACGTCGCGGCCTTCGACGTCGTAGTACGGCTGATCCTGGTGCCACGGCGTTGGCTGGCGGGTGCCGGCTTCTTTCACCAACAGGTGGTCGTGATACAGCCGAGCGGTGGTGCTGCCCATCAGTGCTTGCGCGAGTGGTGCCGTCGCCTCTGCGAGCTCTAAGTAGGCAGGGAAGCGTTGCCAGTTGCAGAAGTCCTCGACGAAGAGTCCCGGATCGTCGCTGCTGCTGGCCACCTGCGCCAATTCGCTGGGCGCGGCAAGGTTGGCGTCGATGGCCTCGGTGACGCGCGCGAGCAGGGCTGGCGGCACGACACCGCGTGCGCAGACAGCGCCGTTCCGCGAAAAGTTGGCGATCATGTTGGCGTCAATCGCTGCCACGATCTATCCCACCGCCGGGTTGAGGGCTGCAGCCTTGGCGAGGGCCTCCGGCCAGGTGGCCTTCGCGGCCAGCAGCGCGCGGAACGGCATGACCAGCCGTGGCATGTTGACACCGAGCACACCGCGTAACCGACCCGCGTAGCCGTACAGCGCGGCGAAGCCACCGCCCGTTTCGTCGGTTGGATCGCCGGCGAACACGTGAACGTCGTCGTCGCCGTGCGCGCGGCCAACGAACTGAATTCGGCTGTCGAACTGATCACTCCAGAAGAACGGCACCGATTCGTACGGGGTCGCCAACTCTCCGCGCGACACCGCGAGCATGTTGTGCGCGGCTGCAGCACCTTGCTCGGCGGCGTTCGTCCAGTGCTCGACGCGCATCTCTTCGTCGTCGAAGCCAGTGAACACTCCGTTTGGCCAGCGTGCACAATCACCAGCTGCGTAGATGCCGGGTGCACTCGTCTGCAACGTGGCATCGCAGAGCACACCATCGCCAAGCTTCAGACCGCTTTCGGCAAGCCACTGCGTGACGGGCGCGACACCAACACCGACGACAACGACGTTGCTGTCGACCACATCTCCGTCAGCCAAGCGAACTCCAGTGACTCTGGTGCCGTTGCCCTCGATGCTGGCGACACTCACTCCACAACGCAGGTCGACTCCGTGACGCGCGTGCACGGTCGCAACAGCAGTACCCATTGCGGAACCGAGTCCGCGCATCATGGGTGCAGGTGCGCCCTCAAGCACGGTTACGGCGCAACCCAGCCGGCGAGCGGTAGCCGCCACCTCCAATCCGATGAAGCCGGCACCGATGATGGTGACGCGGGCTGCGCCGTCGGCGATGCGGTCGCGGAGCGCAAGCGAGTTCGCCAGTGTGCGCAACTCGACGACACCATCGATGTCGGGTTGGTGAGGTAGCCGACGGGGAGTGGCGCCGGTTGCGATCACAAGTCCGTCGAATGGTAAGTCGTCGCCGTCGGCGATCTTCACCACACGCGTCTCCAGTGCTAGGCCGGTTGCCGCTTTGCCCAAGTGCATGTCGAGTGCAAGCGAGCCGAAGTCGTCGGGCTTGCGCAGGCGAATGCGGTCGGCCTCCCATTCGCCTGCGAGCACCTTCTTGGAGAGCGGCGGTCTGTCGTAGGGGAGTTCGGCTTCAGCTCCGACCAAGGAGATTTGGCCGTCGAAGCCCTCCTGCCGCAGCGTTTCGCACACGCGTAATCCAGCGAGCGACGCGCCCACGACCACGACTCGTTTCATCACGACCTTTCCCTCACGACAGGGAGCGTACGCACGGTACGGTGGCGCGGTGAACTGGGATCAACTGTTTGCCGGCGATGGCAAGGGCGTCGAGCTTCCGTTCCATGCCGACCTGAAGGTTCCGGCTCTCACCGAGGTGCGACTGGCCATGCCACAGCCGGAACCGATTGCCGATGTCGCAGCGGCGGCGCATGCAGATGTTGTCGCCCGCTTCGCGGGCAGCGTCACGCCCGGCATGACCGTGGCGGTCGGTGGCGGCAGCCGCGGGCTGAAGGAACGTGTCGAGCTGTTGCGCGGCACCATCAGCGGCTTGCGCGCCTTGGGCGCCGAGCCGTTCGTCGTGCCAGCGATGGGAAGTCATGGTGGAGCCAAAGCCGAGGGTCAGCTCGCCATGTTGCACAGTCTCGGCATCACCGAGCAGTCGGTAGGTGCCGAGATCAGAGCAACGATGGAAACGGTCGAGGTCGCGCGCACGGCGGGCGACATGCCGCTCTACCTCGATCGCCACGCCGCCGCAGCCGATCGCATCCTGCCGGTCAACCGTGTGAAGCCACATACGTGCTTCAAAGGCCCGATCGAATCCGGCTGCGCAAAGATGGCGGTCGTCGGCTTCGGCAAACAACCAGGTGCTGCGCAGATCCATGCGTGCGGCCCGGTCGAAATGCGCAACCGCATTCTCGACGGAATCGCCGCGTTGCGCAGTACCGGTCGCTTGCTGGGCGGGGTTGCTTCGATCGAGTCGGCGAGCGGTGAAGTTGTGCGTGTACAAGCGCTGGCTGCCGACGACGTTGGCGGGCCGGGCGAGATCGAACTCACTACCTACTCGCGCGACCTTGTGCCGCCATTGCCGTTTCCGCAGATCGATGTGCTGATCATCGACAAGGGTGGGAAAGACATCAGCGGCACAACGCTCGATCCGAACGTCACCGGTCGCTTCTGGGTGCATGGTCTTGCCGATCTCGCCGAGCCCGATGTCAGCGCCATCGTGTTGCTCGACCTCACCGATGTGTCGGCGGGCAATGCCCTCGGAATCGGCTTCGCCGATTTCATCCCCGTTGCTCTCGCACAGAAGATCGATTGGCAGAAGACCTACATCAACTGTTTCACCGCCGGCATCGCCGGTCTGCGCCGCTCGCGCATGCCAATGGTGCTGCCGACCGAAGACGATTGCGTGAAGGCGGCGCTCAGCATGTGTGGCCGCGCCTTCGATCAACCCAAGCGCGTGGTGCGCATCGAGAGCACGCTGCACCTGACCCGCTGTTGGGTCAGCGACCCACTGCTGCGAGAGCTGCCACCCGGCGCCAAAGTCGCCCCTTGATCAGCGCACCCGACGCGACTCGGCGGCGTCGAGGTCCGCGCGGGTCAGTAATGCGTGCAGCTGGAGGCCATCGGCGGTGAGCGCCGCCGCGTTGTCGGTGCTGCGGTCGATGACGCATACAACGTGATCGACAACCGCACCAAGCGCCCGTAGGTCGTGGGTACTGATGACCACTTGTCCGCCGGTCGTGATGACATCTTCGACGATCGTCACGCGCCGACCGGCCACCTCGCTGCCTTCAGCCAGTCGGGCGGTGCCGTACTGCTTGGCCTGCTTGCGCACGAACGCAGCAGGAATGCCAGTGTGCATTGACAGTGCGGTGGCGATGGGAATACCGCCCATTTCCAGTCCGGCCAACACCTCGGTGTCGGGTGGAACGAGCGGGGCCATCGCCGCCGCGATGCGCGCGAGCAGCGCTGGTTGCGCCTCGAATCGGTACTTGTCGAAGTACTCAGTCGCGATCTGTCCCGAGCGCAACGTGAACGTTCCGGTCAGTCGCGCCACGGCGTTGATCTCGTCGGCGAGTGCACCGATGCTTGGCCCGGTCACGAGGGCTCCTTGCGTGCATCACGAATCAGCACTTCCTGGGCCACGGTTGCTACATGACTTCCTGCTTCGGTGTACACGTGCCCAATGCTCAGCCCGCGTCCTCCGACGAAGTTGTGACAGGTGAACTCGTACAAGTGCCACTCGTCGGCGCGCAGTGGGCGGTGATACCAAATCGTGTGGTCGAGACTGGCGACATAGGTGATTTCGTCGCCTCTGCTACCGCGGAAGTCGGGGTGTGCCTGGCGCACGGTGTGGGTGGGCATGTCGTCGCTCATGTACGCCAACCAGCAGCGATGCAAGAGTTCCTCGTCGGTCAACGGCGCCGTCACGCGCATCCAGGCCGCACTTCGGCCGGTACCGGTGCGCGGCTCATCGGCGAGCACGCCGTCGGGCACGCTGCGCCGGTCGAATGACTCGCTCCACGCGTCGCTGGCGAGTTCGTGCGGTCGCGGCATTTTCGGATCCATCGGAACTGTTTGTACGTCGGCACCAGGTTCGAGTACGTGGAATGAGGCCTCGAGGTTCAAGATCGCACCGATTGCTTGCCGAGCAACAACACGACGCGTAGAGAAACTACGACCGTTACGAATTCGGTCGACTTCAAACCGAATCGGTTCAGTGTGATCACCCCGCCGAATAAAGTATGCGCGCAGGGAATGTACGTGTTGATCAGCATCAACAGTGGCCGCCGCAGCTCGCAATGATTGGCCGACTATCTGCCCTCCATAGAGTCCGCCCCATGGATAACGGGGGCCGATACCGACGAAGGTGTCAGGACCGTGTGACTGCAGGTCAAACATTGTTGACGGTTCGATAGTCATGTCTTTCTCTTGAAACTATGCTGCAGCTTATGGCAAAGCGTGGTCCCAAGAGCCCGATGACTGATGCCCATAAAGCGGCGCTTGCAAAAGGTCGCACCGAGAGCCAAGCGGTTCGTCTTTATCTCGAAGCGCTACGCGCCAATAAGCCCGTTCGCGGTCGTCGGCGCACGCCGGATTCAATCGCTAAGCGGTTGGCCACCATCGAGGCCGAGCGCGCCGCCGCCGATGCCGTGAAGGAACTGCGCTTGGTGCAAGAACGCCTGAACCTCGAAGCCGAGCTTGCCAATATGGGCAACGTTGTCGACACGTCGGCGCTCGAAGCCGAGTTCGTAAAGGTGGCCCGCTCGTATGGTCAGCGCACCGGTGTCTCGTACGCCGCGTGGCGTGCTGTCGGAGTCCCTGCCGCGGTGTTAACCGCTGCCGGCATCACCCGCGCCAGCTAGTCGAGTTTCAACGCGTCGAGGGCGTCGATCGCCCGGGCAGCGTGGCGCACTGAACGCCCCAGATCGAACGCGTCGTCGAGTACCCCGGCACCGATGTCATTCAGGCTCGGGTCGGCATCCAGCAGCGCGCGGAAAGGCTGATTGGTGTCGATCGATGTCGCTGCCGCGTGCTGCACGATTCGGTAAGCCTCGTCGCGCGAGATTCCCGCCCGAACCAGAGCCAACAGCACTGGTTGGCTGAACACGACACCGTTGCCAGCCGCCAGATTTCCGAGCATGCGCTCGGGAAACACTTCTAAACCTTGCAGCAGCCGGTTCATGCGGCGCAGCACGTAGAACGCGAGCGTGGCACTGTCGGGCAACACGATGCGCTCGACTGAACTGTGCGAGATATCGCGTTCGTGCCAGAGCGCTACATCTTGCATGCCCGCCTGCAGGTTGCCGCGCAGAACTCGCGAGAGACCGGTGATCGTCTCGGCGGCAATCGGGTTGCGCTTGTGCGGCATCGCGCTGCTGCCCTTCTGACCCGACTTGAAGCCCTCTTGCACTTCGCGCACTTCGGTGCGCTGTAGGTGCCGGAGCTCGACCGCGATCATTTCCATCGTGTTGCCGATCGAGGCGCACGCGTACAAGAACTCGCCGTGGCGATCGCGGGCGATCACTTGCGTGGCGGGAACAGCGGTCAAACCGATCGCAGCCGCAACGTGCGCTTCGATCGCGGGATCAATGTTGCTGTACGTGCCGACTGCGCCGCTCAACTTGCAAACAGCCACTGCGTTGCGAGCGTTGGCGAGTCGTACGCGATCGCGGTCGAGTTGCAGCGCCCATAGGGCGACCTTCGCTCCGAACGTCGTTGGTTCGGCGTGGATACCGTGCGTGCGGCCGATCATCACTGTGTCGCGATGTTCGTGTGCGATGGCCACCATGGTGCGCAACAGATCCGTCGCAGCACCAATGAGCAGGTCGCATGCGTCGCGCAGCATCCAGCACCAGGCGGTGTCGACGACGTCGCTGCTCGTCAGGCCGTAGTGGATCCACGCGCCAGCGGGCATTCCGATCTCTGCCTGCAGCACGTCGACGAAGGCGGCGACATCGTGATCGGTGACTGCTTCCCGGGCGCTGACTGCACGCACGAAGCTCTCGTCGACAGTCGGTGCGTGCCGGCGGCACGCCTCGGCATCGATGGCGGGAACGGCTCCGAGCGCGGCATGCGCTTCTGTGGCGAGCAACTCGATCTCTAGGTAACGCTGAAAGCGCCCGACGTCGCTGAAGACGGCTGACATCTCCGGCAGGTTGTAGCGCTCGATCACATCGATCTCATTCGCTGCTTCATTGCTGCCAGTACAGGTAGCTGTCGCGTTCTGCTCCGGTGCCGACGATGCTGATCGGCACGCCAACTTGCTGCTCGATCAGCGCAACCAGCGCCTGCGCTTTCGCCGGCAAAGCCTTCCGGGTGTTGGTGCTTGAGATGTTGCTCAACCAGCCGGGGAGTGTGGCGTACACGGGCGCGCCCGTGTCGTCGTAGGCCGTGCAGACCTTCACCTCCTCGAAGGTGTCGAGCACGTCGAGCTTTGTGAGCGCCAGCTCAGTCAGGCTGTTGATGCGCACTGCCTTGCGCAGCATTACGCAGTCGATCCAGCCGCAGCGTCGGCGGCGACCGGTGACAGTGCCGAACTCGCGCCCGATCTCGACCAGCTTGTCGCCGAGCTCGTCGGTGAGTTCGGTGGGGAACGGTCCGCTGCCAACGCGAGTGGAGTACGCCTTGCTGATTCCGACGATGCGTGTGAGTGCACGGGGGCCGATCCCAGTGCCGACGCAGGCACCTCCGGCGGTGGGGTTGGAGGACGTGACGAAGGGGTAGGTGCCGTGGTCGAGATCCAGGAAGGTCGCTTGCGCCCCCTCCAGTAGAACCATCTGGTCGCGGTCAAGTGCGGCGTGCAACAGTTCGACCGTGTCGCTGACGTAGGGCACAAGTCGCGCACCGAGCTGTGCGAACTGGGCGGCGATGACATCAACATCTAGTGCGACACCGCCCAACGCCACGATTTCGGCGTTATGCGTTCGCGCCTGTTCCTTCACGGTCGCAACAAAGGTCGTGCTGTCGAGCACGTCGCCAGCCCGAATTCCGGTGCGTCGCGCCTTGTCGGCGTAGGCCGGCCCGATTCCCTTCAGCGTGGTGCCAATGCGGTCGCTACCAAGGCGAGCTTCGTAGAGGGCGTCGAGCGACTGATGCCAAGGGAAGATGAGGTGGGCGCGGTCGCTGACGCGTAGTCGCGAGCAGTCGATACCGCGGTCGCTCAGCGTGTCGATTTCCTTGAAGAGTGTTGGCAGATCGACGACGACGCCGTTGGCGATGACGGGCACGATGTGCGGGTAAAGGATGCCGCTGGGAATCAGTTGCAGCGCGTAGCGCTCGCTACCGACGACGACCGTATGCCCGGCGTTGTGGCCACCCTGATAGCGCACCACGTGCGAATGGTCGGCCGCCAGTAGGTCGATGACCTTGGCTTTGCCTTCGTCGCCCCATTGGGCGCCCACAACAACGGTGACGGGCATCGGTCACGGAGCCTACTCTTCACCTGATGCGCCCCGACGAGTACGTGAAGTTCGATGCCGTCGGGCTTGCTGCCTTGGTGCGTGATCAGCAAGTAACTGCCGACGAATTGCTCGACGTGGCACTCGCGCAAGTAGCAGCCACCGACGACGCGATCGCGGCGGTGGTCGACGTACGAGAATCGGTTGCGCGCCGAGCAATTGCCGCCGGTTTGCCGCCGGGCCCGCTGGCGGGAGTTCCGTTCTTACTCAAGGATCTCGGCTGCGAGGCGATCGACTTTCCGAGCAGCATGGGTTCTGGCTTGTACCGCGGCTACCGCTACGACTACGACAGTGAACTGTTCCTGCGCTTGCGGCGCGCCGGCTTGGTCACCTTTGGTCGCACCGCAAGTCCCGAGTTCGGCATCGGCCCGACGACCGAGCCAAAGGTCTATGGCCGACCAACGCGCAATCCTTGGAACACGAACCACGTGGCCGGCGGATCGAGCGGTGGCGCTGGTGCTGCGGTGGCCGCCGGTGTTGTGCCGGCCGCGCACGGCAGCGACGGCGGTGGATCTGTGCGTATGCCCGCATCTTCGTGTGGGCTGTTCGGCGTCAAGCCCACGCGAGCGTTGTTGCCCGATGGCCCTGCTGCCGGCGAGGGGTGGGCGGGGATGGCGATCGACGGGTTTCTCACGCGCACCGTGCGGGACCACGCGGCGTTGCTCGATGCTGTTGTCGGCGCCGACATAGGTGCGCCGTACTACGCACCACCCTTAGTTGGCACCTTCATGCACGCCATCCAGTCGCCGCCCCGGCAACTGCGCATTGCCGTCAGCGAGCGCTCGTTCACGGGCGAACCGATCCATGCCGAGTGTGTCGCCGCAGTGCGCAACACAGTCGCATTGTGTGAGTCGCTCGGCCACGACGTCGTCGAGGCGCACCCACCCGTCGACATCGAACAGTTCACGCGTGCATGGGCCGAGATCGTTGCCTGCGGAACGCAATTGACCGTTGCGTCGCGCGTCGTCAAGTTGCCGCAACCGCCAAGCGACGCCGACACGGATCGGGTTACCCGGTTGGCGTGCTTGAAGGGGATGACGGTGTCGGGTGCGCAGTACCTGGCGGCTCTCGACGTTGTGCACGCGATCGGTCGCGTGATGGCGCGCTTCTTGACGCCGTACGACATGCTGCTGACGGCGACGCTTGCTGAACCTCCAGCGCTGATCGGCCGCTTCGATCCGAATCGCGAGGATGCGTGGACGGATTTCGTCGACTATCGCATCAATCATGTGCTGCCGTACTCGCCTTTCACGGCTCTCGCGAACGGAACCGGGCAGCCAGCGATGTCGCTTCCACTGTGGTTCAGTTCGGACGGCTTGCCGATCGGCACGCACATCATGGCGCGTGCCGGCGACGATCTTACAATGATGCAACTCGCTGCTCAGTTGGAGACCACCCAGTCCTGGAGAAACGAAAGTGACCGTCGCCGAACCAACTGACTCAACGGAACTTACAGAACGCCACGCGAACTATCTCGAGCTGTTCCTCGACATCGTGTTCGTGTTTGCGATCACGCAGATTGCGTCGTTCATATCGCATCACCCTGATGGTGCTGGTGTGGCGAAGGGTGCGCTACTGGCCTTCTTGGTCTGGTGGCAGTGGTCGCAGTTCACGTGGGCGGGCTCGGCCATCGACTTGCAGCAAGTAGCTGTCACGAGAGTGATGGTGCTGTGCCTGATACCGATCACGCTGCTGATGACGATCGCGATACCCGAAGCATTCGATCACGACGCCGTTTGGTTCGGCGCTACATATCTTGGTGTGCAGCTCGTTGTGATTGGCATCACCGGCTCGCAAGCACTTCGCAACCCCGCGGCGCGACCGGGATACATCCGGTACGCGTCGATTGTCTCGATCGCGCCGGTTCTCGTGTTCGTCGGCGCCTTCCTACACGACAATGGCCGAGTAGCGGCGTGGACGGTCGCGGCTGTGTTGAACATCGTCGGGGCGTTACGTGCGACCAAGGGCGAGTGGAGCATCAACTCCGTCCACTTCGCCGAGCGGCATGCGCTCTTCATCATCATCTCGCTTGGCGAAGTGTTGGTTGCCGCCGGCGCCAGCGCCACCGCCGTTGGACTGAACCGGGGAACTGCATTCGCAATTCTGGTTTCAGTCGGACTCGCCTGCGTGCTGTGGTGGACCTACTTTGCTTACATCCCTCACGTAGTGGAGGGTGCGCTGCGTGGGGCGTCGGCCTTGAAGCGCGGTGTTCTTGCCCGCGACCTATTCAGTTTCGGACACTTCCCCCTCGCCTTCGGGCTCGTGCTCTACGCAGTGGTCGTCAAACACATCGTTGCCCACCCCTACGGGCAACTGGCTGACGACGATCGCTGGCTCCTCGCAGCAGCGGTGGCCGCGTTCGTTGGTGGCCTCTTCCTTCTGCGTCTGCGCATCACCCGGAGCTTGGCATGGGATCGATTGCTAGTGATTGTGCTGGTGGCTGCGCTGTGTTTGCTGGGCGGTCGGCTTCCTGGGCTGGTGGTCATCGGCGGTGTCGCATTAGTGATCGCCGTCATGCAAGCGGTGGCGGTGAGTCGATACAAGGCTGCGAACATCCCGAACCCGTCTTAGGCTCGTCCTATGACTGTTGGTTCATCCGCTACAGCAATCGTCGCCGACGAGCTGCGCAGGACGTTCGACGACGTGGTCGCCGTCGACAACATTTCGCTTGCCGTTCCGCGTGGCTCGGTGCTTGGTCTGCTGGGCGTGAACGGAGCGGGTAAGACGACGATGGTGCGCATGCTGGCCACAGTGTTGAAGCCCGACAGTGGTCGCGCATTCGTGCACGGGTTCGATGTCATCGAGCAAGCGCAAGACGTTCGCCGCAGCATCGGCCTTGCCGGGCAGACTGCCGCCGTCGACGAGAACCTGACCGGACGCGAGAACCTAGAACTGGTCGGGCGGCTGACGCATCTCGGACGTGCAAGGTCGCGCGAGAGGGCTGAGGCTTTGCTCGACCAGTTCGGCCTCGTCGATGCTGGCAATCGGCCTGTGCGCACTTACTCCGGCGGCATGCGTCGACGGCTCGATCTTGGTGCTGCACTTGTCGCCAATCCGCCGGTGCTGTTTCTCGACGAGCCGACCACTGGTCTCGATCCAGCAAGCCGACTTGATCTGTGGGGTGTCATCGAGTCGTTGGTCTCCGATGGCACGACCGTGTTGCTGACGACGCAGTACTTGGAGGAAGCCGATCGACTCGCCGACAACATCGTTGTCATCAACAAGGGTCTGATCGCCGCCGAGGGGTCTGCCAAGCAATTGAAGGATCGTCTCGGCGACACGGTGATCGAGTTCGAGTTCGCCAGTCCGGCGGTCGCAACTGCGGCAGGTTCGGTACTCGGCAGCACGGTCGCTGCTGGCACTGTCGTGCGAGTGGTTATGACCGACGGTCCAGCGACGTTGCGCGACGCAATGAATCGGCTGGCGGCCGCCGACGTCACGCCCAGTCATGTGGCGTTGCGTGAGCCCACTCTCGACGATGTGTTCCTCACCCTCACCGGCGATGGAGCGATGGCGTGACCGACTCGGTGACTTCTCACTCAACTTTCGGCTGGGCAGTGCGCGACACCTTCGTGATGGTGTGGCGCAACCTGACGGTGATGCGTCGTGTGCCGCAATTGCTGGTGTTCTCGTTCGTGCAGCCGGTGATCTTCGTGTTCATGTTTCGGTACGTCTTTGGTGGCGCGATACAGGTGCCGGGGGGTCGGTACGTCGACTACCTGATGCCGGGGGTGTTCGTGCAGACTGTTGCCTTTGGCGCGATCAACACCGCGATCGGGTTGGCAGACGACAAGAACAAGGGTCTGCTTGAGCGGCTGCAATCGCTACCGATGAGTCGCTCGGCTGTGCTGGGCGGTCGTGTGTTGGCCGACACGGCGCGCAACGTGTTCATCGTGCTGCTGATGCTGGCGGTCGGCTTTCTGGTCGGGTTCCGTTCACATACCAGCGTGTTGCAAGTGGCGGCAGGCGTCGCGGTGATGGTGCTGTTCGGGTTGGCGTTGAGCTGGATTTTCGCGTTCATCGGCTTACTGGTGCCCAATGGCGAAGCGGCGCAGGCGGCTGCCTTTCCGCTGCTGGCACCGCTGGTGTTTGCGTCGAGTGCTTTCGTCGATCCGCGGACCATGCCCGGATGGTTGCGTTGGTGGGCCGAGCGGCAACCCGTCAGCATCACTGCGAAGGGCGTGCGCTCGTTGATGTTGGGCGGTTCCGAGTTTCCGAGCGCCTATGTGTGGGGTTCCATCGCGTGGTCGCTGGCGATCATTGCGGTGATGGCACCTCTCGCCGTGCGCAAGTACCGCCGCAGCTAACCCGCGACTGCTGGTAGCTCAGCCACTAGTGGCGGTGATGGTCAGCCGATCGTCAGCGACGTCGACCGCGATGTTGTCGCCCTCACCAGCTTTGCCTTCGAGAATCAAGAGTGCAGTCGGGTCGGCGAGTTCGCGTTGGATCAAGCGCTTCAGCGGTCGAGCGCCGAACGACGGGTCGTAGCCCTCGTGGGCGAGCCAGTGCATCGCAGCCTCGGAGAGAGTCAGCGTGATGCGACGCTCGGCCATGCGCGTGCGTAGCCGTTCCAGCTGGATGATGACGATGCGTTCGAGGTCTTCCTCGGTCAACGAACGGAAGCGAATGATGTCGTCGACACGGTTGATGAACTCTGGTCGGAAGAACGACAGCGGGTCGCCCGGCAGGTTGCTGGTCATGATCAACACGACGTTGGTGAAGTCGACGGTGCGACCTTGCCCATCGGTAAGGCGACCGTCGTCGAGCACTTGCAGCAACACGTTGAACACGTCGGGGTGCGCCTTCTCGATCTCGTCGAGCAGGATCACGCTGTACGGGCGGCGACGGACGGCCTCGGTGAGTTGGCCACCCTCGTCGTAGCCGACGTATCCAGGGGGCGCGCCGATCAGGCGCGTCACGGAGAACTTCTCCATGTACTCACCCATGTCGATGCGCACCATCGCCTTGTCGTCGTCGAACAGGTACTCGGCGACGGCGCGGGCCAGTTCGGTCTTGCCAACGCCAGTGGGGCCGAGGAACATGAACGAACCGATCGGGCGGTTGGGGTCGGACAACCCGGCCCGCGAGCGCCTGATTGCATTCGCGACCGAGGTCACCGCTTCGTCTTGGCCGATGACGCGCTTGTGAAGCTGCTCTTCCAGATGGACGAGCTTCGACATCTCGCCCTCCAGTAGGCGGCTGACGGGCACGCCGGTCCACTTGCTGACCACTTCGGCGATGTCTTCGGCGTCGACTTCTTCCTTGAGCATGCGGTTCCCGAGTTGCAGTTCGTCCAAGTGAGTCGTGGCCTCGTCAATACGGCGTTCCAGCTCGGGGATACGGCCGAATCTGATCTCGGCGGCAACGTTGAGATCGGTCTCGCGCTCTAGCTGCGTCCGCAACTGTTCGAGCTCCTCCTTCAGCGAACGGATCGCGCCGATGGCCTGCTTCTCGGCTTCCCAGTGCTGCTTCATCTCGTGCACCTGCGCGTTCAGCGCTGCCAGTTCGTCGACCAGTCCATCGAGCCGTTCTTTCGATGCGGTGTCGGTCTCGTTTGCCAGCGCAACTTGCTCGATCTCGAGTTGCAGGATGCGGCGTTGCACAACGTCGATCTCGGTCGGAACTGAGTCGATCTCGATGCGCAGCTTGCTGGCGGCCTCGTCCATGAGGTCGATTGCCTTGTCGGGCAAGAACCGGTTGGTGAGATATCGGTTCGACAACACGGCCGCGCTGACCAGTGCGCTGTCTTGAATGCGCACGCCGTGGTGTACTTCGTAGCGCTCCTTCAGGCCGCGCAGGATGCCGATTGTGTCTTCCACGCTCGGTTCGCCCACGTACACCTGCTGGAAGCGGCGCTCGAGCGCGGGATCCTTCTCGACGTACTTGCGGTACTCGTCGAGCGTGGTCGCGCCGATCATGTGCAATTCGCCACGGGCGAGCATTGGCTTGATCATGTTGCCCGCGTCCATCGCCCCTTCAGCACCACCGGCACCGACGATGGTGTGCAGTTCGTCGACGAACGTGGTGATCTCGCCTGCCGCGTCGGTGATTTCCTTCAGCACGGCCTTCAAGCGCTCTTCGAACTCGCCGCGGTACTTGGCGCCAGCCAGCATGCTGCCGACATCGAGACTGATCAACCGCTTGTTCTTGAGGCCTTCGGGTACGTCGCCGTCAGCGATGCGGCGTGCTAGTCCTTCGACGATGGCGGTCTTGCCGACGCCTGGCTCGCCGATGAGTACCGGGTTGTTCTTCGTGCGGCGGCTGAGCACTTGGATCACGCGGCGAATCTCGTCGTCGCGGCCGATGACCGGATCGATCTTGCCGTCGCGTGCGCGCTGGGTGAGGTCTTGTCCGTACTTCTCGAGCGCCGCGAAGTTCTCTTCCGGGTTCTGACTGGTGACGCGGTGTGCGCCGCGCACTTCCTTCAGCGCTTGCAGCACTTCCTCGCTACCGACGCCGAGTCGTTGGTTCATGCTGAGCAGCAGATGCTCGACCGACAGGAAGTCGTCCTTGAGATCCTTCTGGTACTGCTGCGCGTTCTGGACCACGTTGTCGAGTTCGCGGCTCAGGCGCGGTTCGCTACCGCCGTAGGCCTTGGGCAGTTTGGCGACCGCTTCGTCGGCCTTGTTGCGCACCATCAGCGGGGCGAGACCCAGCTTGGCCAGCACGGCCGGCACGATCGTGTCGTCTTGGCGCATCAGCGCGGCGAGCAGGTGATCGGGAGTCAGTTCTGGGTTACTGAGCGACTTCGCCTCTTCTAGGGCCGCGGCAAAGGCCTCGTTCGTCTTGAGCGTCCACTTCTTCGGGTCGAGTGCCATGGGTTAAATCCTATCGATAGCGCAGCAGAAAACCTGCTACATCACGTATCAACTTCCGGGGGAATCTGGAAGTCGATCACCAAGCGTTCTGGGTTGCGTAACAGGCTGACGGTGAACGGGTACTCCTTGTCGAGGCCGATCGACCAGATGCACATCCCCTCAAAGTTCTCGGTCTCGTGCATTTCCAGGATGTGGTCGACGTTGGTGGGCAGCACCCGGATTGGCCCGGGATAGCCGTCGCCTTCCATCGTCGGCATCCACATGGAGATGCGCACCTGCAGGGTGGCGTCACCTTTGATGAACACGGTGAGGTCGCTTGGCGAAAGCTGCACCGGATCGTCGACGTACTCGACCGTCCAGCCTGGGAATGGACCGTTCTTGGCCTCGATCACCAATCGCTCGAAGCATGGATGGCGGCCAGTGCGAATGTCGACCCCGACTGCCCCGGTCATTAACAGCGGGTCACTGCTGCGCTTGCGCTCCGTGTCGCCGACGGTCGGGCAGGTGTCGTCGACGGTGGTCGTCGGGCTGACAGAGGTGGGGGCGGCCGTGGTCGGGAGCGTGGAAGTCGGGATGGTCTGGGCCGGAGTTGTGGTGGGGCCGGTCGTGGGGCTGGCGGAAGTCGGGATGGTCGGAATCGTGGTGGCGCTTGTGGCGGGGCTTGTGGCGGGGCTTGTGGCGGGGCTTGTGGCGGGCCGGTCGCTGGAGCAAGCGCCGATCAGCACGGCAACAACCGCAACCGAGATGGCCCTCCACATGCCTACAGCGTGCGCCGAGTCAAGTTCCCGCGAAAGAGGCCTTGGTCGAGTGTTTGCTGCAGCCCGAGTGTTTCGTGCCCGTACACGGGCACGAAACACTCGGCTGAGGGCTAAGCGCTGTTAGCGGCGGAGGAGATCCTTGGCGATGTGGGTGATCTGGATCTCGTCGGTGCCGGCGTAGATCTGCAGCACCTTGGCGTCGCGGGCGAGTTGCTCGACGCGGAACTCGCTCATGTAGCCGTTGCCGCCATGGAGTTGCACGGCCTCCATCGCGACTTCGGTGGCAGCGCGAGCGGAGTACAACTTCATCGCCGAAGCTTCGGCGAGCGTCATCAGGTGGCCAGCAGCGCTCATCTCGATCGTGCGGAACACCAGGTTCTGCACGTTCAGTCGAGCTACTTCCATGCGCGCCAACTTCTCTTGGATCAACTGGAACTCGCCGATCGGCTTGCCGAACTGCACGCGGTCCTTTGCGTACTGCACGCTGAGCTCCAAGCACTCTTCGATCACCCCCAACGACATCGCGGCGACGCCACTGCGCTCCATCTGGAAGGTGGCCTTCGCTCCGTCGCGACCGCCAGCGGGCAGGTCTTCGGTCTCGCCGATCAATCGATCGCGACCAACCCGCACATCGTCGAGAAACAGCTCGCCGGTGGGCGACGAGTGCATGCCCATCTTGCGCAGTGGCTTGGATTGCACGAACCCGGGCATCCCGCGATCGAGCACGAACGACAACACCTTGCGCTGCTCTGGCGGGTTGCCCTCGTCGAGCTTGCAGATGAAGATCGTCGTGTCGGCGTAGGGGCCGTTGGTGATGAATGTCTTCGAGCCGTTGAGGACGTAGTCGTCGCCGTCGCGGCGGGCGGTGCTCTTCATCGAGCCGAACGCGTCGCTGCCTGACCCGGGTTCCGTGATTGCCCAGGCGCCGACCTTGTCCATCGTCATCAGGTCGAGGGCCCAACGTTCCTTCTGCGCGATCGTGCCCTTCGACATGATCGCCGCTGACGCAAGGCCCATGCTGACACCCATCGCAGTCACCATGCCTGGGCACACGCGGCACAACTCGATGGTGGGGATCATGCTCATTCCTGCATCGCTGCCGCGTCCTCCACCTGCCTTGTCGGCTGGTGCTTCGTTGCGCTCAGCGAGCGACTTCTCGCGCGCGATCGTCGCTGCAAAGCGATCGCGGGCGAGGGCATCCATACCGAACGTCTGCAACATCTTGCGGATGATGTCGTACGGCGGAAGGTCACCGTGCTCGAGCTCTTCCACATGCGGGCGAATCTCGTCGTCGACGAAGCGCTTCACCGCCTCGCGAATCATTTGGTGCTCTTCACTCCACTCGAACATCACATGCCTCCACTGTCTGCGTCAGAGCGTCAAGCTATTCAGTGTTTGCGCCGAATCGACATTCGAATGTCGACAACATCGCCATCATCGACCTCTTCTGCCCGGCGGACGACGTCTTTGATCGGCACGATGTAGCCGCCGTCCTTCGGCCACAGCGAGGTCTGGAACTTGGTGCCGCCGATGTGGACGTCAACGGGAATCATTCCCCAGCCGTAGGTGACCTCGCGGGCGACATCGCGCAGTTGCTGCGCTTGTGGCTCGGGCACCGTCACGAAGTGAAACGGCGACGGCCCCCGCCAGTACCAGATTTCGCCGTTGAACTTGAGTTCGCCGTCGTCCACCATCGACCTCCCACTCGTACGCTAAGGGTTCATGGCAAGAGTCACGGTTCTGGATGGCGGCATGGGCCGCGAGTTGTTGCGCATCGGCGCGCCGTTCCGTCAGCCCGAGTGGTCGGCGCTGGCGCTCACCGAAGGACCCGAGTGGGTCGTGCAAGCCCACCGCAACTTCATCGATGCGGGGGCAGAGGTCATCACCACCAACAGTTACGCGATCGTGCCCTTCCACATCGGCGACGATCGCTTCGCCAGCGAAGGCCGCGAGTTGGCTGCGCTCTCGGGTCGCCTGGCCCGCGAGGCCGCAGCAATGTACGAAGGCGTGACTGTCGCTGGCTCGTTGCCACCGCTCTTCGGTTCCTATCGTCCAGACCTGTTCGATGCGGCGGCGGCGCCCGCAATCATCGATCCACTCATCAGCGGTCTCAGCGATTACGTCGATGTGTGGCTGGGCGAGACTCTGAGTTCGCTCGCCGAAGCACACGCCATTCGCGATGCTCTCGATCGCAGCGACGCGCCAGCGAAGCCGCTGTGGCTCTCGTACTACCTGCATCACGAGGATCTCGGAATGATCGCCTCCGGCGAGTCGGTGACCGAAACGGTCGGCACCTCAATCGATCTCGGCGCGTCAGCGGTGATGTTCAACTGCAGCCAGGCCGAGTTGATCAGCGCCGCCATCCCACTGGCGGTGGCAGCGGCGAAAGGTCGTGCGCAAGTTGGCGGCTACGCCAACAGGTTCACTGCCTCGCCCGAGCCTGGTCGTCAGGCGAACAACGGACTCTCCAACCTTCGCAACGAACTCGATCCGCCGACGTACTGCACTCTCGTCAGCGGCTGGCTGGCCGACGGGGCCACCATTGTCGGTGGCTGCTGCGGCATGACTCCGGATCACATCGCAGCGATCGCCGCGCTCGTGCACCACACCCAGTAGCTGTTTCGTCGTGCGCGCCAGGTGTACCTTTTCCAGATGGCTACTACCCGCTCAAGAATTGCGTCCATCATCGTGCTCGGAGCGCTCACTCTCTCTGCGTGTGGTGACGACGGCGAGTCGACTGACGTCAGTGCGACCACGGTTGGCAACACGTCGGCTGTCGCCGACACAACCTCACCAGCGCCGAGCGACACCACCGCACCAGCGCCGAGTGCAACCGCCGCGCCCGATATCAGCGTCGCCGACTCGGTCGAAGAAGGGATCTTCACTCCGTACGTGATCACGGTCTCCGGGTTGTTCCTGGTCGACGCGGCAGGAATGTCGCTCTACACATTCACCAACGACCCGGCCGACAGCACGGTGAGTACGTGTTACGAGGGCTGCGCTGGCGCCTGGCCGCCGGTAGTCCTCGGAAGCGTTGAGGAACTCGAGCTCGAGGGTGGCCTCGCCATTGAGGACTTCAACTGGGTCTTCCGCGATGACGGAGGGATCCAGGTGACCTACCTGGGTGCGCCCCTCTACTACTACGCCGGCGATAGTGCGCCAGGCGACCAGAACGGTGAGGGCGTTGGCGGAGTGTGGTTCCTGGCTACCGCAATTGTCGGCGGCTGACGCAACGAACTCTGTGGCTCAGGAGAACGCGAGGCCGGCGAAATCTCCAGTGCTTCGCCATCGGTCCAAGTACTCCCAGTAGGCCACCGGACCGTCGGGGTAGCCGCTGGCGTTGAGGCGTTCCTTCAGTCCGATCGGGCCACCTTCGTTGTTGTAGTAGCCCGGCGTGCAGTCGGGATTGCCCAAGAACCCCCGCTCGCTGCTAGCCATCAACTCCACCCACTCCGCTTCGGCCTCGGCGGTCACCTCGATCTGCGCGCCCTTGGTGCGGAGCGCGTGCGACAAGATCAGCGCGATGGTGGTGCCGGCCTCGGTGAGGTTCTGGGTGATGTTCGAGATCAGGTTCGAACCATGGGTCGGCCCGACAATGAACAGATTGGGGAAGCCGTGGACATGCATCCCGTGCTTGCTCTGCATGCCGGCGTCCCACTTGTCGGTCAGTGACAGGCCGCCGCGCCCGTATGTCTCGAAGCCGGAGCGACGAGCTGCTGGGGTGCCGACTTCGAATCCTGACGCATAGATGATGACGTCGAGGTCGTAGTGCTGGCCGTTGGCCCAGAGGCCGTCGGCGTCGATGCGCTCGACACCTTTGCCGTCGGTGTCGATCAGATGAGTCGTGGGGTTGTTGTACGCCTGCAAGTACTCGTCGTGGAAGCAGGGACGTTTGCACAACTGACGGAACCATGGCTTCAACTTCTGTGCCGTCGCAGGGTCGCCGACGATGCGATCGACGCGATCGCGAATCTCGGACATCTTCTCGTCGTCGCTTTCCTCGTAGGCCAGCAACGTCGTTTCCGGATCGAAGGCGGCACCCTCTTCGAGCATTTTGACCACCCGGTCGCGAATTCGTTTGGCGATGTCGGTCCATCCGTCGTGAACGAGATCCTCGTCGGTGAAACCGCCTGTCTGCAGCGTGGCGAAGTTGGTGAGCCACTTCTGCTGCCACCCCTCACCGAGCGATGCGAACCAATCCGGGTCGATCGGGTGGTTGTTGCGAACGTCGATCGCCGACGGCGTCCGCTGGAACACGAACAGCTCACCTGCGTCCCTTGAAAGCGGCGGGATGCACTGCACCGCTGTCGCACCGGTGCCGATGATGCCGACGCGCTTTCCGGCGAGGCGGGTCATCGGTGCACCCGACGGATCGCCACCGGTGACGCCGTAATCCCATCGACTCGTGTGGAAGCACTCGCCGGCGAAGTGCTCGATCCCGGGCACACCGGGCAGCTTCGGCCGATGCAGCGGGCCGGTGCCCATAGTGACGAACTTCGCCCGGATCGCATCCCCGCGATCGGTGTGAATGATCCAATGCGCTGACGCCTCATCCCACCGCAGCTCAGTCACCTGCGTCGAGAAAAGGGCGTTGTCGTAAAGATTGAAGTGGGTGGCGATCCGTCGTGCATGAGCGAAGATCTCCGGCGCGTACACGTACTTCATCGTGGGCATGTAGCCCGTCTCTTCGAGCAGCGGCAGGTAGACCATCGCAGCCGTGTCGCACATCGCTCCTGGGTACCGGTTCCAGTACCAGGCGCCACCCACATCGCCAGCGCCTTCGATGATGCGAATGTCGTCGATGCCAGCCTGCTGCAACCGGGCTCCGGTGGTAAGCCCGGAGAACCCGCCCCCAATCACTGCGACCGTCACCTCGTCGAACAGCGGCTCCCGCTCGACTCGCGGTGTGTACGGATCGTCGAGCAGGTGCGCGAATCGCCCGGTGGGCTGGAGGTATTGCTCGTTGCCGTCTGGCCGAATCCGCTTGTCGCGTTCCTCTCGATACTTGGCCCGCAGACCATCACGATCGCTCGTGTCCGCCATAGCCCGATCCTAAGAGACACGCTGGCGCGATGCTCCAGCCGAAGTGCCCTACCCGGCGACCCCGCTCGGGTGGACAGTGTTACTAGGAGGCCCGATGAAAGCCGTCGTGTTGGTGAAACAGGTCCCCGATCTGCGGCGCGGAGGAGTTGGTGTGCGAGCTGACGGCACCATCGATCGGGCCGCAGCTGCGCCGATCACCAACCCCGCCGATCTGCACGCACTGGAAGCTGCCCTGCAACTCGCCGACGACGTGTGTGCGTTGTCGATGGGACCGCCGCAGGCCGAGAGTGCGCTGCGCGGTGCGCTCGAGATCGGTGCCCACCGAGCCGTCCTGCTCTGCGACCACCTGCTCGCGGGGTCGGACACGTGGGCCACCGCGAATGCTCTCGTCGCTGCAATCGAATGGATCGGTGGTGTCGACCTGGTGCTGTGCGGCATCTCGGCACTCGATGGCGAGACCGGCCAGGTGGGGCCTTCCGTCGCTCAACGATTGGGATGGCCGCAAGCGACGGCTTGTGAGTCACTTGCCATCGACGGCCGCTCGCTGATCGCTCGCCGCGTCGTGGAGGGTGGCTACGAGCGTCTGCGACTGCCGCTGCCGGCAGTAGTGACAGTGGGCGAGACCGGGTTCGCTCCTCGCTACCCGACCCTGCCCAACAGGAGGCGAGCCGCGGCCGCGACGATCGAACGGATCGGTGCGGCCGACATCGGTATCGATGCCAACTCGGTCGGCCTCGCCGCGTCACCGACGAAGGTCGCCAAGATGGTGTCGTCACCGCTGCCCGATCGCGGCTGTCGATACGTCGGCAGTGATGGCTTCGGCTACGACGATCTTGTTGCCGAGCTGATCGGTCGCAGCGCGTTCGCCCCGCGCGACGAAGTGGCGCAGCGCACGCCGACACCGTTGTCCGTCACCAGCGAGGCCGCAGCGTACGAAGGTGACGCGAGCGTGTGGGTCGTTGGCCAGATGACGGAGGGCACGTTGGACCGCTCCACGCTGGAGCTGCTGTCGCAGGCAACCCAGTTGGCTCCCGCGCTCGGTGGCGGTGTCGCCGCGGTCGTGTTGGGCGCCGAGGTTGGCGCAGCGGTGGATGTAGCAGGACGCCACGGTGCCGATGTCGTCTATCTCGCCGAGTCGCCTGCACTGTCCCCGTATCGCGCAGAGCCGCACGCACGGGTGATTGCCGATGCGATCCGCGCCCGCAAGCCCGACTCGGTGCTGTTCTCGGCGACGACGACCGGGCGCGACCTGGCTCCCCGTGTTGCATCGATGCTCAACACCGGGCTCGCCGCCGACTGCACCGACCTCTACATCGACGACTGGACACGCCGGGGTGTCACCTACGAACGGCTGCTGCACATGGTGCGCCCGGCGATGGCCGGTGGTGTGCTGGCGACCTGCCTGTGCCCGCAAGCGCGGCCGCAGATGGCCACCGTGCGGCCGGGGGTGTTCGAGTTGCGCGAACTGCCACGCCGACCGCGGGTGGAGTCGCTCGCAATCGAGTTGTCAGCGACGGACGAGCGCGTGGACGTACTCGAACGCCGGACGAGCCCGGCCGATGTCGACCTGCGCGACGCCGACGTGGTGATCGCCGGTGGCGCTGGTTGTGATCAGAGCAGCTGGCACCTGATTGAAGACCTCGCCGCCGCGATCGGCGGCAAGATCGCCGCCTCGCGCGGTGCCGTCGAGGCCCGGCTCGCCCCGCGGTCGTTGCAGGTTGGCCAGACCGGAGCGACGGTGCGTCCACGGCTGTATGTCGCGTGCGGCATCTCCGGCGCGTTGCAGCACGCGGTGGGCATGCAGGACTCGACCACGATCGTGGCCATCAACCGCGACCCGGAAGCGGTCGTGTTCCGGCTGGCCAACTTCGGCATCGTCGCCGACGTCCGCGAGGCCATTCCCCAACTCGTCGCCGCCCTCGACCAACGGCGACCGGCGCCGCCGTCATGAACACTTCTCGGCGAACTGACGACCGTTAGCATCCGCGCGATGACTGCGACGACTGCTGCGATTACGACCGACGACACCGTGTTGTGGGTGAACGGGCGGCTTGTCGCTCGCACCGATCTGGCATTGCGCCCCGACGATCATGCGCTAGTTGGCGACGGCGTGTTCGAGGCGATCAAGTTGATTGGGGGCAAGCCGTTTGCGTTCTCGCGCCACCTCGATCGGCTGGCGGCCTCGGCGGTGCCGCTCGGCATTCCGGTTGACTTGGCAGCGGTCCGCGAAGCCGTGACCGAAATCCTCACCACACCACACGCACAGGTGTCGCCGTCGTGGTTGCGCATCACTGTCACCGGTGGCTCGGCTGCGATGGGTACCGGTGCGGTCGGCGCGACGCCGACGATCATCGCTGCGATCGCCCCGATGGCAGCGTGGGGACCGGTTGCGAATGTCGTCATCGCGCCGTGGACCCGCAACGAGAACGGCGCAACCGCTGGCTTGAAGACGATCTCGTACGCCGAGAACGTGATTGCGACGCGTTACGCACACCGCCTGCACGCTGACGATGCGATCTTTGCCAACACAAAAGGCCTGCTCTGCGAAGGCACCGGCTCCAATGTCTTCGTCGCCGTCGATGGGCAACTGTGCACGCCGTCGCCGGCCAGTGGGTGCCTCGCTGGCGTCACGCAACGACTGCTGCTCGACTGGATGCCGGAGATCGTTGTTCGCGACGTGCCGATCGGCGCGCTCGCCAGCGCGGAGGAGGCGTTCCTGACTTCGACCAGCCGGGATGTGCACCCGATCGCGACCGTCGACGGCAAGTCACTGTCGGCCGCGCCTGGTCCGCTGACTCAGAAGGCGATGGCCATTTGGGCTGCGAACTTCGCGGCCGAGATTGATCGCTGACGAGCAGCGTTACATGCGCAGATAGTTCGAAGCGTTCGTCGACATCAGCTTGCGCATCGCTTCGTCTCCGAGACCCTTCCACCCCAGCACCACGTCGGGTGACGATGGGTACTTGCATCCGCCGTGCGGGTAATCGGACGAGTACATCAGCACACCGTCGCCGACGACATCGATCACGCTCTGCGTGATGGCCTCGCCCTCATCCAACTCGACACCGCAGAAGACGCGGCCGGAACGTGCGTACTCGGTGGGTGTCAGCTTGGTCTCCGGAAGAGTGCGGCTGAGGTACGCCTGCTGATAGTCGAGTCGGTTCAGCCAGCCAGCGACCCAACCGGAACTGCACTCGGCAAAGCCGATGCGCAGGTTGGGATACTCGTCGAACATTCCCGACAGCAATGCGTAGGCGAGTAGGCGTTGTGCACCCCACGGATGCGATGCCGCGCGGGCGATCGCGAGGTTGCCCCAGACGTCGCGATAACCAGGGAAGTACGGCGGCTCGTAGAAGAACGAGTGATGAAGGATCGGGAGATCCGACTCGTCCATCGCCTCCCAGATCGGGTTCAGTGCCGGGTCGTCGAGCGGCATGCCTTCCGGCAACACGGGAATCACGGCGGCCACCCACGGTTCCTTGGCCAGCTCACGAATGCGCGCCGCCGACCACTGCGGGTCGACGCCGGCGGCAAGGATGCTTCCCTTCAACCGACTCGCATCTACCGAGCAGTACTCCTTGAGATAACGGTGGTATGCGCCGTACAACTCGAGCGCCATTTCGTTGTCGAGCACGGTCGCGGCATTGGCGAACGTGGCAGGAATGATGAGGTGCACATCGGCGCCCTCACGATCCATGTCGGCCAGGCGACCGGCTGCGTTCATGTTGTTGACCTGTTCGACCGGATGAACTTCCCAGTTGTGCGCGATCTTGCCACGCAGCGGAATCTTGCCGCCCTTGGTGGCTTCCTGCTCGACGCTCCCCGTACGCAGTTCGCGCTTGAACGGATACGGATTGATGCTGAGGTGGTGGCCCTCGGTGACTGCTTGGTAGTACTGCGTCAGCTCGTTCCAGCGACTGCGCAGAACTGGCCCGGCGTAGATTTCGAGGGTCTCGACGTTGGGCCCAACGTGAGTATCTGTGTCGATGATGTGGTAGCCGTCGCGCATAGATTGAGTGTACCGAATTGCACTGTGCTCCGGTCGGAGGGGATTCCGTTCACCACGGAGGTCGGCGTTCGCCTGGGCCGCTTCCGCCCGCAGATCAAATGGTCGTGAAGCAACTTGCGGCGGGCGACTATCGCGTCTCGATCGGATGACCGCCAGCCCTGTCGACGAACCCAGCGCGCTCGGGATGACTCGAACATCCAACCTTTTGATCCGTAGTCAAATGCTCTATCCATTGAGCTACGAGCGCCTTGCGAGCCGCCATTGTAGCGACTAGAGCTTCCAAGGCCCCCAGCCATTGCGCTGGTAAAGCTTCAGGCCGGCCTTGGCGGCCGTGGTCGGGTCGAGCAGTTGCTCGCCGCTGGTGATGCCCATCTCGGCCAGCCACTTCTTGTGCACGTTGTAGTAGATCTGGAACAGGCCGTAGCAGCAGTAGTTCTGCGCTCGTGGGTTCAGGCGGCTCTCGCGCTTGGCGATGCGCAGCGCTTCTTCCTCGAGCTCGTCGGGCCAGATCTCGCGGATGATGGCCTCCACCTCGGCCGCGGTGTACGAGCGGGTCGGGGGGTTGAGGGTGGGTGTCGGCGCCGGGCGCGGTGCCTTCGTCGTCGGTGTCGCCTTGACCGTTGTGGGAGTGACGGTCGGAGTGGTCGCGTTGGCTGGCACGCAGATCTTGCGGCCGACGCTCAGGAACGTCGACGAATTGGCGGCGTTGGCGGCGAGGACGTCCTTCATCGCCACGTTGTGCTTGTTGGCGATGCGTAGCCAACCGTCGCCGAGCACCACGGTGTAGGTCTTCGCGCAGGCCAGTGAGAAGGGGGCAACGTACGCGGGCGCTGCTGGCTTGGTGACCGGGGGTGCCGTAGCTGGTGCCGCGGTGGTAGGCGTGGTGGCATTCGCTGGCACGCAGATCTGGGTGCCGACCATCAGGAACGTCGAAGTGTTCGCAGCGTTGGCGGCAAGCACTTCCTCCATCGTCACGCTGTGCTTGTTGGCGATGCGTAGCCAGCCATCACCGAGTTCGACGGTGTAGGTCTTCACGCAGACGGGGGCAGCGACGACCGCTTGCGGAGCGGGCGCGGCGGGTGCAGCAGCAGTCTCTGTTGGTGCCGCAGTCTCGGCTGGCGCGGGTGCTGCGGTCTCTGGGGCAACGACGACAGCGACGACTTCGCCTGCAACGCTGACGGCTGGCGCTTCGATCGATGCGACTGTCCCCGCAGGGAGGGCGGCGGCCGCCGTGGATGCGGTTGCCTGGGTGGCGGCCAGCGCCGCGACTTCGCTGACTCCGAGGGTGGCGCCGCCCTGGTCGCCGCCGCGCAGTGCCATTGCGACAGGTACCCCGAGCGCAAGGATCAGCATCATCGCGCCGACGCGACGCATGAGCGAGTTGTCGTTGGTGGCGGGAACGTAGGCACGCGGCCGGGCGCCACCGAGGCCGGTGGCGGCGTCGAACGGGCGACAGGCGGTGTCGTCGAGGGTGATCACGCCGTCGGCGTCGATCACCGGGATCTGTTGGGTTTCTCCGTGCTCGCGCGTCGCACGCGTGCGTGAGGCCCGAGTCTGCGAGGTGCCGCGCTGCGGGGTGCTGCGCGACGGGCGAGGGGCCTGGGCTGCTGGCTTGCGGCGACCGCCGAGGCGCGGGATTGAGCGGGTGGGCTCGTGTTTCCAGAAGTCGTTGTCGTCGGCCTTGCCGTCGGCCTTGCCTTTGACGGGCGCGTCGAAGTTGAAGTCGAAATCGTCGTTAGGTCCGAACACTTCATCACTCCTTTCAAGCCCGCGCTGACCGTTACCGGCCAAGAAGTTCGCTGTCTGTCTATCTCATTTGTAATCAAAACGCAACAATAGGGCGTCTGACCCGAGTGTTTGCTGGCCGCAGAGTGGCGAAATCGCCCGAAAACGGGAACAGTCCGAACCACGGGGGTTCGGACTGTGTCCGGGATCTCCAGCGAGATCCATGGCGGAGAGGGTGGGATTTGAACCCACGGTCCACTTTACGTGGACCCCGCATTAGCAGTGCGGTCCGATCGACCTGACTCCGGCACCTCTCCGCCCGGCAGGCTATCGCCTCCCACACGCTCCTTGATTGCCGCTAGGCCCGTCTCGCCGTGTCCAGTGGTGTTGATGATTTGTGTCAAGTCTCCGCGATCTGCGTCATCGCATCCCGTTTGCGTCGTCAAGTTTGCATTCGAGCAGGCAAGAAGAAGTCGCGGACAACGGTGGGATGGGGACCGACAGTGACAGTCGTGAGCATCAAGAGAACGGACGGCCGGGTGACGAGCCGACGGCCATGTCGTGTGCCGACGCGGTCGGTGCACGTGCGAGTGGCAGCCGCCTGGCAACACGGCTCTGCACTGGCTCGTCATTCCTTCGCCGCCGCGTGCTTCACCTCCGTCGCATTGGTGCTGCCGTTGCAGGCGGCACCAACCGTCAATGGGGCAGCCGCAGTCGTGGGCGTCATCCTTGCCGTCGCCGCATTGGTCGACTGCCGTGAACAGCGACTTCCGAATCAACTGCTCGGCGCAGCTTCGATCGTCGTTGTAGTCGGCGTCGTTCTCGCGCGCGACGTCACGCTTGCGCGCTACTCGCTGATGGGGGCGACGTCCGCCGGAGCGCTGATGTTGATCGTGCGCCTCAGCCGCAGGGTCGGCATGGGCGACGTGAAGATGGCGGCCGTCGTGGGGGGAAGCGTCGGAGCCAGCACTGCTTCTCTGCTCGGCGGTCCGATCGCGATTGCGCTGACCGCGTTCTCCGCCAGCTCGTTTGGGCTGATCGCAAATTGTCGACGGCTGGCGCTCGGCCCCTCGCTCTGGTTTGGCTGGGCAGCTGCCTTGGCGATTACTGCTTCGTTGCCAACGGGATGGGGGTCGTAGTGAACGGATCGGGCAATCGAGTTCGTAGTCGTATGCGTACGCAATGGCTGGCCCTTGGAGCTGGGTTGGTGGTGTTGGCGTCGGTACTAGTGGGTTGGGCGTTGACACAGGCAGCCGAGCGCGTGCAAGTCGTGCAAGTCGCGCAGTCCGTGCAGGCGGGTGATGTCATCGCCGCCGCCGATCTCACCGTCGCCGAAGTTGCCTTCGACGCAGGGGTGCAAGGACTGGTGCCCGTCGCATCGCTGAATGCTCTAGTGGGTCGGGTCGCAACCATCGACTTGCGCGCGGGCACATTGATGCAGACCGGAATGTGGAGCGACGTGCCGGAACTCGCGACCGGCGAGGAAGCGGTCGGAGCCTTGCTGCCCGCTGGTCGATTCCCCGCCGGATTGGTGCGCGGCGACCTTGCGATCGCAGCTCCAGTCGATTCTTCCATCGCAACCGCCTCGACGATCGTGCGCGTGATCGCAGTGCAGAACGAATCGAACGGTGACCTGCTCGTCACGCTTGCTGTCTCGCACGTCGACAGCGTTGCCGTTGCACAGCTGGCCGCCACGAATCAGCTGCTCTTGGTTGGGCAGTCAGTGGACGGTGACACGTGATCGTTGCAGTCGCCGGATGGCGCGGAGTAGGAACCACAACGACGGCCTTGTTGGTCGCAAGCTGCCTCGCAGCTCGGGCCGATGAAGCAAGTTGGTTGATCGAAGCCGACCCTGCAGGCGGTGCGCTTGCAGGACGCATGCATCTCCAAAGTGACACTGTTGGCGGTCTCGAGCGTGTGGCATTTCCACCCGAGCGCTTGGCACCGCTTGTTGCTTTCGAAGCTCTTGCGCACAAAGTTGGTGCACTACGAATTGTGACGGCTCCCTCCGATCCGTTTCGAGCGCACGCATGTCATCAACCCCGCCTTCCTTGGGTGACGTCACTACGCGAGCTCTCCGAGAACGTGATCGTCGATGTTGGTCGCTTGCGCAGCGGAACTCCTGTGTGGCCGATCCTTGTCATTGCGGACGTCGTGCTGCTGGTGGCGGCACCCGAGGTCAGCGCAGCAGTCTCGACCAGCGAGTGGATGAATGCGAGCGGCCGTGTGTCGCCGGTCGATCCCGGAATCACAGCCGACAAAGTGCACCTCGTCTTCGTCGACTCGATCGGCGGCGTCAAGTTTCCGTTTTCAACGCTGAGCATCGACTTCGACGATCGGTTCGCGACGTGGTTGCCCTGGGAGCCACCGGCGGTCGATCTCGTTCATCGAGGTGCTGAACCCGGCGATCGACGACTACGTCGTAGCTCGCTGATGTCGGCGGTCAACAAGCTTGCTGGCGACTTAGCATCGGACATCGGCCTGTCACAGGTCCACGTATGAACGACGACGAGTTCAACACACTGGTTGTCGACGTGCGTCGGCAGTGGGGCGATCGCTTTCCTGTCCCGACGCGTGGCGAGTCTTCAGCCGAGCGTGATCTGCGCGAGGAAATCACGCGCGATGTCATTGAACGCGAGGTACTGCCTGAACTCGCTCGGCAGCGCGTCTCGGCTCGGTTAGCACCGCTGACCACGGATGAAGACACTGCCCTTGCGGAACTGATCATCTCTGAGATGTTCGGATTGCCGCGGCTGCTGACGGTCTTGCGCGACCCAACGGTTACCGACGTTCTTGTATTCGGAGCCGATCCGGTGCGTGTCGAACGGGCTGATGGCAGTCAGCAGATATTGCCACCACTAGTACGCCGCGATCGCGACCTCGAGCGCATCATCTACGACACCGCCACAATGCGTCGGCGATCCTTTAATCGGGAGCACCCCTTCGTCGATCTCGAACTAGAGCCGGGTGTCCGCTTTCACGGTGAGGGCTTCGATGTCGTTCAGCGTCCGCTGGTGACAGTGCGGCGCTCTGCCGTGTTCGGAGTAACTCTTGCCGATCTGGCCGAGCACGGGATGTTGGATCTGGGAGCCGTTGCGCTGTTGCAATCAGCGATCGCGGCTGGGATGAACGTGGTCGTGTGCGGTCGCATGGGCGCAGGCAAGACCACCTTCCTACGCTCGTTGGTCTGCGAGATCGACAGCGACGATGTCATTGTCACCGTCGAGACCGACTTCGAACTCAACCTGGCGAGCATGGGCCGACACCGCTTCGTGCACGCGTATCAGGCGCGTGTGCCGAGCACCTCCGATGGAACGGGCATCAACTGCTACGACATGATGGTGCCAGCGCTGCGCACGCGTGCCGATTGGATTGTCGTCGGCGAGGTGCGCGGTGCTGAGGGAGCCGCCCTTGTGCAAGCAATGTCGATCGGGCAAGGGGCGCTGGCGACCGTGCATGGCGGTTCAGCGAAGGATGGCATTGAGCGCCTTGCTGAACTCATCGCGTATCACCATCAGATCGAGCTCCGTATGGCTCGCTGGCAGGTGTACCGGAGCGTCGACTTGGTCGTCCATGTGAATGGAAGCAATCGCACCGGTCGTTACGTCACCGAGATCGCGGCACCGTCGGTCGAGGAAGATGGAGCACGTTTCATTATGCACCGCCTGTTCGCAAGTCGTGCGGATGCAGGCGATGGTCGCGCGCGCCCCGCAAGCGAACCGCAGCGGCAGATGTTGGAGCGGCTACTCGCTGCCGACGCGAGCTTCACCATCGACTGGTGGCATAGCGCCAGCGATAGTCATCGGCCGTTGCGCGTTGGTCGCGACCACACGTTGGTTGGGGTCTGACGGTGAGCGCCGCGGCTATGCCTCCAACAGCGGTCGCTCTCGCCGTGTGTGTGTTGCTCGGGGCCGCCGCAATCTCTATGGCACGGGCGTGTGCGCCAGCGAAGCCCAGGTCGTCATCCAAGGTAAGCCTTCCAGGCAACCGACTTGCGGTTGGGGTGGCCGTCGGATTCCTGGTGCTGCTCACAACTCGCTGGTTGATGCTGTCGCTGGTGGCTGGGGCGATGGTGGTGTCGTGGAACCGGCTCTTGCACGATCAGCGCGCAGACGACGAGCGCCGACGCCTTGAGGGAATCGCCAAATGGCTGGAGGATCTCCGCGACACGCTGCGCGGCTCTGCGATGGGTGCAGAGGAAGCCCTCGAGCAGGTGGCGATGCATCCACCATTCACGATTGCTCAACCGCTGCATCGCTTCGCCCAGCGCCGTCGTCAGGGTTATCGCACCGAGGAAGCACTCGCCGACCTCGCGAAGGAACTCGCACACCCGACAGCCGAGGCGGCGGTCGCTGCGATCTGTCTCGTGATCGGGGGCTCGACTGGGGCTGGCCGTCTCTACGGAACCGTCAACTCACTTGCTCTTGCAGCGCGGCATGAGGTGACGGCGCGGGAACGAATCGACAGGACGCGTGCGGTGTACCAGTCGAGCATGAAGCGGCTGGTCGTCATCGGTGCCTTGCTGGTTGCGTACCTCCGCTTCGCAGCTGGCGGTTTGCTTGATCCGTACAACACCGCCGCCGGCCAGGTTGTCTTGCTGTTGCCGATCGGACTTTGGCTTGGCTGCGTGCTGTGGTTGCGAGCGCTCTGTCGCTACGAGTCAGCGCGATGAGTTCGCTACAGATCGGTGCGCTCGTGGGCGTGATTACAGCGGCTGGCTGTTGGTGCGTTTCGCTTTCGTTTCGTCGCGCCCCACGCTCGCTAGTCATTGCGCGCCAGCGCATGCAAGGTACTGGTGGCAAGACTGCGTGGGCCGATGTTCTCGCGACCGGCGCGTTGGGGCGATGGATCGGTGCGCGCTTCGGTAGTGGGTTGCTGTTACTGCAGCTCACTCCCGCTGCGGTGGTCACGAAGACGATCGTGGCCGCGGGAGTGATGCTCTTCACCTTGATGGCTCTCATTGCGACGTTGATGACGATGGGCGCGCTTCCGGTGTCGCCGATCTGGCCGATTCTTGCCTTGCTGTTCGCAGCCGTGACGGGTTGGATTGCATTGAACGACGTTGCGAGCAAAATTGAACGCCGTCGGCGTGAGGTTCGCCAGGCAGCAAATGACTTTGTTCAGCTCGTCGCAGTTGGCCTCACGACCGATCAGAGCGTCGAGGAAGCAATCGGATTTGCGCTTGCGGTCGGCGCCAGCGACTCGTTCCACCCGCTCCGCCAGCAGCTCTCGGCGGCGCCGCAGCGGGGGGTGGCGGTGTGGGAGGCGCTCGACGAGTTCGGGCGCTTCTACGACGTTCGCGAGATCAGTGAACTCGCGTCCAGCATTGAGCGCCAAGGGACGCAGGGCGTATCCATCAGCGAGACCGTCGCTTCTCTTGCAGAGGCGATGCGAGCGAGGGCGCTCGACGATCTCGAACGCGCCGCCGACAAAGCGAATGCAAATCTCTCCGGTCCCACGGTCGGTTTCGTTGTCACCACCATCGTGTTCTTGGCATATCCCTTGGCGCAGCGCATCAGCGACGCCTTCGGTGGCTAGTCGGCGTAATCACTAACAGCAGGAAAGGGACGTGTAACAGATGAGTCAGCAGCTATTCCCACTTTTGGTCCGTGTGCATGTGATGGTGCAGATGGCGTGTCGCAACCTTCGTGTGCGAACGCGAGATGCGTGGTTGTCGCGTCACGAAGAAGACGGTGTTGATGAGGCGGTGACAAAGATGATCTGGCTCGCTGTCGGAATCGTTGTTGCGATTGCGGCAACGTCGTTCTTCACGGCCAAGTTCAATCAAGCTCGCGACAATGTGCCGGATCCGGTCGCGCCGTAATGCCGATGACGACGAGGCCCGAGACACCTGTGTCCGTCGGACGCGACAGCGGTGCTGTCGATCTGTCAATTCAGATGCTCTTCGGCATGATTGCCGTGCTGTTCTCGATGTTGCTGGTGTTCGAGACGACGACCTATTGGCACGGTCGCAACGTTTACAACGACGCGGCGGCTGAAGGAGCACGGGTGGCCGCTGCGTCGGACGGTACGTGCGCCGACGGCATCAGCGCGGCGACGGAGGCGGTGCGCAACACGGCAGGCGCGTGGGCGCGCGACGTGCACGTGTCGTGCATCGACGGACCGGTGGTGACTGTCACAGTTGCCGGCGGCACTCCCGGCCTGCTCGTCGGCGCGGCGGGCTTCCGGGTGCGCGTCAGCGAATCGGCACCGAAAGAGCAGTGATGCGGCGCGAGGTTCGCCACGAGACGGATTCCGGTGTCGCGACGCCGGTGGAGATGATGTACCTGCTGGTCTTCTGTCTTGTGGTGGTGGTGTTTCTGGGATTTGTCGGTCGCCTTCACGCGGCTGGTGTGGAGATCACGAATGCCGCGCAGAGTGCAGCGCGCGCGGCCTCGATGGCTCCGGATCCGGTCGCTGCCGAGGCCGCTGCGCGGGATGCCGTCGATGTGCACGGACTGCACGCACGGTGCTCGGGTGGACCCAGCATCACTCTGTCGTGGGATCCGTCGCCGTCCGGTTCTTGGCAGGGAGGTTCGGTCACTGTTCGCGTGAGTTGTGCCGTTCGCAATCAGACGCTCAGCGGGGTGTGGTCACCAGGAGCTCGGACGATCGCAATGTCCGACACTCAGCCGGTTGATCGGTATCAACGGTGAAGTCACGACGCGACGAACAGTCGGATCACGGTGCGATCTCCGTTGTCCTCATGCTGCTACTGGTGATCGCTCTCGCTGGTGCCGGGCTGATCGTCGATGGTGGTCGGGTGATGGTTGCTCGTCGGCACGCATCGAACACTGCGGAGGCTGCCGCTCGTGCGGCAGTGTCGACGGCGACACCCGTGAGTGGTTTCGACCGCCAGGCTGCACGCGACGCCGCCTTGGCGTACGCAGGGCGAGCAGGTGTCGCGCCGTCCGACGTTGAGGTGGTGGTCGGTGTCGACTACGTGACGGTGACGGTGACGGAGCGTCGCTCGACCGTCTTCCTCATCTTGGGTGGGCAAGAAACAATGACGGTTCGCGCGACGGGCACGGCCCGCGTGACGTACTCCGATTAGAAGAGGATGACGGTGGCCATGACGAGTCGACTGTGTCGCTCAACGATGCGGGTGTTGGCGTCGGTGGTGCTGCTGACTCTGATGTTTGGTGTGCCTGTCGCTCTTGCGCGAATGATCTCCCCTTCGCTTCCGAGTGCGGCTCAGCTTGACGATGCGTGGCGACACAACAGAGTCGACACCGAGGTTGTTCTCCTGATCGGTGCGGCGGTCTTCACCGTGTTGTGGTTGTGGTTCGTCCTCACCGCACTCGCCGAACTGTTGCACGTGATCAAGTGGCGGTTCGACGGTGCGCCCGCTGCACTTCGGCCGTTGCCTCACGGGCCTGATCGCTGGATTCGACAGTTGATGCGGTTCGTCGCTCTTTCGTCGGTGACAGCTACGGCAACTCTCGGCAGCCTGTTTCCAACTTCGCGCCCGCTGTCGGCTGCGGGGGCTCACTCTCCGCTCACGGCGACGCACGACGTGGTGGTTGGCGACTGCTACTGGGACATCGCCGACGACCATCTGCTTGTGTCGCTGGAACGCGAGCCGACTGCGCGTGAGGTGTTCGACTACACGAACCAGTTGGTGGCGATCAATCATCCCCTGCTTGGCCATCGCGATCCGGCGTTGCTCTTGCCCGGTGAAACTGTGCTGCTTGCCGAACCGGTTGTCGCCGAACCGGTCGTCGTCGAGCCGGTCGTTGCTGAGCCGGTGGTTGCTGAGCCGGTCGTTGTCGAACCGGTCGTTGTCGTCACGCCGTCAGCTATTCCTGTCGCTGATCCGCCGGTCGCGGCACCGCAGTCCGTCCCGACATCAAACGCCACTGGTTCGTCGATGGTTGCGCCATACGTCGCCGGTCTCGGGACGGCGTTGTTGCTCTCAGCAGGAGCGGTCGGTGTGCTGGAGTCGCGTCGGCGCCGTCAGTGGCGTGCCGCGCTCGTCGGCACGCGCTTGGCCACACCGACCGACACCCAAGCAAGAACCGAAACCGTGCTGCGCGCCCTCGCCGGCCCCGAGCGTCTCGCGCGCCTCGACGTCGCGTTGCGTGCGGCGTCGGCCGAACTCGCTGCACAGAGCGCAGTCGTTCTTGCCGCGATACTCGGCGACCTCGGTGATGTTCGCCTGTTCCTTCGGGGCTCGGCGACGCCGAGTGACGACACCTGGCAGCTCGACGTCCACAACAACACCTGGCGACTCGCTGCGGATACTCCGTTGCAGGCCTTGACTCAGCGAGCTCGGCAGTCTGCCCAACCGTGCCCCGCGCTCGTTCATCTTGGTGGTGTTGCGCAGGGCGGCGAACTGTTCGTGGATCTCGAAGCGGTCGGTGTGCTGTCAGTCGTGTCGCCACACTCGACGGCAATCCTGCGGCATGCCGCGACGTCGCTTTCGTTGTCGCCGTTCCTTGAGGCGGCGCGGCTCTACACCGTTGGCGTCGGCCATGTCGCGGTTGAGAGTGATGGTGTCGAGCAAGTGACGTCGTTGGATGCAGCGCTCGACGCAGCCGTGATGGCACTCGGCAGCACGCTGAGTGCTAGTTGCGCATCTTCGACGTTCGGCTTGCGCGTGTCGGGGCTGGGCGGCGAGGCCTGGGAGCCCGCGATCGTGATCGCTGCTGGCCCGCATGAAGCTGGCGAAGTCGCGCACCTCGCAACAGTCTGTGTTCCGGGACGCGGATTGGCTGCGATGGTCGACGTTGCGCTCGACGGTGTTGGCTGGCGGTTGCGTGCTGAAGGCGATGTGCACGTTGTGGAGCCGATTGGTGTTCGCATCGCGCCGGTTGGTTGCGAGGCCGTCGACGTTTCGGCGGTGGCCGACCTGTTGTCATCGGCGCAGATATCGCCGCTGACAATCGGGTCGACGCCCGTGAACTCCGGACTCGCTGCGCTGGCTGCACCGACCGCGCGGTTTACCGAAGTCCCTTGGGATGTGATGGTGCGTGTGCTTGGGCACGTCGATGTCAGCTCTCGCGATGGCACGGCGGCCGAGTTCGAGCGATCCAAGGCGCTCGAGTTGGTGGTATGGCTGAGCCAGCATCGTCGGCGACCGACCCGCAACGCGGCGCGTACGGCGCTCTGGGATCTCGACGTTCGTGACGCAACGTTCGCCAACGTGGTCAGCGACGCACGTCGAGCACTTGCTCGCGCCGTCCCTCCTCCTGTTGGGGATGAGTGGATCGCGCGCACGCTGACCGAAGATCTGCCGCTGCACGCCGGCGTCGTCACCGACGCAGAGTTGCTCGCCGCTCGGATCGACGGCGCGCGTGGGTTGCCCGCACTTGATGCGATCGAGGTGTTGCGGCCCGGACTGGACCTCGTCACGGGAATGCCCTTTGCCGGCACTGGTTACCTGTGGCCGGATGCTGAGGGCGTGACCTCGTCACTGGTGCTGCAGGCGACTGGCGCGGCGATTGAACTGGCGAATCACTATCTGTCGCTCGGAGATGTGGATGGCGTGTTCTGGGCGACGGGCCAAGGGCTGAAGGTGCTCCCTGGCCATGAGGAACTGATCGCGTTGCGCATGCGCTCACAGGCCCGCAACGGCGACTTGGCCGGAGTACGTCACGAGTGGGAGAGCTACGAGCGGGCGCTAGCTGCCGATCCGTGGGCTGCAGCCGAACCTTCACCGAAGCTGGTGGCCCTACGGCGTGAGCTACTGACGCCCGGTTTCGCGCACGTGGCGGGCTGACCCGAGTGTTTCCTGCCTGCCTGCACGCAAGCAGGAAGCACTCGACGCCCAGCTCGACTGCAGGAAACACTCGGATGACGACTGGAGCCGGGTAAGGGGGTTGAACCCTTGACCTACCGCTTACAAGGCGGTTGCTCTACCACTGAGCTAACCCGGCGACGCATGGAGTGTAAGGGAATCGGTTCAATCGAGGACGGTGAGTTCGCGGATGCGGGCGAGCAACACTTCGATGGCCGGCTCGTTCAAACCGCCGCGCGGGAAGATCACATCGGCGTAGCGCTTGCTCGGCTCGATGAACTGTTCGTGGCTCGGGCGCACCGATTCCAGGTACTGGGCGATGATGCTGTCGGGCGTGCGGCCGCGCTCGGCGGTGTCGCGCTGTAGTCGGCGGATGAAGCGCAGGTCGGCGTCGGTGTCGATGTACAGCTTCAGGTCGAAGCGGTCGCGCAGGTCCGGTTCGTACAACACGAGGATGCCCTCAACGACCACAGTGCTGGCCGGTGGCAACATGCGCACTTCGGTGGTGCGGTCGTAGATGGTGAAGTCGTAGATCGGCACTGGAATCGGTTGGCCGTTGGCGAGCATGTCGAGGTGTTGGTTGAGCAACTGCCAGTCGAACGCGTTGGGATGGTCGTAGTTGAACTTCGCTCGTTCCTCGAGCGGTAAGTGGCTGAGCGACACGTAGTACGAATCGAGCTTGATCAGCGCCAGCCGCTCGATGCCAGCCAAGTCGGCTAAGCGCTCGCTCACGGTCGTCTTGCCGGAACAGGTGCCGCCGGCAACGCCAATCATGAACGGGCGGTGGGTCGGCATGGCGCGTCACGCTAGCCAGCCGCGTCGGTAGGGCCGCGAAACGCCGCCCGAACGTATGTGCGATGCTTGGCAAACAGACCGAAGGTCGGGCAGGCTGTGAGCACCATGACGATCGATACCCCAAACGAAACGACCGAACCGCTCACCGAACGCGAGTTGGCCATCATCGCTTTCGAGGCGAACTGGTTCACGCTCGACGAGGATCGCCACCTGGCGATCCGCGCGCGGTTCACCTGTTCTGTCGAGGAGTACAATCTGGAACTCAACCGGGTGATCGATCATCCGGCGGCACTGGTCGCCGATCCGCTGGTGGTACGCCGCCTGCGCCGTCAACGCGAGCGCCGTCGCCGGTCGCTGATCGATGGCACGGCCGCTGGCGAACAGGGCTAATCAGGGGGTCACGATGAGCTACGAGAATTCAGGTCGCGGCTATGAAAGTGGCGGCGGTCGTCCCGTGCGCCCCGCACCCCGCAGCAGCAGTCGCGGCGGCAGTTCGGCGCCGATGGGCAGCACCGTCGCGATCGTGGTCACTGCTATCGCTGTGCTGCTGGCGTTCTTCATTCTGCGCAAGGTCAACGACTCTGGCGAAACCAGCACCGTTAACCCAGGAACTGTGGCCACCGTTGCGACCACACTGGTCGGCGACACCACGCTCACCACCATTGCCGTGGTCACCGCGACGACGGTCAGCGGCATCACCAAGATCGGCACCTCCGTGCAGGTCATCAACTGCAGCAACCAGGAGGGCGTGGCGCGCAACATGTCGAATGCCTTGGCCGCCGAGGGTTTCACGATGGTGGAACCAGATACCGGCACCATTGACTTGCCGGTCACGAAAGTCATTTACAACCCCGACGACCCGCTGGCGTTGCCAGTGGCGCAGACCGTTGCGTTGTTGCTGGCGAATGCGGTCGTCGAATCAAGTGGGCCAGTTGTGCCGACGCTGACGACCGGCACGTGGGCACCTGGTAGCAGCGTGATCGTGTTGCTCGGCGACGACTTGGCTGGCAAGACGCTGGCGCAGATCGCCGGTGTCGAAACCACGGGCACGACCACCGCCACGACAACCGTCTAGACCGGCAGCACGCTCAACTCGCCGCCACATCGCGCAACAGCGCGTTGGCCGAACGTTCGATGCACCACAGCGGTTCGCGCATGGCGCGCTCGCTGCCATGGTCGGCGACTAGCGAGCGATAGCGAATGTGCTGCGCCATCTCTGGCAGCGCATCACCCACGATGGCGGCAACCGGCCGGTCGGCTGCGGCGCACATCGACTGCACGCCACCGACGACCTTTCCCTGGAAGCTCTGCTCATCGAGGAAGCCCTCGCCTGTGATTACAAAGTCGGATTGCAGGATGTGATCGTGCAAGTCGAGCTCGTCGGCAACGAGTTCGAAGCCCGGTTGCAGCCGACCGCCCAACGCCACCAGTCCGCCGGCCAAGCCGCCTGCCGCACCGGTGCCGGGAGTGTCGCGTACGTCGACGCCGTACTCCTGCTGGTACATCTGCGCGAGGCGATTCAACCTGCCGCGCAACAGGTCGACCTGCGCTGGCGACGCACCCTTCTGCGGAGCGAAGACCGGTGCCGCATCGACGAACAACGTCTGCACGTCGCAAGCCACCAGCAACTGCACGCCACGTAGCCGATGGGGCGACGTGATCGCGCGCACACAGCCCAAGCCACCGTCGGTCGTTGCCGAGCCGCCAAGGCAAACGACGATCTTGGTCGCGCCCAGGTCGAGCGCCTGATCGATCAGCTCGCCAGTGCCGGTGGTCGTGGCTGCGATCGCATCGTTGCCTTGCGCTCCACCGACGAGTGTCAGCCCCGAGGCACGCGCCATCTCGATCACGGCGGTTCCGCGGTGATAGCGCCACTCCGCCTGCACAAGATCGCCGAGCGGCCCGGTGACAGCGCTGGTGCGGTTGGCGCCACCAAGCGCTTCCAGCGTGCCCTCGCCGCCGTCGGCGACCGGCAACTGCACGCACTCGTGACCCAACTCCCAGCACGCCTGCGCGATCGCGTCTGCGACCTGCGCGCCAGTCGCGGTGCCCTTGAACTTGTCGACGGCCGCCAGCACCCGCATGCGCTCAGGCTATGGCGAGGTTCGCGCGCACGCGACCGTCGCAGGTTGGGCGCAAAAGCACGTCAGGAGCGCCCGTTTCCGCGCCCATGGGCGCGGAAACGTGACGGCGCCCCTTTTCGCGCCCAACCCTTCGCAGAGAAATCCTGACTGGGTTGGTAGCCTTTCGGTCATGGCTGTGACCGTTCGAATCCCCACCACACTGCGACCGATGACAGGCGGTGTCGCGCAAGTGCAGGTTGAGGGCACGACTCTCTCGGAGGTACTCGACAACCTTGAGGCCGTGCACCCTGGCTTTCGCGATCGCTTGCTCGACGAATCGGGTCAGATGCGCAAGTTCGTCAACCTGTTCGTCGCCGACGACGATGTGCGCTTCCTGCAGGGTTTGCAGACACCGGTGCCCGCCGGCGAAACGGTCAGCATCATCCCCGCCGTCGCCGGCGGCTGATTAGTCCCGGAATAGCGAAAGGCCCCGAGCATGCGCCCGGGGCCTTTGCGCTTGTTTCGACTTCGAAACTCGCCGAAGCGGGATCAGTAATCTTCCATCCCGCCGCCAGGCATGCCGCCGCCGTTGTCCTTCTCCGGCTTGTCGGCAACGACCGCTTCGGTGGTGAGGAACAGCGCCGCGATTGAGGCTGCGTTCTGCAGCGCCGAACGCGTCACCTTGGCAGCGTCGATGACGCCGAGCTTGACGAGGTCCTCGTACACGCCGGTTGCGGCGTTGAGGCCCTCGTTGCCCTTCATGCCCTTCACCTTCTCGACGACGACGCCACCTTCCATGCCGGCGTTCTCGGCGATCTGCTTCAGCGGAGCCTCGAGTGCCTTGGCAACCATGCGAGCGCCAGTTGCCTCGTCGCCGGTGAGCTTGGCGGCAACCGCCAGCACTGCTTCCTGCGCACGAATCAACGCAACTCCACCGCCGGGCACGACGCCCTCTTCGATGGCAGCCTTGGTCGTGCTGACCGCGTCTTCGATGCGGTGCTTCTTTTCCTTCAGCTCTACCTCGGTGGCGGCGCCGACCTTCAGCACGGCAACGCCACCCGACAACTTGGCGAGGCGCTCTTGCAGCTTCTCGCGGTCGTAATCGGAATCGGTGTTGTCGATCTCGGTCTTGATCTGGTTGATGCGACCCTTGATGTCGTCTTCGCTGCCAGCACCTTCGACGATGGTGGTCTCGTCCTTGGTGATGATGATCTTCTTGGCCGAGCCGAGCAGATCGAGCGTGGTGTTCTCGAGCTTGAGGCCGACTTCCTCGCTGATGACCTGGCCACCAGTGAGGATGGCGATGTCTTGCAGCATGGCCTTGCGACGCTCGCCGAAGCCGGGAGCCTTGACGGCAGCCGACTTGAACGTGCCACGGATCTTGTTGACGACGAGCGTGGCGAGAGCCTCGCCCTCGATGTCTTCGGCAACGATGACCAACGGGCGACCGCTCTGCATCACTTTCTCGAGCACGGGCAGCATGTCGCGCACCGAGCCGATCTTCGATGAAACGAGCAGCACGTACGGATCGTCGAGCGACGCCTCCATGCGGTCCATGTCGGTCGCGAAGTACGGCGAGATGTAGCCCTTGTCGAAACGCATGCCCTCGACGAGATCCATCTCCATACCGAAGGTCTGGCTTTCCTCGACGGTGATGACGCCGTCCTTGCCGACCTTGTCGATGGCCTCGGAGATCATCTGGCCGATCTCGGTGTCGGCTGCCGAGATGGAAGCGACCTGTGCGATCTGATCCTTCGAGTCGACTTCCTTGGCGAGCTTCTTGATGCTCTCGACCGCAGCTGCGACTGCGTCTTCGATGCCCTTCTTCAAGGTCATCGGGTTGGCGCCGGCGGCCACGTTGCGCAGGCCCTCGCGGACCATTGCCCAGGCCAACACGGTGGCGGTGGTGGTGCCGTCGCCAGCGACATCGTCGGTCTTCTTGGCGACTTCCTTGACCAGTTCGGCGCCGATGCGCTCGTACGGGTCTTCCAGCTCGATTTCCTTGGCGATGGATACGCCGTCGTTGGTGATGGTGGGGGCGCCCCACTTCTTCTCCAACACGACGTTGCGGCCCTTCGGCCCAAGCGTGACGCGCACGGCGTCGGCGAGCTTGTTCATGCCGGCTTCAAGCGCACGGCGGGCGGTTTCGTCGAAAGCAATCTGCTTAGCCATTGGTGTTCCTCCATTTGTCGTTCAGGTAGTCGTTCAGGTGAGCGCGGCGAGCTATCACTCGCGGTATGAGACTGCTAGCACTCTAAGCCCTTGACTGCTAATGCGGCAACCCGCGCCTGGCCAGAATGGCCCCAAAAGGCGGTCGCTAGTCGACGGTGTCGCGGACCGCGTCGACCGCTTCGTCGGCGACCTTGTCGAGCGCATCGCGGACGTCGCGGGCGCCGGGGACCTCCGACAGCATCGTGTCTTCCAGGCGGGTGTCGTCGAGAATCAGGAACAAAATGACGCCGACGATTGCACCGATGAGCGGGAACACGATGAACGCCCAGAGCTGTTGCAGCGCCTCGAATTCGGTATCGGCGAACAGGGCGGTACCGATGCTGCGCGCCGGGTTGACCGACGTGTTGTCGACCGGAATCGAGATCAGGTGGATCAGCGTCAGCGTGAGGCCGGCCACCAACCCACCCATGCCGGGCGCGAACTTGCGCGTGGTGGTGAACAACACCACCATCACCAAGATGGCGGTGAGGATGACCTCGACCACGATCGTCGAGCCGAGGCCGTAGTAGTCGCCCGACCACAGGTTGGCGGCGAACTGCCCGCGGGGCAGGTCCTTGCCGCTTTGGATGCCGTAGATGATGGCCGCGCCACCGACGGCACCGAACAGTTGCCCGATCCACGCGAAGACGGCGTGGGTGCCGTTGATCTTGCGCGCCAACAACATGCCCAGCGTGACCGCCGGGTTGATGTGGCAGCCGCTGATCGGCCCGATCACGTATGCCATGACGAGTAGTGCCAGGCCGAAACCGAGGGCGATGGTCAACACGCCGCCGCCGGTGATGATGGCGACACCCGGGCCGCCAAGCATCAGCACTGCTGTGCCCACTAGCTCTGCCGCGAGGATGCGTCCGTTGTTCTGAGTCTCCATGGCGCAACCCTATTCCGTGGCGGTACCGTCGAACTTCATGTCGTCGAACCGACGGGCCGCCCGCAGCCGCAGCGAGAGCTTTCTGGTCACGACCGAGCACGCCGGCCATCGTTCCCGCCGCCCCGACGAATTGATCGTCGAGGAGCCGATGACGGTGCAACTCGACGGTGTCACCGTCAGCACGACCATGCGTACACCCGGCCACGACTTCGAACTGGCGGTCGGCTTCTGCCACACCGAGGGTCTGCTCGCAGGCGTGCCGGTTGCCGGGGTTCGCTACTGCGCCACCGGTTCGGCTGTCGGTAGCGAGTTCAACGTCGTCACGGTCGAGACCGGCGGGCTCGCGCCTGCACCGCGTCCACGGTTGGGCAACACGACATCGAGTTGTGGGTTGTGCGGTAACGACGCGATCGACCAACTGTGCGACCGACTCGAACCATTGCCCACGGTGGACCCAATTCCCCTGGCGGTGCTGTTGGCGATGCCAGACGCTGTGCGCGGTACGCAGAACCTGTTCGAGGTCACCGGCTCGGTGCACGCGGCGGCCTCGTTCCGCGCCGATGGCACGGTGCTGCTGACGCGTGAAGATGTCGGCCGTCACAACGCAGTCGACAAGGTGATCGGTCGCATGTTGCTCGACGACCAACTCCCGGCCACCGGGCTCGGATTGTTCGTCAGCGGCCGTGCCAGCTTCGAACTGGTGCAGAAGGCGTGGGCTGCAGGCTTCTCCACCCTCGTTGCTGTCAGCGCGCCCACCGCCCTGGCGGTGCACACAGCGCGCCGTGCGGGGTTGATGCTGGCTGGTTTCGTGCGTGACGATCGGCTGAACGTGTACGCCCCCGAGCGCCTGGCCTGAACGCCCCTAACCTAAAGAGCATGAGCGAGCTGAACCATGAGTGAACCAATCAGACCATCCGTCGGACGTGGCGTACTCCACCTGTTCTGCAAGCCGACGCCATTGATCGATGGCGAAGCCGTTGTCGCGGCAGTGAAGTCGGCGATCGGCGCGGGTGTGCAAGTCGTGTCGGTGTCAGTGCTCGGCCACAAGTGCGACGCTGCGTTCATGGCCATGCACGAAGACTGGAGCGAGTTGCGCTCGTTGCAGACCGCATTGCAGCGTGCCGGGCTCGAGGTCGTCGACAGTTACGTCAGCCTCACCGAAGTCAGCGACTACGCGGCCGGAATGCCGCAAGAAATGCTCGACGCTCGCCTGTACCCGACCATCCCGCCGACCGCGCATCACATGCCAGCGTGGTGCTTCTACCCGATGTCGAAGAAGCGTGCCGCTGAGGCCAACTGGTTCACGTTGCCCTTCGACGAGCGCAAAGACCTGATGCAAGAACACGGGGTCAGCGGGCGCAAGTTCGCCGGCCGCATCGTGCAGTACGTCACCGCCTCTACCGGCCTCGACGACTACGAATGGGGGGTGACTCTGTTCGGAGTGCATCCCGACGATTTGAAGGACTGCGTGTACACGATGCGCTTCGACCATGCATCGGCGATCTACGCCGACTTCGGTCCGTTCTACACCGGCATCGTTGTGTCGGTGGAGGAATTAGCCGCTCAGCTGTAGTTCGTCAGCTGCCAACAGTCACGAAGCCGATGCCAACGTCGCGACCTTCGCTGTCGAAGGTGAAACGCTCGAAGACGGCGGTCAGAACTTCGCCGGAGTTGCCGATCGTCAGATCGCGGCCGGGGCCGGAGTAGTCGATCAGTCGGCCAGCGGCGAGCGCCTCGGCGCAGGTGGCGAAACTGTTGCACTGCGTTCCTTGGTCGGTGACGATCGGAACCTGCCGCGCGATTTCCGCGGGGTCGTCGCCTTCTGCCGCCAGTGCCGCAAGGGCGATGACGGTGAGACAGTCGTACGCGTTGTGCGCGAAGAGTCCAGTGGCCGCAGGATTGACCCCGCGTAACGACTCCAGGAACATCTCTGAAACCGGGTAAGCGAGTGGCGACACCCCAACAACTCGAGCGCCCAGGCTGGAATCGAAAGGCGACGTCGGGCGACGAACTGCGTCGTTGACGATGTAGGTCGGTGCGATGTCACTCGCGTCGTCAATTGCCCCGATGATCTCCGGCCCAGTGGTGCCGTCGGCGATGACGACAACAACGTCGGCTTGTGTGGCGACGACCGATGCAGCAGCGGCCGCGAGTGAGTCCTCGCTGGCAGTGAAACCGACCATTGCGAGTACGGCCGTGCCCTCGGCCAGTGTGGCCACGCGCGTTGCCTCGGCGAATGGCCTGCCATAACCATCATCGACGTACACGACGACTGTGCTGCTGGTGCCCGTCGACTCGACAGCCGCCGCCAACGCCTCGGCTTGTAGTGAGTCGCTGGCGATAGTGCGGATCAGCAGCCCGCCGTCGGGAAATGAGTCAAGCGCCATAGCCGATGCGGTTGGACTGCAGGTAAGGATCCCCACGTCGACAGCACTGCCGAGCGTCGCCAGGGTGTTGGTTGATGAGGTTGGGCCGACGATCGCATCGACGTCGAGCTGCAGGAGCTCGCGCATTGCCAGAGCGGCGGTGGTCTCGTTGTCGCCCTCATCGCGTACGAGCAGACGAATCGGCGTTCCGCGAATGCCGCCAGCTTCGTTGATCTCGTTCATCGCAAGCGTGAGCGCATCGGTCATCGACTGGCCCAACTCGGCCGCAACACCAGTGCGCGGCAAGATGGCTCCAACCAGCAGAACGCCGTCATTCTCTCGGACGGTCGTGGTTGTAGCGGCGACCGAATCGCCGCCCGACGCGGGTGGAGCGCTATTGCTACACGAACCCATCAACCCGACCAGCAGAACAGTCGCACTCAGCATCTTGATGATTCGCATATTCGTTTAAGACGGTACACAACGCTGACGATGAGGAAGGACCGTGAGCTGCGCAACGGCAGTGCGACAACTCAATGACGCCGAGTTGATCGAGTTCACGCGCGCTGGAGATCCGGACGCTTACGGGGAGTTGTACCGCCGTCATTATCAGTCGGCGTGCGCCGCCGCCCGAGCGCTGACGCACAACAGATCCGACACTGAGGACGTGATCTCTGAGGCATTCGCCAGAGTGTTGCGAGCGTCGCGGTCGGGTGGTGGACCAGAGGTGTCGTTCCGGCCTTACCTCATTGCTGCTGTGCGCAACGTCTTCTACGACAGAGTTCGCTGCAACCGCGAACTGCCGAGCGACGGCATGATCGGCGAGGTGAATGCCACGGCACTCGAGGATGACAGCGACAGAGAGGATTGCGCGTGTGCGAGTGCGGCGTTCGCAGCACTTCCGGATCGTTGGCAGCGCGTGTTGTGGTACAGCGAAGTGGAGGGCCGCAGCTCGATGGAGATTGCACCGTTGCTCGGTCTGGCACCGAATGCCGTTGCCGCGCTGGCGTACCGCGCACGCGAAGGTCTACGTCAGGCGTACTTGCGCGAGCAACGCTGAATCGATCAGCTGCTGCCCTGGTCGCGTAAGAAGCGCTCGACTTCCGCAACCAGTTCCTCGCTGTTCACCTCGCCGGCGACAGCTTCGTCTGGATCTTCGCCCAGCTCACCGCCGACGGTGTCGTCGTCATCATCATCGTCATCTTCATCGTCACTGAAGTAGTCGTCGTCGACGAGTTGGCCGCTATCGGTCAGCGATTCCAGGCGCGCGACGTAGCCCATCAGATCTCCGTCGTCGGCGACGAACGTGTTGACGCGATCGTCGTATTCGTGGGCTTCGGCCAGCAGTTGCGCCGTCGGTCCGGGAGTGCCGAGCATCTCGCACGCCCGTTCCACCAACGCCAGCGAAGCCTTCGGTGATGGCACCTGCGATGCGTACGCGGGCACAGCGGCCCACAGTGATGCGGAGGACAGATCTGCCTTGCTGCAACCGTCGTGCAGTACTCCGACGATTCCGGTTGGGCCCTCGTAGCGGCTGCGCTGCAGGTCGAAGCGTTCGATGATGTCGTTGTCGGTGGCAGTGCCGATCAGTTGCACCGGGCGTGTGTGTGGCACGTCGGCCAGCAAAGCGCCGAGTGTGAGCACCATCGACACCTCGAAGCGTTGGGCGATGCCGATCAGTTGCTCGGTGAACAGTCGCCAACGCAAGGCAGGCTCGGGGCCGAGGGCCAGGATCACGTCGCCACCTGGTGTGCTTGCGCTCCACAGGCCGACTGTGGGCCAGACGATGGTGCGCTTCTGTTCCGGCGTCAGGCGAATGTGCGGCCGCACCGTGGCGAAGTCGGTGAACTCTTCCGGGTCGATCTCGGCGAGCGGTTGTGCGTGCCACGCTTCGACGAGGTGGCGAACGCTGTTGCTGGCGGCATCGCCCGCATCGTTCCAACCCGTGAAGGCCGCAATCAGCATCGGCCGACGCAAGGTCGGTTCCGCCAGCCAGCGCACGTGCTCCATTGGCCGTCACGTTATCGCCCGCTTCATGACCGAACACTGGGCGGTAGTTGCGTAGCCTGCGTGTTGTGAGCGTCAGTATTGAGGTCGCCAGCGAAGCCACCGACGAGTTGGTCGCTGCCTTCCAGCGATTGATTCCGCAACTGTCGCAGCGCTCGACGCCACCGACGAAGGTTGAACTTGCGGAGATGATCGGTTCTCCCGCAAGCGATGTCTTGGTGGCGCGACTGGATGGCGTTGTAGTCGCCACGCTGACCCTCGTTACGTTCCGGATTCCGACGGGTGTTCGCTCGTGGATCGAGGACGTCGTCGTCGATGACGGCGCGCGCGGTCACGGAGTTGGCGAACAGCTCAATCGTTTTGCAGTCGAACTTGCGCGCAGCAAAGGCGCCACCACTGTCGACTTGACGTCGCGACCTTCGCGCGCTGCCGCCAACCGTCTGTACCAACGGATCGGCTTCAAACCGCGCGATACCAACGTCTATCGCTACGACCTTTAGCCAGCGTCACTGCGCCTTCGGGTGCGCGAAGAGCCAGTCGACGAGGTCGGCGGCGAAGTTCGCAGTCGGCAGTGGTATGTGCGGCCCGTCGTTCATCGTCCACAGTTCGACGGCGCCATCGACGGGGCAGCCGGTGAATGCCTGCCTGGTCGTCTCGGCGCCCGCGAGCAGAATGCCAAGGTCGATTGCGCCGAGCGACTCGTTGGTATCCGTGCAACCGTTGTAGGTGGCCCAGGCCGCAACAGTGGCGGCCGCTGACGGGTAGGGGCCAATCGGAGTGAAGCCGCCGTCGTACTCGATGGTCCCATCGTCGGTGCCGTGAATCTGCAAGATGCTGACCGGTTCCGATGGGGCGCACCTCTCCGCGTCGAGAAACGTCGCTCCGGCCAGGCTGACGATTGCTGCGATGCGATCGGCGTGGTCGCATGCCATGCGGTACGCCATGAACCCGCCGTTCGAGTGGCCGGCAAGGAAGATGCGAGTCGGATCGACGTTGTACGTCGCCGACACCTCGTCGATGATGTGGTTGAGGTACGCCGTGTCGTCGACGTCGCTGTCGTTGCAACACGCGTCGGTTGCGTTCCACGAAGAATCGCCGATCCGGTTCAGCGAGGCGTCGGGGTAGACGTAGAGAAACCCACGCTCTTCAGCCTGTGGCTGCAGACGAAAGAGAATCTCTTGCAGGGCGCCGGTGACGCCGTAGCCGTGCAACAGGATCACAAGTGGTGCTGCCGTGGCTGAGTTGTAGCTCGACGGCACGAACACGTCGTACGGGCGATCGTCGAACGATTGCGCGCTCGTGGTCGGCGTCGTGGAGGCGGCCGTCGTGGTCGCACTCGTTGTCGCACTCGTTGTCGTGGTCGGCGGCGTGGTCGTTGTCGTGGAGGCGACTGTCGTTGTCGTTGTCGTGGTCGTTGCATCGCTCGAGTCGCTGGCGCGATCAGTCCCGCACGCAGCGAACAGCGCACCAATGACAAACACCATCCCGAACCGTCGCATGCAGCCATTTTACGAGCCGTTAGCGTGGCTTTGTGTTCGCGGTCGATCGTTACCTACGCCGAATTGGTATCGACGACTCTGTCGGTGCGCCGACGGTCGATTTGTTGCGCGATCTGCAGCTTGCGCACCTCATGCACGTGCCGTTCGAGAACCTGCATTCGTTTCATCGTCGAGGTGTACGAACGGATGTCGAGTGGTCGTACACCAAGATTGTCGAGGAGCGTCGGGGAGGCTGGTGTTTCGAGCTGAATGGTTGCTTTGGCGCGCTGCTACGTCAGCTCGGCTTCGCCGTCGACTACGTCTCGTGTCAGGTATGGGAAGCCGAACCGGCCGAGTGGGGTGCCGCGCACGATCACCTTGCTTTGATTGTCCATCTCGCTGAGCAACGATGGTTTGTCGATGTCGGCTTCGGTGACTGCTGTATCCATCCGTTGCTCGTCGTCGAAGGAGAGACAGCCGCTGTTCCACGGCGAGCTCGCATCGAGTTTGACGGCGAGTGCTTCACGCTGGCGGAACTGATGCCCGATGAGGCCGGCGCGGCTGCGTGGCAGCCACAGCTACGAGTTCGGCTCGAGCCGAAACCATTGAGCACGTTCGACATCCGCAACACCTACTTGCAGACCGAGCCGGGCCTGAGTTGGACGGAGAAGGCGTTCGCCACCCGGGCGGTCGACGCCCTCGGTTCACGGGTCACGTTGCGGATGGACGTGTTGCGTCAACGCGACGGCGTGGGGGAGTTCCGCGATCAACCGGTCGCGCCCGGCGAGTGGAGCAACTTGTTGCTACGGCACTTCGCGCTCGTCGACAGCAAGACGCGGTAGCAGGTCTTCGGCGGCCTGACGAACCTGCCAGTCGCGGTCTTGCAATGCGGTCTGCAACGCGGCGTCGACCAACGGGCTACTGAATGGTGCCAGCGCCAGCACCGCTCGCCGCCGAATCGCTGGCTTGTCGGCGCAGCCGGCCAGGATTGCAGGCAACCCACGTTCGTCACCGATCGCGCCCAACGCGGCGATCGCGGCTTCGCGTACGAGTGGTTCGGCTGCGTCAGTGGCAAGCGCGAGCACTCTGCTGAACTCTTCTTCGCTGACCACCTCGTGTTCGCCGCACGCCCATGCTGCTGCCTCGACCACTGCTTCGTGCGCGTCGTGCAACAAGCTGGTCAGCGCGATCTCGGGTCGCTTGGCGGTGAGAATGGCTGCGCGCCGGCGCACCGAGTGGTGAGCGTCGGCGAACGCAACCAACAGGTCGCGCTCGGTGAGCGCACCCATGCGCGCTAATGCCCCCAGCGAAAGCTCGCGCAGCACGGGGTCGTCGGCGCCGAGCGAACTGCGGGCCACGGTCTCGTCGCCGCTGTGGCCAGCCTCGGCCACCCGTCGCCAGTCGTCGGTGTTGCCGGCGTCCGTCCTCATTTCTTCAGCATGTCGGTGAGCGTGATCACGAGCCACGCCGCGCCAAAGGCGATCGCCGTGGCAGCGATGGCGGCGGTCCACACGGCGAGCACGCTGCCGGCAACCACAGCCCGCAGGCGCCGCCACAAGGGTGTGTTCTCGGCCAGTGGCATCTTTTGCTCGACAAGTTCTGCTGGGTCGCGAGCCGGATCGGCCGTCGCTCTGGCAGGCTTTCGCCATCCGGAAGCAATGAGCGCCAGAATGGCCAGCCCGGCGATCCAACCGGCAGCGGTGGTGAGCTCGGTGACATTCACTGAATTGGAGATCGTAATGGAGCCTGTGCCACAACTTGCTGCGCCCTCGAGCAAGCATCGCCTCTGGGCGTTGCCGTGCGCACTGCTCGGTGTGACCGCGGTCCTGGCACCTTTGGTGGCGACACTGGTTCCGAGCAGCGTCTTCATCGACAAGTCGCGCTGCGTCGAGTTCGCGACTTCCGAGGCGTCGGAGGCGCCGACATGCGTCGAGAAGGTCGCCGAGGCCGTCGAGTTCGCGCTGGTGCCGGCCGACGCCGAACCGGTGCTCGCCCTGCTGGAGATCGACGGGGTGCCCACCTTTGAGCCCAACGGAAGCATCTACTTCATCACTGTGCGGCAGCCGCCGATCACGATGCTCGATTGGTTCGTGACGCGCGAGAGCAAGGCAGCGCGGTTCTACAGCTACCGCGACAAGTACGGCGATCAGACAGAAGACCAGTTGATTCAGACGGGTCAGCGACAGATGCGAAGCGCCAAAGACAATGCGATGTACGTCGCTCTGAAGGCTGCGGGTTACGACGTTGTCGTGAGAGATGGCGAAGTCATCATCGACTTCTTGCTCTGCCTGGAAGCGAACGAGTCAGGTACTGAATGCCTGGAGTTCAGTCCGGCCGATGAACTACTCGACCCGGGTGACGTGCTGGTAAAGGTCGACGGCCAAGAGGTCACCATCATCGACGACCTGTCGCAGATCTTGGCGGGTGTCGCTGCAGGGGAAGAGATCGAGGTTGAGTTCGAGCGCGACGGCGTTGCAATGTCAGGTGAGATTGAAACGATTCTCGCCCCTGGCGAAGACCCGGCGCGCACCATCATCGGGTTTCGGCCAATCGACACAACAACCGTGCAACTGCCAGAAGGTCTCACCGTCCAGTTCAAGACTGAGTCGATCGGCGGGCCGTCCGCGGGCCTCGCGTTTACGTTGGCGCTGATCGATGCCCTTACGGAAGGCGACCTGACGGGTGGCCTCGATGTCGCGGTGACCGGCACGATCGACGTCGAGGGCAACGTCGGAGCGATCGGGGGACTGAACTCGAAGGCGTCGGCGGTGCTGCAGGTGGGCGTGAAGTACCTCCTTGTGCCGGTGAACCAGGGTGAAGACGGCCTTGACGGAATCGCTCGCGCCCGCGAAGTGGTGGGCGACGACGTCGAGATCATCCCAGTCGCCACTCTGCAAGAGGCACTAGATGCGCTCGTGCGGATCGGTGGAGACCCGATCACTTTGGTGCAGGACTAACAGCTACAGGACAACAGCCAATAGCCACGATCGCTGGCGAGATCGCGGTGACACCGTTTCGGGCGGCGCTACACCTACGCTTCCGACGATGGCCATGTCGTTAGGACGACCCGATCCGTCGTCGCCAACGGATGTGTCGGCGGCGACTTTCAGCGCATCCCGCAAAGGTTTCGACCCCGACGAGGTGCGCGCCTTTCTACGTGAGGTCGCCCAGGAATTGGCTCGGCTACAGGATCGCGAAGCGGAACTGGAGCGTGAACTGGGGGACCTACGGCAGGCACCCCCTGTATCGCTCGCCGAACTCGATGAGGCTGTTGCCGCCGGGCTTCTCAGTGAAGAGGCAACGCGCATCGTTGCCACCGCTCGTGAGACCGCTGCTCAGATCAAGGCACGCGCCGAAGAGTCCTCGGCCGTGTTGCTGCAAGAGGCAAACGAGGAGGCGCAGCGTGTGCGCGCCGAAGCCGAGATCGAGGCCGGTCGTCGACGGCAGGATGCGGCATCGGTTGCCGACGATGAATTGCAGATGGCCAAGCAGCAGGGCCGCGACATGGTCAACGAGGCACGGGCGTATCGCGAGCGCGTTTTAGGCGAGCTATCGCGTCGCCGCGAGCTGGCACGTAAGCAGATCGAACAGCTGATCCAAAGTCGCGACCGGCTGATGCAGTCGTTCGAGAAGTCGCGCTTGATCGCGATCGAGGTCATGGCGGAGATGGCGCCGATGGGAACCGTTGGCGAACTCGCTGATCTCGGGCCGATCACCGGGCAGGTGCCGATCACCCCGCCAGCGCGCGACGTTCAAGTGCCACAACCGGAGGCGGTGGCCGAGCCGGAACCGGTGGCCGAGCCGGAACCGGTGGTCGAGCCGGAACCGGTGGTCGAGCCAATCGTCGAACGCGATCACGCGGTCGACGATCTCTTCGCTCGCATGCGTGCTGCCACCCCCGCACCCAAGCCAGCACCGAAGCCAGCACCGAAGGCGAAGTCGGCGAAGGCAAAGCCGTCGCAGGCAAAGGATAAACAGCCGAAACCAGAGCCGCCGAAGCAGCAGAAGCCTTCTGTGTTCGAAGCGTCGCCGCCGGAACCGCCGCCCGAGGCTGGAACGCTCGACTCTCCCTTTCACCGCCGCGATGCGCGGTTGGCTCCGTTGATTGCGGCTGGCTCGCGCAACCTGAAACGTGTGCTCGCCGACGAACAGAACGACGTACTGCAACTGCTTCGTGGTCGCGACGCGATTCGGTCGTTGTCGTCGGTGCTGCCCGAACCCGACGCCCACATTCAGCGCTACGTCGATGCGATCACCGACGAGCTGCTGCACGCCGCGCTGGCGGGCGCCGATGGGGTCGACGACGGCAGTATCGATGAACAGCACACAGCCATCGCTCGCGAAGCTGCGCTGCTGCCGGCAATCGATGCGCTCGCAGTTGCGATCGTGGCTCCATTGCGCGAGCGGGTGGAACGGGCGATTGGTGTCGCCGATGGCGACAACAGCGAGCTCGTTGGTCTGACGCGCACCGTCTACCGCGAGTGGAAGACGCACCGAATCGACGAGCACTTCGACGACGTCATGCGCATGGCGTTCGGTCGCGGCGCGCTGGCGGTTTTGCGTGCCGGGACTCCCGTCTGTTGGGCGGTCGATCCCAACGGGCCGACCTGCCCCGATGCGGAGGACAACGCATTGGCCGGCGTGGTGGGGGCCGGCGAACCGTTTCCCACCGAGCACGTCTCGGCCCCAGCGCACGAGGGTTGCCGCTGCATGCTGTTGCTCGCTGCACGGTAGCGTGCGGCGCGTGCGCAACTCATCTGACCTTCCTCAGCGCGGGCGCCAGCCGCAACGTTCCGGCGATCGCGGGCGGACGCTGCTGATCATCGCTGCCGTAGTGCTTGTTGGCTTGTTGGTGTCGGCCCGCTTCATATCCGGGTTCTATGTCGACTTCCTCTTCCACCAGTCGATCGATCGCACCGACGTGTTCTGGGGTGTGTTCGGCGCCAAGATGACGATGTTCGCGATGTTCGCCGGCACCTTCATTGCGGTCGCAGTCGTCAACCTGGTCATCGCCGATCGATTGGCACCGAGTTCGTTCGCCGCCAACACCCATCCGGTCGTCGAGCGCTTCCACGAGTTCTTCGGAAACCGGCTGCGCATGCTGCGCTTCGGAATCGCAATAGTCGTCGGCCTGCTGTTCGCCGCACCGGCGATCGGTCGCTGGCAGGACTGGCTGATGTTCCGCAACAGCAAGTCGTTCGGCGTCAGCGATCCGCGCTTCGGCAACGATGTTGGCTTCTATCTGTTCAAGCTGCCGTTTGTCACGTTTGTGCTCGACTGGCTCTTCATCGCCTTGGTCGTTATCACGTTGCTGGTGATCGCAACACACGTGCTGTCCGGCGGCATCGTCGTGCAGCCGCCGCGGCCGAAGGTGCGGCGCGCAACCAAAGCACACGTGGCAGTTCTTCTCGCCGTCCTGGCGATTGTGAAGGCTGGCGACTATTGGGTCACGCGCTATGAGCTCACAACCGCCAATCGCGGCGCGGTTCGGGGTGTGACCTATGCAGTCGACAACGCGCAGTTACCTGCAGTCCTACTGCTCGCGTTGATTGCCTTGCTGACAGCAGTGCTGTTCCTCAGCACCTTGAAGACCGATCGCTGGCGACCGGCAGTCATGGCGTCGGCGTTGTGGGCCGTCGTTGGACTCGTAGGCGGAGTGATCTATCCGGCGGTCATCCAGTCGTTGGTGGTCAATCCCAACCAGCGCGATAAGGAAGCGCAGTACATCGCCTACAACATTGCCGCCACGCGCGAAGCGCTGGGCATCGCCGATGTCGTTGTCGAGTCGATCGAGTTCAGCACGGTCACGCGCTCGGAGCTCACCGACAATGCAGCCGCGCTCACCGACGTTCGGCTGATCAAGCCTGATCAGAAGATGGTTACCCGTTATCGCACCGACCAGGGCCAGCCGGGACAGACGATCAACGACCTCGACCCCGACCGTTACGTCATCGATGGTCAATTGCGTCAAGTCATCGTTGGTGCCCGCGAACTCGACCTTGGGCAGGTCGGCAACAAGTCGTGGCAAGGAACACACCTGATCAACACGCACGGCTGCGGATTGGTCATGTCCTCGGCGAGCCAGGTTGAGGCCGACGGCAACCCCGCCTATCGCGACGACATCGTGCAGCTTGATCGACCCGAGCTGTACTTCAGCCCAGGCCTCGGTGGCTACTCGATCGTCAACACCTCGGTTGTTGAGACTCCGTGTCAGGGAACGGAGGCCGAGCCGTACGAAGGCGAGGGTGGGGTGCCGTTGTCATCGACGTTACGACGGCTCGCTTTCGCTCTCACCGAGCTGGATTACAACCTCATCGGATCGAGTGCAGTCACCAACGACTCGCAGTTGCTGATGAAGCGCAACCCACGCCAGCGCGTGCAGGAATTGGCACCCTTCCTCGCTTTCGATGGTGACCCTTACCCGGTCGCAATCGACGGTCGAGTGGTGTGGATCATCGACGGGTACACCACCAGCAGTCGCTATCCCTACGGCCAAACTGCCGACTCGTCGCAACTCGATGCTGGCGCTGGGTTGAAGACGCCGCTGAACTATGTGCGCAACAGCGTGAAGGCTGTTGTCGATGCTTACGACGGCTCGGTCACCATGTACGTCTTCGACGAATCCGACCCTGTCTTGCAGGTCTGGCGCTCTGCGTTCCCCGACTTGTTCACGCCTCGCAGCGAGATGCCCGCTGAATTGGTCGATCACCTGCGTTATCCGGAAGAGCTCTTCCGCCTACAAACGGCTGCTTACGCCAAGTACCGGCTCGACGCTGCTGCCTTCTTCGATCGCGACGGGGCGTGGTCGGTGGCATTGGCAGCTCCCGATCAACCGCCACAGGGCGGCATCGGCGAGAACACCGGCGAGACGACGACTGAAGCCGAAGCCGAAGCCGCTGAAGCGGATGCTGGCGCTGCGAACTTCGCGACCGAGGTGTCCGCCGACAGGTTCGTCCCGTACTACTCGATGTTCCATCCAACGGGCTCTGAGGAGTCATCGTTCCGCATCTTCCGCCCTTTCCAGCCGTTCAGCGTGAAGAACGAACGGCTCGAGATGATCTCGTACATGACGGCGACAGCAGATGGGCAGTTGATCGCCTACGAGGTCGGTGGCACCTTGCCGGAGGGTCCGTTGGTGGTCGGGGCCAACATCTCTAGTGATGGCGACTTCGCGCCGGTTGTTACTCAACTTGGGCTTGCGGGCTCGCGCGTTGTTTTCGGTGACCTGCAGATGTTCCCCGTTGCCGATGGTTTGTTGTGGGCGCGGCCGGTGTACGTGGAGGCGGAGGGGGCTGGTCAGCCGCAGGTTCGGTTGGTCGTTGCCTATTACAACGGCGAGGTCGGCTTCGGTGAATCGCTGGGTGAAGCATTGGGCCAACTGTTCCCAGGCTTGAACGTTGACTTCGGCGATGTCGTCGGCGCGGAAGCTACGCCTGCAGATCCGAACGATTCCCCAGACGACGCGACGGCGGCCGAACTTCTGGCCGATGCTGAAGATCTCTTCGCTGACGCCGAGCAAGCACTGCAAGCTGGCGACCTCGGCGAGTATCAAGACAAGGTTGAAGCCGCTCGCGAGCTAGTGCAGCGTGCAATCGATCTGCTCGACGTCTGATCTGCTCGACGAATAGGAGTCGATCAGTCGCAAGGCGACTTCAGGATTTGGTGCGGCGGACGTGTTCCGCAAGCGTGGCAAGGTCCTGACGGAACGCGATCTCGTAGCGAGCTTGTTCGGCGGCAAGCTTGATCTGCGCCGCCTGCAATTCGGCGAGGAGCTCGGCGCTCAGCGGACGACTGCCGCCACCGGTCTTGCCGTGACCGTTGCCGTTGCCATTGCCGTTGCCGTTGCCGTTGCCGTTGCCATGACCGTTGCCGTTCGGGTTGGTGTAGTCGCCGAAGCCTTCGATGTCGCGTCCGAGCTCGCTGACTTGATTGGTGAGCTCCGTGCTGACGGCGTTCATTCGGTGCTCGATGGCGCTGAGGTGTTCTGCGGTCTGGCGAGAGCGGACTTCACCGCTCTCGACCCGCTCGACGAGCACCTCGACTCGACTCGCAAGTTCCTGAACTGTCTCGCGCAGGTGGTCGTCGACAGCAAATACGGTCGCAGGTGTTTGCTGGGCGTTGTTGGCTAGCTCGTTGATGCGATCGCTGAGGCTGCTCAACTGTGTGCCAATCTCGACCTGGGCGGCCACGCGGCCGTTGAGTTGTGTGAGTTGACTGGTCAGTGAATCGATCGTGGCGACACGCTCGCTCATTTCGTCGAGCCTCGCCGCGGTCGCAGCGTCGATGCCGTTGGGTGTTGGCAACGGCAATAGTCGTAGCGGAGTTGGCTCAGGGATCTTCGCGGCTAGCTCGCCGATCATCGCCTCGATCTCAGCGATGCGCGACGCATCGGGAACGCTCGCGACGCGTTCTTCGAGTGCGATCAATCGATCGGGGTCTGCGTGCTGCGCGTCGACCATCGCGCTGAGCGCTTCGATTCGAGCGACCAACTGCGGATCAGGGCTGACCGGACCGGCTGGCATTGCGAAGGCATCGGGCGCGGGGAGCGGTGTCGGTGGCGCTGTCGGCAAAAGATTCCCCAACCGGATGGGGACGATCTCCGGCGCGACGAGCGGCAAAGGCGACACGGTGGTGGCTGGCGCGAGAGGCGTCACGGGCTCCGCCGCGTTGCCCAGCGCTGCTGCCGCTGCTATTGCCTTCGCAGCAGCGGTCTCGGCAGTAGCCGACGCGGCGGCCGCCGCCGCGGCGACAGCGCCGAGCTGCATCTCGAACTCGGCAATGCGGTCGTGTAGCTCGCCGTCGAATCTCGTGTCGGGACCATCGTGGTGCGGTCGCGCGATCGCGTTTCCAGCGTCGAGGGCGGCCAAGCGCGTTTCCACCACTGCCTTCGACTGCTCGCTCGCCTCCAAACGAGCACGCAGATCAACCATCTCGAAGCGCAGTGCAATGAAGTCGGCGGGATCGACTACGCCCCTGATCAGACCCTTCGGCGGCTTCTCCGGCTTGGGCTGCTTGGCTGCCTTGGCCGGCTTGGGTTGCTTCGCTGCCTTGGGTTGTTTGGCTGGCTTGGGTTGTTTGGCCGGTCGCGCTGGTTCCGCTGTGCGCGGCTGCTTGCGAAACAGTCCCATGGTCTCTCCACTGCACCTGTGTGTTCGTGACACGATCCACGATCGGAATCGCTGCCCCTACCGTACCCCGGGCGAGAGAGGCAAAAGAGGTTGCTCTGCGACCGGAGTTAATGCTTTTGGAGAAGGGTGACGCCGTCGCCCATCGGAATGATCACGCACCGGACTCGTGCGTCGGCCGCCACCATCTTGTTGAACGCCTGCAGCGCGACGGTGTCGTGTTCCTCGGCGGTTGGGTCGAGGACTTGGCGCGACCACAGCGTGTTGTCGACCAGGATCACGCCTCCGCTGCGAATGTGCGGCAACAAAGCCTCGAAGTAGTTGGCATAGTTGGCCTTGTCGGCGTCGATGAACGCCAGATCGAACTGCGCGTCGCGAGAGAGCGAGGCGATGGTGTCGAGGGCAGGAGCAATTCGTAGATCAATGCGATCGGCGATGCCTGCGAGCTTCCAGTGCTCGCGTGCGATGGCCGTCCACTCCTCGCTGATGTCGCAGCAGAGCAAGCGACCGGTCGGGCCAAGTCCGCGCGCGATGCTGAGGGCCGAGTAGCCGGTGAACGTGCCGATCTCGATGGCGTTGCGAGCGCCGATGCTGCTGGCGAAGATCTCGAAGAACATCCCCTGGTCGCCGCCGATCTGCATGCGGCTGGCGCTGCCCGTGCGTTCCTCGGTCGCGCTCATCAGCTGGCGCTGAACGTCGTCGGGTTTCGTGGAGTGGGCGCTGATGTAGTCGGCCAGCTCTTGGTCGACAACGTGCGCGCGTGACGTGGGCACTGTTACTTCGCCGGGCTCAAGAACACGACCGGAATGTCGCGTTCGGTCCGCTTCTGGTAGCCGCTGTAGCCCCGATAGGCGGCGACGATCTTCGGCCACAGCTCGGCCTTCTCGGCGGCGCTGGCAACGGTGGCGACCATCGGCCTGAATCCTTTGCCCTTCCAGTCCACCTGCACTTCCGGCTTGGCCAAGATGTTCAGGTACCAAGCAGGATGAGTGTCCTCGCCGCCCTTGGAGGCGACGATCACGAGCGTGTCGCCGATCTGCACTGGCGATGTCAGCATGATGGTGCGGTGCTCGCCGCTCTTGCGGCCGACGGTGGTCAGCTTCAGTACCGGCATGCCGACGACGCTCTGGCCGATCTTGCCGAAACTCACGGTCAGGATGGCCTTATGGACGACATTCGCAGACTTCAGCAGCAGGTCACTGGGCATGCGGCAACCCTACCTGGGCACCTAATGTCGGTGGCCATGGCCGGTGGTTCAGCAACGCACCGATCCGGGGATGGCTTCTTGCGCTGCTCGGACGGCCAGTTGCGGTGGGGGATGTTCGGAGCCGCGGGTGTTGTGTTCGTTGCCCGGGTCGAGGGCGAGCGGCCGCTTGTCATGTTGCAGCGGCGCTCGATGTGGGCGCACGAGGGCGGTACCTGGAGTTGTGCCGGCGGTGCGATCGACGAGGGTGAGTCACCGTTCGAGGCCGCGTTGCGCGAGGCAAGCGAGGAGGTCGGCGAAATTCCACCGCATCGCGCGGTCTTGGGTGAGTACGTGTTCGCACCGGCAAGCGATTGGTCGTACACCACGATCGTGCTGGAGGTCGACGAACTCTTCGGTGGTTCCGTGAACTTCGAGACCGACGAAGTGGCGTGGGTGCCCATTCACCTCGTCGACACGCTGACACTGCACGCTGGTTTCGCCGCCGCCTGGCCTCATCTGCGGCACGTCATTGCTGGCAAGTCCGAAGGGGTGTAGCCAGCACCACAGCGGCGGGTGAGTTGCCCACCTTGTTGAGCGGGGGAGTAGCGGCTTCACTGAGGCGGTGATGTCCGGGTTTGTTGCGACTATTGCGCGTGGTCAGTTGCGCCGCCAATGGGCGGCGTTGCTGGCACTTGCCATCGTCGTCGCCCTCGGCGGCGGCGTTGCACTGGGCGCGGCAATTGCCGCTGACCGGACTGATCGCGCGTATCCCGATTACGTCGATCGTGCTGACGTCACCGAACTCGTGATCAATCCCAGCCTGTCGTCACAGGCGATGGCGGACGCGATCGAAAACTTCGACGGTGTTCGCTCGGTTCACAGCAACTCGCTGATGGCCGCTCAGATCGGGAACGTCCAGCCCGCGCCGCTCGGTGAACTTGCGGGCAGCGAGCCGTGGTTGCAGGTGCTCGGCTCTCCCGACGGCCGTTGGCTCGACGTCGACCGACCAGCGGTGACGAGCGGTCGCTTGCCGACTGGCGATCACGAGTTGTTCGTCAGTGAGGAAGTGCGTGAGCTACTTGAGTCCGTCGTCGGGCACGATGTAGCGGTCGGCGACACGGTCGACCTTTCCTTCTTCTGGTCCGGATTGTTCGAAGGCGAGATCGACTACTCCGCGACTGTGGCGCCGATCGGTGTTGAGACCTTACGTATCTCCGGGTTCGGCGTGCTGCCTGATGAGGTCTTACCGGACGAGTTGTGGCCGCGACAACGGTTGATCGTCAGCACTGATGTTGCTCGCAAGTACGTCTGCACCGCCGAGTTCAACGCAGGGATGACCGATGAGGAAGCGTTGGCTGCTGCATTTCCGCAGGATTGTGCTACGCAGTACACGTACTACTCGCTTCACCTTGAGGTCGGCGACAACACTGCGGCCACGGCTGCTTCGATCCGCGGACAATTCGCCGAGGCTGCCGATGTGCTCACCGGCGACTTGCCGCCGATTGTCGCCGACGCCGGTGCTGGCTATTACTTCGTCTCGCAGGATCGAGCAGACACTGATGACGCCGTCGAGCGCGCCGTCCGTCCGACTGTGACGTCGCTCAACTTCTTTGCTGTGGTGGCTTTGTTGGCCTCGATCGCCGTGTTCGGTGTTGCAGTTGCGCGTGTCGTTCGTCGCGCCGAAACAGAATCGTTGCGGCTGAGAGAGTTGGGGGCGACGACGCCGCAGCGTGTGGCCGCAGCCTGGTTACCTGTCGTGGCTGCGATCTGCGTTGGAGTCACCGGCGCTGTCGGAGTTGGCGCGTTGCTCTCGCCGATCGGACCAGTCGGCAGCGTTCGGGCGTTGGTGTCGGCGCCGGGGATCAGCCTGCCTGTTCGAGTCGCCGCGGCGCTCATGGTGCCATTTGCGGTGCTTCTGTTGGTGACGTCGTCAGCAGTCGTGTTCGCGATGGCGCGTCGCAACTCTGGGCGTTCGACGAAGCCCGTGCAGCGGGCCACGCGTCTCTCCCGCGCCGCCTCCGGTCTGCGGCGCCCGGCGATCAGCACTGGCACAAAGGCGGCACTTGAGGTCGGCCGACCAGGAACCGCAGCGGCGATCGTCGGCTGCGTAGTTGCTGTCTTCTCCGTCGGTGGCGCGCTCATCTTCGACAGCAATCTGCGCCAGTTGGTGCGGGACCCTGACGAGTACGGGTGGCCCTGGGATGTTTCGATGATCATTGGCGCTGGCTATGGCGGTGCGCAACCGGATTCCATTGCGCGGAGTTTGTCTGAACATCCCGATGTCGTGAGTTACGAGATCTACGGATTGGACCCGTCCACTCAATTCGGCGAGCAGGGAGTGCCTGTGTTGTACGGATTCTCTGACTTTCCTGTGCCACCGTTCCCCGTCATCGCCGGTCGTGCGCCAAGAACCGAAAACGAGGCGGTTCTTGGCAGCAACACAGCCCGCCGACTGAGCGCCGAGGTCGGCGATTACATCGCCCTGCAGTCAACGACGTTTGGCAACCGAGAAGTGCTGGTCGTCGGCACTGCCGTGCTGCCAACGATCGGTCCGTTCGTCTCCGACCGCATGGGTCTCGGCGACGGTGCGTTCGTGATCCTTGAAGAACCGCCCAACTCGGCATCCTCGTTTGTCGGTGTCAGCCTGCGCGACGGCACCGACCCCCAGGCCTTCGTCGACGGAATTGCGGGTGACGACGCACTGGCGAGTTGGAGTGACCTCTCCGAGCCCCCGCTGATCCTCACTGGCCCCGTGAGGTCGGCAGAGATCATCAACGTCAGCGAACTACGGTCGGCGCCGATCATTCTCATCCGCCTGCTCGGAGTTGCGCTGTTCACAGGCTTTGCATTGTCGATCGTTATCTCGGTGCGCGATCGCCAGCGGGAACTTGCGATCCTGCGCGTGCTGGGATTCCGCGACGGCGATCTACGTTCGTCGGTTCGCTGGCAGGCGCTGATGATGATGCTGGTTGGACTCATTGTTGGAGTGCCGCTTGGCATTCTTGCCGGGCGCGAAGCGTGGCGCGCCTTTGCTGAGCAACTAGGGGTGGCACCGAAGGTCTCAATTCCGACGTCGGCACTCGTCGGCACCGTGATCGGGTCGTTGTTGTTGGCGGTGCTCGCCGCTCTCGTTCCAGCCCGGTCGGCGACTCGGACCAAGAGCGGACTTGTGCTGCGGCGGTAGCTTGTAGAGCTGTGAATTGTTGTGAGTAACCACCCGTTTCGCCCGCTGCGTCATCGTGGCGTGCGGTTGTTGCTCGGTGCCTCGGTCGTCAGTGACATCGGCACTTGGGTGCAGCTCATCGTGGTCGGCAGCTTGGTCGCCGCCGACACCGGCTCAGCGGTGCAGACCGGTCTGGTTGCGTTGGCCACGTTTATGCCGCAGGGCATCGCGGCACCTGTCGGAGGTCTGCTCGCCGATCGCTTCGACCGTCGCAAGGTGTTCGCCAACGCCTTGTTGGCACAGGCTGCAATCACAACTGTGCTTGCGGTTGTCTTGGGTTTTGGCGTGCGCTCGCCACTCGTACTGACACTGCTGATTCTGTTGGGAAGTGCGGCGGGTTCGTTGGGCTCACCCAGCTCGGCAGCGATGCAGCCCGACTTGGTGCCACCCGACGAGTTGATGGCGATGATCTCGCTCGGGGTCTACTCGTGGAATGGTGGCCGCATTGTCGGCCCGTTGCTCGGCTCGGTGTTGGTGCTGGCGATCGGGCCGGCCTGGACGATCGGATTCAACGCCTTCAGTTTCGTTGTGATGGCCGTCGCCGTCGCGATGCTCCGCCGACCCTTCCGGCCACACGGCACCGACACGCACAGCAGCGTTCGCCAGCGGTTGCTGACCGGTGTGCGGACAGTGCGCGCCAACCCCGGCTGCCTTCACGGCGTGGTGTTGCTGGTGCTGTTCAACCTGACATTGGTGCCGTTCATGGGGCTGATCCCGATCTATACGCGGGCCGAGTTCGACGGTGGCACATCGATGGCTGGCGCCGTCGCGTCAGCTCAGGGTGCGGGAGCGATCATCGGTGGTGTGCTGGTGACATGGCTCGCCACGCGTCGATCGCGCAGCACCTTGATCAAGGGCGTGCAGCTCACGATGTCTGGGGCGCTGCTTGCCTATGCGTGGGCACCGTCGGTGATCCTGTTGATCGTGAGTGCCGCGATTCTCGGTGGTGCGGTTGCGGCCATGTTCATCATGACCTCGTCAATCATCCAGCGCGACGCACCGCCAGCCGGACGCGGTCGCGTGATGTCCGTGATGCAAGCGTCGATGGGGATCTCGTACGGCCTCGGGCTGCTCTTCATCGGCACGATTGGCGACCTCATCAACCTGCACGTCGCCTTCAGCGTCGGTGCGGCACTGACGCTGGTCGAGTTCGCGCTGCTCACTCGTCGCTCGCGGAACTGGCGTGTTGCGGTCGATGGTCCCGCCGACACTCCGATCGACCCGACAGGCGTACAAGAACTGACGATTGCCGCCGGTGATTAGTTAGCTGGTGCGTGGCTCGACAAACAGTTCGAGTTCGGTGTGGCGAGCGATGGCAGCAAAGTCGCGGTCGGCGTGGATCACATCGAGTGCCGATCGAATTGCGACGGTTGCGATGAGGCAGTCCGTGAGCGATCGCACTGTCTCACCAGCGCGTCGACAGCGTCGATAAATGGCTGCGGCTTGCTCGTAGTCACCGAGACCCTGGATCGCAATGAACTCGCAGCGCGACAGAAGGCTTCTTAGCTGCGTTGCGTGTGTTTCGTTGCGGCTGCCAGCGAGCACTTCCATCACAACGACTTCAGTCGTGTGCAGTGGGCGGCCGGACGCGATCAGTTCGCGGACCTGCTGGTGGGTTCTTGTCCCAGTTGCACGGAAAAACTCGACCCACGCAGACGTATCGACCAGCGTCATTCGCCGATCACGGCCCGACTTGCGCGGATCTCGTCGAGGTCGGCATCCCACCCCGCGCCTTCCATCGCTAACGCTTCTTGGCGAGTCATGGTGTCGCCAACGAGACGCCGTAGCGCAAAGTCGACGGCGGCCCGTCTGCTGGGTAGGCCGTAGCGACGCATGGCCTCGGTCACCAATTCCTCATCGAGTTCCAGGTTCGTCCGGGTCATGGGGCCATCGTACACCTCAATGTGTAGTAGTACACATTAAGGTGTACGGCCGCGCCGAAACCACGCCTAGCAAGCGGCTAGCCGCGCTCAGTCGTAGTTGTTGACCATCCGCACGCTGAGGGCAAGCATCAGCGCCATCGAGGCGGCGACGACGCCAAAGCCTTTGGCGAGAGCTTCGGCTTCGAAACCTTCCAGAATCAGCGAGCGAACGGCCTCCATCACGTAGGTGACGGGGTTGAGCGTCGCCGCGATTTCCATCGGACGTGTGAGCTGATCGCGTGGCACGAAGTTCGGGGTCACGAAGAGCAGTGGGAAGAAGATCATGCTCGCACCCTGTGTTGCAGCGGCACTGCGAGTTCGCAGCGAGACCAGTTGCAGCAGCCCACTGAACACCATCGCCCATAGCGCGACCATCACCATCAGCACGATGAATCCAAGAATGCCCGACTCGATGTGAATGTCGAAGAACAGCACGGAGAGCAGCACCATCGCGGCGGCGACGACGACGGTCTTGACGAACTCGGCGTACAGGCGGCCGAGCACCAGTGCCATACGCGAGATGGGCGTGGAGCGCAGCTTGTCGAAGTAGCCGCCCTCAATTTCTTCGGTGAGATACAACGCGGCCCCGCCGAACGACGCCGAGAGCAACAGCGACGACGGCAGTTGGAACGCGCCGTAGCTCTGTCCCTGAAGAAACGGTGTTCCATCCGATGGGAAGATGCGTGCAGCCTGGCCGACGTTGACGATGAGGAAGAACAACGGGATCAAAATCGTCGGGAACAGCGAGTCGGGTGTGCGCAGCGCCTCGCGGATGGCGCGCCCGCCGAGCAGCAGAGAGTCGCGTAGCGCGTTGCTGTCGTGCACCCGATCTTCAACCGCGATCGGACGGAGTTGTGGAGTGGTTGTGTTGGCCATTGTCAGACTTCTTTCACATCGCCGTCGACCCGTTCGCGGGTGCGGCCGGTTGCGTCGAGGAACACTTCGTCGAGCGTCGGGTCGGTCTTCAGTTTCTTGCGGGTCCGCAGTTCCTGTTTCAGGGCGCTGGGTGTGCCCTCGCGAACGATCCGCCCTGCGTCAATGATCGCCAGGCGATTGCACAGTTGATCGGCCTCTTCCAGGTACTGCGTGGTCAAGAACACGGTGGTGCCAAGCTCGTTGATGCGGCGCACTTCGTCCCACACGGTGAGTCGACTGGCTGGGTCGAGGCCCGACGTCGGCTCGTCGAGGAACAGCACTTCCGGCCGATGGACCAACGCCGTGGCGAGATCAAGCCGGCGCTTCATGCCGCCCGAGAAGCCCTTCACCCGCCGGTCGGCGGCATCGACGAGATCGACGAGAGTGAGCAGTTCGTTGGCGCGAACGGCGGCGTCGGCGCCGGTGAGGCCGAAGAGGCGCGCCTGCAGCACGAGGATCTCGCGGGCCGTCTGGCGCGGGTCGAGCCCAGCTTCTTGCAGCGCAACGCCGATCTTGCGGCGGGCGCCGTGCGGATCGGCGGCGACGTCGACACCGGCGACGTGTGCCTGACCGCCGCTGAGTGTCATCAGTGTCGTCAACATGCGAACGGTGGTGGATTTGCCGGCACCGTTCGGCCCGAGGAATCCGAAGATCTCCCCGGGGGCGACATCGAGGTCGACACCGCGCACCGCATCGACGTCGCCAGTCTTGGTGCCGAAGGTCTTCTTGAGACCGACGGCCGTAATCGCGCTCAAAGTGCCATCTTTCGTTGGGTTTCGTCTGGGGAGTGGGTGAAACAGGGATCAAACATATATGCCGTAACCCCCGGCAGTGGGTAGGACTTGCGTCACTTGCCCTCAGAATTCGTCGGGCGTACCGTCGCGAGTGATCGACGAATCGAGTTCACCCCCAGGAGGAAGCGATGTTCATCCAAGTCGTGCAAGGCAAAGCAAACGACCCGTACCTGTGGCGCAGCGAGTTGCGCCGCTGGCGGGCCGAGATCAAGCCGAAGGCGATCGGCTATCTCGGCAGTACCAGTGGGGTGACGTCAGATGGGCGGGCCATCGCGTTGTTCCGCTTCGAGTCCGAGAAGGACGCGATCGCCAACAGCTCGCGAGCCGAGCAGCTGAAGTGGTGGAAATCGGCATCGAAGGCGTTCGACGGCAAGGTTGTGGTGCACAACTGCAAAGACGTCGACTTGGAGTTGGGTGGCGGGAAGAACTGGGCAGGCTTCGTGCAAATCGTTCAGGGTCGCGCCAAAAACCAGGTAGCGATGAGGCAGCGCTTGGCAGAGCTTGAGGATCGCCTGCGCACCGACCGCCCCGACATCATGGGCGTGGTGGTCGCCTGGCACGGCAAAGGTGAGTTCACACAGGCGGTGTACTTCACGACGACATCGGCGGCCCGCGAGCGCGAGAAGGCAACTGCCGATGACGGACTGGCAAAGGAGTTCATGGGTTTGCTGGACGGCACTCCCACCTTCTTCGATCTGCAGCCACCTGACTTCGACTAGTTCGATGAGTTCGACGAGTTCGGATGGTGGTGCGGGAACCAATCGCAGCCCTCGCAACGTCAGAGGGGTATGAACCGCACACTAACCCTGGCCGCGGCTGGCCTTCTTGTGCTTGCCGGCTGCAGCAATGATTCCAAGTCGTCCACCGACTCGACCAACACAACGCTGAAGCCGTCTGGTCCATCGACCGGCGGCTTTGGGTCGTCGCGGCTGGTCTTCTTCGACGACTGCCCCGACCTGCTCAGCTACTTGCGGACCGAGGCGCTCGAGCGTGTGACTGCGTGGGGGCTGAACGGAGGGCCGTACTACTACCTCTCCGGAGGCGACGGTGTCGCTGCGCGCGAGGGGGTCCCCACCGCATCTGAAGACCAGGCGGAATCGGGCGGCAAGACCACGGCTCCGGAAGCCGCGGGACCCGATTACTCGGGTACCAACACCCAGGAAGTGGGCGTCGATGAGGGCGACGTCGTCGAGACGAACGGCACCCACGTGTTCGTCGTCGGCGACGACGGAGTGCGCATCATCGCAGTGGCGACTGCCGAGGTCGTCGCGCTGATCGACGACATCCCTGGCGGCAGCCACCAATTGCTGCTCGATGGAACACGATTGCTGGTCGTCACTCAGTCGTACAACAGCGGCGAGGACACCATCGTGTCGCTGTACGACGTCGCTGATCCGGGAAGCCCATCGTTGATCCGCCGCAGCCATCTGGAAGGTCGCCTGGTCGCCAGCCGCTCGATCGACGGCCAAGCACGCTTGGTGCTGACCTCGACGATCGCGACCCGTCTGCCGTTCGTGTACCCCGATCAGTTCGGTCTCGACGAGGACCGTGCGCTGGAAGCGAACAAAGCCGTCATCAACGAGTCGTCGATCGAAGAATGGTTGCCGCGCTACTTCGATGAGGGCGGCGACGGTTCCTACGGAGCGATGAACGCATCGCTCGACTGCTCGACGGTTGCCGCGCCGCGCGACTTCGCCGGCCTCGGCATCTCGTGGATTGCATCCGTCGACATGCGTGCGGGCACCAGCCCGATCGGAGCCGCTGGCATCGTGTCGTACGGCGACATCGTGTACGCGTCGCCGACGAGCATCTATCTCGCCACGGTGCCGTGGGACTGGAACAACGCTGTGCCGGAGAGCGATGTCGCACCGACACAGCCGCCAACACTCATCCACCAATTCGCACTCGGTGCCGGTGGCTCGGCGACGTACGTCGCTTCCGGTGAAGTCGAGGGCCAACTGTTGAATCAGTTCTCGATGAGCGAGTACGAGGGCGACCTGCGCGTCGCCACCACGTTGTGGGACTGGAACACCGGTGCGAGCGAATCGTTCGTGCAAGTGCTGCGCCCGGAAGGCACTGAGTTGGTGCAGATCGGCAAAGTCGGTGGCCTGGGCGTGACCGAGCAGATCTACGCGGTGCGCTTCATGGGCACGCAGGCGTATGTCGTCACGTTCCGCCAAACCGACCCGCTGTATGTCATTGATCTCGCTGATCCGACCAACCCTCGTGTCACCGGCGAGCTGAAGATTCCTGGCTACTCCGCATACCTGCACCCGGTTGGCGAGGGCCTGCTGCTGGGCGTTGGCCAGAACGCGGATCTTGACGGCCGCACGCTGGGCACACAGATGTCGCTGTTCGACGTCAGTGACCCGGCCAACCCACAGCAGATTTCGGTGCTGCCGATTGGTGGTTACAGCGAGGCTGAGTGGGATCACAAGGCCTTCTTGTTCTGGCCAGAAGACGGCACCATCGTGATCCCCGTCTCGCCGCTGTGGGGTGGATGCGGCCCAGCCGTCGATTGCCTCGCCGGCCGCGTCACCAGTTCGGGTGGCGGAGTCGTGGTGGCGCAACTGCAAGGGCGCACGCTCGTCGGCCGCGGCACGATCCAGCACGAGGTGCAAAACGACACCGGCTGCTGGAACCCGCTGCAGCGCTCGATGGTGATCGGCTCGGAGATCGTCACCATCGGTTTCGATCAGGTGCAGTTCACCGACAGGGCTACCCTGACACCGCGCGACAGCGTGCGCTGGGGTGAACCCGAAATGTACGGCTGCTACTACTACGCGACTCCCATAGAAGTGACCCCCGTAGAAGAGACTCCTGTAGAGGAAACTCCCGTAGAAGAGACTTCCGTAACGACATATGCGCCGTGACCAACGGCAAGTGAAGTGGTAGCCAGTGAGTTCCGAAACGGTGGGCGGCGACATCACGCCGCCCACCGTTTCGGCGGTCCGGTGGTCATCGTTGTCTGATCGGGCAGTGTGACGGTCAGCGTTCGATCGTCGGCTAGATCGAGGTGCCAACCACCGCTGTGCACGAGCGTGTGATGTTTCGCACAGATGGGCAACAGATTGTTGAGGTCGGTTCGTCCGCCGTGGCGCCACCAGTGCACATGATGGATCTCGCATACATCGAAGCGGCCGGTGCAGCCGGAGATCGCGCACGTTGAATACAGCGCTCGCAGCGCCCGCCGCTGCGCCCTGTTGGCGAGCCGAGTCGTACGGCCGAGATTCAGTTCGCCTGGCGCATGGAGTACGACGCCGTTGCGTACGACGACAGCGTGCACGTCGGCAAGCTCGAATAGGTCGGTGAGTACACGATGTGGAACCTCGATCGGAAGGCCCCAATCGACGGGCGGCGCGCCGGTAGCGCTGTCGGTGGCGGTGGTGTCGACAACGGCCACGATCTCGGGTCGATTCAGACGGATGCCCTTGCCCTCGATGATGTTGAGGAGTGCGTGCGCGCGCAGGAAGGACTGCTTCTCGATTGGGTCGGCGGGACAGCCATCGGGAGTCTTGTCGTGGAAGAGAGCTTCGGTGGCGGCGTTGATCTTGTTGTGCAACTTGACGCCGGTGACGGGGTCGACCGTGAGCGTGAAGATGTTCATGCCGGACTGCATGTCGAGTCGTGTGTGCAATCGCACCGCCTGTCGCTGTCGCTCGAGCCGTGACATGCCATCGTCGGTGGACAGTCGCCGCTCTTCGGCGCGCAGAGTGCGTGCAAACTCGTCGGGCGTGGAGTGCGCGGCCAGGGCAACCAATCGGCCAGCGCCGGCGAGTAACGCCTGCTGCCCATCGTTGTCGAGACGACGCAAGCTGACCGTCAGCTGATCGAGGTGGCCGCCAGCGACTCGACCGTCTGAGAGCGCAGCCGCGAACTCGGGAGCCGCCGCAGCAGTGCCAGCGCGGGCGACGATTCGTTCGGCATCGCGCGAGTTGGTTCGTGCTGTGTCGGCGAGTACGCGCTCGGCGTAAGCCCCGGTTGCTTCGAGCGCATGAACGAACTTGAGTTGCTGCGATTCGCACCACGCTGACAGTTGCGCTAGTGCACTGACAGCCTCAGTGATGATTGCGCGGTCGGTGCACGCAGGATCGACCGACACCACTTGGTCGACCAATTGCACTACGAGGTCACGATGCACGCGCGTTCACCTCCCCAAAGGGATCTTCGACAGGTTGTGGGCCAGGAGCCGATCTTCAAACAGTTGTCGGGGAAGTGATGATGCGAACTCTAGTTCGCCCTTGAAACCAATGCAACCTCTGGTCGAAAAATCTTCCAAATTCTTCTTGGTTAGCTCAGACGTCGCAGACGGCGATCGCCCGGGCGTCGCGCAGGACCTTGTCGTTGGCGGCGGCAAGTTCCGTGAGCGACGTGTAGCTGACGCGATCTGGGTCGATTTCCAGCGAGGCGGCAGCGGCGCGGTCGAGGCGTTCAATCAAATCCTTCGAAGCAAGTGCACGTCCGCCGATGGCGCATGCCTCGATGCGCGCTGCCTCGTTGACTTCGTCGCCGAGGGCCGTCACTTCCGCTCGTCCGGCGGTTGTGATGCTGCCCACATACAGCGTCGAGCCCCAGTGCAATCCGAAACGAAGCACCACGTCCTCTGGTTGCAGTTCGCATCTCGCGGCAACGTCGTGGACGGCCGATCGGAGATCGCGAGCGGCTTTGATACATGCGTGAGCGGCTGCGGACTCCGATCCGATCGTCTCGACCACGAAGAATGCGACGACACCGTCTCCGACGTGCCTTCCAACCAGACCGCCGTTGTCGATGACGCATTGGTCGGCGGCGCGCACCAACCGCCGGCCGAGCGAGAAGTAGGCGGATGTCGGAAGCCGACGGGCCAGTTGCGAAGAGCCTTCCAAATCTGCGAACAGAATCGCCGCTGGTCGCCGCGCTGCGTTCGCCATTCGTTGCATGTCCTCCAGGTGTCGCGGAGCGGCTTCCGCAGTCAGCGTGCCGATCACATGCATCCCGGCCGCAGGCTTGGTGATGACCAACGTACCGACGAGTTCTCCGCTCTCGTCGCGAATACGGATCAGCAGCATCCGAACGCCCACCGTGTCGGTCAAGCCCATGCCAACGGTGTCGACTTCGATGGCTGTGGCGCTCGAGGGCAGCAGCCCATCGATCATGTCGTGAAACTCAGGGTCCACAAGACTGCGCAGCTCGTCGTGACCGCCGGGCGTGTCTGCCAGCACAAACGGCCCGAAGCCCGCAAACAGCATGCGGTTCATGGCTGCTGAGTTCGATCCGAAGCGCCAACCTTGTCCAACGCTTTGTGCCTCTGCGCTGAAGTAGTGGTGGCCGATCGCGAACGGTGCGAGTTCGGACCCGCCGGAGAACGTGGCGCGCAACTCGTCGCTCACATAGACAAGGGTCCAGTGCCGATCAACGACCATGCCCCAGTGACCGCTGTCTCTCAGCGCAGCGGCCGCTTCTGCCAACGCGGGATGGTCTGGCAGTGGGTAAGAACCGGCAACGTCGCTCGACATCGCCGAATGGTAGACGGCTTACGTGTCCTTGGCGACGTGCGGGTGATCGTCGGGAAACGCCGGCGCGTGGCTCTTGACAGTGACCGCGCGCGCTCCCATCTCGGCGAGTTGATCGGCGCTCATCGTTGCGCGGATACGGGTGAACACGGTTTCCTCTTCGAACTGGAAGTGGCTGTTCACCTCCAGCAGCAAGGCGCTCGCGCGCTTGGCGAAGCCGAATCCGTCGGGGGCCAGGATGCGCATCTCGGCGAGCAGTTCGTTCATCTCCTCATGCTCACCCATGCGACGGTCGACGGTGTTGTCGCCGTCGCCGGCGAGCACACGACCAAAGGCTGGAAACAACACCTGCTGTTCGACGGCCTCGTGGGCCGCCAACTCTTGCCCGACGCGTAGGAACAGAGAACGAATCTCAGCCGGATCGTCGGCAGCCTCGAGTTGCATCACGAGCTGCCCGATCAGTCGATGGTCCGCCTCTAGCAGCTCGATCACGTCGACATCGTCCATGGACCCATCCTTGTCGACTTCGACCCCATTGGAAAAGGGTCGGAAGTCCCAAGACATCGGGTGGCTGACGTCCTACCATCACCAAGGTGAGTCACGAGGTGATCTCGAACACCCTGCTGTCGCCGAATGTCCACCGCCTGGTCTTGATGGCGCCAAGGATCTCCGAGGTGCGCCAGCCCGGCCAGTTCGTCATCCTTCGCCTTGGCCCCGGGGCCGAGCGCATCCCGCTGACCATCGTCAACAGCGACGCGACTGCGGGCACGATCGAGCTAGTGGTGCAGGCAGTCGGTAAGAGCACCTCAGATCTGGTGGCAACTGCCGCTGGCCAGTTCATCGACGATGTGGTGGGGCCGCTCGGCCAACCGACCGATCTGATCGCCAAGGGCACAGCCGTGTGCGTCGCCGGTGGTGTGGGTGCCGCGGTCATCTATCCGATCGCGCAGCGCTTGTCGGAGATCGGCGTCGACGTGGTCACGGTGCTCGGTGGACGCTCCAGTGCGAATGTTCTGTTCGAAGACGACTTCCGCTCGTTCGGCGAACTGATCGTATGCACCGACGACGGCAGCGCCGGGCGCGCTGGCTTCGTCACCGAAGCGCTCGCCGATCTTGTTGCGTTGCGCGACCTTGATGTCGTCTACGCGGCTGGCCCGGTGCCGATGATGCGAGCGGTCTCGGCTGTCACGCAACCGTCGGGGGTGCACACGATTGTGTCGCTGAACCCGATCATGGTCGATGGCACCGGTATGTGTGGGGGCTGTCGCGTGACCGTCGATGGCGTGATGCGCTTCGCTTGCGTCGATGGCCCCGAGTTCGATGGGCACACCGTCGACTTCGACGAACTCGCCGATCGATTGACGACCTACCGCGACGATGAAAGAACCGCAGCCGATCATCTGTGCCGCGGACCTGGCTGACGGGAATCGCATGACGGAAGAGCCCCAGACAGTGGAACTCATTACGAAACGCCAGCGCATGGCGATCGACCGGCAAGAAATGCCCGCCCGCGACGCCGTCGAGCGGTCGGGTTCGTTCAACGAGGTCAACCTCGGTTTCACCGAACATCTGGCGTTGCTGGAAGCACAGCGCTGCATTGCTTGCGCGCACCCGACGTGTGTCGAGGGTTGCCCCGTGTCGGTCGACATCCCGTCGTTCGTTGCCAGCATCGAGGCTGGCGATCTCGCGGCCGCGGCGCGCACACTGTTCGGCGACAACGCACTGCCCGCCGTCACTGGCCGGGTATGCCCGCAAGAGCATCAGTGCGAAGCCGTGTGTGTGCGCGGCCGCAAGGGCGCGCCGGTCGCGATCGGCCACCTCGAGCGTTACGTCGCCGACTGGGCACGCGGTCATGTGTACGACGAGACCCCCGTGGCCGAGCCGACCGGTCGACGCGTCGCGATCATCGGTGCTGGCCCGGGTGGGCTGACGGCTGCTGGCGAGTTGGCGCGGCGTGGCCACGACGTCACCATCTATGAGGCGTTACACCTGCCCGGGGGAGTGCTGTCGTATGGCATTCCCGAGTTCCGTTTGCCCAACGAGATCGTCGAGAACGAAGTCGAGCGACTGGTGCAGTTGGGCGTGCACATCGAGTGCAACGTCGTGATCGGCCGCACCTACACGCTCGACGAGCTACGCAAGAGCTTCGACGCGCTGTTCATCAGCGTCGGTGCCGGGTTGCCGATGTTTCTCGACATCCCGGGCGAGGGCTTCAAGGGCGTGTACACGGCGAACGAGTACCTGACGCGCGTGAACCTGATGCGTGCCTACGCGTTTCCCGAAGCCGATACACCGGTGCTGCGCGGTGATCGTGTGGTTGTAATCGGCGGTGGCAACGTGGCGATCGATGCGGTGCGTACGGCACGCCGGTTGGGCGCGAAGCAGGCGACGATCGTCTATCGCCGCAGTCGCGAGGAAATGCCGGCGCGCGTCGAAGAGGTTCACCACGCCGAGCAAGAAGGCGTGACGTACGAGTTCCAAGTGAATCCCGTCGCCATCGAAGGCAACGCCGAACGATGGGTCACTGGATTGCGCGTGATCGAGACCGAGCTGGGCGAACCCGACGAGTCGGGTCGTCGCTCACCACGGCCGATCCCCGGAAGCGAGCGAGTGATTCCGTGCGACGAGGTCGTCGTAGCAGTGGGTACGCGAGCCAACCCTTTGCTCACCTCCTCATCGCCCGACCTGGCGCTCACCAATCGTGGGTACCTCTCGGCCGACGAGCGTGGAATGACCAACTTGCCGGGCGTGTTCGCCGGCGGCGACATCGTGCGTGGCTCGGCGACTGTCATCTTGGCGATGGCCGACGGCAAGCGCATTGCCGACTCGATCGACACGTACTTGCGGGGTACCCCTGTGGGGATTTCCGCGAGTGTGTAACGCCAGCTAGCAGATGCACGCCGGATTGTGGATCGGCCTGCTCGTGCGGGTTACAGCCAGTCGCGGCGCTTGAACACGGAGTAGAGGGTGCCGCACGTGAGAGCCATGAGGCCGACCGCTACGGGATAGCCGAATTGCCAGTCGAGTTCGGGCATGTGGGTGAAGTTCATGCCGTAGATAGTGCCGATGAGGGTGGGTGCGAACAAGATCGCGGCCCAGGCAGAGATCTTCTTGACCTCTTCGTTCTGGGCGTTGCTGGTCTCGGTGAGGCGACGCATTTCGTCGTTCTGGCGTTGCGCTACGAGCGTGGCGTTGACAGTCAGCATGTCGCGCAAAGCGGTGCGGTACTCCTCGATGCGCTCGGTGATCTGTGTGAGATGGTCGTCGACGTCGCGGAGGTAGCGCTGGAGTTCGTCGTCGACTGAGTACTTGTCGAAGCCGGAGGACAGATCGGCGATGACCTGTGCGAGTGGTCGGGTGGCGCGGTGGAAGTCGGCGACCTCGCGCGACAGTTCATAGATGCGGCGCGAAACTTCGGGGGCGCCGGAGAACACCTCGATCTCGATCTCGTCGATGTCGTTGCCGAGCCCAGCGACGACGGGGTAGTAGCCGTCGACGACCTGGTCCATGATCGCGTAGAGGACGGCTTCGGGTCCCTTCTTGAGCAGGTCGGGTTGGGCTTCGAGCCGGCGGCGAACGCTGCTGAATTCGGGGGCCTCGCTGTGGCGAACAGTGATGACGAAGTTCGAGCCGGTGAACAGGTGAACCTCGCCGAACTCGACTTCCTCGAGGTCGTCTCGGTAACGGGCGGGGCGGAGCACGACAAAGAGAGTGTCGTCGTAGCGTTCGAGCTTGGGGCGCTGGTGTGCGTGAATTGCATCTTCGACCGCGAGTGGGTGGAGCCCGAATTGCTCGGCGAGGGTGTGCACCTCGACGTCGGTGGGCCGGTAGAAGCCGATCCAGGTGATGCCGTCGGGGTGCTGTCCGATTTGGGCGACGGTGTCGGCGATCGAGTTCATCGTGGCGACGCGGTTGCCGTCGATGTAGATCGCGCTGTCGACGATTCGTGATGCTGGCGGGGGAGTTGAGGTGTCGATGTTGAGCCCATCGGCGTGGTGTTCGTAGCTGGCACCGCGATCATGGGCCGGGCGGCGGCTCCGGACGAGAGACCGAAGCTTGGGAGACTTGGAGTGCAGCATGACTCTCACACCGTAGGGGCCGCGGCCTCTGTCGGTCGGGTCTAGCAGGTCTCTTCCAGCAGTGGAATGTCGATGTCGAGAACGATCGGTGCAAACGCGACCTCGACGTAGAGCCGAATCTCGTCGGCTTTCCAGCGGTACGGGTCGACCAATGGCTGACCGAGGTGCAAGCGCCGCACGCCGTCGAGCCCGCCAGCATCGTTGAAGCGATCGATGAGGCGAGCGAAGTCGTCGAGCTTGTCGCGGGGAATGTCGGTCTGCAACGCGTCGCCAAACGCCGACATCAGTTCGCTGAAACCGAGCGTGATCGCCATTGGTGTAGCGGCCTCGGCGAGAGCACCGAGCAGGCACTGCTGGCGAGACATGCGATGGTGATCGTCGTCGGCCTCGCGTGTGCGGGCGTAGGCGAGCGCGATCGTTCCGTCCATGTGCTGCTGACCGGCCTCGATGTACTCCGGGACGGGGTGCTTGGCGCCGCGAGGATTGCCGGGCGTGGGCATGCGCTTGGGAACGTTGATGTCGATGCCGCCGAGAGCGTCGACGATGTCGACGAAGCCGGCCATGTCGGCGAGCACGTAGTACTGGATCGGAATGCCGAGCAACTGCGAGACGCTGAGCTTGATCGCTTGCGCGCCAGCGTCGGCCGCATCGCCCACCAAGTCGGGGCGCTGCTCACCCATCGAGTAGATCGCGTTGGCGAGCCCGTCGTAGCCCTCCGGGTAGCGCTCGGCGAGTGGTGTTCCGTCTGGGAACGGCATGTCGTCCATGTTGCGCGGGATGGAGATGATGACGCTCTTGCCCGTTTCCGAGTCGATGGAGACGACGATGATCGAGTCGGTGCGCAGCCCCGGCCGACCAGGGCCTGCATCTCCGCCGAGCAGCAACACGTTCACCCGCGTCTCACCGTCGAAGAGCGGCTCGGTTGTTGTCGGAGCGACAACTGTCGAACCGGTGACGACTGTCGATCCAGTGACAACCACGGGTGCCGTTGGCAGTGGTGTGGGCACAGCAGTGACAGCGTCGTCGGAGCCGAACACTTTCTCAGCGGTCTGATCGGCTTCCCACACATAGTCGGCAGCGATGGCGAGCGGCGCGACGCCACCGACAGTGAGTGCAGTTGCGGCGAACACCGCGAGCAAACGCATCTGATTGTCGCTGGTCGGCCGCGCCTGCCACGCCGAGCTCGCAGCTGTGTAGATGCGGGTGAGCGCCATCATTGCGATCGCAGCGCCAAGTCCGAGCAGCACTGTGCGATCGGCAATGACCTCCACCAAGTCTGTTTGGTCGCGAACGCCGGCGAAAATGATGACGGCGGCGATCGTCGAAATGATGTTCAGCACGGATGCGACGATCGTGATGCGGCGAACTCGGGCACCCACTGCGAGGTGGCCGCTGCCCGGGTTGAGTACCGACCAGAAGGCAGCGAGCGCAGACGCGCCAACGCCCGTGCGCGTGCCTGAGGGGTTGGTCATAGTGAGTTCAATTTACCGTGGAACAGCGCTGCGTTGGCCGCGTCAGCGGCGCATCGGGTCGTTCACTGCGACGGGTCGGCCGCGCCACTCGACGGACCGGTTGGCGGCGGTGAGAATCACCGACCACGCCAGCGTCGCCCCCCAGAACAAAACTGTGATCGGGTAGGCGAATGTCGACCACAAAGGGTCGCGGCCGACATGTGAGGTAATGGCTCTGGTGGTCAACAACATCAGGGCCTGCAGCACGGGTTCAGTTGCCAGCGAACCAGTCAGCAGTCCGTCAGCCACCCGAATGAAGGGTGTGCACAGCAGTGGCACCAGCACCAGCACGGTCGTGAGCGCCACGATCGAGCTCGAGTCCAGAGCGCCGAAAGCGTTCTTGGAGAATCCGCGCCAGATGTCGCCCACACTGCTGTACCAACGCGTGCCCACCATCGATGTGCCGTTGGCCAGCCGCACTGTTCCGCCGATGCCCTTGACGGCGCGGCACAGTTCCACGTCGTCGACGACGTGCCCTGGCGCAGCCGCGTGCCCGCCGCAAGCTTCGTAGGTCGCGGTGTGGATCATCATGAACGGGCCCAGCCCGATGGCAAGGCGCGGAAAGCGTTGGCCGTGCATGAGCCAGATCGGAAACAGCGCGAGCAGCGCATGATTCACCATCGGTAGCAGCACGGCTTCGGTCGTCGAGTTGTACTCGGCGGCGACCAGCAGCGTGACCAAGTCTGCTTCTTCCTCGTTCATGATCGCCAGCGCGCTGCTCAACGTGGACGGTGCCAAGAGCGTGTCGGCATCGACGAAACACAACACGTCACCCTGCGCTTTGCTGGCGAGTTGGTGGCACGCCCAGTTCTTGCCCGTCCAACCTTCGGGCAAGGTCTCACCGGTGAAGAGTCGCAGCCGGGGATCGTCGAACGAACGAACGATTGCAGCGGTGTCGTCGTCGGAGTCGTCGTCGAGTACGAGCACTTCGATGTGCGGATAATCCTGCGCGAGTAGCGCGCGCACACAAGGACCGATGTTGTCGCCCTCGTTGCGGGCGGGCACCAACACGCTGATCAGACGTGCCGGGTCTTGGTGGGTCATCACGTAGTCGTCGAGCCGAGACGTGGAGCGAAGATTGGCGATGAGCGTCAGCAGAATGCCGATGCACAGCAGGGTGACGACGGGACCGAACAAGGCAGCGGTGCTCATGCTCGCAGCCCTCGTGATCGATCCCAGCCAGTCGCGGCCTCAATTCGACGCATACGCGCCTCGTCGGCGGCGCGCTTGGCGCCGGTGATCGCGAAGAGCCAGACGACGAGTGTGGCTGTGGCGATTGAGGCGCCAAGCAGCGGACCGGAGACGATGGAGACAACGATGACCACCACAGTGGTGGGCAGGAAGCGGCGCGTCAACAGCCAAGCGATGCCGGCCGCAGAGATTCCGACGAGTACGCCGAGCGGCATCAGCACCGCCGCAACGCCACCGGCCAGCGAGAGCCCTTTGCCGCCGACGAAACGCAGCCAGACGGGGTAACCGTGGCCGACAACCGCAGCCGTAGTGGCGACGGCGAGTTGCCAGTCGGGCGATGTGCGAAACAGCGCGGCGACCGCAGCGCCTTTCGCAAAGTCACCGACGAATGCGGCGATGCCCCAGCCGGGTCCTACAACGTGGAACACGTTGCGGGCACCAACGTTGCCCTCGCCGGCAACGCGAACGTCGACGCCGCTGGCGAAGCGGCCGACCACATACGCGATCGGCAGCGAGCCGATCAAGTAGCCGAGCGCGGCAGTGCTGAGAATGTCGACGAGGTTGGAAGCCACGATGCTCCTGCTGATGAAGTGCCGAGCCTAGCGATGAGGTTCACGACGCGTCCCAGCGGTTCTACTCGGCAGGACGCTGACTGCGCCATTGGTTGGCTCGCTGGTTCAGTTGTGCTTTCTGTGCCGTTTCGTTGATTCGTTTCGTGCGGGTGCCGTCGGTCTTGGCGAGTGCGATCCACTCGAGGATGCCGCGTCTCGCTGACGGAGGGAACTGCTCGAAGTTCACCGCCGATGTCGGGTATCGCTGGAATGCCTCGGCGAGGTCGGCTGGGATGAGAAGCGCACTGGCTTGGTCGAGTCGGGTCCAGGAGCCGTCGGCTTGCGCAGCTCTGATTGCCTCGAGGCCGGCGGTGGCGACACGACCGGCCTGAAGGAGTGGCTGGAGGCGGTCCTTGTTCACCTTGGACCAGCCGCTTCCGGCCTTGCGGGGCGTGCAGAGAAGTGCTGTGTGGTGCTCGTCGACGCGCCTTGGCTTGGAGTCGATCCATCCGAAGCACAGGCACTCCTCGTTGAGGTCGACTGCGCTCACGTGCTCGGCTCCGCTGGCGAGAGCCGCCTTCTTGATGGTGACTGCCCAGACGCCTGCGGAGGTGGCGTGGTTCGCGTCGAGCCACTCGCGCCACATCGAGCGAGAGGTGACCCAGAGAGCCGGGAGATCGGGTCGAAGTGTCGGGATGCGGTCAGGGTTGCCCGTCATGTGCCGTCACCCATGGGGAGCAACGACGTGTTCCAGGTCGTGTCGCCGACAGTGGCTCGCACCGCGATGAGACCGCGGTCGGCCAGGTGCTCGAGTTCGTCGCTGATCCGGGTAGGCACGCGCACGAAGTGCCAGCCTCATGACGAAACGGCGGTGGCGATCTCGATCAGCGCGCCGTTTGGGTCGATCACGTAGGCGACTGTCTGGCCCCATGGCTTGTCGATCGGGTCGATGTAGAGGCGAGCCCCTGCCGCGACCGCGCTCTTGGCGGTGGTGGCCACGTCTTCAGTGACAAGGGTGATCGAGACGCCAGGTGGTGGGCCGTTCGGGTCGAGGCGGGCAAATCCGCCGGCGGAGGACAGATTGGCCTCGCCCAGAGAGTTCGACGCGAACGCGAGCGTGGTTTCCCCGGTGTCGAGTTCGCCGTAGTCGCCTTCTGGGGTCACGAAGCGCTCGGAGAGTCCGAACGCTGATTGGTAGAAGTCGATGGTGGATCGGACGTCGTCGACGTAAAGAATCGTGTAGCCCAGCTTCACACTCATCGCGTATGTCTCCCAGGTTCAGCCGTTGTGCTCGTTCCTGGGAGTAAAGCTAGGTCGCGTCGGACGTAGCGGAGGTGCGCCCACTCCTCCTCCAAGATCACGCGCACGCAATCGCCGACCGTTGGATGCCAGTCGCCGCCACCCCATGGGTTCTCGCGCTCCTCGGCGAGGAGCGCAGGCGTGGCTGTGACCAAGAAGTCGGTCACCAACTGCTGCCGCTCGCTGCGCACTGCCAGGATTTCTGCGAACGTTGGTGTGTCGGAGCGGAAGCGCGACATGTCGAATCCCATCTCTGCCGCACCGGTGAAGATCAGGCCGATCTCGTGGAAAGGCTGCTTCATCCCCATGATCCCGCCGCGGAGCCAGGCGTCGGTCGCCAGCACGAGGTGACGAAGGGTCTGGGAGAGAGACCACTCGTCCTCGACGTGGGCGTCGACCAGTTGCGGGGGCGTGCTCGCTACGGTCGTCTCCCACGCGGCTTGGACCGCAACCCAACAGTCGTGCAATCCGTTGGGCGTCTGCGCTTTCTGCAGTTCGCGGCCGGGGAACTGTCGGTTGAGTTCCGCGTCGACGAGGGGCACCACGTCGACGCCGTTGACGATCAGGCTGCCGAAGAACAGGTCGTGGCTGTCGATGTTCAGCCCACCGACGTCGACGCTGCGCATCGTCACTGAGCTGACGTCGGAAAATCTCAGGGTGGCGCCTTTGAAGCTTGCGTTGAGGAAGGTCGCGCCCTCAAACTCTTTGGTTCCGGAGTAGGTCGTCATTCCTGCATTCTGACCGTTTGGGTTAGGTCTCTACACTTCATGTTGCACGGCGACGACCCGTCGGTCTGCTGCCTGCGACCAGAATCGCGTCCGGGCCGTAACCACTACCTTCAGTCGCCCCATGGGATTGAGTTGACGGCGACGAACACCATCACTCCGTTGGTGCCAACGCTGTTCATGAGCGGCGAACCCAACGGTTCGAGCGTCGACCATATGGTGGAGCCATCAGTCGTCGACACGACGGCGAGGGATCCTTCCCACAGCATCACCAGTGAGGTGCCATCAATCAGTTGCGGATCGCCGGCCGTGCTTCGCGTCGTTCGCCAGCGCTCGCCGCCCGATCGCAGCTCGTAGGCGATGACGTCCGGTCCACTCGGATCGAGGCCGACGATGAGCCCGTCACCGACCGCGAGCAGATCACCGTACGACGATCGGCCGGGTGCCGACCACAATGTGGCACCTGTCGCAGCGTCGACAGCAGCAAGCGTGCTCATCGAGCTGGCCGAGGGCTCAGCTCCGACGATCACCCCGTCGGAGGCGTCGGGGTGATCGATCTGCGACGCCGTCCACAACTCCTCGCCGGTGTTCATGTCGAGGCCGGTGAGCGTTGATCCGGTCGGAACAGCGATGGTGTTCTCCCACACAGCCGCCGCACCTCGTGCTACCCCGACACCCGATTCGTCGCTGAAGACGACGTCGCTCGTCCACGCCTCTGCTCCTGTTGCGCGTTCGATTCCACGGACCAGCGGGAGACTGCCATCTCGCCAGTCGGAGACGACGACAATGTCCGCGCTCTGTCCGAGCACCGCAACTGCACCATCGACACGCCAACGCTCGTCACCCGTCACAAGGTCGACACCCACGAGCGCGAGTGGACCCTCGTCGTCGGTGATGAGCACCACAGTGTCTTGTCCAGCCACTGGTCCTCTGGGGACGCTGATGCGGGGTGTCGATCGACGCCAAAGCTCGGTGCCGTCAGCCGTGGCGAGTGCGATGGTGAAGCTGCTCTCAGGTCCGCTGCTCTGCCCGACGAGCACGACCTCAGCGGTCGCGCCGAGGATGGTGCGGTAGGCCTCTTCCGGTGAGCAGGTCGACCAGCCGATCACGCCCGTGGCGAGATCCAGCGCGCCCACTGCGGGAAACTCGCCGACCGGACACGAGCTGTCACTCGTAGTGGAGCGGCCCGGTTCGATGGGCGTCGACGAGCTGGTCGCGATCACGGTCTCCGCCGGCAATGTCGGGGACCCCGACTGGTTGTCTCCACACGAAGTCGCGATGACAGTCATTGCTACGGCCGTCATCCATCGGATCGTGCTTGTTGTGGTCGCGCGCATGGTCGCTCCTCTCAGCCCCGAGCAAGTCGCAGCCGACCAGCGCAGCGACCTCGAAGCCCTGTTCCGGTGACTACAGAGTTTCACTGTCGCCACCTCGCCGCCAGAGCCGATGGTCCTGAACCAGCTCGCGGTTGCCCCTGAGCGGGTCGGGCGGTACCCTGCAGTTACCGCCGCGGGGTGGAGCAGTTCGGTAGCTCGTCGGGCTCATAACCCGAAGGTCGTGGGTTCAAATCCCACCCCCGCCACCAAGGAATGGCCAGTGTTTCCTAACAGAAGCCCTGACCATTCGACGTTTTTCGACTTGCGCACCTCGATCATCGAGATGAGGGATTGTGTCGCTGGACAAGATTTCACAGGTCGTGAATTGATGGCGTCGTACACGTGCCCGAACTGCGGCATCGACTTCGGCTATCCGGATGGCCTGTCCGTTCACGAGGAACTCGGATGTGAGTGGGGCGATGATGGGGACGACTCGACCGAAGAGGATAATGGGGAATCGTTGAGTGTTGAGGATGCGGCACTCATCTGGCTTTCGCATGGCATGGACGAGGACTACACGTTCGGTTACAACGAGAGTCAGTTGAGGGACGCCCTCGGCTCCGACTGAGCTGAAGTAGCACGGTGGCCGACATTGGCGCCGCAAGAGGAGTGTGTCTGATGGCGAAGAGAGTCATTGATCACTGGAGTGAGACCTATTGCGACCGGCGCTTCCACCCGCCTCATCTGACCGGCCTTCCCTACTGGTTCTTCTGCCGCCTCGAACAAGGCCACGACGGACCCTGCGACTGTGAAGCAGCACACGAAGCAACGAACACGAACACCGAGGAATGAAGGATTCGACCGATCCCGAACGCCGGATCTGGGTCGATCCCAACAACGAGGCGAACTTGGTGACTCGGCACTACTTCATGTGCCTGACTGCCGTTGCTATATGAGTTCTGACGGTGAGTTGGCTTCACCTAGCGACGTGACCGGGCCAGCCTCGTAAGTCGCGACAGGTCGAGTTGCTACCTCGAATTGCTAGCTCACCGGTAGCAACTGCACACACGTTGAAATGCGCGAAGCCGAAACGGCAGATAGTTGCTATCGACGCGTGGTCAATAGTTGAAGTGCTCCGATCCGAGGTTGGCGCTGGCGGATACGACGTCGTGTTGGAGTGCGGATCGGTCGTCCGGCACATTCAGTTGAAGTCCTCGCGCGGATCGACAGCGAGGCAAACCATCAACATGCGGTTAGCTCAGAAGAAGACCGATACCCCGCGGGCCGTTCCTCATCCGGCATGGAACCGCGGGGAGGTTTACGCAATGTCGGCCTAGCGAACAGGCTGCCGACAAGCCTCGATCCAGACGTTGCTCTGATGCGTTACAAGAAGTATCATAAAAATATCATTTTCTGACACAGAAGGAGAGACCATGACACGACCACTCGGTTCGAAGAACAAGACCCCTCGAGAACTCAGGGCAGAGGGCAAGCACAAGATAGAGAAGGCCAACCTAAAGGAAAGGATCGCGAAGCTGGAGAACAAGACGAAGAAGAAATAGGCCAGGCGCCGCGGCAAATTGTGATGGACGAAGCGAAACGGATTGAACTTATTCTTGAGGCAGTCCGGTACTGCCAGCGCGTCCGAGCGATGGGTATGCCGTCGAGCTGCTATAGCAAAGCCCTCCGCGAGTCGGTCCATTTCCTCTGGGAACGTCCAGGGGGAACGGGTGGAAAGCACGGAGTGGCGCAAGCGCACTCGGTCGCGTCGGAGACGGCGACTGACGTTGTTTACGACCACTCGGTGCCTTTCAACTTCCTGCAGACGGAGTTGCTGACGTTGGAGAACCCAAACGCTGAGAGGGTTCTCGCTGTACTCAAGCGTCACGGACGAGTTGCCATCATCACGAAGGACGAAAACAAGAGACTCAACGCGGCCAAGCTTCAGTCCAAGATGCCGAGCGATTGGGACCAGGTCGACCCGCTGGCCCGATACAAGGCAGTCGGAATAGAGATGGTGTCAGGCCCCCTCACTCGTCCGTGCGGGTGCCAATGCGGTACCGCCGTTCCGTACGGCAGCAACTTCGTTCCAGGACATGACGCCAAGCTGTTCAAGAAAGTTCTAGACGGAGATGTGCCCGCGACCTCTCTCGACGATCACCCGGCTTTACTGCACAAGTACAACGCACGAGGTCGAATGCGCTGACATCGGCGAAGACGACTGATCAGGAGATGCCCAACACACGAAACGCTGCCGCGGATGTGAGGTCTCAGCGGATGGAGCACTTGCGTTCGCGATTCGCGCTCGCCGCGGCTGCTCTTGGTTAGCTGATTCACCAACACGAAACTTTCAGAGGCTCACTTAGCGGTCGCGAGCGTGACGATCACACCGATCGTCGTCGAGACAGCCGCTACACCCAAGGTAAACGCGACGTTGACCCAGAAGGACCTTCGTTCGCGCGGCGCTGTTTCGGCATATGCGCGTGCGGCAACTTCAAGCTGCTCCCTGGTCAGGGTTTCAAATCCTTGGTACTCGGCATGACGCAGTTCGAGCTGGCGCAGTGCCTCGGAGCGGCCACTCAATTCGCTATCTAGTTCTTTCGTCGCATCGGCCGCCTCAGCCAAAGCTGATCGGAGACGGTCCGCAAGATCCGACACGCGACTAGTGATATCAGGTTTCGGCTCATACAGCTGAGCGTCAATAACGGCTTGGAGGGTCACGACGACAAACGCCGCAGCGCCCACAACTCCGCCGATCCACCATTGTGAAATCGACAACGAGGTCGTGGAGATCAGAGCCAAACCTACGACAGTTCCGAGCAAGAACCCTGCGACGGGCATAAAGAGTACAAATGCAATGACCTTTCGCCGATCGTTCACTTGGCGAAGCCGTTGTCCTAGGACGGTCGCGAGCTCGCTAATCAAACGGGACAAGGGGCTCACCCCTCGATTATTCCAGACTGAGTCCGGTGAGCTTGTCGTCTGAGACTCGAACGAGGCTCACAAGGCCATTGCCGAAGCGGATCGAGCGGATCGGCAGACCGACCGAGACTTAGGTCGACGACGATGCGTGTTTGAGTCGCTGGTGTGATGGCGTCATAGTGCAGCTACCCGGTCGTCTTTATTGTGACCTCTTCACTTTGTCCATCGCTGGCTGACCGCTGGCATCCATGAATCCGTGGTGGCCAGTTGACAGCCGCTCCGCCCATGGCTCAAGAATCGCGACGCGCCTTCGCTGTACGCCGAATACCGCGAAGAACTCATTCCAAAAGGTGTCTTTTCCAGCTCGCTCGTGCGTCTCGCCTTGCCACTCGACAGTTAATTGCTGTGCTCGGGCCACCAGAGTCTGAAAGGTGAGCGGTGCGTAAGGCATAGCCCTCCGTGGTGGGCATGTCGAGATGAGCTAACAAGCGGACGAGAGTCTCACGATCTCCGTCACACCCGCCTCGTATCGTCCAATAATGTGGCTCGACTATTGAAGCGGAGAGCTCAGACGCCAACCCGTCTCCCTTGTGGCTACATTCTCGTTGTCTGGATCATGCCAGAACCAATGGGGGAGCGAAGTATGCGACCGATGAATGCAGAGCGCGTGATCTTGGAATTTGCCCGCATACAGCGCATAGCGGAGCCCGGCACTTTGTTTCCGTTGGAAGACTTTGCCCTCGACGTGGCGGCGAGATTTGGCGATGCGGTGAACTACTCGGGGCGTTGGTGGCAGCGCATCTGGAAACTCGGTGACCTCCAAGTTGACCGCAACTCAACGGGACATGCGGTGCGGATCTCCGGGCGGCTCGGTTGGGCGGCCGAGAGTGAGTCAGCGGATGTGCCGCCCCCATACGACGACGAGAGGCACTCATGGGCCACCGATCCGGTACAGCGACGCGAAGGAGCGCTCGGGTTGTTCGTGGTAAATGTTGAATCGCAGTATCTAGGGGTCACCAGTCTGTTTGGTGACCTGAAGGTTCCGGGTTTCTGCAGGGCTCTTGAAGACATGCTTAATCAAACGGAAGTTAGCGAGGCCGCGCGCGATGCCGCGCGGGTCAAGCGGGAATGGCTAGTGGATCAGGTTGATGAGCGCGGAACGTTTGAGGCGTGGGTTAACAGGATGGCGAAGGTCACGCGGGTTAGTGCTTCGTTTCACCTACCAAACCCTCGCACGCGAGACGACATCGAGCCAGTTGTCGCGCTCTTGAACAACGCACGGGCCGAGAAGGGCACCATCTCGGTTGAGAACAGGGACGGCCTCGACCCGTATGGAGATGAGACGGTCAAGGCCGCGATTGTGATGCAGAAGTACGACTATGGATCTGTCACCGCCAAGGGTCAGGCGAACGATCGGGAGGAGAAGTACGCCTCGGCAGAGCACCCCACTTCGGATCGTCTCGAACCAGGGCCGGAAGACCCGCCGATGACCCAACTAAGCCTCGCTGGCCTGCTGGTGCTGATGATGGACGCCGTGAAGAAGCGGTTTGGAAGCGACAAAGCGTGACCGGCGAACTGAACAGCGCAGACTTCGGATTCTGGAAGTCCATACGAAAATTCAAGTGGCAACAGGTTTTCCTCGCGTGGGACTTCCTCGTTGCGCTACTAATCGCCGTCGGAGGCACATGGTTGTACGTGACGAATGTTTGTGACATCGAGCAGCACCGTGCCGTCGTTGCGGACTTCGTTTCAGTCGGCGGCGCGTTGTTCGGTGTCGTTCTCGCGGGTTTCGCTATCGTTGCTGCGTTTCTGGGGGAGCGCTACGGACGGCTTGTTAAAAGAGCTGGCGCATCGCCTACGAAAATGCTTCAGCACTTTCTCTTTGTCTCTGGCCTGCTCATGGCATCTCTTGTTCTCTGCATCGGTTATCGGGCAGGCGCGGTCGAACTCTATGAGTGGCACGAAGTGGCGGAGCCGCTGGTTTTCGGTCTGTGTGCGCTCTCATTCCTCTGGCCGTTGTTTAGCGTTCTTGAACTCACAAAACTTGTGCTGGCAATTGCCATCACCAGCGTTGAACAGCCGCCAGAAGATTGACGGAGCTGAGACTCGCGCGGCCTGTCCCCTGTGTCCAACGTTCTGTCCACCGCGGTGTGTCGACCGGTGTCTCTGGTCGACAACGGTTGTCAACGGCTGGCACGCATCAGCGCAGCTAGATCGAGCTTTCAACGCGAACCGGCAGGTCAGCGATCTGCGTCAATTGCGGTTGTCAAGGTGCGGGTCGCGAGTTCGAATCTCGTCGTCCGGTCCATTGTCGTCGGTCGCGACATAAGCAACGGTCTGAACCTACGTTCAGGGTTTGGACCGTTTGTTTTTGAGGTCCGTAGGGTCGTGATGGTCCGCCGATTGGTCGACCTGTTCCTTGGTAGCCCTTGCTGGTGCCGAGCGTGAGTGAGACGCCCACGCAGTGCCGAACGCCGACAGGACCTGTTGCTCGACGATTTGAGACGGTGCTCAGGCCGTTCGTCCGGGACGCGTGAAGTGCCACTTCTTTCTCGTACCGGGTGTGATGGTCGCGCCGTGCCGACGCAGGATCGCGTGTGCCTCGGCTTCGCGATGTAGGTAGCGCGCCTCGCCGCCAGCGGATTGCCGCCATGGGCTCGGACCTCCCCACGTCTGCTGGACGTCCGGAATCTCATTCCACGCCCACATCAGACACTCCCAGTCCTCGCGGCGCGCATATCGACTCATGTACTGGTCGTCGTTGAGAGCCATGGTTTGTCCTTTGTCCTGTCGGTGGCGGTTAATAGCCAGCGAAGGCGGGGCGTACTTGTTGTTCGACAATCCGCTTGCGCACCTCGAGCGGGGCGAAGCCGGCCATCACGCCGTTGACGACGAGTTGTTCGATCTCGGCCATCGTGAGGTTGAACGTGGTGGCGACTGCGAGTAGTTCCGACGACGGCATGACGCCGCTCATCAACCGGTTGTCGGTGTTGACGCTGACGTTGAAGCCGTGGCGCAGCATCGGCCCGATCGGGTGCGATGCCAAGTCGGGCACCGCGCCGACGTGGACGTGGCATGTCGGCGCCATCTCGAGCGGTATCTGGTGGTCGTACACGTAGCGGGCGAGTTGGCCGAGCTTGAGCGAACCGTCGGCTCGGGTGGTGATGTCGCTGCGCAGACGAACACCGTGGCCGATGCGATGTGCGCCGTGTTGCAGTGCGTCGTCGATCAGTTCCAGGTCGGGTGGTTCGGAGGCGTGGATCGTGACATTGATGTGCCGTTGGCGAGCGAACGCGAGCGCTTCGGCGTGCAGTGACGGTGGCCAGCCGGTCTCGGCGCCAGCGAGGTCGAAGGCGACCACTTGGCGGCCTTCACAATGACTGCGGTGATGATCAGGCGGGCTTTGGACACCCGCCAGCGTGACGTTTTCGGCGTTGTCTATTTCGCGACAGATGGGATGTCTATGTACTGCCAAAACACACTACCGGCGGCGCTCTGCAAATCGGCTCTCTACCAGGGCAGGCCAACCCGAGAATGCTATCTTGTCCCGTATGTCGGCAATCCGGAAGAAACCGAACACGGTCGACGGCGCAAATTCACAGGCCGACCGGTTGGAGTCCCTAAGCGCTCACCAGCTGAGCGGCCGATCCGAGTATGGATCGGAAGCACAGCGTCACGCGATGCCGCTGCAGCAATGGTGGCGCCGCCCAGACGCGGCGCGGTGGTCTGGGCGTCGTCATGGCGATGGAAGAGATTCAAGGCGATCATGGCACTCGCTTGTGGGGCAATTGTTAGCCGGGACCGGTGAATGCAGTGGCCGATGAGTTCTTCCACTGGCGAACGTTTGATGTGTCGAGTCTGCTCCCCGACGGCTGGGATGATCAAGTTCTTGACGTCGCACGTAGACGCAACAGACTCAAGCGAATTCGGCCACCGCACGTGACCTCCCGTGAGGCATCAGAGATCGGTGAACTAACGATTCGAGGGGTCGGTGCTGCCGACGTTCGAAGCGATTTGCCCTGGCTCGAGGATCTATACCGCGGCACGTTTCGCGACATGGCACAGGTGGGACAAACTCTCCCAGTGAGCTGCGCAGAAGGGCCAAGGCATACTGTCGTTCTCAACGTTCAGCTTGGAACTGACATGCGGTACGAGTCACACGTTGACACGAACCCGATTCAGGGTCTGCTCTATGCCACAACCCATAGTGAAGGGCAAGGTGGCGAGCTCGTCATCTGCGCGAATCGGGAGGCTCGACGAGCAGAGGATATCGACGCTGATCCGATCAACATCTATCCACAACGTGGACAGCTGGTGTTCTTCGACGGTCGGCATCACGCACACTACATCCGACCACTGGTCAATCCTGAAGAGATCAGGGTCTCTATCGCAATGAACTACTACATCGCAAGCTGGCCAGAGTCGCGACGGCCACCTGACCTTGACGACTACCTGTACGGGGAGACCGTGTGACGCGTTCCCCTGACACGCGGCAGCTGTACGACATCGGAAAGCCCAGCAGTAAACAGGACAGAATCGCAGAGTACTTGTTGCCTGCCTGCGTCCTGGCTGTGGGTGCTGGCCTCTGGATCTGGGGCTTCAATGGTTCGGGGCTAGACCGGCATGCCGCAGGCGACATCACGAACCTAGGCGCAGGGATACTTGGTGGTGGACTCGTCGCGTTCGCCGTCGTATGGACTGAGAACCGGGTCTCTGCTCGTCAAGACAAGTTTCTAACGAGCTTCCAAATCAGCATGCAGTCCGATCTCGCAGGAATCGATCTGACTGAAGCTGATCTCACTCAGGCGCACCTCTCCGGCAAGAGTATCCAACACGCTCGCCTATCGGGGGCGAAACTCGATGGGGCAACGCTCATCGGCACCAATCTCGATAGTTCAGATCTCAGTCGAGCGTCCCTCGTAGGTGCAAGACTAATCGACGCGTCTCTTCGCAATGCTGTCCTGACCGCTACCGATATGACTAGTGCTAATTTGACTGATGCTGACCTGACCGGGGCGGTGCTGGTGAACACCCGGTTCGACGGAAGCACCTTAACCAACACGAAGTTCACCAACGTGACTGCGATCGACTGCACATTCGTCGGTGCGACACTCAGCGATGAGCAACGCCAGGAGCTGCTGCTCTAGAAGCGACGAAAGAGCGTCATGTTACAAAGCTCTCGAGAAGGGACACAACCGATGGACGTTCAGTCTGTAAATCCGGCTAACGGGGAACTTGTGGGTACAACGCCCGTAACGACGCGTTCGGAGGTCTTCGCCGCCGTTGAGCAAGCCAGAGAGGCTCAGATCGCCTGGGCGAAACTGGCTGTCGATGATCGAGAGCAGGTCTTGCTCAGGGTGCGTGAAGCCATACTCGAGCGCTCTGCCGAAATCATGGACGTCATGAAGGTTGAGGCTGGGAGGCTCCGCCCCGATGCCGAGGCCGAAGTGATGGATGTGGCGGATGCAGTCCAGTACTACATCGACAAGCACCGGGCCTTGAAATCGGAAGCGCTTGTGCTCAACGAGGAGGCGACCCCGAAGACGTCGGTGACGGTGGGGTTCTCTCCATTCGGTGTAGTCGGGTTGATTATGCCCTGGAACTTTCCCTTCTATGTCCCCATGATGGCTGTCATCCCTGCCCTGCTCGCTGGGAACGCAGTTGTGTTTAAGCCGTCAGAGCACTCGACCTTGATTGGCATGAAGATCGGCGAAGTGCTCTCAGACTGCGGCGTGCCAGAAGGTTTAGTCAAGGTGATCCCGGGCGCCGACGAGACTGGCCAAGCGCTGGTCGAGTCCGGTGTCGACAAGGTCTTCTTCACAGGCTCGGTTGAGGCTGCGGTGGACATAGTCGCTCACTCTGGAACGATGCCGGTACAAGCGGAAATGGGGGGCAATAGTGCAGCGATAGTTTTCGCAGACGCCGATCTTGACCTTGCTTCTAAGGGAATCGCTTGGGCAGGCACTTACCATTCGGGCCAAGATTGTGTCGGTATCAAGCGAGTTTTTGCAGCCCGCCAGATCCAGGATGATTTAGTTGGGCGGCTCACGGAGATTCTGACTTCATTACGCGCTGGGATTGACTACAGCCCCTACATTTCCAAGGAGGCTCGCGATGAGGTCAAGCGTAGAATTGATGCCGCAGTAGCTCAAGGTGCCGTGCTCGTATGTGGCGGCACGATTGAGGTGGGTTCACGCGGGAACTGGATGACACCGGCCGTGCTCACAGGGGTCACGCCGGATATGGAGGTTGTGGCGAAGGAGACCTTCGGCAATGTTCTCCCCATAATGACATTCGATGACGTCGACGACGTCATCGCCTCTGCAAACAACACAACCTACGGGCTTTCGAACGCTGTGTTCACTGCCGATGAGCACTTGGCCATGTCAATAGCTCAGCGGCTTGAGTCTGGAATGGTGTTCATTAACGATCCGTTCATCAATCTTCCTGGACAGGACCACTGGACAGGATGGCGCAACAGTGGCTTCGGAACAATGGAGTCAAAGATCCAGCAGTTTCTGCGGAAAAAGGTTGTCGGCGTCAATCACAGCGGTACGACGCGTCCGTTCTGGTACCCCTACCCTGAAGACTAGAGCCGGGCGGCGGGACTACGGTGGTAAACCTGGATGAAGGGGCACAGCGGCTAGAGCAAGAACGTAAGCGTCTGAATCGTGCGCTGGCGAGTCGAGCAGGCGATGTGGAACGAAACTCTATTGAGCTTCGGCTTGCTCAGATCGAAGTCGAGATCAGCGAGGCGCTGACAGTTGCGGAGCGTGAAAGAAGTCTGGGAGCGGCGCGCCCGGTCGCAGACACGACGGCACTCTACGGGTATCTTAAGTCAGTCGTTAGCCGGAACAAGTTCGAGGTTGACGTGTATCGAGACCTCTCGGCGGAGAGCAGGCGCTCAACGTTGGACTATCGGCGCCTCACGCCTGAAGCAGCTGCGTTCATGGAGATGCAAGTCGACGTGTACGACGACTTGCGCCAGACACGTGACGAGCCCACCCATCTGCGGGAGCGGGTAGAAACGTTCCATGAATTGTTCGATCAAGTTCTTGCCGCCAAGCCGCGAGTTGCGTTGATCGGGGACCCGGGAGCCGGCAAGTCCACCACCCTCGTTCGAGTATCCTATGAGTATGCGCAGCGGCGGCTCGACAGCGGAACCGGACCAGTTCCCATACGGATTGATCTCTCGGGGCTGGGTACCGATAGCCAGTTCAGCAATGTCATAGAGGTTGCCCTGGTCGGTTGTGGACTGGAAGTTGCGGACATCGGAGCAGACGTCGTCTTGATCGTGGACGGCCTGAACGAAACGCCGAAGTCAATCGTGAATCAGATCTCTTCGTGGTGCGCCGACAACCCTTCGGTCGCCATTATTGTGGCCTGTCGGAAGATTGACTACGTCGATCGCGCGCTTCCCCTGCGACGCGTGGACCTGCTCCCTCTTGATCTTCCAAAGATTCGATCCTTCCTCGCGCACTTCTTCCTAGATGAGACCGATCGAGATGAGCTTTTTTGGGGACTTGCCGACTCCGATACACGTGAACTCTGGCAATGGTTCGTAGGTTCAAGTCGGCTCACCACAACATTTGAGGGCTTCTGGTTCGGAGAGATCGGCCCAGCGCAGTCGTACGAGCCAGAGCGCCGCCGACTGTCGTCCCTGCAGACGAAAGTCCGATCTGGGGGGCCCTTTCCCGGCATGCTGGAAGTCGTAAGGAACCCGTTTCTGCTGTTTCAAGCAGTAAGGATGTTTGTAAAGAAGGGTGAGCTGCCTGGAAGTAGAAGTGAGTTGCTCCGAAGCGTGACGGACCTAATGATTGGCCAGGCGCTTGAGTTCACCGGCAGTCGCGCATCCGAGCGGCTAGCGGCTCGACTCCCCGTGAGGGCCAGCGACGTGATCGACTTCCTGAGCGAACTCGCATACAATGTCACCGATCGGGGATTTGGAACAGAATTCTCGGAGGATGTGATTCGAGAAAGTCTCGGATCCAAGTCGAACGACGGCGATCCGATTGAACTGATTGAACTGGCTGCACGGCGTTCAGGAATTTTGGATATCGTCGCTGGAGGGCTTGGACCGGCAAGGTTCCGACATCAGATCTTTCAGGAGTACTTCGCTTCTCTCTGGCTCCTGAGGCAAATCAAGGTGGAGAGCCTAGAAGCTGCTACCGTTTGGGGAAATCGGTGGTGGGAAGCGACGCCTTGGGATGAGGTGTCCATTCTCGCTGCCGAGGCTGCAGAAGACCCTGAGCAGTTCGCACAGTGGCTGGCTCAAGCAAATCCGACACTGGCATTCCGGTGCGCAAACATGCTCGGACTTGACCTTAAAGGAGAACTGGGACGGGCCCTATTTGACGCTCGCGCGGAGCGCACTTGCCCCATTGCGAGGGCGGAGTGGGGTAGGCGCGAGGCCGTCATCGGCGACTCACGACCTGGCGTAGGCTTGCTCAGGTCTGGTCTTCCCGACATTTCATGGATCATGGTGCCAGCCGGCAAGTACACAATAGGCGGCGAGGAGCGACTTAAGGAGCTGGGCATATTCGTCCCTCGGACCCCCGTGACGGTGGACCACCATTTCTTCATAGCGAAGTATCAGGTGACTTATGCCCAATTCGGGGCCTTCGTTGACAATGGGTATTCCAATGACCGCTACTGGACACGAGAAGGCCTGCAGTGGCGAGGAAGCCAGCTGCGGCCAAGATTCTGGGAAGACCCGACAGTCAATATCTCTAACCACCCAGTCGTAGGTGTGACTTGGTTCGAGGCAGTGGCGTTTGCTAGTTGGGTGGACGATCAGCTATTTGGAGGAAAGAGCGGCTGGGAGATCTCGCTTCCTACAGAAGCCGAGTGGGAAGTCGCCTGCCGATATCCGGACAACCGTGTCTATCCATGGGGGGACAGGTACGAACCCGGGATGGCCAACATAGATGAGGTCTTTGACGGCGCCGTTGTGGGGCCTTATTCGCTACGCCGGACCTGTGCTGTCGGGCTCTACGAGCGTGGTGTGAGCGCGCTCGGAGTATACGACATGTGGGGCAACGTCTGGGAATGGTGCATCTCTCGTTGGGACGTGGAGTATCGCTTCCCCGAGAACGTCGAGCTTGCCGGCACCCAGCATCGCGGTGTTCGCGGAAACTCCTGGTACAACTCCGCACTGTTCTTGCCGGCCGCCCACGATGCATTGGACCCGGACTTTGGCGTCAATGACACAGGCGTTCGCCTTGTGAAGCGGCGACGTGCTGGCACTAGTTTTCGGGGAGACGGCGATGCCCACGCATAAGGTGTTTCTATCCGGACTGGACGACTCAGGGAGAACACAGACGATAAAGATTGCATCTGATCTCCCGTTGATCTCTGCGATCAAGAAGATTTCAAAGACGCAACGAGAAGTCGAATTGGACTACGGACGCGTACACTTCGGCAGTCATATGGTGTATTTGTACGCCGTAACGGGGGTCGTCCACATGCCCGACGACTGGGCGGGTTTGAGCAGCGATCTAAGTGGCCTGGTTCATCTGATAGATGGTAGAAAGGGCGCGCTCGTTACTCGTTCGCTCGCTCTTCTGGAGGACTTGAGGCGGGTCTGGTCCGGGCCGACCGTTATTGGCGTCGGATATGCAGACTCTGCGGACTTCGACGAGGGTGCTTGCGCGGCGGTCGAGCTAGCAATGGGCGATTCCGTCCCCGTTATGCCGTTCAGTGCGCTGAGTCGCACGAGCAGTGTGTCGTTGATTCAGGCTTGGCTATCTTTGGCCACTAGCTAGTGCGCTCGGACCATCCATGTGTTTGGAGAGTCCTCGCGTGTGGCTGGAGACGCTTGGCGGGTGGTTTCGATTCTGCTCCGGCTTGATATGCGGCTTTGACCCTGATCATTCGTTGGAGGTTGAATAGAGTTCTAACGTCTCTGTCCGTCGCGAAGGGATTCAGCCTCAAAGACACCGAGGCCCACCACCCCACAATCGCAGACGCTCCTCCCAGATTTATGGCGACAGCGATTCTCCGACGTCTGTCAAGGAGAGCATTGACCGCAAAATCTGACGGGCGCTGCGAGTGCGTCAGCCGGACTGGTCTAGTTCTAACTCGATGCTGCGCATCGCAACTTCGATCCAGTATTCGGTCTCCGTTGCGTTCCCGTTCTGATCGAGTTGTCGCCAGCGGCTTCCGAGGTACTCCATGGCCAATGCAGACAGTGCAATCGTGGGTAGTGCGTCAATTTCAGCCTCCTGGAGGTCGGCGTGAGGCAGATATGCGTCCACAACAAGGCGACAACGGTCATCTATCGAGATGTACCCTTTCGAATCGGAGAGCAGATTTGCTGCGATTACTGCTAGTTCGATCACCCTCGGCATTAGGTTCGCTACAGAGAAGTCCAATAGGGTAATCGCCCCATCGTCTCGAACAACCACATTAGCCTTGGTGATGTCCCCATGAACGAGGGTCACTGGAAGAACGTCCCAAGGGATCCCGTCATACTTTCCAAGCAATATGCGAATCAGTCGATCCTCACTGCTTGGAATTGCCTTGTATGCCTTGTCGTACATTGCGTGTATGTGGGGTATTGCCCAGAGATCATCGTAGTGATTCGGAGCGATGTCTGTGCGGCTCACGGCGGCGGCCGTCGCTGCAATATTGGCAAGCTCTCTTTCTGTCGGACATCTGTCGTGGTCGAAGTATGTTCGACCTTCAATCCAGTGGTACGCAACTGCAAAGAGACCATTTCGTTCATAGACCATGCCCTGGGATCCGCCGAGCAAATCGACCGTGGCCGCTCCCTCTAATCGGGCTGCGACCGTGACATCAACCAGACGCTGAGAGATCGCGCGAGTTTGTCGTGTCTGGCTATGATCGCCGTACTGATTGTTCGCAAAGACTTTGCAGACGAACGTTCCGCCTTTGGCGTCTACACGTAGGTTCAAATCTTCGTGTCCTTGTTCGATCGGATCGGCAGCGAGAATCGGTCCAATCTCGAAGTAGTCAGCTGCGCCGGCGAGGAAATCCCAGATGCCTTCGCTGCCCGTTCGCCCCTCGGGGTCGAGGCGCTTTGGTTCGTTTGGTGTCATGCTCAAACTCCGTTCGTTCCGGGTGTGACCATGCGACACTTTCACTGCGCACGCACCTGCCCCAGAATTGTACGCGACCGGGTCACACGGAGGTTAAGCGGTGCTTGGCGTTGGCTGCGATCTTTCAGATGGAGTGTTGAAGGGCAGTAGCGCCGACCGCGGTGAGTGTTTTGCCTCGCCGGATTTCAGCGTGTCGGCTTCTTGTTGTGCTCGACGATGGCGTGATGAATGACGGGTAAGCCATTGGCAAGCGTCTCCCACAAGACGTCGATGCGTTCGATGTGCGCTTCGGTCTGCATCACGGCGAGCGTGTGCTCGAACGTGGCGCGGTACTGCAGCAGATCCTTGCTGTCGGCGCCAGCGGTGAACCAAGCCTGCAGCGCGGCCGGGTCAATAGTGGGAAGCGTCCAGCCGATCTCGTCCGCCAACTCCAACACGGTTGCCACCCGCAATCCACCGTCGAGGTCATCGTGCAGCAACGACTTGGGGAGCCGACGAGCCTCGTCGATGTTGGTCAGCGGAGACATGGTGCTCCAACGATAAGCGGTTGTCGCTGGATGCCACCACGGGAAAATAGTTGCCGTTACTTTTGTCCCGCCACGTGGTCGTTTGCCTCTTGAAATGAAACGTAGCCCCGGCTGCGATCGATAAGGGACCCGGTGATGTCGCCCTTGGTGTAGCGATCTGTGAAGTAGGAACCCGTAACGGACGCCGGGACGCGCTTGCCGGATTGAAGTGTGCACGCCCCCGAATGAGCCGGGCTTCTTGGTTGCTGAGCAGCTGTTGGTCGATTGCCGTAGAGAAAGCTGAGGCTCTCGACGTCGGAGCGCCCAAATCGATCCCACGTGAACGTCCGGCTATCGCTCGTACTCTCGGCTGTCAGGAGGCGCACGTGAATTGACCAGAAGCTTTGCGAGATCACCAAGAATGCATTGATCGGTCCAGTGTTGCCACCGTCTGGAATGACGCTCGCTTTAGTCGGCGTAAGTGAGACAGCCCATAGACCGTCAAGGCGTGGTCGGCGGTGCAGAATACGGAAAGCGAACTGTCTCCATAGAACGAGGTCCCACAAGCATGCGGCTGCAGACCCCAGGGCAGGAAGCAGCGAAACGATCTGCTTTGCAACTGAATCCAACTTGACGTCAGAAATCCAGAGCAAGACGCTGTACGAGAACGTAGTCGTGATGATCGTGAAACGCACAGCTCTGTTGGGTCGATCCATCGTCATTCGCCGTAACCGAAGTAGCGCCACGTCGAAAGGACTAGTGACCTTGCGTCGGCAACTGTCCACTTCTGATCGCCTCTAAACAACCACTTCATTCGATTCGGCTCAACCATTTTCTCGTATCCCTCAGCAACCTCAAGGGACTTCCACAAGGCCACGAGCGTGGCGCGAAATCCGCCGTCTAAGTCGCCAGTTGTCAACGTCGCATCGTCAACGTTGAAGACCAGGCATTCCATCAGATAGGACGGCAAGTCAGTGATCGTTCCTGCGGCGCTCAACGTGTTCTCTGCATTCTTGAGCGCGCGAACAAAGTTCTTGTATCGACCGCCAGTGTTCGTGTTCTTGGCCCGTCCATTGCCGAGCTGTTGCGCGGGCCAATTTACGACTTTGGTGCCGCCGTTTGCCGGAAAGACGCAACTACCGTTGGTTGACGTACTGCGCGCCAAGTCGTCGTAACGAACGAACTCATAGCTCGGCACTATGTCCGTGCTTGGGCGGCTCCCGGCGATCGCTGAGATATTGATCGCGATCGCGCCGGTCGCGTCCACCTGCGACGCTCCGAAGTAGTCGCTCAATGCATGAGTAACCGTCGCGCGCCACTTCTGCGGAGTCCACGCGCCGCTGTACGAGCCTGGAACGCTCGTTGGTGTGCCGAGATCCGAGCGATAGTCGTAGTAGCGGCACTCCCGAAGCTCCACAGCTACGTCGACATCGCTATCACGGCGAACGTTGGTGTTATTCGGATAGCTGCCTTTCGTGTAGATGACGAGGTTCGTTCCGCGAAGGTCAGCCGCAGCGCTGATTGCATCCCGTACCATGCGTTCTGCGCGATCTTGCTGCTCCTTTTCCTTGTCGCTTGACGGCTTGATCCATCGTGAAAGCAGATCGTCCCTTTGCCCCTTATTCATTCCTTTCAGCCCTCCTGCCACAAGCCTACGAATCCCGTGTGACAACAAGGGGAGAAGCGAATGTTGTGGGGCTGCCAGGCTGTTTGGTGTCCGACCCGGAACATCGCACCGTTCCGACCGTCACTGCCAACGACCTCAGGCCGCACTGGTTGCTACGAGTTCAGCGAATTTGCCGGCCATCGTCCTATTGTTCCGTGTCAGCTTCTTGATCGTGAGGCCCTCGGCTTTGTTGTTGGCTAAGCGGAGGTTGTTCTCCGAGCCCAGCAGGCTCTCCTTCACCTTCTGAAGGCAGTCGATCGTCTTGTCAATGTTGTCAATCGCAGCATCGAACTTCCGTTTCGCGAGGTCGTAGTTCTTCGCGAACCCGACTTTGAAGTCTTCGAGGTCTGCCTCAAAAGTGGTGATGTCCAGGTTCTGTTGCCGAATTCCTTCGAGTTCAGACTTGACTTGCACCGTGGCCCGCGCCGCGTTCCTCAGCAATGAGATCATCGGGACGAAGAACTGCGGACGGATCACGAACATTTTCGCATAGTTGTGCGAGACGTCGGTGATGCCGTTGTACAACTCGCTGTCGGGCTCAAGCATCGAAACCAATAGTGCGTACTCGCAGTACTTCTCCCGACGGTCCTTGTCGAGCTCTTTGAGGAAGTCTTCGTTCTTCTTCTTGGTCGCTGTTCCGTCGCTCTCGTTCTTCATCTCAAACATGATCGAGATGTACTCGACCCCGTCGTCGCTGTAGTCACGGAAGATATAGTCGCCCTTGCTGCCCGATGAGGCGTCGTTGTCCTTGCCGAACTTGGCCTGGGGAAACGCGGTCGCGCGGATGCTGTTGAAGGCAACCTCGCAATGCTGTTCGAGAGTTTCGCCGACAAGCTTGACGCTCAGCTTTGCCTTGAACTCCTTGTATTGCGCGATTTGTTCGTTCTTCAGATCGAGCTCCCTTCTGTGGGCTTCGATCAGGGCGGCCCGCTGGATGGCCTGCTCGCTCGCGCTGAGCTGCAGCTGCGTTCTGATTTGGTCACGCTCCTGCTCGACGTCGCGGACGGCTTCGGTAACCGCGAGCCGAGTTGCCGTACCTGAGGTCGCAAGCTCCGCTTCCTTGAGCCGCAATTGAGTTTGAATTTCGTCGCGTTCCCGCTCGATCCTGCCAACGGCCTCGGCGACGGTGAGTTGCTTCAGCGTCTCGCTGGACGACAGCGCTTCCTGCAGCCGAGCGACCTCGGCGTCTCTCTCTGCCACAGCGCTTTGAAGCGAGTCTCGCATGTTGGCCTCTGCAAGTTCTACCGCTTGCTGTCTCTCTTTGTCCGCGAGACGAAGCCGTTCGTGCAGGTCCTCCTCGAACTCCTTCGTGCGGACCTGTTGCGCTATCTGCGCGTATTGCGCCTCGTCGATCGTGAAGACCTTTTGGCAATGGGGGCACTCGATTTGATGCGTCAGATCACGCGGTCTCGTCCCTTGGTGGTTTTCGGTTTCTTCGACGTGGGTGGTGCTCACAGATTTCCTCCTTGACTGCGGGTGGGTGGTCATGCGGCGTGGGGCTCATCGCCGAATGGGTGAGCAACGCGGGAATTGATGTACCGGACTCGGCCGCCGGCCTGAAGCTTCAGCGCCCTAGCAAGGTGACCGTCGCGGGCGACTACATCTACGTCGATCGAGTTCGCCCTCAGGTTCTCGAGCGCCGCCATAAAGATTCGATCGCCCGAACCGATCACAACCCGGTCGTATCGACCGCTGGCTGCGGCGAAGTCGGCCGCCTCGAGCAGTTCGAGGTCTGCGCCGTCCGTCCCTCGTCGCCGCCGATGCTGCGCACCCGGCCAGGAGCGCTCGACCTCCAGCACATGCAGTCCGTTGCAGCCGGTGGCGATAACCACGTGATCACCAACCCGGTAGTCGGCCGCGTCTCGGTACGCCTCAAACGCGGCTTCGATCTTCTGCCGATCGGTTGTGCGAGGGTCCCCGATCAGATTGTCTGCGTCCACTAGATGCAGGCTGCGGCCGTGCGGAGAGCGGATATCCACGCCGAAGGTTGCATTCTCTGCCAAGGGCGGACTATCCTCAACTATGAGCGTAAGTGTGTGTGCATGTGATGCCATAAGCAGTAATGATATGCTATCAGCGTCGAAAAGTCAACTCGTAGCAGAAAGTTTCTTATGACGAGTAGCGAAGTCGCAACACAACCCCACGACCTCGGCCGAGCGATTGAGGTACGACGTACCTTTCTAGGGTTGAAGCGCAAGGATCTCGCCCAGCGATCCGGTCTGAGTTACCCATATATCAGTGAGATTGAGAACGGAGCAAAGGAGCCTTCGGCCAAGGCGCTTCGGCAAATCGCCGACGTACTCGGTTGGTCGGTGGCAGAACTTGTCGGTGCTGGAGAATCGCTGAGCGTGAGTGGGGTAGTCGGCCTCGCGGGCGAGTCGGGGCAGTCCTCCGGCCGAGGCTCGGAGGACGCGCGAGGTTTCCGCGATTCCGAATTCGCAGCGTTCCTGGTATCGACTCCACTGCCGCAGGAGCGGAAGCGCATCCCGAGGTATTCGGTGCCCGACCAAAGCAGCGAGTCAGTTGTCGGGCTGACGGCTGATCAACTTGCACTGGTGCAGGCGATGATTAATCGGGCACTCGCTGACTTCGCTGAGGACGAGATGCCGCAGCTCGTCGCCGACGAGATCCAGCGGCGGTTCGCCCCCCCAGCCCCGGGAGGTGGTGTCCGTGGATGAGCTGAACTTCAATGTTGACGAGGGGGATACGGGAGTCCTCGGCACGATCGCCGCTCAATTTGAGCTTGAGATCGCCGAACTTCAGGCCAAGGTGGCCGAACTCCAGGTCCGGTTGAAGGACACGCAGCAACTCCAACGGTTCGTAGCCGAAGGTGCCGGGCGCCTAGCCGCTGGCCACAAGGCGGAGACGCTTCGTCAACTCACGACAGGCGACAGACACCTAAGACTGCTGGCAAAGCACAACGCCGAAGCGGCCGATGAGGTCGAAACGCTCAAGCGCGAGTTGCAGACTGCGGTGGCTCAGCGATTCACGGATCTGCCTGCGCAACTGCCAGAAGCGCTGGAGCGTGTTGGGCTCACACTTGATCCCGGGTCTCGGCATCCCAGCTACTCAATCCTCGAAGGGCTCATCGAGATCAAGTTCAACAAGACAAAGCTCGAAGCCAGGGTGCTCCCGCGCGACGGCCGGCGCACTGCCTTTCCGATTGATCTGGATCTACTCGCAAACCACCTAAGAGCCGAGGCCGACCGCTTGACCGGCCGACCATTCGACCCGACGGCGTTCCTGGCATACATTTCCAACGCCTACCAAAGCGTGAAGGGAACCCTCAGGTCGGGCGCTGACAGCGTCCCCCTCAAGGATCTCGTCGCCGAACTCTCAAAGTCCGAGACCTTCCAGGCCGACGAATTCAACGTTGACCTATCTCGGCTCGTTCGCGACGAGGTGTCGGCCGGTCGGATTCGGCTTGACAATACCCGTGACGCCAAGAACGGACTACTGCTCTGGCAGCTCGAGCAGCGAGGGTATTACGGGTACATGAGGATGGAGAACGAGGACTAATGGCCAAGTTGCAAATCGACCAGTCGTTGGCGAGGCAGATCATCGACAGTCTTGGAAAGGGAGTTCCCCCGCACCGCGGTGTGTCCGCCTATGCCACAGGTACGGCGTTCGCCGAGAAGGTGAGAAGTCGGCATCTTGAGGGCGGTATCGGTAACGGCAAGATCCGTTTCGTCGGCGGATCCTGGGGGGCTGGGAAGACGCACTTCTTCCGGCTCATCCGCGAGTACGCGTTCGAGGAGAAGCTGCTCGTCTCGACCGTCGAACTGAGCAGCCATGAGACACCATTCAACAAGTTCGAACGGGTCTTCTTCGAGATCGTCCGCAACATCACGTCTCCCACGATGTACAAAGAGGCGAACCTCTCGATCGCGCTCCCGTTCGGTGAAGTGCTCCGCGAGACCCTGACCAATTGGGAGGGCGAGTATGGCGGTACGGTCGACGCGGTCAAGGCACTGACTGACGAACTCATGCAGCAGACGGACATTGACATTGACTTCCGCCGTGTGGTCGCCGCGTACTGGAAGACCTACGCCGCGGTCGGTGTCGAGGTTGCCGCGCTTGAGAATGCCCGCGGGACCCTCCTGCAATGGTTTGAGGGTGAGGGCCAACTCAAGATATTCCAGCGCGAGTACGAGGTTCAGAAGATGGTGAAGCGTGAAAACGCCCGAATCGTTCTCGTTTCGCTCGGCAAGTTTGTCCGCTGGCTCGGGTTCTCAGGACTCCTCGTGCTTCTCGACGAGTCAGAGATGTCCCACTCGACGATGCGGAAGTCGAGCCTCAAGGATGCCCACAACAACCTCCTCCATCTGATCAACGAAATTGACGACACAGAGGGCCTATTCCTGATTTACGCCTCGGTCCCTGAGTTCTGGGACGATCAGAAGTCCGGCATCCGGACTTACGGCGCCCTTGCGGGACGAATCGGCGCGCTTGAACAAAGGCCACCCCGTCCGCTCGACAACGTTTGGAACATCGATCAACTGACCCAGGATCGAGCGTCGTTTGCCGAGGCAGCGGCGAAGATACGCGAGATCTACGAGATTGCGTACCCCAACGAGATCGCGGAGTTACCGCCGGTCGACGAGTTACGCGACCACATCGATGGCGTGCTGGCCGAGCACCCCGAGTTCTCCCACGTCAGCTCATGGCGTGTGGCTATCACGGCAACGGTCCAGGCGCTGAACATGGCGCTTGAGGGAGACGCGCTTCCGACACCCAAGAAGCATCACGATGACATTGTGAGCACCCTCGAGGATGACTGACGGACTCTCTATCTCGCTGAGCCGCGGCGAGGCCGAGAATGTTCTCGAGTCGCTGCGGAAGGGGATTCCGCCCACTGGGTACGTGCGCGCTTTTACGGTCGGCCGCGAGGACGAGCTCGCCGAGCTCGAGAGATCAATGCACTCGACGGACGGCAAAGGCACGGCTCGTCTGATTCGCGCGAATTACGGCAGCGGGAAGTCACATCTCCTCCGTGTAACTCGGGAAATGGCGCTCAGTTCCGGCTATGCCGTGTCGTTCATCACGATGAACGCGCGCGGAGCCGTGCGAGGAAACCGCATGGATCAGCTCTTCGCTGAGTTCTGCCGCAACATGGAGATCCCTAGCTCCCACGAACGGGGCCTGCACGTGCTGTTCGAGGCATTCGCGAGTGCAACACCGACGGGTGACGCTGCTGACCAGCACAAGAAAATCTTGGTGAACAGTTGGAACCCTGCCCCGCTTCAGGTGGTGGGGGTCAAGAGGGCTCTGTTGCAATGGATACACAAGTGGGGTTGGTCGCGCGATTCCAGTCTTGCCCATTTCATGCGCGGCGGCTTCTTTGGCAAGTCGCCACGCGATTACCTGTACGACCAGTGTTGGGGCGCTCTCGGCGACTTGCATCGCATCGCTGAGCTTGCGGGTTTCCGAGGCCTGGTTCTGCTGGTGGACGAATTCGAGGACGTTGTTCAAAACCTGAACAATCGCACGTATCAGCAGGTGGCATTTCAGAACATGTTCGACTTCTTCGATGGCGCACGCTTTCCCAGCGCGACCTACTTCGCCGTCACCCCCGAGTTCTCCCAAAAGTGTCGCGCGGAGCTCCACTACCGAGGCGTGTTCGACTTTCCGGTCGGCAAGTTCGACAACCTGCCGACCTTTGAGATGTCGCCGGTCACTAAAACTGATCTGCGGCGACTAGCTCGGATCGTTCGCGACGCACATGGCATCGCCTACGACTTAGAGCTGCACGAACGCGTCAGCGACGCTGCGCTTGACCAAGTGGTTGACTTCCTGTCCAGCCGGTCTTCGCAGGATCAAACCCGGCAAACGATCAAGGGAATCGTGAGCGCGCTTGACGCCGCGGTCAACGATTGACGGAACAGATGCTTGGTCTTGAACCGATCGTCGGTCGAGCTTTCTATGGGGAGTTCGCGCGACTCCGACCTGCTCAAGCCGCTGCAGCCGAGGAATTCGCATCGGGGGACGACGTCGTCGTCCTTGCGGGAACGGGCAGCGGGAAGACCGAGGCAGTCGTAGCCCCGCTCGTTTCGCGCTACCTGGGTGATTTGGCCAAAGCCGATCGGCCCGTCATCTTGTACGTGGCGCCGACTCGTGCTTTGGTCAATGACGTTCTCCGCCGGCTTGAAGGCCCGTTCGACTTCCTCAACCTACATGTCGGTGCCAGGCACGGTGAACGCAACGACCTGGCGAGAGCGAACAAGCCTGGCGTAGTCATCACGACGCCCGAGTCCCTTGATGTGATGTTGTTCAAGACACCCGGCGTGCTCTCGCTCGTCCGCGCTGTTGTCATCGACGAGGCTCATCTGCTGTACAACACGCAGCGGGGGCTCCAGCTCGCGCTCTTGATCCATAGAGTTGAGAACCTCGTCGGCCGCCCGGTGCAAGTTTCCGGGATGTCTGCGACGGTTGCCGACGCAGCCGCCTTGTGGAACTTCTTCCGACCAGGCCATGTTCCGCGGATCGCCAACGACCCCAGCTCGCGCTCAATCGCACGGACCATCAGACTCGGCTGGACCCCACAGCGACTCGCGCAGGCCCTGGCCGGCATCCGGCGAGATCGGCCGGAAGGTGTCAAGGTACTCGTGTTTACGGAGTCGCGGGCCGAATGCGACGCGGTCGCCGCCGAGCTGCGGCAGGCGGACGGATTCGAGGATTCCGTGTTGGCACACCACTCGTCGCTCAGTCGCGACGAACGCGAGTTGACGGAGTCGCGCTTTCAGGAGCTCCGATCGGCGATTTGTGTCGCGACTTCGACGCTTGAACTTGGAATCGACGTAGGCAACATCGACGTGGTTGTCCTCTGGGGCCGGGCGACCGGGTGGGAGTCGTTTCTCCAGCGGATCGGCCGCGGAAATCGACGCAGCAGCGAGGTCCAGGTCATTTGCGTAGTTCCGGAGTATCTCGCAACGTTGGTGCCAGCAGTTCTCGGATACCAGGCGCTGCTGGCACAAATCGAGGGCGAGAACATCGAGGCTGCTTTGCCGCTCCTGCTATACGGGGCCGCTTGCCAACAGATCATGTCGATCGTGCTCGCGGCTGACGGCGGTTTCGTGCGGCGGCGTGAGTTGGGGGACGTCTTCACTCCCTGGCGACACCTCACTCCTCCGACTGTCGAACTCATCGTCGACGAGTTAGTGGATCGCGAACTCCTTCAGCGTCATCCCGTCAAGTCTTCGTGGGTAGGCCCGACGCAGGAGGCGTACGAGATGGTTGACCGCATGGAGGTGTGGAGCAACTTTCCGCTTTCGGCGCGCGAGGTCACCGTAAACCATGGCGTTCACCAGATTGGCCGGATCCCTGGCCAAAATGTCCCGCGCCTCGGCGTCGGAAAAACCTTCGTCTTGGGTGGTCAACGGTTCCAGGTCGAACACATTCGAGGAGACCGCATCGACGTGCGCCCGACGACCGCCGCAGCGCAGGTGAAGCTGTTGTACGACGGATCGGGCGTCACGTTGAATCCATCGCTCGCTGAGGCTGAATGGGAGTTGCTGGTGTCGGGCGCGGTTGATCAAGACGTCGGTTCGCCCGAGAGAATCGCAGCCTTGACCGTTGCGCTCGGTGGTCTGATTGGTCTCAGTTCCGAAACCGTTCCGGTCTGGCACGACGCATCCGGGTATGTCCACCTGACGTGCGCGGGAATCCGGTTGAACCAACTCCTCGCAGTGTGGGCAAGTGGAGACCGAGCAAAGGCAACTGAGCTGACGGTCGCACTTCCTGCTCAGCTCAAGTTGGAGTCGATCCCGACAGATATCGCGGCATTTGGTGATCTCCTCTCGGATGTGACGGCCGCTGAGGTCTCGGATCGGACGATCTTCCAAAGCCTGCTGCCCGTTGAGCTCCTTCGAGCGGAAGTTCTCGACACATGGGCGAAGACCCCGGTGTTCGGGCGAACTCTCGACCGACTTTCGCGATCTGCACTCCTAGAGATTCCCGCCCCGGTTGGCGTTGATTGGACGCCAACCCGCGGCCGCCGTCGTGCGATGCAAGACACGACAAATGAAGCCGGGCCGCGAAGTGAGCCGGTGCCGCGAACTCGCGTGAACAACTAGCTTTCCTGTGTGACGTTCGATTCAGGAATCACGAGTGACTGACTGGTGGCGTCGCGGGGATACTTGCGAGGTGTGCGGCATTTGGTTCTGTCAACGCCATTCGCCGATTGAGCGAGCGGATCCCCGTACAACGTTAGGGCCACTCGGGACGACGGGCTTCGAAACAGTGCGTATTGGACCGATCGAAGTGTTGGTGCTGGACAATCACACAAGCGGTGGCGAGCGGACCCGCGTCGGCGAGGCTGTCTACCAAGCCAAGTACGCCAATGGCAGGTTGGGTTCTCCGAGTGCGGCTTCTGGCGTCGCGGCGGCTTGCTGTCACTGGTTACAAGAGTTGTTCAATAGCGCACAGAGATCGAAGCCCGTCGCCGTGGTGGCTGTACCGGCGAAGACCGGCCAGCGAGGCCGATCCCTACCTGCCCTGATAGCGGCTGCCGTGTCACAGAGCCTTGATGTTCCGTTGGCAGCGCCACTTCGATGGAAGCAGGGCACGGCTCAAGCGAAGGATCTCCCTCAGCAGGAGCGTGAGCGCGTGCTAGAAGGAATGCTTGAGCAGACGGGTGAGGTCCTGAGTGGTGAGATTCTGCTAGTCGATGACATCTTGCAATCCGGCGCAACGATTTCTGTGGTTGCTCGCGCGCTTAAGCGGATGGGCGCTGGGAGGGTGATTGCCGTGGCACCAACTCAAGCTCGAAGCTACGGGCGAGGGACGAGTTCGCCCGGTTGGACTCCGCGCAGGCAGTCATACACAGACTTGGGCGATTCACCACTTTGAGATGTGCGAGACCATGAAGCCGCAACGATGACCGACACATCCCTTGCATCGTTGTTGTTGACGAACCGCATCGTTGACGTCGGCGCGAAGCCGCTCACCTCCGGCGAGTTCTGGGCGCTTTGCAGATCGACGAGCGATCTTTCCCTGCTGGTGGGGATGTCGGTCGACTCAATCAGAAAGACGGCATCCGTTTCGTTGGCCGAGGCCGAGCGCTACGCCGAGCTACTTTCGGTCTCGTCACCGTTCGCGTCGGAACGTCAACGACTTGAGGAACAGGGCATCCTTCTGACCTCAGCCCTTGACGACGGCTTTCCCAAAAGACTGCGTCACCGTCTCCGCGATGCTTGTCCGCCGTTCCTCTTTATCGCCGGGCCGAAGGAATTTCTTTCGCTGCCGGCGATCGGAGTAGTGGGTTCTCGAGACGCATCCGCGGAGGCGCTCAACGTGGCCGCGGCCGCGTCGAAGGTCGCGTCCCGTAATCAACTTGCCGTCGTGAGTGGTCTCGCACGTGGCATTGACCAAGCAGCGATGGGGTCCGCCCTGGATGCTTCGGCTCCAATGCTTTTAGTACCGACGGAGGGTATAGAGGTCGTGTTACGTCGCGCGGAAATGAAATGGCATGCTCATCGTGAAGCGGTCTGCATCGCCAGTCCGTATGCACCAAGTGTGCGTTTCACCGCTGGCAATGCGATGGGACGGAACAAGATCATCTACGCGCTGGCACAAGTCACCCTGGTGGTCTGCTCGGCGTCCGGCTCGGGTGGCACGTGGTCAGGTGCTCGGGAGGCGATGCGTCGCAATTTCGGGCGTGTTGCTGTGTGGGTTGGTGAAGGGGCCGGTCCGGGCAACTCGGAGTTGGCGAACCTAGGGGGTGTAGCCGTCAATGATCTGTATTCGATTCCGCAGATTGAACCGATTGAATCTGCGTCGGCTGTTTCGATGCACCCCTCGCTGTTTGAGTAGTTCGACACGCGCCGTTGTCGCGACCCGATTAAAACATCGCCAGAGCGACTGCCCATACGTGCTCGAGCAGGAAGTTCGATCAGCAGACGCCAAGTTGCCTAAGCCTTGGCCTAACCAGGTGAGCCTTGCCGGCGAGTGCGCGAGACATTCATCGGCTTGATCGGTTACGGGAGAAGTCTCACCAACTCGCCGCCTCTACTGCCGCTGCTACGCGTTGCAGACACATGTTCAGGTCGCGCTTGATTTCGCAGGTCCAGATGACAACCCTGGTCCATCCCAACACCGCTAGCTCAATGGCCGCTTCTTGATCTCGTGTCACCGCCCGGTTGAGGATGGCGGTCCATTTGCTGACGGAACCCTTGGGGCTTTGCGAGTGTGGGCAATCATGATGCTGATGCCAGAAGCAACCATGCACGAAGGCGACCACACGGCAAGATCGAAACACAAGATCCGGCGTGCCCGGAAGTTGACGGTCGTTGGTCTCAAATCGAAAGCCTCGCGCGCGGAGCGCAGCACTGAATGCTCTCTCTTCGGCGGAACTGGACGGCATTAGTCAAGGCCGAGCAGAGCCGACAGACCCGCTGCGAAGCCGAGAGTTGACGGGACAGCGTCGCCAATACCTTTTGCTATTGCAGAGCGTCCGATGTTGTTTGAGTCACGAGTCTCAAATCTGTACGAGTCCGGAAAGCCTTGAATCCGCGCGGCTTCTCGAGGGAGCAGTGTCCTGCGCTCCAATGGATGGACATAGCGACCGCGGCCCGGCGTCATAAATCCGGTCGTAAGCGTCGGCGATGGCTGGTCCCAATGCATGCGACCATACACGGCGGTATAGGTCGTCCCATTCTTGTGGCAATCCGGTCGTTCGTCGTTAGGCAGCTCGTAGACGTCGTTGTCGTGAAGAAAGTTGATTCGGCGCACGTTCTCCGCGCTCATACTCGGGGTCTCAGTCATGATTGAGGCTTCGCTTGATGTCAAGACATCCTGAATAGCCCACGAGACAGGCCGACACTCCGTGGACAACGCACGCTGAACCTCGTCAAGCGGGAGTGGAACTCGATTCTTGGTCGCCACCAGAAAAAACCTTCGACGCGTCTGCGGCCAACCCATGACGTCGCTCCGGAGGACCGCCGTTGTCGTTGAGTATCCGGAGCTTTCAAGGAGCTCTTTCGTTCGCTTGACCACACCCTCTCGGGACGCCGTCACCCCCGGAACATTCTCAATTATGACGACGCCTACTCCGAGGGCCACTGCGATCGCCGGAACGCTGAGGTACAGAAGGTTGCGCGGATCATTGAACCTTGTGTGATTGTTCGCCGTTGAGTGACCCTGACACGGAGGTCCTGCGAGTAGAACTTCTACGTCGCCAATCATGTGACGTAGATCGGAGTTCAGCAGTTCGGGCGGGTGAAGAAATACGGCCCGGTCGTCGCGAGTCGTGATCTGATGGGCGACGAGGTTCGCCACGGACTCAACGCTTGATCGTCGCGGGTTGTGATTCGCGCGGTAGATGCCCAGTGCGACAGCATCGACATCCGCCGCAAACTCATGTTCTACGGAGAACCCCAGTGCGCGCGCCGCAAGGCTAAAGCCCAGCGACAATCCTCCCGACCCACAGAACAAATCCACGACCGTGATGGCGCGACGTTTGCGAAGTGGACGCTCTGGGTTGCCTCGCAAGAAGTCAAGCCACCAGTCGGCACTCGGATCCCCGTCGTCAACAACGCACGGGCGCGCAGAGTCATAAGCGCTTTCGCCGAAGCGAATCGACCGAACGAGACCGGACTCGCTGCGCTCGTAGCTGACTTCAAGTTCGCGGAGGCTTCGGTTCACCTCGGCGGACACGACCGTCTGTGACACCCGCGCAGACTACCGGTTGGCGAGAGCGAGAGCTTGAGCCTTAGGCGCTAGTTCTTTGACCACAGCAGCCGACGAGCCGTAGTCATAGGCATCAAAGAGAACCGTGTGCTTCATCCGCGCAAGCAGCTTCTCAAGTTCGCGTGCGTCGTTCGTCGACATGGGGGGCTCGCCCACGATCGTGTCGATGAACGAATGTGGAAACTCGCCCAGCTGACCAAGTTGGACGCGCACCATGTGGCTGTGCCAGACGTCAATAGTCGAGAGCCCCTTGACACCGAACGTGGCCGTGGCCCGTCGGTATGGATTCCCCGGCATCCCGCCGCGATCGTTCTCGTCTAGCGCGCACTTCCCCCACAGGTAGGTCCGCAAAAGCAACTGGTACTTCATGTCTGTTCCCTTGAACTTCACGAGGCCGTTCTCGTCGGTGGAACTCGGCTCACCACCGAAGTCCTGCGGCTTTAACTCCGGCTCTCTTGCGACCAAGTACCACCGGAACGGGAAGAGCGCTAGGTAACGCCAAAAGTCTGGATCCTGCAAAACTCTCACCGGAAGCTCCGAAAGTGTCGCGTGGACCCTGGACGCCATTCGGCCCTCGAGCTCCGTCAAATTGGCGTTGCTGTCTGGAGCGGGGTACAGATCGTTCTTCATTTGCTGCGCAGCTCGCTCAACGGAGGTCCGGTCATACTCACCGCCCGGAGCGTCAGCAACCCACGGCTGCTCATTCAGTTCTGATGTCAATTGCTCCGACGGGGGGAGACTTCTCAACGTGTTGACCAGTTGTTGAGCAGTCTTTCGGGTGACTGTTGGGTAGCTCATCTCACTCCTCTTGCGCCGGACCCGACACCAACCGGATCGCATCTTTAGCTAAGGTCACCATTGATGTCATGTAGGCCGCCGCGACATGCGGTTTGTTGCGGAGTAGATCAACGACGGTGTCCTGGGTGAACGCGTCCGATGGTCGAGGGCGTCCGTCGTTGACTTTTTCGAGCAGAAAAGCGAGAACCGGCCGCTCCTTTGAACCCCAGTCGAAGTTGGGCTGCGCCGCGAGCTCCGTAGCAGCTAAGTAAACCAGCTGCTGGCACGCGCAAACCGCAAGCTCCGTGCCGATGAAGTCGTACTCAGGGCCGCTGCGTCGGCCGGCAAGCGCGGCCAGGAGATCCGCATTGACGTAAATCTCTACGGCTTCGGAAAACACCTCGGCCTCAAGCAAAGGGTCGAGTCCTGCGTTTACGAACAGCTGTGTTCTGGAGTGGAGGTTGTTGTCCTTGATCACTTCGGCCGTAAGCGGCTTCGGATTGATTCCTCCCGCGTCAAGCTGGCTGCGGACATGAAAGCTGACACTGGCGAGCCGGGTTCCTTTCCGGTGCGGTCTGCCTGCCAGCGGCGAGAGCTCCCGCGAGAGAACGGCAGCGACTTCAATGTCGAGGCCGCTTCGAGAATTCAGCAATGAACGCGGCCGTCGCTGACGGTAGCTCGCCAGATTAATGACTTCGGTCATCTCGTTGATTGGCCACGCATCCACAAGTACATCGCGTTCCTTCAGGAAGGTGTCCTCGGCGATAACGAAGAATCGGATGTCATCCGGCTCCAACTGAGCCGCGGATGCTGCTTCGTTCCACAGCTCTTGGTCCGCGTCAATCCGGAGGCGAAGTCCGGCATCGGCGATGACATCCTCGGGGCATTCGGCCTTGTTTTTGAACGCCGTCAACGGGAACCAGGCTGTTCCGTCAAACAGGTCCAGGGTGGCGCTCTCCATGAGCGCGCTGATTCTTTCAAGATGAAGAAAGTTCCCGACTGGTGAGCTCTCGGTGCTCATGTTGCCTCCGGCAATGGTTCCACCTGTGGGTCGGGCACGACCCTCCAATCGTCTACGAAGTACCGTGAGCGCCACGCGATTACGACCGGTGCCTTCGTCAGGACGCCGACCAAACTGCTGCCTTCAATTCTGAAACCGGCGGGAGTGCCACCCAGCATTTCATCGGTCAGCGACTCGTCGCGCACAGGCCCGTTCTCCTCATACACGGCCCACCCGAGATCAACTCTCACTCTCATTGAATCCTCAGGTAGGCCGGGCCGCAGCGCGATGGAAGCCGACGCCGAGATTCGCAATTCCGTCGGAATCTGAGGGCTGTAGTCAACGATGGACCGTGAAACGTCGCGGACTACGAAGTGGCGAGCGACCTTCTTCGGCTCCGCGCGGTGGCTCGGACCAACCTGCGTACCGCGATTCTTAAACACGGTTTGAAACGGTCGGAGCCGCACATCTTTCACATCAACTTCGGGCTTTATCTTCTTCCTGAGTTCTTTGACCCGCTCGTTGAGATGATTCAGAACGACTTCCGCCAATGCCGCTGAGTCGGCGTCACCCACCGAGGCTCGATCGGTCTTCCAACTGTTGTGAAGATGACCCTCGGTCATCTTTAGCATCTCGTTCGCTTTCGATGACTTTTCAATCACGATCGCGCCACGAACGTAGGGCGGAGGCTTGATTGGTCGCAGTCGCGGGAAGTGCTGATACGCGATCACCATGTCGTTGCGAATAAGAGCAACCAGATCGGCGTTGCTTGCGCCGGGTTCAACTTCATACGACCACCCTTCGGGTGTCGGATCGGAGACGATCGCATACCGACCAACATCGAATCCTCCGTGTTTCAGCGATCCGGCCAGTTCCGTACTTTCGTCCACGCTGTCCACCCCGGTTGCGACGTCGAAAGCAGTGATGAACGGCCACAGCTCTTTTCGGGACTTCGGTGAAATGGGGAGTGAGCTGCCATCGAAGTCGAACACCTCAATGTCGACTCGATGAGAAGCGAGCAGCGGCCACCAGTTCCGCTCAACGGCGGTCGCCAGCTCCTGAGCGGTGAACGCTGGATCAACGAAGAAGTAGCTGGTCCCGTGGTCGTTGATGTTGTCCTCGTCTCGTACGTCGAAACCTGGCAAACCCAGATCGGCAACGAAGCTATCTGCCTGCTGATTCTTGAACGGTTCGAACTGGCTCCAAAGCTCGGCACCACCCGCGTCAGACTGCGTGAGTTGTCCGCATAGCCCAAGGCCTCTGTGAATGCGCTTTGCTGAGTCATGCTGTCGCCAGTAAGTCACGCCGAGGAACCGCTTGGAGACTTTCGGGTCGTCGCGTTCTGCCGGAGGATGACACGTGTATGTGCCTACGATGCGGGCTTTGGATGCCGCGGCGATTGCCTTCTTGCCCTGGCCCCAAGAGCCTCCCGTCCCGATGCCGGCCTTACCGGTCGCCGACTGCACGAGCGCAAGCTTTAGGCGTGAAAGGGGGATGTCAATCGCGCCTTTGGTTGACCACTTTCCCGACATGCCGTCGCCCACGTGTTCGCTCGCGACGAGCAGTTTGATGGCGGACAAGTCACCGCTGACAAGAACCGACTCGCCCAAACGATTGTCCTTGAATTGATCGGGTCGCTTTGTCTTGAGATACTTCAGGCGGGCGAGGTGTTCAGTTAACCCGAACTGCTTTGCAAAGTTTGTTGCTGCGTCGCCAGTCAACTCCACGAACGAAAAGGTGATCCTCGGCTGATATGACGATCTCTCGGTGGACTTGAGCTTGTCCAGCTTTGCCTGGATCGAGTCCCACGAGTTCTGGATGTACTCCCGAGAGAAGATCTCCGCGAAAACGCTTGGGCCTTCCTCCATGGTCGCCAGCCACGGATTCCATTCGTCCTCAATGCCGAGTGGATCCGGAAAGTCATTCAGGCTGTCCGGGTCGGGCCAGTACCAAAGTTCGCTCACATCGCTCCGGTTTCAAAAGGCGCTAATCGATGTACGCGCACTGTGACGGTTGACTGCAGGAATTCGCTGCGCAAACGTACTCCAAAATTCACAGCGAAGACACAGTGGAGCGCTGCTCTGCCGAGGCGGACGCTCACGTCTGACCTGCGGTTGCCGAGTTTGCGCTTGGCGACACCGAGTACATTTTGCGTTGAAAGCCGTCAACAAACTCGGAGGGACATCTCGAGGGCGTTGCGTTCTTGCCGGGGGGGCCAAGGTGGCGGTAAAAGCCGTTGGGGGTGGGTCAGGCGCGGTGGGCGCGTCGTCTCACGCGGCATGCCCTCGATTCCGCGGCACCGACCCTCTTGTGACCGGCTTTACCCGTCGCGCGCTCGCGACGGAGCTGAAGTTCCCCGACGTTGCTGGCGGCATTCCGGAGGCTCGCTGGATGCGGGCCATGACGTTTGAGCGACTCGTCCGCGACGAGCGCTTCGCGAGTCAGGTTGCCACGACGACAGTCGGGTGGCTAAAGCTTGATCGGCCGACTGAGGTTGTAATCGCCGATGGGAAGGGCAGCGTTGCGCGGACGGCGACGCTTCTCGTTGATGCACACACGCGAGCGATCGCCGAGAGTGCCGCCACGGTCATTCACAATCTCGCGGTTCCGTTCGTCGGGTTTGAGGACACGGGAGCTACCGACGTCAAGCCGGACTTCGTAGTGGTCACTCGTCAGACAAAAGTAGAAGGCAGCGGCTCCTGGCTGATAGTCGGTGACGCAAAGGACTACGAGCGCATCCGTTCTCGTATTGAGGACACCCGTTTGTTGAAGGGTTTCCTTCAGGTTGCGGTTGGAGCGGAGAGCTTCGCCGCATGGTCACAGTTACCCGCCGAGATGACTGTCCACGGTTGGGGAACGCTCGCCGTCCCGCGCAATTCGTTCTTACAACCCGAGGCGCTCGTAGAGGATCTCACCGACCACCGCAGAGAGATTGCCATGCGAATCGTGGAGCGGCAGGCGGAGGCAAAGCTCCACGCGTTTGACCCGAACGCGCCGCTCGGCGGCTTCGTCGCGCACTTGAAGGCAACCTTCGACCCTGTCAGCTGTACGACGTGCACGCTTTTCGCATACTGCCGAAACGAACTTGAGCATTCGACCGATCCAGCCGACCTGCTGGTTGAGCTCGGCATACCGCGCGACGTCCGATCACACGTCGTCGGGCTGGTCAACGGGACTGGTGTCGTGGGTAGTCCGCCGGCGTCAGTTTTCGCAACGGTCACCGCCACTCTCTCGGGCAAGGGTGTAAGTACGGGGCAAAGGAGAACCGACCCCGTCGGCCACCTCGGGACGATCAACGTTGTGATCGCAAAGTCGGACGCTGCAGCACTTGGCGTACATGGGCTGGCGTTCCGGCGGGCCACGACTGCTGGTGTACCCGGCTGGACATATCTCAGCTTTGACGAACCCCAGTCACCCTCGACTCGACAAGAAGTGATGAAGGTGCTGGGGAAAGAACTCTCGGCCGCGATCGCGGAAACTCGAAAGGAGAACAAGGCGTCTCCTTCGCCGGTACACCTCGTGGTTCCCGACAGGACCACTGCCGACGTGCTGGTCTCAATAGCCGACAACCTTGCGGGTGTCGAACTCAGCCGTCTTCGATGGCAACGCGACAAGGACCAGGGGAGGCCACAGCTCACTTTCGATGGCGAACCGGCTGCCATGCCGCCGAAACTCACTGAGACCCAGCGGACAGCTGTCTCATTCCTGCTCGAGGAGGACCGTGCTCGAGCAGTGACCCTTAGGTCTCCGATCGTTGACATCCGAGCAGCACTCTCGCGTCATGTCGTCGCCGGCGGGCCAGAGGGCAACTCTGGCCGCCTTGACTACCTAGTTGAGTGGGCTGAGCGCCGCAAGGTCAATCACCGCGCATTCGGCAAGTCGATCGAAAAGTCGATACACACTCCTGGCGCTCGACTTGCCAACGACATGTCCGACAAGATCCACCGCGCTCTCACTGGCGACCGTAAGAAGCGTGGCTCGTCCGACCTGGTCGCGTACGCCAAGCTTGTGCGAGAGGAATTGGAGTACAAGACCGCCGTGTTTGACCGCGCTGTCTCCGCGCTAATGGTCCTACGGACGTCAAAATTTCGTGACGCGTATCGATCGATCGAGTCTGTTGCGCAGGTCATCTGGCGTCGGCGTCTGAGACTGCACGCGTCCGACCTCGTTCGATTCGGGCGTGTTTATCGGTGGTGGCGCAACTCGCAAGTGCCGATGATCGAGAGCGACGCCAAATGCGCAAATCAACTCCTTGCTCTCACGAACCCGCAGGTGGCTCACGACCTGGCCACAGCGGTCGGCACTCGTGACGTCGCGTTCGCGACGGTGGTCCAAGTGAAGCCATTGATTGTGCTCAAGGTCGACTCCCGCCGCATCGGAGGAGGCAGCCGAGTTGTACTGCTGCACGTGAACGACTCTGCCTGCGCCGAATCTTCTGATGTCGTTGTGGACACGACGCCGGTAGGGGCGTTCAAGATTGACGGCCTCAGCATCGGTCCGCTTGAATCGTTCAATCCTGGCGTCGACAAGTATCGGTTTCAGTTCGTTTGGCGTCCGGAGAGGGCACCTTCTCTCGCGGTTGGAGATCGAATCATCGTTGGTGACTTCTTCTGATCGTCTTCAGCATCGTTGCGATACTTCCATTCGTGAGTGTGCTGCTGATTTCGTTGTACCCCTCGGAGCAACCGGTGACCGGGCTCGCGTGGCCAACGGCCATTTCCTTCGAGAACTTCCCTCGGGCTTGGGAAAAGGCCAGTTTTTCGGATCTGATGCGGTCAAGTTTCATCGTCGCGATCTGCGTCGTGTTGATCACCGCATTTCTCAGCACTCTCACCGGATACGCATTCGGGACAATGCGCTTCGCCGGGCGCTCGTGGATCTTCATCCTCTTTATCGTCGGTCTGCTCATGCCATTTGAGGCGACCATCGTGCCTCTCTACTATGACCTTCGGTCGATCGGACTGACAAACACGTACGTTGGATTGATTCTTCCAGAGATCGCATTGTTCCTCAGCTTTGGAACGTTCTGGATGAGAGCAAACTTTCAATCGAGTTCGCGCAGCTTGATTGAGGCCGCTCGACTCGACGGCGCCAACTCGTGGTCGACCCTGTGGAGAGTGCTCGTCCCGACCTCCTGGCCCGCAATAGCCACGATGATGGTGCTGTTCTTCATATGGAGTTGGAACCAGTTCCTCCTCGCACTCGTGCTGGCACAGGCCCCCGAAGTCCGGACGCTGCCCGCAGGTCTTGGCCTCTTCATCGGTGAACGGACGAATGACAACTCGGGCCTGGCCGCAGCGGCCATCATGGTGACAGCTCCGGCCCTCGTTGTGTACGTGCTTCTTCAACGCCAGTTCATCCAAGGCGTCACCTCGGGAAGTGTGAAGGAATAGCCGTCAGAAGCTGCAAGATAGGGAGAAGATCACATATGGCAACCGTGCAACTCGACAACGTGAACAAGGTGTACGAGAACGGGTTTCACGCGATCCACGACCTCAGTCTCGACATCGTCGATGGCGAGTTCCTGGTGCTCGTCGGCCCGTCGGGATGCGGCAAGTCGACGGCTCTTCGCTTGGTTGCCGGGTTGGAGTCGATCACGGATGGCGAGATGCGAATCGGTGATCGCGTCGTTAACGATGTCGAGCCGAAGGATCGCGACATCGCGATGGTGTTCCAGAACTACGCGTTGTATCCGCACATGTCGGTCTACGACAACATCGGGTTCGCGCTGAAGCTTGCCAAGGTGCCCAAGGCCGAGATCAACCGGCGCGTTCGCAAGGCTGCTGAGATCCTGGAGTTGACGGCGAACCTCGACCGCAAGCCGGGTCAACTGTCAGGTGGCCAGCGTCAGCGCGTGGCGATGGGCCGGGCGATCGTGCGTCAACCGGCTGCGTTCTTGATGGACGAGCCGCTGTCGAACCTTGATGCCAAGCTGCGTGTGCAGATGCGCGCCGAGATTGCCGCGCTGCAACGCAACCTCGGGGTCACGACGTTGTACGTCACCCATGACCAGGTCGAGGCCATGACGATGGGTGATCGTGTGGCGGTGATTAAAGACGGGTATCTACAGCAGGTCGACACCCCTCAGAACCTGTATGACCGGCCGGTCAACGTGTTCGTCGCGGCGTTCATCGGATCTCCGTCGATGAACCTGTACGAGGCGGATCTCTCGGGCGACGCCGGATCGATTCAGGTCGGCGGACACACGCTCGCCCTTTCCCCGAAGTCGTTGGCGAGCCGCCCCGGCCTCCGGGAGTACGCCGGCCGCAAACTGGTGGTTGGCATCCGTCCCGAAGATTTTGAGGACGCAGAGTTCAGCCCCGACGCATCAGCAACCGTCACGGGGCCGGTGGTGCTGCTCGAAGCGCTCGGCTCTGAGATCTTGGTGCATTTCCGGCTCGATGCCACGACGGTCGTTTCCGGTGACCCTGACGCGCAGGATCCGACTGGTGGAAGTGGAGCTGCAAATGCTGTCGGCCGGTTCGACCCTCGATCAAGGGTGCGTTCGGGTGAGGTCGCAACGATCGCCGTTGCAGCGGAGAACCTGCACTTCTTCGACCGAGAGTCGCACCTGACCATCTCGGACTGACAGGGCGATCCGGTTGGCGTCACACGCGCGCGTGCGGAGGGCCGGTCGAACTTCGAATGATCAACTCGATCGGAGCATTTCGGCGTTCGAACCCGACATCGATTCCATCGAACTGTGCGAGTAGGAGGCGTGCCGCGCGTGCGCCATGCTGCTCGACGTCCTGCCTGACCGTGGTCAGCCCGACGACGGGCGCGAGCTCGTGATCGTCGACTCCAATAATCGACACATCCTCGGGAATACGCACTCCGAGTTCGCGTGCAGCTTGGATCGCTCCGAATGCCATCTCGTCGGCGAGCGCAAAGACCGCTGTAGGTGGGTTGTCGACTGCGAGCAGCCGCCTCATCGCCTCGGCTCCTCCGTTCACCGTGAAGTTCCCTGGCTCGTAGAGACTCGGGTCAGGATCGATTCCCGCTTCCCTCAGGGCACGTTCGAAGCCCTGTGGGCGCTGGTGGGGCATGATGAAACGGAACGGGTCCCTGGTCGTCTGATTGATCATCCCGATCCGGCGATGGCCGAGTTCGAGAAGGTGAGTCGTCGCTCGGTAGCCGACTTCGACATCGTCGATCCCGATCGACGGAATCTCCGCCTGGGCAGAGCCGACCGAGGCGAGGGCAAGCCCGCTCGCCTGGAGGGTCGAAAGCTCGGTGTCGATGAGCGTGATCTCGACGAGTATCAGGCCGTCGACCCGTCGGTGGAGCGCTGACGAGCCGTCGAGTATCGATCGAGTTCCGTGGCCTGGTCCGACCCCGATGACCACGGTGTCGTATCCCGCCTCGGCACAGACCGCCTCCACACCAGCGACAACCTGTGAGAAGTACCAAAGGTTCAACAAAGGGACGGCGACGCCGACAGACCTCGAACGACCAGTCCGGAGACGAGAGCCCATGGGGTCTGTTTGGTATGCCATATCGGTCGCAACCTGTTCGACTCGCGTTCGGGTGGACTCGGCGACATTGGGAAGCCCTCGAAGAGCCCTGCTGACGGTTGCGATCGAGACCCCGGCGGCGGTCGCCACGTCTTCAATAGTCGAGTGTCGGCGTTGACTCGTCGAAACGGTCCGTTCGTTCATTCGAGTCCTTAAGTAATCGTCGGCGACCACTACCTGCAAACGTTTTCACCTACCCTAACCACTTCGCCGTGAGAAGTTTCGTGTCCGAGCCGACGCTGATCAGACTGATCAACAGCGTCAATCACTCAGAGGACCTTCGGCTCTACAAACCCACCGAGATTGGGTAACAGCATTACGCATGTGCCGGAGGGGTTGCGCGACACGGACATCCGGTTGTTTGGTTTGAGCTTGGTGTTCACGCAACATGTCATCGTGAGGGCGAGATGAGTGGGCACACTCGGAAGTTGCGGTTGCGCCAGGTCGGTGAGGTGCTGGTCGACCTGCCGGTGTTCCTGACCTCGCCGATCTATCGACGGTGGCACCTGCGCTGGTGTGCCACGCCGGACGAGGTTCTGGCACCAATGCCCGGCGACGATCGATTTCCGAAAGCGCAGTTCCGCGCGACTCGCGCGATCACGATCGCCGCGTCACCCGCACTCGTGTGGCCCTGGTTGGTGCAGATGGGTTGCCTTCGCGCAGGGTGGTACAGCCATGATCTGCTCGACAACCTCGGCCGCCCGAGTGCGACCACGATCGAGCCGGAGTTGCAGGACCTCCAGGTCGGGCAGTGGGTGCCGATGTCGCCGAAGCCGCCGCCGACAGAGCGCACCGCGTTCCGTGTCGACTCGTTCGAGGTCGATCGCTGGCTGCTCTGGGCGAAGCCGGACTCGACGTGGTCGTGGCAGTTGACCCTCACCAGCGACGGCGGCACGCGTCTCGTCAACCGCATTCATGCCGTCTACGACTGGGGACGTCCCCTCGACGCCGCGCTGGGCGTGGTGCTGATGGAGTTCGGCGACTTCGCGATGAACCGCCGGATGATGCGCGGCATCAGGACCCGAGCGGAGTCCCTCGCCCGTGAAAGAGAGGGATGACGCAATGACCGAACCGACTCTCCGCGCGTCAGCGCGTCGGCCATGGTTGGCCGCCTTCGCCGCGTTCAACGCGTTCGGCGCGTGGGTTGGTGCGGTTGGGCTGGTCACGGGTGGCATGGACTTTGGTGAGTCGATCAACGATCGTCTGCCGTTCGACAGCCCGGTCCTTGCTGGGCTCGCGCTCGGCATCATCGTCGGTATCCCGCTCACCGTGCTCGCCTGGTCGGCCATCACCGGCGGGCCTCGGACCGATGACCTGGCGCTCGCCGTCGGGCTGACGCTCATCGTGTGGATCCTCGTCCAAGTCGCCGTGATTCGTGCGTTCTCTTTCTTCCAGCCGACATACCTGGCGGTCGGCGCCGCCTTCGTCGCCGCCTCGCATCGCGTCACGCTGAGCTCTCTCCGTCGCGGGGGTCCTCTTCGTCGTGGTCGGTTCGATCCTTGACGACAGGCTGAGGTGACAGGAGGAAGTCGCGAGCGTCCAAGAAGTTGCGCTGGGCCGCTGGGGGTAGCGACACTGCCCACGTGATCATTGGTCGAGTTGCAGGTGCCGTCGCTGGTGCGCTCGTCGTGCTGTGGACGCTGAGCTCGGCGATCAAGACCGTCGTGCTGCCGCGCGCGTCGGCCTCTGTGCTGACCCGCCTGCACTTCCGTCTGATCCGCGCGGTGTTCGACCGGCTTGCTTCACCGAAGCGGTCGTTTGCCAGACGCGATGCCGTGATGGCGCTGTATGCACCGATTTCGTTGGTGCTGCTGCCGGGTGTGTGGGTCGTACTGCTCATTCTTGGCTTCACGGCGATCTTCTGGGGTACCGGCATCGACCCGCTGAGCGAGGCCTTCACTACTAGTGGATCATCGCTGCTGACTCTCGGCTTTGTTCGCCCCGAAGGCATCGGCCGCGTGATGCTGACCTTTCTCGAAGCGGGCCTGGGCCTTGGAATCGTTTCGCTGTTGATCTCGTACCTGCCGACGATCTACGGCGCGTTCAGTCGCCGTGAGGCTCTCGTCGGCATGCTCGAAGTTCGTGCCGGATTGCCGCCGTCACCAGCCGAGCTGCTGCGCCGCTATCACGTCATCGGCTGGCTCGACAACATCGATAGCGATGTCTTCGAACCGTGGGAGCGGTGGTTCGTCGATGTAGAGGAGAGCCACACCACCCAACCGTCGCTGGTCTTCTTTCGATCACCCCACCCTGAACGCAACTGGCTGACGGCGGCGGGCTGCGTGCTCGACACGGCAGCAATCGTCGCCAGCACACTCGACATCCCGCGCAGCGCGCAACGAGACCTCGTGTTGCGCACTGGGTTCTTCAGTCTGCGCCGCATCGCCGACTTCTTCGGCATTCCGTACGACCCGAACCCAGCACCCACTGACCCGATCTCTGTTACGCAGCGCGAGTTCGATCTGTTGTGCGAGGAACTGCGTGCGGCCGGGCTGCCGTTGAAACCGGACTTGCGACAGGCGTGGCTCGACTATGCCGGATGGCGGGTGAACTACGACTCGGTGTTGGTGGCCTTGTGTGCACTCGTGATGGCGCCGCCCGGTCGCTGGAGCAGCGACCGGATGCCCGACCGGCGGCACAAGCCACCGTGGTTCCCGTCGCGGCCGCAACGCAAGAAGTAGCGCGTTCGGCGGAGGCGGCCGACACGGCTGCGGGTCGCCGTCGACGATCGATCAGCGACCGACTGTTCAGACCGCGACTACGTCGATCAGGTGCTCGATACCGGCGAGGTCGTCAGCATTTCTTGTGTATAGCCGAGCCGAATGGGCATGTGCTGTCGCCGCGATCAGCAGATCCATCACACGAGATCGCGGCTGGCGGCCGGAGGTCGCAAGTGCGGCTGCGAGTAGGCCGTAGCTGACCGCAATGCTCTCGTCGACGGGAAGTGCGTCGAACTTCTGCTGCAGTTTCGACAGTCGTCGCAAGCGTTCCGCTCGAATCGTCGCGTCAGCTGTGACGAGCACTCCGAAGTGCAATTCCGCGAGTGACGCAGCGCTAATCGCGAGTTCCCCGTCCAAGACGGGCACGTCGGTGGCGATCAGCACGCTGGTGTCAAGTATCGCTTTCATCGCTGCGCTCCCAGGGGTTCACGACGGACTGATCAATGAGGTCTCGGTCGTGTGCCCAATCGGGGTCGGGGTTGCCCGCGAACAGGCTGGCGATGTCGTTCCATTGCTGCCACCGTCGCGGCGCGGCGGGAACCAAGCGGGCTGCCAGTCGACCAGCGACCGTGATGTGGATTTCCTCGCCACCTTCGACTCGGCGCACAAGCTCAGACGCATCCTGACGAAGCTCCCGTAATCCGACGGTTGTCATGACCCCAGGATAGCACAAGTGCTACAGTTGGGGCTGGCGCACCAAACCCGGAGCATTTCAGGGGACGTTGGGCTCTGCTCCGTACCGCCCGTTTGGGCGCATGCTGACGTTGAGGAGTCGGTCATGTCGCGTCAGCGGGTCAGTTTCGTCGGTGCCTTGGTGGTGTTGATCGTCGGGGCAGCGGGGACCGATGCCCTACTTGCCCGTGCGCTTCCCCCGGATGAGTCGCCGGGTCCGGGTTCCGACAGGGAGCACTGATGAGCATGTCGCCGGAACCGGCTCGGCATCTGCAGCGGGGCGGTGGGGCGCGCCGGCCTGGCGTTGTCGATGTTGACCCCGTAGAGGACCGGACCATCGAATGGTTGTCGGCGGGTGATCCGTCGGTGCGGTGGCAGGTGATGAGGGATCTGCTCGGCAGACCCGCGGATCAGGTGGCAGTCGAGCGTGCCCGGGTGGCCACCGAGGGGTGGGGTGCGCAGCTCCTCGCTGCCCAGGACCCTGATGGGGGTTGGGCCGGCGCGCTGTACAGCCCGAAGTGGACGTCAACGACGTACACCCTGCTACTGCTGGAACGACTCGGCCTGGAACGGGGCGATGCTCGGGCGCTGGCGGGGTGTCGGCAGCTGTGGGAGGGTGCGCGCTGGTATGGCGGGGGCTTGACCCTCGCCAAGTCGATCCGGGAACCTGAGACGTGCATCACCGGGATGCTGGTGTTGTTGGCTGCGGCGTTCGGTTACCGGGACCCGCGTGTGGATCCGACGGTGGAGTGGTTGGTGGGCGAGCAGCTCGCCGATGGTGGCTGGAACTGCGAGTCCATTCGCCGTGGCTCGAGTCACGGGTCGTTCCACACGTCGATCACGGTGTTGGAAGCGCTGTCGGCGTACGAGCGAGGGGGCGGTTCGGTGCCCGTCGCATCGGTGATGGCGGCGGGCCGGGAGTTCTTCCTCGATCATCGCCTCTACCGGTCGCATCGGACTGGTGAGGTGGTCGATCGAGCGTTCACACGGTTCCCGTTCCCACCGCAATGGCACTTCGACGTCATGCGCGGTATGGAGCACTTCCGTGCCACCGGGGTCGACCGTGACGATCGTCTCGAAGAAGCCGTCGAGGAGGTCCGCCGGGCGCGACGAGCCGATGGCAAGTGGCCGATGTATCGGCCGTATCCGGGCCGCTACTGGTTCACGCTCGAAGCGCGCGGGGCGAGCCGCTGGTCGACCATGCGCGCCATGCGCGTGCTGCAGTGGTGGGACGAACCGAGTCGGAGATGACACCAAAACCCAGGGTGATCGCTCGCCATTCTCGGTCGGCACCGGAACCGGGGAGTGGCGCGCGGCGTCGAACGGGTATGAGACGTCGGGTGTCGTTGTTCGGGATGGTTGCCACGGTCGGGCTGTTGGCTGCGCTGACCGGGTGTGGTCCCGACACCGATCGACCAGTGACATCGAACGAGGGTGGTCCCATCACCGTCGAGCAACTCCTCGCACGATCGTCCGACACGCCGGTCGCAGTGCAGGGCCTGCTCCACGTCGAGCGGGGCATCGCCCGGCTGTGCGCGGCGATCTTGGAGAGCTATCCGCCTCAATGCGGTGAGCCATCGGTCGAGCTGGTCGGGCTGGATCTCGCCGCGGTGGAGGGCATGACGACCGCCGACGGGGTGAGCTGGAAGGAAAGTGCCGTGCTGGATCTCGAGCGCGCGGCAGAAGGTCAGTTCACGGTCATCGATGTCGACGCCGGGAGCCGGGTGCAGATCGTCCTCGGGCTCTACTCGGGCGTACCCGATCCAGCGTGGACGCTCACGACCGAGCAGGCGAACGGGCTCGCCGCCGCGCTCGCCGCTTTGACGAGGGTGAACGAATCCGCTCCGGTCGGCGGTCTCGGCTACCACGGGTTCACCATCGTCACCCCCGACGGCACGCTGCTCGCCTACGCCGGAATGGTGCTGAGCGCCGATTCCGACCCGCCCTACGTCCTCGACGACCCCGACCGCACCATCGAGCGATTCCTCCTCGACACCGCACAAGCCCACGTGACCGCCGAGGAACTACGCGTCGTCACCGACGCCCTCTGACCTCAGGGGCTCCAGCACCGAGACGTAGTCAGCGAGTCGGGCGGAGATCTCGAACGCGGCGCCGACGTCGTCGGCGTCGGGTTCGTCCCAGACTTCCGAGATCCGGCGCCATCGGTCGGCGCCGATGAACACTCCCGCAGTGGGTTCGCCACCGAGCTCTCGACGCCAGAGCTTTTCGCTCTTAAGGAGACGTGCGAGCACGGCCTCGTTCTTCTCGACCTTTGGGTACTCCACGTGGAACCCGACCTCGAGCATGGCCTTGCCATCGACGCGGACGAGTTGTGCTTCGTAGTGCTCCCGGGTTGCGTCGTCGGACCAGACCTTGATGCCACGCGGGTGGGCGGTCGTGTGCAGCGCCCCGCCGACGTCGATGACGAAGCTCTTGAACACGTCCTGCACCTGGTAGAAGAACGACTGCTCCACGGCGAACTACAGGCCTAGAGGTCGAGGTGTAGGCGCAGCGCGTCGTCGAGCTGGTCCATGACATGGTGTGGAACATTGCCGATCAGGCGCCCGACACGTTCGACTGCGACGGAACGAACCTGTTCGGCTTGCGCCTTGGAGTCGACGCCCAGACCTGTCTCGTTGGCGGGAAGCAGTGTCTGGAACGGGTAGACGCGGTCGATGTTGGACGTGATGGGCACGACGGTGACCACGCCTTGCCCAAGTCGTTGCGCGGTCGCATTGGCGCCGTCGTTGCTGACGATGATGCCCGGGCGCGTGCGCGCGGCTTCGCTCCCGAGGACAGGGTCGAGGTTGACGAGGCGGATCTCGGTGCGGCGCATCAGGCGTCAGCAGTCGCAGTATTCCAGGCGTCGCTGTCGGGATCGTCGGACCACTCGGTGAAAGCAGCGGCGTAGGAGTCGGTCAGCTCCGATGCCCGCAGCAGACGGATCGCGCGGTGGAGTACTGCCGAGCGCGATGCGAACCGATGGGTCGTGACGTAGTTGTCGAGGAACTCGACGTCTTCGTCGGGGACGCTCACGCTCAGCTTCACACAGCGAGGCTACTTGGGTAGTACTTCTAATGCTACCTTTCGCTGTTGGAGTCAGTCTTCGTGGAGTTTCGACCGCAAGATCGGGTCGTGCTCGGCCTGCGCTTCGAGCTCGTCGACGATTTCCTCGATGGTCTCGTGGGTCATGCCGGGGTGTGCCAGTTCCTCGGCGGCGCGCACCCTCTTGGTCAGGATCACCTTGCGGACGACGAGCGCCACGATCAGGACGCCGATGAGGACGACCACGATGGTCTGGAACGGTTCGGTGAACTTGAGCACCTTCTCCCACTGGTCCGCGAGGAGGTAGCCGGCGGTGACCAGCACCGTGTTCCACACGACGCTTCCGATGAGGGTGAAGAGCGTGAACGCGCCCAGCGGCATGCGTCGGAATCCTGCGGGTATGGAAATCAGTGAACGGATGAGCGGCACGCATCGGCAGACGAGCACCGCGGCGCGTGACCTGCGGTCGAACCACGCCTCGGCTCGATCGAGGTCGGGCTCGCTGAAACCGACCCAGGCGCCGTAGCGGATGATGATGGCGCGGAGGCGAACCGGGCCGACGGCGGCAGAGAGTCCGTACAGGATCCACGCGCCGATCACCGAACCGAATGTGGCGGCGATGATCATGCCGACCACCCACGCGTCGCCCCGCGACGCGGTGTAGCCGGCGAGACCGAGCACGACTTCGGAAGGGATCGGCGGGAAGACGTTCTCGAGAGCGACGAGCATCGCGACGCCCAGGTAGCCGAGCTGCTCGACGATGTCGGTGGCCCAGTTGGTCAGGTTTTCGAGCATCGGCGGTCGGTTGTCCTGTCGGTTCGAACGGAGATTGCGCTCGCCAGCATAAGGGTCGCCTGCCGACCGCCTTGCCGCCGCGCGTGTTCAGTTCGTCGCTAGGTAGAGACCGGCGCCGACCGCCGCGCAGATGCCCAGCACGCGCAGCACGGTGAGCCGGTAGCGGAACACGAGCACGAACCCGAGAGCGGTCACGAACACGGCGCGCGGGCTGATCGTCGACCAGATGGGTCCGGTGATGTGGATCGGTCCCCAGTCGCTGGTGCGGGTGTCGGTGAACAGCGTGTGGATCGAGAAGACCAGCGACAGGTTCGCAATCACTCCAGCGACCGCGGCAGTGATCCCGGTGAGGGCTGCCGAGAGTTGGGTGTTGTGCCCCAGACCTTCGATGTGTGGTGCGCCGAGGAACACGAACAGGAAACACGGGACGAACGTGACCCACACGACGAGGGTGGCGCCGATGATGCCGGCGACCCACGGATTGAGGTCACCGGGGTTGCGGTAGGCGCCGAGGAACCCGACGAACTGCACGACCATGATCAACGGTCCCGGGGTGGTCTCGGCGAGCGCGAGTCCGTTGATCATCTCGCCGGGTTGCAGCCAGCCGTAGACCTCGACGGCGCGTTGTGCGACGTACGACAGCACCGCGTAAGCGCCACCGAACGTCACGACTGCGGTGCCGGAGAAGAACAACCCTTGGTCGACGAGAACGTGGTCGCCGCCGAGCAGCACAACCGCGGCTACGACCGGTGCGGCCCACAGGGTGATGCCCAAGACGATGATCTTGGCGGCGCGGCCGACGGTGGGTCGTTCGCCGTGCAAGGCGCCATCCGCGATCAACGGTGCCGGGCCAAGGTCGGCATCATCGTCAACCCGGGTGGCGAACAGGTCGGGTCGCGCGCGGCCAGCCAGGTAGCCGGTGAACCCAGCCACGGCGACCACGATCGGGAACGAGATGTTGAACACGAACAACGCAGTGAACGCTCCAACGGCGATGCCGACCAGGAACCGGTTCTTGAGCGCGCGCCGTCCGATCCGCCACAGCGCTTGCGAAACGATCGCGAGCACCGCGGGGCCGAGCCCGGCGAAGATCGCCGTGACTGCTGTGGTCGCCCCCCATTTCGCGTAGATCGCCGACAGGATCATCAGCGCCACGTAGCCGGGAAGCACGAACAGGATCCCCGCGATGAGGCCGCCGGCAGTGCCGTTCAGCAACCAGCCGAGGTAGATCGCGAGCTGTTGCGCTTCTGGACCGGGCAGCAGGGTGCAATACGACAGCGCGTGCAGGAACCGTTGCTCGCCGATCCAGCGTCGTTCGTCGACGAGTTCGCGATGCATGACCGAGATCTGCCCGGCGGGCCCGCCAAAGGTGCGCAAGGAGATCCCGAACCACGTGCGCGTCGCTTCACGGAGGGGAACGATGTCGCGTGTCTCAGGGAGCGTTGGGATATCAACACCGCTTCTATTCGTGTCGGCCCGGGCGGAGAAACTCAGACAGCGCTACTGGACGTCGCTCATCGATCGAACGGTGGGCGGCCGCGCCGATGGCCACTGAGACGAGGCCGTCGTGCAACGTCACCTCCGGTGCCGAGCCAGAGTTGATCGCGTCGCGGAAGTGGAGATGTTCGAGATACGACGATCCGTCGTGGAATCCCTGGTAGCGGATGCGATCGTCGTGCACTTCGTGGGTCTCCACTGATCCGATGAAGTGCTCGCCGCGGCGGCCGATGCGCACCACATTGTCGGGCACGAGTGCCTCGACCTTGCCGGCCGCGCCGACCACGCTCAGTTCCTCCTGGTTGTGGGTCGCCTCGGCGAACATACAGAGGTCGAGCAGACCCCGCGCCCCGTCGTCGAAGTCGACGATGACGAACGCGTTGTCGAGAATGTCGGGCACCTCACCGCCGTAGCGCTCGTCGAGGTGGTTGACGTCTTGGCCACCCGACGCCATCACCTGCACCGGTTGGCCAGGCATGATGCGGCACATGAGATCGAAGAAGTGACAGCACTTCTCGACCAGCGTGCCCCCGGTGTTACGCGAGAAGCGGTTCCAATCGCCAACCTTGACGAGGAACGGGAAACGGTGCTCGCGAATCGACACCATCCGAGGTCGGCCGACGGCGCCTTCGTCGACCGCGCTGATCAGCCGCGCGATGGGTGGCATGTAGCGGTACTCGAGACCGACCCAAGTGAGCGCCGACCGGTCGGCCGCGAGGTCGAGCACCCGGTAGCAGTCATCGACGGTGGTGCACAGCGGCTTCTCGACGAGTACATGTAGGTCGGTGGCCAGCAGATCGGCGAGAACATCGACATGGGTCATGTTCGGGGTGGCCACAACGACGGCGTCGCATTCCCCGGCTGCGATCAGGTCGCGGTGATCGGCGTAGCGGGTCGCGGTCGGCACCAACGCCGCCGCCGTCTCGATGCTGGCCGGGTGGGGATCGCACAGCGCAGTGATGACCGTGCCATCGACGTGCAGCAGGTTCGAGATGTGTTCGACACCCATCATCCCGGTGCCGATGATCCCGTAGCGCAGCGAGCTCATCGTGGCGCAGCTTAGGGCGATGGCCGATGTAGCGGATGATGACGAAGGCCTCTTGATCCAAGAGCCCCTGCGATCGACAGTTGAAGTGTGGCGACTGCAGTCAGCTTGCGTGGGGTGTCTCGGTTCTACGAGGTCGGAGACGGTCGCGTGTATGCATTGCGCGACATTGATCTTGAAGTCGGCGAAGGTGAATTCGTCGTGGTGCTTGGCCCGTCGGGGAGTGGCAAGACAACCTTGTTGAACATGATCGGCGCGCTCGACGTTGCGAGCGAGGGAACGGTCATCGTTGCCGGTCGTGATGTGACCGGCTCCAGTCGGCACAACCTGTTTCGTCTGCGGCGCGAAGTAGTGGCCTTCATCTTTCAGACGTTCAACCTGTTCCCGACCTTGACGGCCGTCGAGAACGTCCAATGCGCGGTCGAGATCTCGGGCCATCGTCGGGGCGCGAAAGCTTTCGCCGAAGAAGCTCTCGCCAAAGTCGGTCTCAGCGAGCGGCGATTGCACTACCCGAGCGAACTCTCCGGCGGCGAGCAACAACGCGTTGCAATCGCCCGCGCGCTTGCAACGGGGAATCCAATTCTCGTCGCAGACGAGCCAACCGGTGATCTCGACTTCCAGACAGGCGTGCAGGTTCTGGAAGTGCTTCAGCAACTCGCGCGCAGCGGACACACGGTCATCGTGGTGACGCACAACCGCGAGATCTCCCGCAGCGCGGATCGAGTGATCGAACTGAGTAGCGGACGGATCGTCAGCGACGGTCCACCACTCGGCGGTCGCGCCGACGTCGCCGACCTGAATTGGTAGGGCAGCGTGACACCCGTCTTCCTCCTCAAGTGGTCGCTGCGTGATCTTCGCCGTCGGTGGTTCCAGGTCGCTGCAATTGCTCTGGTGATCGCGATCGGCACGGGGGTGTACTCGGCACTGAGCGGCACGGCTACCTGGCGGCAAGCCAGTAACGACGCATCGTTCGCGGCGACCGGGATGTACGACCTGCGAGTGCGCAGCACAGAGGGGCTCGATGCGGGGCGCGGCGAAATGCTGGCGGTGCTCGACACGCTGTCTGACCCCTCGGTCGTCGTGCACGCAGAAGAGCGCCTGGTCTTCGACACCCAAGTGGACGCCTCGACGGAGCAACAGTCGATTCGAGTTCCAGGACGAGTCATTGGTCTTGATGTGTCGGCTGGTGGCCCGCAGTTGACGTCCGTTGCCGTGCCCGACGGCAACGGACGAACGATGAGCGCGAACGATGACGGAGAACCGGTGGTTGTGGTCGAGCGAAACTTCGCCGACTTCTACGGACTCACTGCCACCGGGGTCGTTCGACTCGGAGCCGGCTCAACCCTCAACGTCGTTGGTATCGGAATGGCGCCCGAGTACTTCTTCATCACTACCGAGGACGGCGGCTTCTTTGCGCAGGCCAACTTCGCTGCGCTCTTCACCACTCTGAAAACGGCGCAAGCCATCGCCGAGCGTCCCGGCCAGGTCAACGACCTTGTGCTGCGTCTTCGCTCCGACACAGACATCGATGCTGTACGCGCCGAACTGCAAGCAGCGTTCGACGCTTCGCCCCTCGGACTAGGTGTCACCGTGATGACGGCTACCGACGAGGATGCCTACAGAGTTCTGTACGACGACATCAAGAGCGACCGCAAGTTTTGGAACGTCTTCGCAGCCCTCATCCTGGCCGGCGCCGCATTCGCCGCCTTCAATCTCGCCAGCCGCATGGTCGATGCGCAGCGCCGGGAAGTCGGCATCGGTATGGCGCTCGGCGCGTCGCCGGCCCAGCTGGCCTTGCGCCCGCTGTTGGTAGGCGTCGAGATCGGGATCGCGGGCGTGCTGCTCGGCGCTGGAGTTGGCTTGCTGGCAGTCACGCTGCTCCGGCCCGTCTATAACGAGATGCTCCCGCTTCCGATTTGGATCACCGACTTTCAGTGGCGACCTTTCCTGCGCGGCGCCGGTATTGGGTTCGTCATCCCTGTGCTCGCCACGGCCTGGCCCGTCTGGCGATCGACGCGCATGACGCCTGTGGATGCGATCGTCACGGTGCACCGTTCCGCGCACACCGGTCTCGCGCACATGCTGCGGGTGATTCGTTGGCCGAGGAGCGCTTTTCGGCGGATGCCGATCGGCAATGTGCTGCGCGCTCCGCGGCGCACGCTGCTCACCGCGCTTGGCATCGGTGCGGCCGTCTCGACTCTCGTGGCGGTACTCGGCATGCTCGACTCGTTCAGTTCCACCATGGCCCGCAACGACACGATTGTGCTCGCCGATCATCCCGACCGAGTCGTTGTGGGTCTCGACTCAATCGCCGCTGACGACGGCGAGTTGGTGTTGTCCGTCGCGGCTGCCAGCAGTGTGGGCGAGGTGTCACCAGTGCTGCAGCTCGCTGGTCGGCTCACGGTGCCCGGGGCCGAGGGTTTTGATGTCTTGATCGAAGCGCTTGACCTGATGGGCGGTGTGTGGAGCCCGCTGACCGATGCGGCGCCGAATGAGCCCGGGATCTTCATTTCCGCGCCTGCAGCCGACGAGCTCGGCGTCGAGGTCGGTGACCAAGTGGACCTCACCCATCCCGTTCGTGTTGGCGCTGGATTCACAACTACCACCAGCAGATTGCAGGTGATCGGAATTCACCCCAGTCCGTTCCGCTTCCCGGTGTACTTCAGTCGGTCACTGCTGAGTGCGTTTGGTGCGACAGGCCTCACCAACGAGCTGCACGTGGTGCCTGCAGCGGGCAGCACCACTGAGGACGTTGCGCGTGATCTGTTCGATCTGCCGGGGGTGAATTCGGTAGTCGCGGCCTCGACTTCGAGCCAGATCGTGCGTGACAGTGTCAACGAGTTCACTGGTGTGCTGAGAGTGCTCGAAGGTTTCATGCTGCTCCTCACACTCCTGATCGCGTACAACGCGACCAGCATCAACGCCGACGAGCGTCGGCGAGAGCGCGCAACGCTCTTCGCCTTTGGCCTGCCGGTTCACCGCGTCTTGATCCTTGAGATCGTTGAGTGCGTTCTCTACGGGCTGCTCGGCACGTTCATCGGGATCGTTGCCGGGCGCTGGCTCCATCACTGGGTGATGACAAGCCTGCTGCAATCGACGATGCCCGACATGAAGCTCGACATTGTCATCAGCGGTGGGACCATCACGTCGGCGATCATTGTCGGTGTCGTTGCGGTTGCCGCCGCCCCGCTACTCACACTCCGACGTCTTCTCCGCATGGACATCCCCGGGACGCTACGCGTCGTCGAATAGCTCCCTGTGGGGATGCCGCGATCGGTGAGTGGACGGCGTTCTTTGGCCGTACCCGGCTCGATTTGCGAGTGAACCCTGCAACTCTCGCTGGTAACTTGCCGAAGTGCTGATCGTGAACGACCTCACGAAACGGTACGGACGGGTGCTTGCCCTCGATGGTGTGGCCTTCGACGTGAAGCCCGGCGAGATCGTCGGTTTCCTCGGCCCGAATGGTGCAGGCAAGACGACGACGATGCGAGCGATCATGGGGCTCGTCTCTCTCGACCGTGGCACGGTGACGTGGAACGGAAAGCCGGTTGATTCAGACGTACGCCAGCGGTACGGATACATGCCTGCGGAGCGCGGAATGTACCAGCGGATGAAGGTCCGCGATCATCTCCTCTACTACGCCACGATGTGCGGGCTGCGCGAGTCCTCCGGAACTGTCGTCGACCGATGGCTCGAGCGTCTCGGGCTGACCGATCGCGCTGGCGACGCGGTGCAGAACCTGTCGAGTGGGAATCAGCAGCGGGTACAACTCGCGTTGGCGTTGATCAACGAACCGGAGTTGCTCGTGCTCGACGAACCATTCTCCGGTCTCGACCCGATCGCCGCAAAGACGTTGAGCGACGTACTGCGCGAGCAAGTGGAGCGCGGTGCGGCGCTGCTGCTGAGCAGCCATCAACTCGACCTTGTTGCAGATGTCTGCAGCTCGGTCGTCATTGTTGATCATGGCGCAGTGGTGATGCGGGGTGACGTCGCCGCGATTCGCGCGGCTAGCCCGATCCGTCACCTCGACGTCGAGTTCGCCGTCCCCACCACGTTCGGTCAAGCCGCGTACACGGCGACCGCTGTCGACGTCGATCATCGCCGCTACCGGGTCGTAATGCCTGCGGACGCAGACCCGAGCGCGCTGATCGCCGATGCGCACGCGCGGGGTGTGGTGCTGGGCTATTCGTTCGCGCCACCGGACCTCTCCGAGGTGTTCATGGCGGCAGTCGGTCGAGCGGTCACCGATGCTCCGAGCGAAGGCGACGGTGGAGGCAGCGATGAATGACGGCAACGCACTGAACACGTTCGAGATGATCCGGCTGGTGGCGCGTCGCGAGATTCGCGAGCGGATGCGCGCCAAGTCGTTCCTCGTTGGCACCGCCGCGCTCGTCGTCGTGATCGTCGCAATCGGTTTGATCAGTCGTCTCGCCGGCGGTGACGAACCAGCCGCTCTCAAGGTCGGTGTGGCGTCCGAGCGCTCAGACGACGTCGTCGACACGCTGGAAGTGACCGCGGCTGCCTTGGACCGTGATGTGTCGATCACGTTCTTCGACGACATCGACGTCGCACGAACGGCGCTGGAAGCCGCTGAGGTCGACGTCGTTGTCGACCCGCAAGAAAGCCAAGCCCTGTTCCATGAGGATGTCGACGATCAGACGCTGAAGATTGTGCAGCAGACGTGGGCTCAACTCGAAGTGGTGGCCAGACTCGACGAAGTGGGTCTCAGCCCAAGTGAGATCACAAACGTGTTGTCCGTCGCTCCGCTCGAACCCATCACGCTCAACGGCGACGACGAGTCCGACGCGCTCGGCATGCTGACCGGCACTGCGGGCGCAGTGCTGCTCTTCTTGTCACTGCAGACGTTTGGGACTTACGTGCTCACCGGCGTCGTTGAGGAGAAGTCCTCCGCTGTCATTGAGATACTGCTGGTGCGCGCTCGCGCCGATCAGCTTCTCGCAGGCAAGATCATCGGCATCGGGGTCGTCGCCCTCTCCCAGTTCGCAGCAGCCGTCGCTGCCGGCGTCGCATCGCTGACCATCTCCGGCGTTGAGGTGCCTGGAGCGATCTGGTCAGCGGTACCGATGATGCTGGTCTGGTTCCTCGGCGGTTTCGCAATGTACGCCACGCTGTTCGCGCTTGCCGGATCACTCGTCAGCCGCCAAGAGGACGCGCAATCCGCCGCCGCCCCGATCAGCTACGGAATGGTTGCCGCCTACATGTTGGTGTTCGTGCTCGGTTACATGCCCGAGTCGACTGCCAGCATGATCCTGTCGGTGTTGCCACCGACAGCTCCGTTCCTGATGCCGATGCGCATGGCGGCCGGCGCGGCTTCACCCTTCGAGATCGGGCTTGCTGCCGGTGGGCTGCTTCTAGCCAGCTTCGGCGCTTGGAAGCTTGCCGGCCGAATCTACGAACAGGTGCTCCTGCGTCGCGGATCGCGGATCGGCTGGCGCGAGGCGCTCACCCTCCTACGACGCTGAGGGTCTGAGTCTCTGGCCGCGTTGGTGTTGAGGTGGTCGGTGCAGACGCGCGATGCGGCGGCCAACCGCAGCCATGGTCGCACGTAGCTCGATGGGAAGCAGGACCTCGACGTCGGGTCCGAGCGCAAGCAGTTCGCAAACTGCGGTGTCATAGGAATCGAACCGGAACGACCCTTCGACCCAGTCGGGCCGATCCCGCGTCGGCGGGGTTGAGTTGGGACGGGGTCGCCAACCTTCTGGCTTGCCGTTGACGAGCGCAAGTTGTAGCGCGCTGGGTGCCACGCGCACGCGCACACGACGCAGTTGTCCGCGTGTTGTGCTGAGTCCGGGCGCAATCACACCAACGGTCCGCTGGTACGTGTCGAGCAGTTGGAAGCCGCCCGCGGACCCGCGCGAGGAATACACCGGTACGCCAGCGGCAGAGAGCGCTTCAAGGTCGCGCAGCACGGTTCGTTGCGAGACTTGCAGTTGTTCGGCGAGTTCGCTCGCAGTGTGGCGCCGACCGTTCTGCAGGATTAGCACGAGTCGCAACAACCGTCCGGCACGCATCGCGGTTCCCCTCTCACCTCGAACTTCTCACCTATACATGACACATGGTGTCATGTATAACGGTTCATGATTGGGTTGCAACGACGAATCGGGAGGGCAATACGTAATGGCTGATCATGTCGAAGGAAGCGGGTCCGCGGAAGATCCATGGATTCTCGTTACGCCGCCGGGCACTTCAGAGTTCGATGCGTGGCGCGACGAATCGGCTGATCCGCCGGCGCTGAAGATTCGGGTCGGTTCGACCACGCTGAGTTACCAGCTCCGCTGCATTGACGACCTACACGCCATGCTCGTCAAGCACGGCGACTGGATGCCACTCGGAAACGCCGACGAGCAGAAGGAAGCCAAGCCCGGCACTGTTGAGGCGTGGGCTCGCTCACCCAAGAATCCGGTCGCAGGCTGGTATGGCTTGCGTAAGGGCTATCGCGGACGGTTCGGCAACTACGTCCCGCCAGTGCTCGAGCATCTCGGCTTGGCCGAGGTCGAGCATCAGCCCCGCAACAACCGCATGCGTGCACGCTGACCGCGATAGCGAGGTCGAAGTTGTTGCCCGCGGCGGTGAGTCAACTCGTCGGAAGTGACACGGCCCCGATGGTTGTGGTGAGCGTGAAGCCGACCGTTTCCGCGACGCGGTTCGACGCCAGGTTCTCGATGTTGCAGCGATAGAGGAAGCGGCGTCCCTCGGTTTGACGCTGGCGAATGAACTCGCAAAGTGCGAGCGCACCGAGCCGACGGCCGCGCCATGCCGGATGGGTCAACACAGCGATGTCATCGAAGGACGAGTCGACAACGATCGGCCGCGCGCTGGCGTACGCCGCGATCGTTCCCTCGGGTGTCACGAGCAGCGTGTACGACGGATCAAGGTGGTCGAGGTCGAGGTCGGCGTCGTCGACGTCGTCGTCGTCGCAGGCGGCAATCAGCTCCGCGAGCATTGCGATCAGTGCAGCGTCGTTGCTGTCGACGTGTCGGACCGCGAGGTCACCGAGATCGGCGGCCGGTTGGCGAGGGTCACCGTTGAGCACGCGGTTACGGCCGTAGCCAACGAGTGTTGCTCCGAGATCGGTGGCAGCGGCAACGAACTCCTCCGCCGACAACGCCTTCGTCGTCTCGACCGCGGCCAACCGTTCGCGCACGCTGGCATCGCACCACACGATTGAGGCGTGCGGCGTTGGGTAGCACGTCGCCGTTCCCGTCCCATCGCGTTCGGCGTCGACGACGAGCGTCGTCCCGCGACCTAGCGGTCGGCCGTGTGTGGCCTCGGCGGCGGCGACCAGCGACGCGAGGTATCGCTCGGACGGCAACATGCGAAGCGAAGGTACGGGCATCGTGACCGGACAGCAACATGGGCCGCGCGCAATCGGCGGGCTAGCTCAGTTGTAGAACCGTCGCTTTGCCCACAGCGCGACGTACACGAGGCCGACGAGCGCTGGTACTTCGATGAGCGGGCCGACGACGCCAGCGAGCGCTTGGCCCGACGACACTCCGAACACACCGATCGCGACTGCGATCGCGAGTTCGAAGTTGTTGCCCGCGGCGGTGAACGCGATCGAAGTGTTGCGCTCGTACGAGAATCCGAGCTTCTTGCCCACTGCGAACGAACCGCCCCACATCACTGCGAAGTAGATGATGAGCGGAAGCGCGATGCGTGCGACATCGAAGGGGGCGTCGGTGATCGCATCACCCTGCAGCGCGAACAGAATCACGATCGTGAACAGCAGCCCGTAGAGCGCAATGGGTCCGATGCGCGGCAGGAACGTTTGCTCGTACCACTCGGTGCCCTTGCGTCGCTCGCCGATCAGCCGCGTGAGGAAACCGGCGACCAGCGGGATGCCGAGGAAGATCAGCACCGATTTGGTGATCTCCCACACGGTCACGTTGATCCCATCGGAGTCGAGCCCTAACCAGCCGGGTAGCAGCTCGAGATAGAAGTAACCGAGCAGCGAGTACGCGACGATCTGGAACACGGAGTTGATCGCCACCAACACGGCCGCGAGTTCGCGACTTCCGTCGGCGAGGTCATTCCAGATCAGCACCATCGCGATGCAGCGGGCGAGGCCGACGATGATGAGGCCGGTGCGGTATTCGGGCAGATCCGGCAGCAGCAGCCATGCGAGCGCGAACATCAGCGCCGGGCCGATCAGCCAGTTGAGCACGAGCGACATGATCAGCGACCGCCGCTCGACCACCTGGCCGATCGAGCGATACTTCACCTTCGCCAGCACCGGGTACATCATCGCCAGCAACCCGACGGCGATCGGCAGCGAGACGGTGTCGATCTTCACCCGGTCGAGCGTGTCGTCGAGCCCGGTAAATATCTTGCCGAGGACGATTCCCACCGCCATCGCCAACCCGATCCACACCGGTAGGAAGCGATCGAGCGTCGACAGTCGTGCCGCAACTGCGGGTTCACCCGCAGGCGCTTCAGTCACTGGCTCGCTCACGGCAGCTCCACTCATCGACGTTCATCGATAGACAAGTGCACGATATCGGGCCTCTCCCTGAACATTGGTGACTTCGGTCTCTGGTCGTCGACCGGGCGTCGTGGGACCCTTGTGGCATGAGAGCGGCCCGCCGGGTTGAGTCGCAGGCAGGTCTCCAGTCGCTGATTGTGACGCTGGTTGATCTGGGCTACCGCGTCGTCGGTCCGGTTGTGCGCGATGAGGTCATCGTCTACGACGACCTCGACTCGGCAGCCGACATGCCCCGCGGGGTCACGGTCGAACAGCAACCAGGCCGGTGGCGACTACACCAAAGCGATCGAGCCGAACGTTTCTCGTGGACTCCGGCGGCCGACTCGTGGAAGAAGTTCGTCTTCCCGCCGCGCAGCGAGGTGTTGCGCGTTCGACGCACCGACGGGTCGTTTGTCGTCACCCATCCGGCACCACCGGGTCGCCCACTGGCGATCATCGGCGCTCGCGACTGCGAGATCCGTGCGCTGGGCGTGCTCGATGGTGTGTTCCTAGGAGGCGACCATCCCGACGCGCGTCATCGTGGTCGGCGCGATGGAATGTTCGTGGTCGCTGTCACCTGTGGTGTACCGAGCACCACATGTTGGTGTACGTCGATGGGTGGCGGGCCGCAACCCAGCGACGACTTCGATCTGCGCATCACCGAACTGAGTGAGTCGCTCCTGATCGAGGCGGCGACAGATCGCGGCCAGGAGGTGATCGCACGGCTCGGTGGCACAGACGCCGACGCTGCTGACGTTGTCGCCGCCGAACAGGTCGTCCAGACGGCGCTGGCGCAACTGCCCGTTCGCCTCGACGGCGCGCGGCTGCCCGAGCGGTTGGCGGGCACCGAACACCATCCGCAATGGGCCGACGTTGCACAGCGCTGCCTGTCATGCGGGAACTGCACATCGGTGTGTCCGACCTGCTTCTGCTCATCGTTCAGTGATCACACCGAACTCGGCGGCGAGCCTGGTGACGTCGTGCGTGAGCAGGTCTGGACGTCGTGCTTCGAACTCGACCACTCCAACCTTGGTGGCCGCCCGGTGCGCAAGACGATCGCCTCCCGCTACCGGCAGTGGCTCACCCACAAACTGCAGACCTGGCCAGAGCAATTCGGCACAGCGGGGTGCGTCGGCTGTGGCCGTTGCACCACCTGGTGCCCCGCCGCCATCGATCTCGCCGCCGAGGCAATCGCCCTCACCTCCGGCGACATGAAACAGCCAGCGGGGAGCCTGCCATGAGCAGTGTGCTCGTCAACGCTCCCGCGACGTCCGACGATCCGATGCACCCCGTCGCGTACCGCGTCGTGTCGCGACGTGAGGACACAGCCGACGTCGCCACCATCACCCTCGCCGCGTGCGATGCGGCCGCAGCCCTCGCCGAGCCTGCGCCCGGACAGTTCGTGATGGTGTGGGTGCCCGGCATCGGCGACATCCCCCTCTCGGTCGGTGGCCTGAGTGCTGACGGTTCTCTGGAACTTATGGCGCGGGCGGTCGGTGCCGTGACCAACGCCTTCGTCGCTGCCGAACCTGGCGAGGTCTTCGGAGTGCGCGGGCCGTTCGGCACTGCGTGGCCGCTCGTCGAGACCACCGGTCGCGACGTTGTGGTGATGGCCGGAGGGCTCGGCCTTCCACCACTGCGGTTAGCGATCCGGCAACTCGTCAGCGGCGCGCAAGCTCCCCGCAGCGTCACTGTTCTCATCGGCGCGCGAGTGCCCGAGCAGCTCGTCTACACCGACGAGTACGACACGTGGGCGGCCAGTGGTGCACGTGTGGCCACGACGGTCGATGTCGGCGGCGAGTCGTGGCGAGGGTCACTCGGTACGGTCACCGATCTTCTCCACGAGCGCGGGTTGCTCGGTGAGCCGGACAACGGACTTGCCCTTGTGTGCGGCCCCGAGGTGATGATGACATCTGGAGCGCGCGCGTTGGTTGCGCTCGGAGTGCCGGCAGCACAGGTCTTCGTCTCGCTGGAACGAAACATGCATTGTGGAGTCGCGAAGTGTGGGCGTTGTCAGCTCGGCCCACTGCTGCTGTGCCGCGACGGCGCAGTGGTCGGATGGGATCGCGTCGGCGACATTCTGGCGGTGAGCGAGCGATGAGTCGTCCCACCATCGCCGTGTGGAAGTTTTCGTCCTGCGACGGCTGCCAACTCACCATCCTCGACTGCGAGGATCAGTTGCTCGACATCGCAGCCGCGCTCGACATCCGCATGTTTCTAGAAGCGGGTCCATCCGAAGAGCTCGATCATTACGACATCTCGTTCGTCGAGGGTTCCGTCACGACCGCCCACGACGTGGAACGCATTCGCGACATTCGCGCTCGCTCCGGCCTGCTGGTCACCCTCGGCGCCTGCGCCACCGCCGGTGGAATCCAAGCGCTCCGCAACTCCGCCGACGTCAACGAGTACTGCTCGATCGTGTACGCCCGCCCCGAGTGGATCGACACGCTCGCGACGAGCACGCCGATCGCTGCCCATGTAGCCGTCGATCACGAACTTCACGGATGTCCGATTTCGAAGGCCGAGTTGCTGGCCACCGTGACCGCGCTGCTCGCACGTCGCCGATTTCCCGTCACGTCGCACAGCGTGTGTGTCGAGTGCAAGCAGGCCGGCAACCCTTGTGTGCTCGTGGCTCACGGAACGACGTGCATCGGCCCCGTCACCCACGGCGGCTGTGGCGCGTTGTGCCCCGCCTTCGACCGCGGGTGCTTCGGTTGTTTCGGACCGTCGGAATCCGCCAACCTCGATTCCATGCGCACCGTTGCGCATACCAATGGTGTCAGCAACGCCGGCCTCCTTCAGCTGCTCGCCACGTTCCACGCGGCTGCCCCCGAGTTCCGGCAAGCCGCAGAAGCAATCGAACGAGAAGAGGTCGCGTCATGACCCACGACCATCGCGAACATCAACTCCGTGTCCGCCGTTTGGGTGTCGCAGCACTCACTCGCGTGGAGGGCGAGGGTGGCCTCATCATCGAGATCCACGATGGTCAGGTGCGCGATGTCAGGCTGCGCATCTTCGAACCACCGCGCTTCTTCGAGTCGTTCCTGCGCGGTCGTTCGTTCACCGAGCCACCCGACATCACGGCTCGCATCTGCGGTATCTGTCCTGTGGCCTACCAGATGAGCGCGTGCCAGGCCCTCGAGTCGCTCTGTGAGGTCACGCTCGACGAGCCGCTGCGCGATCTGCGTCGCCTGTTGTATTGCGGCGAGTGGATCGAGAGCCACGTGTTGCACATCCACTTGTTGCACGCCCCCGATTTCTTTGGGTACGACAGCGGCCTTGCCATGGCCGCCGATCACGGTGACGAACTGCGGCGTGGTCTGCGGCTGAAGAAGATCGGAAACGAGATCGTCGAAGTTGTCGGTGGCCGGGCCGTGCACCCGATCAACGTGAAGGTCGGCGGGTTCCACAAGGCCCCCAGCGTGGCGCGCATGCGGGCGCTCACCGACGAGTTGCGTTGGGCTGTCGGTGCGGCCGAGGAAATGGCCCGCTGGACCGCCACCTTCCCAATGCCCGATCACGAGATTCCCGACGGAACCGCACTGGTCGCGCTGTCGAGTCCCGACGAGTATGCGGTCCTCGATGGACGACTGGTGTCGACCACCGGTCTCGACATCGGACCCGACCAGTTCCTCGATCACTTCGACGAAGACCACGTCGAGCACTCGACGGCACTGCACGGCCGCATGCTCGCCGGCGGCGACTACCTCGTTGGACCTCTCGCCCGCTTCGCTCTCAACGCCGATCGCCTGGCACCCCGTGCAGCGGCGCTCGCTGCCGAACTGGGACTCAACGGAGCGGAACGCAACCCGTTCCGCAGTGTGGTCATCAGAGCAATCGAAACGTTGCACGCCCTCGAGGTCGCGCTCGAGCTCGTCTCCCAGTACTCGCTGCCCGCGCGACCCTTCGTCGACGTGGTGCCACGTGCCGGTGTCGGGTGCGGGTGGAGCGAGGCACCTCGCGGATTGCTGTGGCACCGCTACGAACTCGATGACGCTGGCACGATCGTCGATGCCCGCATCGTGCCGCCGACGTCGCAGAACCAGCCAGTCATCGAGCACGACCTGTTCCACCTCATCGAGCATTCACTCGACCTCGATGATGCGACCTTGGAAGCCCTGTGCGAACAGGCTGTGCGCAACTACGACCCGTGCATTTCCTGTGCTACCCACTTTCTCGACATGCGGGTGCATCGCACGTGATCGCAGCGGGAACGCCGCAGGTCACCATCATCGGAGTCGGCAACCCGTTTCGCGGCGACGACGCTGTTGGCCCACTCGTGGCGCAGCGCCTCTTCGATCACTTCCGCGACGACGCGCGTGTGCGCGTGTGCGACCTCGACGGCGAGCCGGTACGAATCATCCAAGCGTGGGAGGGTTCACACCACGTGCTGGTGGTTGATGCGGTCAGATCGGGCGCTCCTGCGGGGACCGTTCACCGCTACACAGCCGATGGTGTGCGCGGGATTGGTGCGCTTGCCGGTGAAGCGATGGTGGCGAGCGGCCACGCGCTCGGGCTCGGTGATGCGGTCGATCTTGCCGCCGTTCTCGACCAATTGCCGCCGCATCTCGAGGTGCGCGCAGTGGAAGGTGCCTGCTTCGAGCTTGGTGAAGCAATGAGCGCACCTGTTCGTGTTGCGTGCGACGACATCGCCATCGAGATCATCGATCAAGTGCGGCGCTGGCTCGACGTCCCCTGAGCCAGCGTCAGCAGATGCGTGGCAGCAATTCGCCGAGTGGCATGTCGATCACGCGTGTGCCACCGATGGCGGTGCGCCCGACGACCATGCGGTGATGTTCGTCGACTACCCGGCCGATGATCGTCGCGTCGCGCCCGTTGTCGCAACGGCGCAGCGCCGCCAGCGCCCGATCGGCCTGGTCGGCGGGAAGTAGGACCAGTAGGCGGCCCTCGTTTGCGACCTGCAGTGGATCGAGTCCGAGTAGCGCGCACGCACTGCGCACTGCTGGATGCATCGGCACGGCTTCGTCGTCGAGCACGATGCCAAGTGATGAGGCTGCCGCGATTTCGTTGAGCGACGCGGCGACACCACCGCGTGTCGGGTCGCGCAACACGTGTACGTCGAGGCAGTCGTCGAACAGCGCGGCCACGAGTTCGTGCACCGACGCGGTGTCGCTGAGAACGGGGGAACCGAACTCGAGACCGTCGCGCACGCTCATCACCGCGACTCCGTGCTGTCCGATCGGGCCGGACACGATCACGACGTCGCCGGCTCGTGCAAGGTCTGGCCCGACCTCGACACCCGACCTCACCAGACCAACGCCAGCGGTCGTGATGTACACACCGTCGCCGCGGCCGCGGTCGACAACTTTCGTGTCGCCAGCCACGATGACCACGCCGGAGTCTCGAGCCGCGCGGGCCATCGACTGTGCGATGCGAGCCAGGTCGTCAAGCGGCATGCCCTCCTCGATGACGAAGGCGGCGGTGAGATACAGCGGAACGGCGCCGGCGCACGCCAGGTCGTTGACCGTGCCGTGCACCGCCAGTGTTCCGATGTCGCCGCCGGGGAAGAACAGAGGGTGGACGACGAACGAGTCGGTGCTGAGCGCGATTCGGGCGTCGCCGACCGGGATGGTGGCTGCGTCGGCCATGCGGTCGAGCGTTTCGTTGGCGAACGCTGGGTGGAACACCTCGTTGATCAGTTCGGCAGTGAGGCGTCCGCCACCGCCGTGGCCCATCAGCACTTCGGCACGATGGCCGATCGGGGTTGGGCACGACCAGTCGGCCGGATCTGGTTCCGCCATGCTCGGCCGCCTAGCGCGCCGCCACCGTGTGTCGCCGGTGTGCGTAGTAAGCGGCGCACGTCCCCTCGTCCGACACCATCGTGGCTCCGAGCGGATTTCGTGGGGTGCAGTCTTTGCCGAACGCGTCGCACTCGGTCGGCGCGATCAGGCCCTGCAATACCTCGCCACTGCGACATCGCGGCGACTCGATCGCTGTGAGGTGGCCGACGTCGAAACGCGCTTCAGCATCGAACGCGCGGTACTCGTCGGTGAGTCGCCACCCGCTTGCAGGGATGAGGCCGATGCCGCGCCATGCGCGGTCGCAGACCTCGAACACGCGAGCGAGCAGCGCGCGGGCGGCGGGATTGCCCTCGTCGGACACGACCCGGCGATAGGCGTTGTCGACCTCGGCGCGCCCTTCCTCGAGTTGCACAACGACGCGACGAATACCTTCGAGCAGGTCGACAGGCTCGAAGCCGGTGACGACGACGGGCACGTTGTACTTGGCGGCGAGCGGGTAGTAGTCGGCGAGGCCCATCACGGTGCAGACATGGCCCGCAGCGAGGAACCCTTGCACCCGGCACTTCGGCGAGCACAGGATCGCCTCCATTGCTGGCGGCACGAGTACGTGCGACACGAGCAGTGAGAAGTTGCTGAGCCCGAGGCGACGCGCCTGCTCGACGGCGACAGCGTGCGCCGGTGCGGTTGTCTCGAACCCGACAGCGAAGAACACCACCTCGCGGTCGGGAAACTGCTGCGCCAAGCGCACCGCGTCGACAGGGGAGTAGACCACTCGCACATCGGCGCCGCGGCTCTTCGCGCCGAACAGATCGCCGGAGCTTCCCGGCACGCGTAGCATGTCGCCGAACGAGCAGAAGATGACTTCTGGTCGCGCGGCGATGGCGAGCGCGCGGTCGACGGTTGCGAGGGGGGTGACGCACACCGGGCATCCCGGGCCGTGCAACAACTCGATCGAGTCGGGGAGCAACTGGTCGATGCCATGCCGAATGATCGAGTGGGTCTGCCCGCCGCAGACCTCCATCACCGCCCAGGGTCGGGTGGTGATGCGGTGGATCTCGTCGAGGAGACGACGGGCGAGCTTCGGATCTTGGAACTCGGCGAGGTACTTCATGCGTCTCGCTCGCCCATCTCTGCGAACAGGGCGAGAGTCTCGGCAGCCGCCAACTCGTCGAGGCGTTGCAGCGCCACGCCGGCGTGCACGATCACGTAGTCGCCTGGCATGAGGTCGGGTACGAACGAGGCGACGACCTCGCGAGTGGTGCCGTCGAAGTCGACGAGGGCGACCGGTTCACCGAACTGCTCGCGCAGTTCGATCACACGACCGGGTAGCGCGAGGCACATACCTCAATACTGGCGCGTTTGGGTGCGGCCCGCTATGACCGCCTGCCCGAGGGCCAGCCCCCCGTCGTTCGGGGGCACATGGCGATGGCACAACACCTGAAAACCCTCGGCCTCCAGTGCTGCGATGCACGACTCCGTCAGCAGACCGTTCTGGTACACGCCGCCAGAAAGGGCGACCGTCGACAGGTCTCGCTCGTCGCGTATCTGCCGGGCGGTGTCGACCACGAACGAGACGATCGCGCGGTGGAACCGCATCGAGATGGTGCCAACCGGTGTCGCGCTGAGGACGTCGGCAACGACGGCGCGAATGATCGGTGCCGCATCGACAGCGCCTGCGTTGTCTGGGGCGGCGAATCGGTAAGTCCCGATCGCCGCGTGATCAGCGACAGCTTCGAGTTCGATGGCGGCTTGCGCCTCGAAGTCGACCCGCTGGCGGACACCCGCGAGTGCAGCAACGGCGTCGAACAGACGACCCATGCTCGATGTCGGGGCGGTCGCGACGCCTCGCTCGAGTTGCTGACGCACGATCGCCAACGTCGCCGCGTCCATCGCGGCGACCGCCGGTAGGCGCTGATCCCATGGGCATCCACTCGCCCACAGGTGGGCGAGCGCGGTTCGTGCTGGATGCTCGATCGCGGCGTCGGCGCCCGGGAGTGGCACGTAGGCAAGGTGCGCGACGCGTTCGAACCCGACGGTGTCGGCGACCAGCACTTCGCCGCCCCAGATCGCGCCGTCGCGCCCGTAGCCGGTGCCGTCGAAAGCCATGCCGATCACGCGCCCCTCATACTGCGCCTCGGCCAGCACCGACGCGATGTGGGCATGATGGTGCTGCACCGTGTGGATCGTCAGTCCGCGTTCGGCGGCGAACTCGCGACCGAGCCGCGCCGACAGGTAGCCGGGGTGCGCGTCGATCGCCACCACATCGGGCTTGATGCGTGTGAAGTCGAGCAGTTGCTCGATCGCGCGGCGCGCTGCCTGGTAGGTCGCCAATTCTCCGAAGTCGCCGAGGTGCTGCGACAGCCAGGCGCGAGTGCCGTCGGTGACACACACCGAACCCTTCAGATCACCACCGAGCGCAAGTACTGCCGGGTGTCCATTCGATGCCGACGTCGGTGCTGATGTCGGTGCCAGGTTGATCGGCAGCGGAACCCATCCGCGCGAGCGGCGTACGAGCGCGGGTGCTTGCCGTGCGACCCGCACGATGCTGTCGTCGCACGCCGTGTGGATCGGACGGTCGTGGTGCAGCCACGCGTCGGCGATGCCGGTGAGGCGTTTGAACGCATCGACTGGATCAGTTGCGATTGGTTCGTCGGCCAAGTTCCCCGATGTGCAGACGAGCACCTCGGTGGCGAGCGATTCGAACAGCAGATGATGCAGCGGTGCGTACGGCAACATCACACCCACTTCCGCCGCGCCGGGAGCGACGATGCGTGCCCACGAGGGTGCATCGACGCGGCGTGGCGCGAGCAGTATCGGCCGCTGCGGTGATTCGAGGATGCGTTGCCCGACCGAGTCGAGCCGAACTGCCGACGCAGCAACCTCAGTGCGGGCCACCATCACGGCCAACGGCTTATCGCCGCGACGCTTTCGCTTGCGTAGTTCGGTTACGGCGTCGGCGTTCATCGCGTCGCACATCAGGTGGTAGCCACCGATGCCCTTGACCGCCACGATCGATCCGCCTTCCAGAAGCCGCTGGGTGTCGCGAATCGCGTCGGCTGCGCGCGCCGTCACGTCGCCGTCTTTGTCAACCAACTCCACCTGCGGGCCGCAGTCAGAACAGGCGATCGGCTGCGCGTGGAAGCGACGGTCGGTGACGTCCTCGTACTCGGCGCGGCACGGTGCGCACAGTTCAAAGTCGGCCATGGTCGTGTTCGGGCGGTCGTAGGGCAACGTGCGGGTGATCGTGAAGCGTGGGCCACAGTTGGTGCACGTGATGAATGGATACCAATATCTGCGGTCGGCAGGATCGAACAGCTCTCGCAGGCAGTCGTCGCAGACGGCGACGTCGGGAGGGATGGTGCCGATCGGCCCGTCCGTTGCATCCGAGTCGATCACGGTGAACCCCAGCTCGCGCAGCGCGAGTTGGGCGGGCACATTCACTCGTTGCAGAGTTGCGATCGAAGCCAGCGCCGGCGCGTCGTCGCGAAGGCGACGTTCGAACTCGTCGAGTTGGTGGGTTGGGCCCTCGACTTCGACGGCGACACCGCTGACGTCGTTGCGCACCGTGCCGACGAGTTGGAGAGCTGTCGCCAACGTGTGGACGAAGGGTCGGAACCCGACCCCTTGCACGACGCCCGTGATTCGCAGCACGCGTCGTTCGATAGCCGCCGGGTCGGCTGGGGTCGTGGACGTGTGCGATGTGCTCACCGCGTTGACGCTAGGCGCGCAACGCGCTCAGCGGTCGAGGATCTCGTCGGCGGCGCGCTGCCCGCTGAGGTAGGCGCCGTGGACGGTGGAGTAGTAGTCGCGGTTGGTGTGCTCGCCGGCGAAGTGAATATTGCCGGCGGGTTCGGCGAGCAGGTCGAAGTGCTCCATGCGCGTGTCGACCGACGTGAACGAGTACGCCCCGAGCGTGTAGGGGTCGGTGGCCCACGCGCTGCGACGTATCGCGGTCGGTGCAGGGATATCGGGTCCGTACATGTCGCGCAGATGCTGCATCACCAGCGCGACGATCTCGTCGTCGGTGCGTTCTTCGCTCGCGCGGGCCTCGTCGGCATAGGCGAATGTCATCAGCGCGTTGGCGCCAGGCTGCAGCGAGTTGACGTTGAGGAACCAGTTGAACACGTCGCGGCGGGCCGGGGTGTAGACGAGGTAGTCCGTGTCGTCCCAGAACGTGTCGTCCCAGACGAGCAGGAACTTGTCGACCGCGCTGAACCCGACTGAGTCGATCGCCTCGAGGTGTTCATCGGGAAGCGCCGGCTCGAACGAGATTGCACGCGCCTTGAGCACGCCGAGGGGTACGGCAACGATCACGTTGTCGGCGGCGAACTGCGCTCCATTGGAATCCACGAACACCGTGTTACCGGTGGTGTCGATGTTGGTGACGGGGTGATCGAGTCGCACGTCGAGTCCCTCGGCGAGATAGTCGGCGAGCAGGTCGTAACCGTTGCTCATTACGACCTCCGGTCCACCGAACACTTCGCCCTCGTCGTACAGCGTCGATGACAACTGATCAAGGTCACCGGTGTCGAAGGTGAGGTACGTCGACATGAGGAAGGCGAGCAATCGGTCGGACGACCAGTCGGCGCTGATCTCGTCGAGCACCGTCTCGAACGACGTGCCGTCGCTGCCTTCATCTGCAACGGTGTCGATCAGCGTGCTGAAGGTGGCGAGTGCGCGCTCGAGGTCGGCGAGCTGCCACGGCGCACCTCCCTCGTCGAACGCCGTCACGTCGTCGAAGTCGAGTTCGATTGTCGGGGCGTTCGCAGCCTTCGCCAGTTCGGTGATCGGATTGCCGTCTGTGCCGTGGATCCAGCTGGCACCAAGGTCGAAGGGCACGCCCGAGCTGCGGTCGGTGCGCAATCTGCCGCCGACCCTCGATGTTGCCTCAAGCACGATCACCGAACGCCCGGCATCAGCGAGCGCTCGCGCGGCTGCGAGCCCAGCGATGCCAGCACCCACCACAATGACGCTCTTGCCGGTCGCGTCGTTCTCGACGCTCTCGTCGTCATCGCTGCATGCAGCGGCCAGAGTCGCGGCCGCGCCGAACTGGAGCACGTGCCGACGAGTGAATCGATGCTGGCTCATCACTGCTTCAGTGCGAGAAGTCGATTCTTGGTAGGCGACGGTCCAGCCAGGCGGGCAATCCCCATGCGCGCTCGCCGAGCATGCCTAGCAGTGCGGGAACCAGCATCATGCGGATCACAGTAGCGTCGAGCAGAACGGCGAGCGCGAGTGTGATTCCGAGTTCCGTTGGCGGGATCGGCCCGGTGACACCGAACGCGATGAACACCACGATCATGATCAATGCGGCGTTGGTGATCGGCCGCCCTGTGCGAGCGATTCCTTCGCGCACGGCAAGGCGCGCGTCGCCAGTGGCGTCGCGGCGTTCCTTGATCGCGGCTAGCAGGAACAGCTGGTAGTCCATCGACAGGCCGAACAACAGCGCGAAGAAGAACAGCGGCGCCCATGCGTTGACGAAGCCCTGGTGTTCGATGCCGATGAGGCCAGCGCCGAAGCCGTGCTGGAACACGAGCGTCGCGAAACCGAAGCTCGCTGCCACGCTGACCAGGTTGAAGATGATCGACGTCAATGCGATCACCCAACTGCGGAACACGACGAGCAACAGCACGAACGCAACCAACATGATCGCGATGATCGCGAGCGGTGCGTTGTCGAGCAATGCGCTCGTGAGGTCGGTGTTCTGTGTGCCAGGGCCACCCAGTTGTGCGTCAGGCGCGGCGCTGGACAATCCGTCACGCAGGCGCTCGACGAGGTCGGATGTCTCGGCCGAGTCGACTGTTGTGGTCGGCGTGATGCGCACCACGATGCGCCCGTCGGCTGCGGGTTCGGTGACGATGCGCGCATCCACCACGCCGCTGTCGGCGAGTGCGAGTGCGATGACGGCGTCGGCCTGGTCGGCAGGAACGATGGCGAACAATGGTGCTGGCGCGCCGGGTCCGAAGTTGTCGACGACGGCGTCGTAGCCATCGCGACTCTGTTCGCCCTTGTCGACGACACCGGCGGCCGGCATGCCGAGGCGCATTCCAAGCGCTGGGGCGGCGAGCAAGATCAGCAGACCGAGTCCGAGCGCGAGCGACCAGCCGGGGCGCTTCATCGCGCGGGCAGTCCACCGCGCCCAGCGTCCTTCCGCGGCGCGGTCGGCGTTCTTGTGACCACGCGCATCGAGCACGCGGTCACCCATCGCCACCAACACTGCAGGCAGCAGTGTGAGCGAGGCAGCAGCGGTGGCCACGACCGACAGGATCATGCCGAGCGCCATCGAGCGGAACACCATGATCGGCACGATGAAGATCGCAGCCAGCGAGAGCACGACCGTCAGTGCGGAAAGGAACACGGCCTTGCCGGCGGTGGTCAGCGTCGCGGTGATGCCATCCATCGCGTTCTTGCCATCGGCGCGTTCCTCGCGGTAGCGCGAAACGATGAACAAGCCGTAGTCGATGCCGACAGCAAGGCCGATCATCATCGAGAAGTTCATCGACCACACCGACAGCGGCATCAGGTGTGTGCCCAAGTTCAGCGCCGCGAAACCAACGGCGATGCCGGAGACCGCGAGGATCAGCGGGATTCCAGCTGCAATCGCCGAGCCGAACGCGATGAACAACAAGATCAGCGTCGGTAGCCCGGAGAGCAACTCGGCCTTGTGCAGTGCCTTCTCATTGGTTTCGTTGAAGTCGTGCCACACGGCCCATTCGCCGGTCGTGTCGGCTTCCGCGCCTTCGGGTAGTTCCACGGCAGCGACGGTGTCCATCAACGCTCCCGCCGACTCGGGGAGATCTGCGTCCTCGTCGGCGAGCAGCACGACAGGAACAAGTGCGGCGAGCCCGTCGGCGCTGATCAAGCCTGCGCTGGCAGGTTGCGCGAGCGGGTCGACCACGGTGCCGGTGTGTGGGCTTCCCTGTATTGCGGCGACGAGTGTCGCGAGGCCCTCGGGGTCGTCGGCGATTGGCGTCGACTGGCGGTAAGCGACGATCGCTGCTTCGGCGCCGAGTTGCGGGAAGTTCTCGCGCAGATCCTGGCGCACCTGCGCGGCCGTCGATCCTTGTGCGTCCCATCCGGCGCCGGACAGAACCGACCCGAGCGTGATCGCGAGTGGCGCTGCAGCGAGCACAACGACTGCCCAGCTGAGGATGACCCGGCGCGGGTGGCGCGCGCTCGAGCGACCGATGCGCGCGAGTAAGCCGAGACGGCTGGTGGTGGTTGTAGTTGGTTGGGTAGGCGTGTGCTTCGTCATGGTCATGCCAACTTCGTGAACATCTTCTGGATGTCGCTGACGTCGTAGCCCTCGGCCTGTGACCGCTTCGGGTCGGCGAGGCACCACGTCAACCCGGCGGCGACGAGCACGAAGCCGGCCTGATCGAGCGCTTTGCCCGCCGCTGAGATCTGCGTCACCACATCGCGACAGTCGCGCCGATCGGTGAGCATTTGCTGCACGCCGCGGATCTGGCCCTCGATGCGTCGCAGTCGCTTGATGACGTCGTCAACAGTTTCCTCAGGAAGTTCCATTCCGCCGAGCATACCCCTACGGGTATAGGTAAACAACCACCCAGGAAGCCGGTTCGGCGGTTACTGGCCGCAGCGGTCGAAACTGTGATCGAGTGGGCCGTAGCCGGCTGCGGCGGCGCGGTCGCGGAACTCTGCCAAGCCGGGCTTGCCGGCAATCCAGTCGAGCTTGGACTGCTGGTCGTCGGACATCGCTGGCACGCGCAGAACGAACGCGGAGAACGCCTCCGCGAAATCCTCCTCGGGGTTGGTCGCTGCGTAAGCACCGAAGAACTGCGGGTGAAGGTCGCAGCGCTCTTGGCCGTCGGCGACGGTCGCTTCCGCGTTGGGGTCGACTTGCTCGATGAGGTCGGGGCGCCAGAATTCGTCGATCCAACTGGCGATTACGCCACCCTCGACGTAGCAGCCCTCACCACTCCAATAAGTCGCGCACGAGTCGGACTCTGCGTCGCGATCCAGTTCCGGCGAAGTGGCCGTGAACACATGACTGAACTCGTGTGCGAGCGTGAGGGCGAGTTCGCTGTCATCGATGTCGGCTTCGGCGACATTGACCGACATCTGGAACAACGAGTTGTCGTCCACCGAGTTCACGTACGCGAGCGTTACCTCATCCTCCGCCTCGCTGGATTGAAAGCCAACGAACATCGCGAGGTCGTTGAGCTGTTCCGCCGGTGTGAGGTCGGCGAGAATCCGCCACGCGTTCTCCACCGTTGCATCGGCGTCGCCAAGGCACGTATCTCCGAGTTCGCCATCGACGACGTAGTAAGCGGTAACGATCTCGATGGTGTCGTCTTGGCCGAGATCCTCGGGTTCGCAACTGACCCCGCTGCCCGCGACTGGCTCGTCGCTGGACTCGTCGAACTCGCTGCTGGTACATGCACCAACTGCCAGCGCGAACGCGAAGGTGGCAAGGACACCGCGATTTCTGAACATGTTGTCGAGATTACCGAGAAGGGCCGATCGAAGGCAGGTCGTGTCGTACGCTGATTCAGTGGCGGTCAACCGAAGTCGCCGAGCGCGTGCTGCCCGCAAGCGGAAGCGTCGGATGGATCGCGTCGAGCACGACCTCAGCCCCGAGCAATGGGACGCGTTGCAGGAGTCGTGGGGCGGCTGCGCCTACTGCGGTACCACTTCGAAACAGTTGCAGCGCGATTGCGTGTTGCCGATTTCTCGCGGCGGCCGTTACACGCTCGACAACGTTGTGCCCGCGTGCGCTTCGTGCAACACCAGCAAGTGCAACGAGGAAGTCACGACGTGGATGCGCAGGAAGCGGCTCGACGAGCGTACGTTCCTGATGCGGCGCCTCGAGATCAGCGCGGCAATCGCGTTGCGGTTCGTCGACTCTGGCTAACGCGCCCGGCGCACCGGGTCAGCATTCGACGATGTTGACTGCCAGCCCGCCGCGTGAGGTCTCTTTGTACTTCGTCATCATGTCGGCGCCGGTCTCGCGCATGGTCTTGATCACTTGGTCGAGGCTGACGTGATGCGCACCATCGCCGTGCAGCGCCAGCCGCGAGGCATTGATCGCCTTCACCGACGCGATGGCATTGCGCTCGATGCACGGGATTTGCACAAGGCCGCCAACGGGGTCGCACGTGAGACCTAGGTGGTGTTCCATGCCGATCTCCGCCGCGTTCGTCACCTGCTCGGGCGTACCGCCCATCACCGCGCAGAGCGCAGCAGCCGCCATCGAGCACGCGACACCGACCTCGCCCTGGCAACCCACCTCGGCGCCACTGATGCTGGCGTTCTCTTTGTAGAGGATGCCGATCGCGGCGGCGGTGAGCAGGAAGTCGATGATTCCGCTCTCGGACGCATTCGGGACGAAGCGGGCGTAGTAGTGCAACACCGCAGGCACGATGCCGGCGGCGCCGTTGGTCGGGGCGGTGACAACTCGACCGCCTGCCGCATTCTCCTCGTTGACCGCGAGCGCATAGAGGTTGACCCAGTCGAGCACCTGCAGCGGATCGTTCGTAGCGGTTGCAGAAAGCGCGGTCAGCTTTGCGTGCAGTGCCTGTGCGCGGCGACGAACCTTGAAACCACCGGGCAGCGTGCCGCCGGTGTGACAGCCGCGCTCGACGCACGCTTGCATCACTCGCCAGATGTTCAGCAGGCCGGCATCGATCTCGGCGTCGGCACGCCAGTGCCTTTCGTTGCGGCGCATCAACTCGGCGATGCTGCAGCCGTTGGCGACGGTGAGCGCGAGCAGTTCGTCGCCGGTGCGGAACGAGAATGGCAGCACGGTCGCGTCGGGGGCAATCACCTTTTGCTTGCTGCCATCGGCCGCGACCTCGTCACTGACGACGAAGCCGCCACCGACGCTGTAGTAACAGCGGTTCGCGAGTTCGCGGCCAGCAGCGTTGTGGGCAGCGAAGCGCATTCCGTTTGCATGGAAGGGGAGCGTCTCGCGGCGATGGAAGGTGAGGTCTTCCTTCTCGTTGAAGCCGATCTCGTGATCGCCGAGCAGCGACATGCGCCCGTTGCTGCGCATCTCGGCGAGCATCGTTGGTATTGCGTCGACATCGACAGTGTCTGGCTCGTGCCCGGAAAGCCCGAGTAGTACGGCCTTGTCACTGCCGTGGCCTTTGCCGGTGGCGCCGAGCGATCCGTACAGCTGCACGCTGATCCTCGTCGTTGCCGACAGTTGGCCGTCGTGCAACAAGCGCAGCGCGAACAGACGCGCCGCACGCATCGGCCCAACGGTGTGACTGCTGGACGGCCCGATGCCAATCTTGAAAAGGTCGAAGACGGAAACGGCCATGGTGTGCCGCACGCTAATCGGCGGCGACCCGCCCTAAGTCTGCGGTGGGATCAAGACGAAGTTGCCGACGTGGTCTTTCTTGAGGAACTCGGCCTGCGCCGCCGCGATCTCCACGAGCGGAAAGGTCTTGGCGAGCAGTGGTCGGATCTCGCCGCGCTCGATGTAAGCGACCAGGTTGGGGAACACGGGCTCGTCCCACGCGGTGCAACCGATGAGGGTGAGATCCTTCAGGTAGAAGGTGCGCATGTCGAGCGTGACGACGGGTCCGCCGATCGCACCCGACGACGTGAATCGCCCGCCACGCTTGAGCACCTGCAACATGGCGCCAAACGTCGGCCCGGCCACATTGTCGACGACGACGTCGACAGATTCCTCGCCGAGTTGCTGCACGATGTCGTCGTCGCGATCGATCACGCGGTCGGCGCCGATTGCGCGCACTCGATCCGTTTTCGCGTGTCCGGCGATGGCAGTCACCGTTGCGCCTCGTCGCTTGGCCAGTTGTACGGCTGCCGAGCCGACGCCACCGGAAGCCCCGGCCACCAGCACGTGCTCGCCGCGCGACACTCCGGTGCGGTGCAACATGTTCTCTGCTGTTCCGTAGGCGCACGGAATGGTGCCGAGCTCCGCGTCGGACCATTCGCAGCTCACCGGGAACACTTCCGTCGCGGGCACCTTGACGAACTGGGCGAACGCACCATCGAAGTCGGAGCCCATCCAGGTGTTCTCCATTGATCCGAACCCGGCGGGGCGAGTGCACGGCCGCACCAGCACTCGCAAGCCGATGATGCGCGCGTCGACATCGTGGCCGACGGCAACGACGCGGCCGCAGCAGTCGGTTCCCTGGATGAACGGGAACGGTGTCGCCGCGTTCCATCCGCCATCGGCGAGTGCATGTTGCCCGTCTGCAGTTGCAGTTGCAGTTGCGGCGGTGCTGGCGGTGACGGTCGCGGAGTACCAGCCGAGGCGGGTGTTGATCTCGGTGTTGTTCACACCAGCCGCGAGCACCTGCACAACAACCTCTCGCGAACCGGGCTGTGGAACGGCGACGTCGCGGTACTCGAGTTTGTCGTAGCCGCCGTTGCCGGTAGTGACGACAGCCTTCATCGTCGATGGCAGAATCGTCGGCAGATCAGTTGTCGTCATCGCTCGGGCCGGAGCGGTCAGTCGACGAGCGCGTCGGCGCGCAACCCAGCGCGCTCGAGGTGGATCGGAAGCACGCGGCCGTAGAGCTGCTGGGTACGTTCCGGGCTGCCCACCATCGCCGGCTCTTCCACATAGCTGAAGATGGCGACGTACCTTGCTCTCGGGCCGGCGAGCGGTGTCACGCGGTGCAGCGAGTATCTGCCCTTGAAGATTTGCAGGTCGCCTGGTTGCAGGTGCAGCGTGCGTACGAGCGTGCTGTCCCCGTCGAGCACGGCCTCGACGCCGGCGTAGTTCTCGTCGGTCGGCGTGCGCAGATGTGGGCTGAATTCGAACTCGCCTCCCGCTTCAGCGTTCTGGATCGCAAGGGTGACGGTGTAGTTGTTGGTGTCGAAGTGCCAGGGGAAACCGTTTCCTTCATCGGCAGTGTTGACAATCACGTCGGCCAACGGGTCGGCGTAACGGAAGAAGTTCTGCTCGCCGAGTGCTTCTTGGATAAACGGCGCGAACGCTGGCCATTCGTAGATCGCGCGTAGGACGCTGTCGGCGCCGAAGTTGTCGGCCGGAACGAATGCATTGGAACGATCGTAGAAACGGCGCAAGGGATGGCTTGCAGGTAAGTCGGGCCGGTCGACCGTGAAGTACGGGTTGGTGCGGTTGTAGTTGCGGTGGCCGTGGACTGCAACGCGATCGCACTCGGCGACCAGATCGGGTATGCGATCTGGTCGGACGAACCCCTTCAGGATTGCGCAGCCATCGGTATCGATCGCGGCGCGTGCGTTGTCGATGACGGCCTGGCGCGCTGAGCCTGGTTGATCGATCGGGTACCGATCGAGATCCACGAAGTCGCTGGCGGAAGTGCTGATGGCTCGCCTCCTCTGTCGCACCCGATCGTACTGCCTAGAGGTTCGTCGTCTAGCGGGCGGCGGTGTCGATGATCGCCTGTTTCACTGCGCGTGGGTTCTCGAACAGCATCATGTGCCCAGTGCCGGCGAGTTCCACGACCTGCGCGCCGGGGATGGCGGCGGCGAGTGCGCGCCCACCCTTGGGTGGTGTCATCTTGTCGCCGAGGCCGATCACGACGGTCGCCGGGCACTCGACGGCCGCTGCCGCGGTCAACGCCTCGCTGTAGTCGACACACGCCGCGAAGTCCGCGCTGAGCACGCCCGGCTGGCTGACTTCCACGAGTGCGCGCACGCCACCCAGCATCCACAACCCTGGCGCCGGGTTTGGCCCGACGTGCGCTGGGCGCGCGTGGCCCCAGGCGGCCATCAACGCGCCGGCCAGTGGCAAGTCGTGTTCGGCGGCGGCCAACAGATCGGGGTGCACGGGCATCGCGGTCGCTGTGCCGCAGAGCGTCAACGACGCAACCAGCGACGGGTGGCGGCGCGCCAGTTCGAGCGCGATGAACGTGCCCAGTGAGTGGCCGACGAAGTGCACCTTTGTGTTCGCGCGACGAAGACCAGCGGCCTCCGCGAAGCGAGCCACCCAGTCGGCCATTTCGACAACTGTGCTGAGGCCTGGACCATCACTGCGGCCGTGCCCCGGCAGATCGACAGCGAACGCGCGGAACCCGCGATGGGCGAGGTAACGCGTCTGCCGTTGCCACACCGTCGAGTCCATCCCAGCGCCATGCAGCAACACGATCGCGGGTGCGTCGCCGTCGGTCTCGACACCTCCGGTCGCGGCGTGAGCGGTGTGCCCGTCGACAGTTGTGATCACCGCTGGCTTGCCTTCAGCGCACGCTCGAGGTCGTCGATGATGTCGTCGGGGTCTTCCAACCCAACCGACAAGCGCACGAGATCTTCCGAGATGCCAGCAGTCACCAGTTGTTCGGGAGTGAGCTGACCATGGGTGGTGGAGGCCGGGTGAATCACCAACGTCTTCGCGTCGCCGACGTTCGCAAGATGCGTTGCCAGTTGCACGGCCTCGATGAATGCTTGCCCCGCGCGGCGGCCGCCCTTCACCCCGAAGCTGAGAATGGCGCCGGCGCCCTTCGGATAAAGGCGCTGCGCCAGTTCGTAATCGGGGTGCGAGGGCACCCGTGGGTGTTTCACCCAGGCGACTGCGTCGTTGGACTGCAGCATCTCCAGCACACGGTCGGTGTTGGTGATGTGGCGCGCCATTCGTAGCGGCAGCGTTTCGATTCCCTGCAGCAGGGCAAACGCGTTGTGCGGGCTCATGCACGCACCGAAGTCGCGCAGCCCTTCGGCGCGCGCTCGCATGCCGAGTGCTGCCGGTCCGAACTCTTCAGCGAACACGAGTCCGTGATAGCCGGCGTAGGGCTCGGTGAGCGTTGGGAACTTGTCGCTCGCCATCCAATCGAAGCGGCCGCCGTCGACGAGCACCCCGCCGATCGCGATGCCGTGGCCACCGAGGAACTTCGTCGCCGAGTGCATCACAATGTCGGCGCCGTGCTCGATCGGGCGGAACAGGTAGGGGGTCGAGAACGTCGAGTCGACCATCAGCGGCAGCCCATGGGCATGTGCGACATCGGCGACGGCGGCGACGTCCATCACTTCGATGCCCGGGTTACCGAGCGTCTCGCCAAAGAACAGCTTCGTGTTCGGTTGGATCGCAGCGGCGAACGCAGCTGGGTCGCGCGGGTCGACGAACGTAGTGGTGATGCCGAAGCGGGGCAACGTGAGGTTCATCATGTTGTACGAGCCGCCGTAGAGGTTCTTCGACGCAACGATGTGATCGCCAGCGCTGAGCAAAGTGGCGACTGCGAGATGCAACGCGGCCGTGCCACTGGCGGTGCAGATTGCACCGACCCCTCCCTCGAGCGCCGCGACGCGCTCTTCCAGCACGGCGACCGTCGGGTTGGAGATGCGACTGTAGATGTGGCCGGGGGATTCCAGGTTGAACAGCGCGGCGGCTTCGTCGGTGTCGGGGAAGGCATACGACGTCGTGAAGTAGATCGGCACCGCGCGGGCGCCGGTGGTCGGGTCGGGACGCTGGCCGGCGTGCAGGCTGAGTGTGTCGAACCGCAGGAAGTCGGGTGTCGCCATCGATGAAACGCTACCGCTCGCCGAATGGCGCAGTTGCCGTGCGCCAGTTCTTCGCGCAGCGACTGCGCAATGCATAGTGATGAAGTGAGTCACGTTCCGTTGAAGCTCGAGATACGCAAGGTGTTGTCGGTCGTGGAGACGACGCATGCCGAGATGGGTCGCTCTGTCGCGGGGCTGCGGCGAAAGGTCGCAACTGCGGTTGTGATGACCAACCCCTACGCCGGTCGCTTTGTCGACGACCTCAGCGAGATGGTCGCGCTCGGAGCCGAGCTCGGCCAACGACTGGTTGACGAGGCGCTCGCCGCGCTGGGTCGTCCAGGCGCTGAAGTCAGCGCATACGGCAAGGCTGCGATTGTCGGCACGGGTGGTGAGATCGAGCACGCTGCTGCCTTGATTCATCCGAAGTTTGGCGCACCGATTCGGGCGGCACTCGGTCGTGGTCCGGCGATCATCCCTTCGACGAAGTTGCTCGGTGGGCCGGGTACAAGCATCGTTGCGCCGCTCACCAACTGCGACGACATCTGGCAATTCGACGAGATGGACGCGATCGCCATCGCTGTCGACGACGCACCTCGCCCCGACGAGATCGTCGCCGTGTTGGCTCTCGCCATCGGCGGCCGTCCGCTACACCGCATCGGAGTTCCGACATGACGTACAAAGCAATCATTCTTCTCGCTCGTCGCGACGACATGAGCCACGAACAGTTCGTGGCGTGGTGGCTCGAAGAGCACGCGCCGCTCGCGAAGCAACTGCCGGGCGTGCGGCGCATCGTGTTCAACGATGTCGACGGCTCCGACGACTACGACGGGGTCACCGAGTTGTGGTTCGACAGCCGCGCCGACCTCGACGCGGCATACGCCACCGAGATCGGTCAGCGGGTCGCAGCCGACTCAATGGCACACGTGAGATCTCGCACCCGGCTCTACGTAGCCGAGCACGCAATCACCTAGCCCGCCAGGGTCGTTAGTCCAACCGCCGCACGGCACGCCGCCGACTATGTCGGTGGTTAGCGGTGGATCGTGGCTAGCGGTGGATCAGGGTGCCGGTGGTTCCTGCTAGCGCGGTTGCTGCTTCGGTGAGCGAACCGATGGCGGCGATGCCTCCGGTGCGTTCGACGAAGCGGCAGGCAGCATCGACTTTCGGGCCCATCGAACCTGCCGGAAAGTTGCGGGCGCGCAACTCGCGGGGCGTCGTGTCGCGGATCACCTGCGACCCTGGCCGACCGAAGTCGCTCTCGACACCGGCGACGTCGGTGAGCAACAGCAACGCGTCGGCGGCGAGGACTTCAGCGAGCAGTGCGGCGGTGAGATCTTTGTCGATGACCGCTTCCACTCCACGCAACTCGCCAGCCACCTCGATCACCGGCACTCCACCGCCGCCAGCGCACACGACGAGCACACCGGCGTCGATCAACATTCGGATCGTGTCGGCCTCCACGATCCGATGCGGCTCGGGCGAGGCCACCACTCGCCGCCAGCTCTCGCCATCGCGGGTCACCGCCCAGTTGTGTTCGGCGGCCAACCGACGAGCACTGGCTTCGTCGTAGGTGGGACCGACGAACTTGGTGGGCTTGTCGAACGCGGCATCGTCGACGTCGACGACGCACTGCGTGAGCACAGCCGCAACCTGCCGCGCGGGCATTGCATTGCGCAGGGCCTGCGCCAACCAGTAGCCGATCAGTCCTTGCGTCTCGGCCCCAAGCTGATCGAGCGGGAACGGGTGCGACAGCAAGGGGTCGTTGGCAGATTCGAGTGCCAGCACTCCAACCTGTGGGCCGTTGCCATGGGTGACGATCAGTTGATGCTCAGCGGCGAGTGCGGCGAGCGACTCCGCGGCATGCAGCACGTTGCGTCGTTGCGGCTCGGCATCGGGCCGCTCGCCGCGGCGCAGCAGTGCGTTGCCGCCGAGTGCAACGACAACTCGCACGTCAGGACCCGGCGACTGAAGCGGTGCGCAGATCGACGAACGCGCGCGGGAAGCGGGCAAGCACGGCGATCGCGTGCTGCAGTTCGCGACGGTCGACGTACTCGCCGATGCGGTGAGTGTTCTGCTCGACACCGGCACCGATGCCGAACATCGCTGGATGCTTGACCGGGCCGGAAACGATCCAGCCCTTGTCGGGTCCGACGTCGATGGTGGTGTCGTCGATTGCGATCGGGTATCCGACACCGTCGGTCGAGAAGATCCATTTGTCGACGCGCGGTTCGCCGCGCAACGTGGCACCGGTGGAACCGCTCGCCGACTCGACGACGTGCGGCGTGACCACCCGGTGGTATGCCTCGACGGCAGCCACGATCGCCGGGTGATCGGCGGGCGTGATCCAGCCCGGATAGATCTGCGCGTTGTCGGCCTGATACCCGCGCCACGTTCGTTGCGTGTAGCGCGGCACGTCGACCGTGACGGTGAGTCCGGCGGCGCGCGCCTGTGCAACCGACTCCATCGATTCGATGTCGGCCAACGCCTGGTCGGGTGTTTCGCCGACGGTGAGTCGCCGATCGAAGCGGAACGCGAACCGATCGGGCACCGCACAGTCGCTCGGTGTTTCCAGCGACGACCACGAGGCCGTGCGCGTCCCGCGACCGAGGAAGGGGTGGTCGGCGAACCCGATGCCGGCCGCGTGCCGTTGGGCTGCTTCGGCGATGATCGCCCCGCCATGCTCGAGCGGGTTGAGTCCTTCGAACGGCATCGAGCCATGGCATGAACGCCCGACAACGGTGACTTCGATCTGCATTCGACCGCGCTGGCCGCGATAGATGCCGAGCGCGCCCTTAACTGCGTCGCCGGTGCCCTCGGTGAGCACGACCACGTCGGGAATCAGTTCTGGTCCCGCGCCGGGCAATACGTCGGCAGTCACGAAGCGCGGCCCGGCGCCGTCGTTGTCTTCCTCGGCCACGGTCGCATAGGCGCGCACGATGCATCCGTGCAACGCCCCGTCGTCGACCAGTTCGAGCATGATCTTGGTGGCGATGATCTGCGAGATGACTCCGGCCAACTGATCGGCTGCACCGCGTCCGAACACGAGGTGTTCCCACTCGCTCTGCGGTGGCACGTAACCCAACTGTGCGCGCAGCGCGTCGGGGTCGAGCGCAGTCGCATCGGTGAGGCCCAAGTACGGATCGATCGCTCCGCCCAACTTGTCGCGCCACTGCTCGCGCAACGCCTGCACGGTGTCGGAGTGGCCATCGAAGTAGATGATCCGCTGGTGCTCGGGCGCGACACCATCGAACGGATCGCGCACCACCCACACCAGGTTGCCGAAGTCGTCGAACCACACGTCGTCCGCGTGGCGCACCGCTTCGATGTCGATGATCGTGTCGCGCAGGAAGGTGAGGCGGGCGCCTTCGTGGTTCGACAACCCGGCGCTCGGATCGCCACCTTCATCGACCGGCAGCGCGACGACGTCGTTCGGGATGCGGATCGCCTCGCGCAGTATCCCAACGGCGAGCGGCAGATAGCGCTCGGCCAATTCGGCAACCTTGCGATCGAGGGTCTCAGCCGACTTCATCGCGCACCTCCTGTGAGTACTGCGGCGAGCTCGGGGACTTTGGCCGCGGCGAGTAGAGCCATGATCACGTACACCTTCTTGTTGGCCTCGCGCGCCACGTCGACACGGAAGCGATCCATGACGCCCGGGCTCACTTCCGCACCGATGTCGGCTGGCAGGCAATGCATGTACAGCGCGTCGTTGGTGAGCGCCATTCGTCGTTCGTCGCAAATCCAGTCGCGATGCTCGGCGTTCTTGGCGAGCGCGCGTTGTTCGATGTCGCGCATGGCGGCGGTGTTGCCTTCACGATTGGCCGCCACCCGCTCGAACATCAGGGTCTGCGGACCCCACGACTTGGGGTAGACGGCGTCGGCCCCGGCGAAGGCATCGTCCATGTCGTCGGTCGTGCGCAGCGATCCACCGGACTCGGCAGCACCTTCGGCGGCCCAGGCCAGCGGGTCGGCGAGCAGCTCGTAGCCGGGCGGATGAGCGAGGGTGACATGCGCGCCGAAACGCGTCAGCAGTGAGACGACACCCTGGGGAACCGACAGCGGCTTGGCGTAACTCGGCGAGTAGGCCCACGACATGGTGATCTTCTTGCCCGCAACCGGGCCACCGAAGTGCTCGCGCAGCCACAACAGATCGGCCAACGATTGCGTCGGATGGTCAATGTCGCACTGCAGGTTGACCACCGGCACCGATCGCGGGTCGTCGGTCGCGGCGAGATAGGTGTCGATGCCGCGCTGCACGTCGCGCATGAAGATGTTGCCCTCACCGAGGATCAAGTCGTGCCGCACACCGAGCGCGTGAGCGTTCATGCCCAGCATCGCTCCCGTTTCCTCCGCGGTCTCACCGTGCGACACCTGCGTCGAAGAACCGTCGACGATGATCGGGTTCATCCCCAAGCGAGCAGCCGCCCCGGCCCACGCCGATTTCGTGCGAGTGGAGTTGTCGAAGAACATCGCGTAGGCGAGTTCACCGCGCAGCACATCGACACGAGTGCCGGCTCGGTCGAGTTCTTCCAGTCTGGAAGCAACCGCTAGCAACGTGTCGAGGTCGGTGGTCGGCCAGTCGTGTGTCGTCAGCAGGCTGCGCCCGAGAAGGGTGTGCAGTCGCGCATCGTCCAAGTGATTCACGTCCCCACGCTGATCCAACGCTGCCCGAGGCGGTAGGGACTTGCGTCCCTCGCGCGTCGGCAAACGGCTTACGTCGAGGAGTTTGCGGCGCGTTGCGCGATCTGAACGCATCTGATCGCCCGCTCGACGGCCTTCGTCGCTGTTGACAACGCAACGTCGTCGGGTTCGTATTCGGCTGTCGTCTTCAATGGGAGCAGTCGTCGCAGTTCGCGCTCGACTTCAGCGCCATCTTTGCCAGCGTCACCTAGGAGGATCAGGACTTGGCCGTGGTCGTCTCCCGCAGCTCGTTGACCGACCCTGGCACCACATACTGCGTCTGCGGCGTTGATCCCTGCGTGAACCGCCAGGCTGCTTGCGGCGATGAAGCGGCCGGCGGCGAGCTCATCAATCGCCGCATCGACAAATTCCTGTGCCTTGCCCGCGTACGCGCGGACCTGGGCCGCGCTGACTGGTCGGGTGCGAATTGGTTTAGGCACTGAGTCGGTCCGCCAACTCGTCGAGACGCTTTCCGAACACCACCTGGCTGTCACGATGAACATCGCGCCATAACTCGCTTCTGCCAGACAGTTTGGCGGCGACCGCGTCGGCGTCGACATCGAGAATCTCGACGGTGTTACCAGCGACGCGGCTGATGACGGTTCGCCATCGCTCGATCGCCTGACTCCAGCCATCGTCGTCGGCGTCGATTCCTGTTGGTCGCACCATGATCACGTCGATGTCGGAGTCGGGTTCGCCGTCTCCGCGTGCAAATGAGCCGAACGCGATCACACTGATCGGCGCTGGACGGATTTTCGCCGCCGCGCGGCCCATTTCGGCCAGCACGACAGCGCGCGAATCCGCGAGTGCGACCAGCGCGCGGGTCGCGACGTGTTCGGGCACGATGCGGAACAGCGACGAAGGAGGGACCTCGCGACGCTCGATCATTCCCAGATCTACAAGTCCTGGTAGCACTCTCGACGCTTGCGCGACGCTGACGCCCGCCACGCGAGCGATCGTGCGCAGGTTCAGATCCCCGCTTGTCCCGAGCAGCGCCGCGATGACTCGCCCCTGGGCGCCGGGAATTGCTGCCTCGACAGGATGTCGGAAGTCCACAATGGCACCATATCAAATACACGTCATATATGAAACGATTGTTTCATATATGCGATGTCTACCGGCGGCGGATGCGGGCGTCGGCTGCTACTGCGCCTTGTTCGAGGAGGAAGATGGGGTTGAGGTCGATCTCGGCGATCTCGGGGACCTCGGTTGCCAGTGCCGAGATGCGATGCAGGACTTCGCGCAGGGCGGCGATGTCGAGCGGCGCCGCGCCGCGGTAGCCGGTGAGTAGGGGATACGAGCGCAGCGACCGCAGCATCTCGTCGACGTCGTGATCTGTCAGCGGGGCGACGCGCACAGCGATGTCGTCGAGCACCTCGACCGCGGTGCCGCCGCGGCCAACAACGACGAGCGGCCCGACCAGCGGATCGCGGTTGACGCCGACGATCATCTCCAACCCCGAGCCGATCTGCTCCTGCACCAAGAACTCGCGGGCCGCGTCGGGCATGCCAGCCGCGGTAAATGCGGAGCGAATTGTCCGCACTGCGGCCGCGGCGTCGGCGCCGGTCGTGATGCCGGTGCGCACGCCGCCGACGTCGCTCTTGTGCAGAGCCGTCGCCGCCTTGACCACGACGGTGCCGCCGAAATCGATCTGCGCCTGTTCGGCTTCCTCCGGCGTCGAGACCAGTCGGCTGCGCACCGACGCGATACCGCAGGCCTCGAGCAGTGCCGCGACCGTGGCCGTGTCGAGCCAGCCGTCGGTGGTGCTGGCATCGGCGCCAACGATGCGACGCGCGTGCTCGATGTCGAACGCCGGTTGCGGGATCGTGCCCGCCGGTCGTCGCCGACGTTCGTCCCATGCGATGGCGCGCGCGAGTGCGCGGGCCGCGTTCTCGGGCGCCTTGAAGCAAGGAATGCCGGCCGCGGGCAACGACGCCGGCGGCCCATCGCGGTTGATGAACACGCCGACGATGCCGACGTCGTCCGCCAGCGCGGCGCGGGCGGCGATCAACTCGTCGGCAACGTCGACCGACCGGAGCAGCACCGGCGTGTTGAACAACACCATGACGGCATCCACATCCGGCTCGGCTCCGAGTAGGCGCGTGACCTGCCCGTACTGCGCGGAGGTGGCACCGGCGATCATGTCGATGGGATTGTTCACGCTGGCCTCGGGCACGAGCAGCGATCGCAGCCGCGCGGCGATCGGTGCAGCCATCTCGGGAACCGCCAGCCCGTTGGCTTCGCACGCATCCGCAGCGAGGACACCCGACCCGCCGCCGTTGGTGACGATCGCAACCCGGCGCCCTGTGAACTGCCGCGTGCAGCTCAACACCGTCGCCACGTCGAGCATCTCCTCGATCGATCCGGCGCGGATGACACCCGCTTGGCGCAGCAGCGCGTCCACGCCGACATCGCCACCCGACAGTGCAGCCGTGTGCGAGGCCGCGCCGCGGCGGCCAGCGTCCGTGCGCCCCGCCTTGACCGCGATGATGGGCACGCGCCTGCCGATGCGTTGCGCGAGCCGCAGGAACGCAGCCGGTTCCGGGATCGACTCGAGGTACAGCAGGATCACGTCGACCGCGGGCTCGTCTTCCCAATAGCGCAGCACGTCGTTGGTCGATATGTCGGCGGCGTTGCCGATCGACACGAAGCTGCCGATGCCGAGACCGCGTGCATCCGCCGCGTCGAGCACGGCCAACCCGACCGCACCCGACTGGCTCAGCAGGAACGCGCCGCCAGCGGCGGGCAGTGTTCGACTGAAGGTGACGTTGAACCGCCGTTCGCCGATCCCGCCGAGGATTCCCAAGCAGTTGGGCCCGAGCAACCGCACCCCGCGCTCGCGCGCGGTCGCCACCAGTTGCGCCTGGCGCTCCACACCCTGCGCCCCGACTTCGGCGAACCCGGCCGAGATCACGCACACCGCGCCGACGCCGAGATCACCGGCTTGCGCCACCACGCCATCGACCGCCGCGGCTGGCACACAGACGATGACGAGATCGGGCCGCACCGGGCAAGAGGCGAGATCCGGGAACGCGGGAATGCCGCGCACCTCCGCGTGGCGCGGGTTGACGGGCAGCACCACCCCGCCGAAACCGCTGTCGACGAGGTTGCCGAAGAGCAGCCCGGGAATGGTCGCCGGGTTGCCGCTAGCCCCGACGACTGCGATCGCGCGCGGCGCGTTGAAGCCGTCGAGTACGGGGCGTGGCCCCCTCTGTTCCACCATGTCGACAGTCTCGCCGTTGTGCAGGGGTCCTTCGCAACGACCGGTATGCCCAAGAGGTATGGCCACAAGTCCCTAGTCCGCGGTGGCACTTCCGCCGAAGATCAGTCATGTAAGGGAGGTGATGCCATGTCCGAAGCAGCCGTGACCGGCAACGTTCACAAGCATCAACCGTTCGTCATTCAGGAGTATTGCAAGGGCTGTGGGCGCTGCATCACGTCGTGCACCAAGGGCTGCATCACGATGGGCACGGAGATCAATCCCGTCACCGGCCTGATCCCGATCGTGCTCGACCTCGAGCGCTGCAACATGTGCGGGCTGTGCATCGACGCCTGTCCGGAGCCATTCGGTCTGCGGCCCGAGGGTGAGGAGGCGGAGTTCGAGTTGCTCGATCCCGCCGTGCTGAACGGCCCCCGGCCCTACGACGCACCGATACCCGTGCCACAGCCCGACACCACCGTTGCGCTGTCGGAGCGCGCGCCGCTCATCATCAAGGGCACCTACGCGTCGGCGGTGGGCGCCGTCCTTGCCGGATGTCGTCACGTGTACGGCTATCCGATCACGCCGTCCACCGAGGGCGCCGAGATGATGGCGAAGGTTCAACCGGTGCTCGACGGAGTGTTCATCCAAGCGGTCAGCGAGGTCGCGGCGGTCAACATGATGTACGGCGCGGGAGGTGCCGGCAAGCGGTGCATCACCTTCACTAGCTCGCCCGGTTTCAGCCTGATGCTGGAAGGCATCTCGTACATGATCGGAGCGCAGGTGCCTGCCGTCTTCGTGAACGTCATGCGCGGCGGGCCGGGGTTGGGCAACATCGGGCCAGCGCAGGCCGACATCAAGTTGGCCTGCCGCGGTCTTGGGCACGGCGACACGCACGCGATCGTGTTGGTGCCTTCCACCCCGCAGGAGATGCTCGATTGCACGATGCTCTCCTTCGAGTTGGCGTTCAAGTATCGCAACCCGGTGGTCATCCTCGGCGATGGTTACCTCGGGCAGATGACCGGCAAGGTCAGCCTTCCCAATCACATGGTCGTGCCGGGTATCCCCGAGTGGGCCGTCTACGGCGACCATTCGCATCGGGGCAACTTGATCTGTTCGATCGAATTGTCGGATCTAGAACTCGAGCGTCACAACCAAATGCTGGAAGCGAAGTACGCGCGGATGGCGGCCGAAGAACAGCGTGCCGATCTCCACCGCTGCGACGACGCCGACGTTGTGCTCGTGGCGTGCAACACGCCGGCGCAGTTGGCGAAGGGGGCGGTCAAGGAGTTGCGCGACAAGGGTGTGCGGGCAGGGTTGTTCCGCCCGATCACGCTGTGGCCGTTCCCGATCGATGCGCTCGGTCGCGTGGTTCCGCAAGCACGCCACCTCGTCGTGGTCGAAGCCAGCAGCGGACAGTTGGAGGACGAGATGCGCTTGGCACTCAGCCACGCCGATGTGCACGGGCTGCCGATCAGTCACGTGCGCCGCCAGGGCGGGATCCTTCCGTCGCAATCCGAGATCGTCGAACACGTGCTGAGCCTGGAAGGGGTGCGCTGATGCCGTCGTCGGTTTTCTTTCGCCAGTTCGAGCGTCACGATCATGCTTCGGGGATCAAGGCGCACGCGACCACCTACTGCCCGGGTTGCGGGCACGGGCTCGTGCAGCAGTATCTCGCTGAGGCCATCGACGAGCTCGGCGTGCAGGATCGCACTGTGCTCGTGTCGCCTGTCGGGTGCTCGGTGTTCTCGTACTACTACTTCGATGTTGGTAACACGCAGGCCGCGCATGGTCGGGCACCGGCGGTCGCCCTCGGCCACAAGACTGCCAATCCGGATTCGATCGTCATCAGTTATCAGGGCGACGGCGACCTGGCATCGATCGGGCTGGCGGAGATCATCAGCACTGCGCAGATGGGCATTCCGCTGACGGTGATCTTCGTCAACAACGCGATCTTCGGAATGACCGGCGGGCAGATGGCACCGACAACGCTGGTCGGTCAGCCGACGACCACCACACCGACCGGGCGCACCCTGTTCTCCGGGCAACCGTTGAAGGTGGCCGAGATGATTGCCGGGCTCGACGGCCCGGTGTTCGTTGAGCGAGTGGCGCTCTACGACAACCGCCGCCGCACGCATGCCAAGCGCTCGATCAAGAAGGCGCTCGAGCTGCAGGTCAACGGTGCCGGTTTCGCGCTGATCGAGGTACTCGCGGAATGCCCGACCCACCTCAACCTCCAACCGGAAGCCGCCGAGGCTTGGGTGCGCGACCAGATGGAGCCGGTCTTCCCGTTGGGGGTGAAGAAGGACGTCACCGATGGCCCCGGCTACCCGACCATCCCGACGCCCACCTTCGATACCGAGCGCACGCTGGCCGCGCTGGGCACGACGACCGATCGTCCGGAACGGCATGCGACCACGTTCCCGACGCACCTCGATGCGGAGGACGTGAGTCTCAAGCTGGCGGGCGCCGGCGGCGATGGCGCACAGACGACGGCAATGCTGATCACCCGCGCCGCGATCAACGAGGGCTTCGACTCGACGCACATCCCGAGCTACGGACCGGAATCGCGCGGTGGCACGTCGTACGCCGACGTGCACGTCGCGATGAAAGAGGTGCTCGCCCCGGCAGCCCCGCATCCGCATCTGCTGGTGGCGTTCAACTCGCCCAGCCTCGCCAAGTTCGGCCCGACCGTGCGCCCCGGCGGCACCATCATCTACGACAGTTCGATCATCGCGACGTTGCCCGACACGCTGCCCGAAGGGGTGCGCGTCGTCGGTGTGCCGTTCACCGAAGTGGCGAAGGAGCTCGGCTCGGTGGTGGTCAAGAACGTGGTCGCCCTCGGCGCGCTGCAGGGCGTCACCCAGATCTTCCCGAAGGAGACGTTCCTCACCGCGATCCGCACCGCGCTCGGCGGCAAGCGAGCACTGGTCACCCTCAACGAGCAAGCCTTCGAGCGCGGCGCCGCGCTATCGGCCGAACTCGCCAGCCGCTAGCCCGCTACCCGAGCCGACAGCAATCGGCGTTGTCCTACGCTGCTCGCATGGACGACACCGAGAACGCCCGCGAGGTCGCCGGGCGGTATCGCACTGCGTGGCTTGCGAATGACCTCGGCGGCATCATCGACTGCTACGCCGACGACTTCAGCCTCCATTACTTCGGCAACAACCCCTGGAGCGGCAGTCACGTTGGCAAACAGGCCGCCATCAACACGCTGCTCGCCGTCGGGGCCAAGGCACCTCGCCGCCTGCTCGCGGTCGATGAGGTCCTCGCCGGCCCGAACGCCGCCGTGCTCGTGGCCCGCGAGGAGATCACCACGCCGGAAGGCCCCGTCGAGATTCGCCGCGTCCTGCGCTACCGAGTGCGGGGCCATCACTTCGTCGATTGCTGGCTCTACGAAGAGCATCAGGATGTCATCGACCGAGCATGGTCGTAGCGGGCGAACGCTACGCGGTTGTCAGCGCGGTGTAGATGTGCTGAACGTGCTCGCGGTCGGTGCCGCAGCAGCCGCCGACGACCTTGAAGTCGATCTTCGCGCCGGCCTACCCGAGCGCGAGGCGCTCGATGTCGCGATCGCGGCGCTCGCCGAGATGCGTCGCAAGCTTCCGCCGAGTGCGGCGTAGATCGTGCCGACTTGAGTCAAGCCCCAGCGAACGCAGGGCGTACTTGTTGGTCGACGATTTGTTTGCGGGTTTCGAGTGGGGCGAAGCCGGCCATCACGCCGTTGACGACGAGTTGCTCAACTTCGGCCATCGTGAGGTCGAAGGTGGTGGCGACGGCGAGTAGTTCTGACGATGGCATGACGCCGCTCATTAGTCGGTTGTCGGTGTTGACGCTGACGTTGAAGCCGTAGCGCAGCATCGGCCCGATCGGGTGCGATGCCAGGTTGGGCACTGCGCCGACGTGGACGTGGCATGTCGGTGCCATCTCGAGCGGTATCTGGTGGTCGTACACGTAGCGGGCGAGTGGGCCGAGTTGCAGCGAGCCGTCGGCGCGGGTGGTGATGTCGCTGCGCAGGCGGACACCGTGTCCGATGCGATGCGCGCCGTGTTGCAGTGCGTCGTCGATTAGTTCCAGGTCGGGTGGTTCGGAGGCGTGGATGGTGATGTTGATGTGGTGTTGGCGTGCGAAGGTGAGCGCTTCGGCGTGTAGCGAGGGTGGCCAGCCGGTCTCGGCGCCGGCGAGGTCGAAGGCGACCACTTTGTCGTCGTGCTCGCGCATGCGGTCGACCAGCTGCACGACTTCGAGTGATCGCTGCTCGGTGCGCATCGCGCAACAGATCGCGTTGACCAGGATCGTCTTGCCGGCGGCGGCCGCCTCTCGCTCGCCGCGGCGGAACCCGGCAGTGACGGCGCTGACGACGGCTTCCAAGGAGAGTCCGTTGTGCACGTGCAGTTCTGGCGCGAACCGCACCTCGGCGTAGACGACCCCGTCGTTGGCCAGGTCGAGCGCGGCTTCGGCGGCGATGCGTTCGATGTGCGCTTCGGTTTGCATCACGGCGAGCGTGTGCTCGAACGTGGCGAGGTACTGCAACAGGTCCTTGCTGTCGGCGCCGGCAGTGAACCACGCCTGGAGCGCGACCGGGTCGGTAGTCGGAAGCGTCCAGCCGATCTCGTCGGCCAACTCCAACACCGTCGCCACCCGCAGCCCACCGTCGAGGTGATCGTGCAGTAACGACTTAGGGAGTCGACGTGCGTGATCGAGGCGTGTCAGCGAGGGCATAGGCGCAACGATAAGCGGTGGCAGCAGTGACTTGACGATGCCCCGATCGCCTTACGCCGTCAAAGGTATTGATGTGTCCGGCCCAGGCGGATACAGAGTCGACTCTACGGTTCGAACCGATTGAGATTCTGGCTGTTAGTGATTAGGCTAACAGTCATGGAGTCCGCCGGAAGCCTGATTCGCCGAGAACGGAAGGCGCTCGGCCTGTCAACGCGCCACCTGGCGACGCTCGCGGGCGTCTCGTACCCGACGATCTCGCGAATTGAGAACGGACACGACGAGCCGCAGTGGGGCACGATGCAAAAGATTGCGGCGGCGCTCGGTAAGTCGTGCTCGTTGGGAGACGATGCCAGCTTCACCCGGTTGGCCGACCTTGTTGAACCAGCAGACGGCACCGTCGACCCTGAACCCAAATGGACTCGTCTGCGCGGATTCGTCGATCAGCTCACGTTGCACCCCGAGCTCACTGCAGCGGCAACGGCGGACTGTCCACCGCCGTCAGGTTCTCGGCTCATCGACAACCTGCTCGCAGCAATCGCTGAGAAGCTGGCCGCAGACGTGGGGATTCGACCGCCAGCGTGGACGGCCTTAATCGAGCCGCTCGACACACCATGGGAAGCGCCCGGTACACCCCGGAGGCGTGCGATGGCCGCAGCACAAACGGCACCGGAGTTCGCCGCCCGAAACATCATGCTGTCAACGTCAGCGATCTGGCGTGACCGCGCAAGGGCGGGCGCATGAGTAGCGACGGGGTCGTCCTCGATGGCGACGCGATCAAACGACTCGTCACGGAAGTTGCAGACGAACTCGCCGGAGACGAACAGCGCACGATCGTCGTCGTTGGTGGATCGCTACTGGCGTGGCACGGTCTACGCGAAACGACCCGAGACGTCGATTCGATCCGTCCGATCGATGATGACCTGCGCGACGCCGTACGACGAGTGGCAATTCGGCACGCGCTGGCGGTCGACTGGTTGAACGATCATTCCGCAGCGTTCGCTCCGTTCGGGTTTGACGTCGAAGCGTGTGAAGTCCTATTCGAGCACGCACGGCTGAGGGCACTTGGCGCACCGTTTCGTGACGTGTTCCTCATGAAGCTGCGTCGCGGTGATCCGCAGGACTTGATCGATATGCGCGTGCTCTGGCCGCATGTGCGAGACCAGTTCGCGACGGCGGCCGATGTCATCGATGCGTTCGTTGAAGCGTTTCCGTCCGAACCTGAGGATGAGTATCTCGACCGTCTAGTGGTCGACGAGTTGGCGAAGGATGGCGTCAATCTGCCGTTGCGTTGACCACACGGTGCGTCGGGGGGAGACGTAGTGTCGGGTCATGTTCTTGGCGTTGAAGGAGATGCGGCGCGCCAAGACCCGTTTCGGTCTGCTGATCGGCGCGGTGGCGCTGTTGGTGTTTCTGATCTTGTTCCAGCAGACGCTGCAGAACGGTCTGATCACATCGTTCGTCGGTGCGCTTCGGAATCAGTCGGCGCCGGTTCTGGTGTACAGCGTGGATGGTCGTAGGAACCTGCAGGGCAGTGTGATCTCTCCGGAGCTCGAGCAAACCATCGATGCCGTCGCCGGGGTGGGCCGTGCCGGGCGGATCGGGCAGGGCACCTTCAGCACGGTCGTGGGTGGACGGTCGCAGCCGACGGCGGTCGTGGGCTACGAGCTCGAAGGGCTCGGGTCGCCGGCGACGCTGACGCAGGGCCGGTTGGCTACAGCCGTTGGAGAAGGAGTAGCGAACGAGGCTGACGCCGACGACGGGTATGGCCTCGGCGAGATCGTGACGGTTGAACCGGGTGGGTACGAGATCACCATCGTCGGCCTTGCCCGTGATGTGAACATCAGTGTCACTCCCACGTTGTTCACCACGTACGACACCTATGTGCGTGCGGTCGCGGCGGGTAATCCCGACGCGAAGACGCCGCTGCCGAGTGTTATCGGCGTGGAGCCAGCAGAAGGCGTGAGTGTTGCTGAGCTGGTCGAGCGGATCAACGCGGCAAGCGATCAGTTGGACGCGTTGTCGCGTGCCGACGCGGCGAACAAGGCACCGGGTGTCGCGCAGGTGCGGTCGTCGTTCCTGATCATCTTCGCGCTCTATGGCCTGGTGGTGCCGTTCGTGACGGCGCTGTTCTTCTTGATCATCACGTTCCAGAAGGCGAACTCGCTCACGTTGCTGCGCGCCATCGGCGCGCCTGCGAGCAGGTTGGTGACGTCGTTGATGGTGCAAGTGCTGATCGTCGTCGGAGCCGGAGTGGCAATCGGAACCGCGCTGTACACGCCGTTGTCGTTCCAACGCATCGGCGGGATTCCGCTCCGGTTCGAAACTGCGGCAGTGATTGGTTGGGCCGTCGCCCTCGTGCTGCTCGGGATGGTGAGCGCATTGTTCGCCGCCTACCGGGTGCTGCGCATCGACCCGGTGGCGGCGACCACGGGCGTGGGGGTCGGCAGATGATGCTGGCACTTCGCGAACTGCGTCGTTGCCCAGGACGCTTCTCGATCGCGACGGTGATCCTGACCCTGGTCGCGTTGCTGCTGATGTTCCTCGGCGGTCTGCTCGACGGGCTGATCAACAACTCCGTCGCCGCGGTCACGGCCCAGAACGGTGATGTGATCGTCTTCTCGGCGCGGGCGGAGAACTCGTTCGTGCGCAGTCGGCTCACCGCCGATGATCGTGCCGTCATCGAGGCGACTCCAGGAGTCACCGAGGTCGGTGGCATCGGTGTCGTTCAACTTGGTGCGCGCCTGCCGGGAAGTGGCCCGCGCGATCTCGTCGACGTCGCCCTGTTCGGCTACGAGATCGCGCCTCACGGCGTTCCTGCGACGCCGGGCGAGGGAGAGGCGTATGCGGACGAAACACTCGAGTCGGATGGGGTGAGGGAGGGGATGACGTTGCTGATCGGGCCGGCGCGCTCGCCGGTGCTGATCATCGGCATCGTTTCCAACACGACCTACCTCGGGCAAGGCTCGTTGTGGGCGTCGCCCGCGACGTGGCGCGAGGTGCAGAACGCCAATCGCCCCGACGCGTTCGTGGCCGATGGGGTCTTCCAGGCGTTCGTCGTTCGGGGCGATGGCGATGGCGCTGGCGCTGGCGGAGCCGAGCTCGCCGCCGCAGTCGATCAGGCGGGTGGCGGTGCGACGCTGTCGCTGACGGTCGCCGACGCCGCCGACAAGCTGCCCGGTGTGGAACAGCAGCGCACGGTCTTTAATCAGATCATCGGTGTCACCGTGGTCATCGCGCTCGTGGTCGTCGCGTTGTTCTTCGCGCTGCTCACCATCGAACGCGCCGGCCTCTACGGCGTGCTGAAAGCGATCGGCGCCAAGTCACGCACCTTGTTCGGTGGTCTCGTGCTGCAAGCGGTCATCGTGTCGACCGTTGCGTCAGTCATCGCCGGCGGCGCCGCCCTCACGTTGGCCGCCGTCATACCAGCGGGCGCGATTCCGTTCGAGCTGTCCGCCGCCCGACTGCTCAGCAGCATCGGCTTCCTTCTCGTGGCCGCAGTACTCGGCTGCGCCTTCTCACTTCGCCGCGTCCTGCACGTCGACCCCGCTGCCGCGATTGGAAACGCCTCATGACACAACCAGCTCCTGTCTCCTCCAACGACCGTGTGAGTCATTCGCGCGGGCCAGCGCTGGCGATGACCGACGTGCGCAAGGTGTACCGGATGGGCGACACCGATGTCGTCGCGCTCGACCAGGTCAATCTCACCGTCGGCTCCGATGAGATTGTGGCGCTGGTCGGACCATCCGGTTCGGGCAAGACCACGTTGTGCTCGATCGCCGGCGGCATCCTCACCGCGACGAGCGGGACCATCGTGGTCGGCGGCCGAGACATCAGCGGCTTCAATCCCCGACAGCTCACCGAATTCCGTCGCGAGTCCGTCGGTTTCGTCTTCCAGTCGGTGAACCTCGTTCCGTTCCTGACAGCGAGAGAGAACCTGCTCGTCGTCGACGAGATGGGCAAGCGCTCGCGACGCGAAGCACGCCAACGCGCCGACCAGTTGCTCGTAGAACTCGGCCTCGCCGATCGTGCCGGAAACCTGCCGGGACAGCTGTCTGGCGGGCAGCGGCAACGAGTCGCGATCGGTCGCGCCCTGATGAACGATCCGGCACTCGTGCTCTTCGACGAACCGACATCCGCGCTCGACAGCAAACTCGGCGAGCAGGTCATGGAACTCATCCAGCACGAGATGAGGCGGCGCAACATCGCCGCCATCATCGTCACCCACGACGAACGAATCACCCACTACGCCGACCGGACCGTTCACATCATCGACGGCGTGCTCGACGCGAACTGACGCAACCCCTGCGACAAGAGCATCGGCCACAACAGTCAGGCCACTACTTCGTGGATCGCGACGACCGTGTCGTACAGGCCGTATCGACGTAGGCCGGGGTGTGACTCGATGCCGGTGTAGGAGAGCGACGCATCCTCGTAGCGACGGAAGGCGAACACGGCTTGGTTCATGTGAAGGGAGTTGAAGACACCGAGCGACACAAGGAGGTGGAAGTCGTCGACGGATAGACCAGTGACCGTCTTGAAGAGGCCGGGCTCCAGTTTCGTGATGACGTCCTGAAGTGTGTTCTCCCGGTAGTCCGTGAGGTACATGAAGGCGGGGATCCGGGTGGCGAACTTGATGAGCTTCTCTTGGATCAGCTTGCGCTTGCTCTTGTATTCCTTCTCCTCTTCGGTGAGCTGCTTCTTCTCCTTCGGGGTGAGTTCTTCGCCTTTGGTCTTTTTCGTGTCCCTGACGGCTTCGCTCTTATTCACCACGGTCTCGAATACGTCGGAACCGAGCGCGCGGAATCCTTCTATGTTCATCACTGCTTCCATCGCGGCCTTGTTGTTCATGATCCTGCGCAGCGTGTCGTTGTCGACGTTCACCAGCAAGGCTGATTCCCACTTGCGTGCGAGCAGCGTGGCCGAGGTGCCCGCCATCGCGATGTCGAGGATCGCGCCAGCATTAACCTGGGTCATGTTCGAGCCGTCGTAGGCGAGCACCGGCAGGAACTTCACCAGCTCTTCAACCGCGTGCTCAGGGTTTGCTGTCTCGGGGGAGAGTCCAGCGCCGTAGTCGGCGATCTGTCGCAGGGCTCGAGTGGGAGCGAAGTCGAACACGAAACACACTGGTTTGATGACTGCCTCTTCGCGAGGGTTGTCGCCGTTGGGGTTCTTGATCGACCACGGTGACTGCACGCGGAAGGCCGCTTGGAAGTAGGTCTCGGGCGACTTGAGGTTACGCAGCATGAGAATCGACGACCATTGCGGGACAGTCACTCCGGTAGTCAACTTGCCGCATGACAGCGTGATCGTCTTCGTCTCGAAGCCGGACCCGATCTTCTTTCGAACGGGCGGCAGCGCGGCCAGTCCGATTCCTGCTCCGGTGCCAGCGACGTTGAGCACCTGATAGTCGTGCCAGAACACGTTGTGTTGCTCGCCGAGCAGGTTCGCCATCGCGTGGCACGCAGCGACGGTGGGGAGGAACCAGAACGAGTGCTGCAGATACGGCAGCAGTCGGACATCGGAGTACGGAAACGGTGGGCGGGTACCCGACTTCAAAGCACTCACCTGAGTCGGCATGTGGGCTCCCCGGATGATGTCGAGCCACTTCTGCACATCTGTTTTGTGGTTGAACTCCGCGCTCGTGCGGCGACCCGTGGCGTCGAAGAATGCGTTCAGGTCGAACTCGTCGAACTCACCCTGGCTCGCGATCGCGACCAGTTCGTCGGGCATCTGGTAGGTGAGTAGTCGCATCTCCGGAAGCGCCGCATAGGGGTTCCACTCGTCAGGATGCTGCTCAGCGAACTGCTGCTTCGCGCGTTGCTCATCGGTGTAGGTCCAGTTGAAGATCTGCTCCTCAATGAACTCGCCCGTCGACAACGCTTTGAACGGCGTTCCCGACAGGTACAGGTACGCCCGTGTGGTGATCGGCAGAAAGTCCGATTCGTCGCCCGAGAGCTCGTCGAGCCCTTCTCCGAACTCGTCGAGCATGTTCGAGTACTCCGCTTCGAGTTCCTTCCGCGCGACGTCGTCGTCCTCTCCTTCGAACAACTCCTTCGCATTGTCGCGCCAGGCGCCGAAGTGGTACTCGTCGAAGATCACCAGATCCCACGTCACCCAATGGAGCCATTCGTTCTTCGCCTTGATCCGCCCTTCCTTTCGTCCCAGGAGGTCCTGGAACGAACCGAAGTACACCAGCGGCTTCTTCTTGTCGGCCTTCATCGGGTCGCCGCCGTTCGACTTCGACAGGTACTGCCAACCGGCGAAGTCGACATGCGTATGCAGGTCCGCCTCCCACGCATCCTCGACCGCAGGCTTGAACGTCACCACCAGCACACGTTTCGCCCGCAAACGTCGCGCCAACTGATACGCCGCGAACGTTTTGCCGAAACGCATCTTCGCGTTCCACAGAAATCGGGGTACGGCCTCGGCGTTCTCGCCCCAGATCGACTCGTAGTAGCTCGCCGTCCTCGCCACCGCGTCGGCCTGCTCAGCACGCATCGAGAAGTCCTCATGATGCGACCCGGCCGCCGCCCGACCGGTGCGCAACTCGTGAATCGCAGCATGGACATCGGCGGCCGTGCACCTCATCCACTCCAGCTCGACGTTCTCGAACCCCTTCGCCTTCAGCCGCTCACGAACCGCGCTGTCGCGAAAGAACGAACCATCACTCCGATCGGCCGGCTCATCGACCTCCAGCACATACGCCAGCTTCGCCTGGCCGTGTGACTGCTTGATCCGTACGTTTACGTCCTGCGTCGTCTGGCCGACCTTCAAACACCTCGCGTACTTCGGAATGTCAGCCGTCGACCACGCGTAGATCCGAAGCCGCGCCTCAGGCCGCTCTGGGAGGAGCTCCTCAATGGGACGAGTCATCACCCGCACCCATTGGCCTGATCACGGAATCGATGAACGCAGCTTCGTCGTCAGTAATGCCGTACTTGGCATAGAGGTCTCGATCGCTCCATGCACGGTCCCAGGACTGCATGGGAACCCAGTGGTATGTCGAGTGCGTGGCGTGCTGAGTGATCTTCCTCAGCGAGACAAGAAAGCGAAAGAAGCGGGTCATGTAGTACGACTTCAGGCTCTCAGCCTCGTCACGCGAACGTACGTGGAAGAACAGGAACGACTGCGTACAAACTGAAGGCGAGGGCGCAATGAGAGGTGGCCCAAGCACAAGGTCAATCCCGCTCTTCTCGCGCTCTCGACCTGATCCAACGGCGGGGACCAGCAACTTCCAAGTATCGATGAGGTTCGCACTCTTAGTGACTTCGCCACGTGAGATGAAGCCAACCCGCCGAGACATCGTGCGGATGTAGTGGAGCGGCACATCGCCGGGCCGCTCCGTGTCATGAAAGTCTGCGAAGTTCGAGGTCCACCCGAACTCCTTGTCACGGGCCAAGATCGTGTTCACCGACTCCTCGCCGTACGAAAGGACCTTTCGAAGAATGTCGAGTGCCCGGGCATCCCGAACGAGAACGTCGAACTCATCCAGCGAACGCATCGTCGGGCCAACTACCTCCCCCGCTCGCAACGTCGAGACACTGCATTCACCGTCATAGGCTGAGTCCCACAGGAAGTAGCACGCACCTCCGTTGATTCCCACCGAAGGAAAGATCTCCGCAGCATTCGGATAGTCAACGAGCACCCTGAAGTGCCTGTCAGCGAGCATCGTCTGCCGAAACTCGGCCAGACCGAGGCCACCAGCCATCCATCGGGAAGGGATGACCATTGCAAGGTGACGGGGTTCAAGGCGCTTCGCCTGCTCGACGAAGTGCTGGTAGATCGGAATGTCCCGGGTGCCGCCATCAGACTGCAGCTGATATGGCGGGTTGCCGATGATGACGTCGAACTGCATGTTGGCTCCGAACAGCTCCGCCAAGCGGGACTTGATGTCTTGAGAATGGATGAATGCGTAGGCGTGGGTCTCGAGACTTTCGCCTCGATCGAGGGAGCCTTGGCTGGCGCCACAGAACTTGCACTTTCCGCTGGTCCAAGAATGCTCGGTTCGTTCGAACCAGATGTTGCCCGAGGGTGTCTGCATCGAGGGAGCGATGGAGTGCTTTCCGTTCGCCCACTTCGAGCAGTACAGGCTTCGTCGTGCGAGCAGGCTCGTCAGTTCAGTGATTGCGACCCCGAACACCTGGTGCTTGAGGATGTGGTCGACGCGGCTCTTCAGATCGGGCATCTCCGTTTCTAGACCAGCTACCAGACGCTTGGTGATCTCGCGGAGGAACACGCCCGACTTCGTGAATGGGTCAAGAAAGCGGGCCGTCTTGTCAGCCCAGATGTTTGCGCCCGCGTGACCCTCGGCCCACGCGTGCTCTATGAGGTCCAACATCTCGTTGGCCAACTCCGGAGGCGTGAACACCTCGTCGTTCGAGAGGTTCGCAATACAGGTCAGCACATCGGGATTTCGGCCACGAAGTGCGGAACCTGCCTGACTCATTGCGCAATCTCCTTCACGGTCATCGGCGGGTACGTCTTGAACGGAGTGAATATCTCGTGCGCTCCGAGGTCCCCGAACAGTGTGTCACTTCCAAACGACGACATTTCGACCAGAGTCCCATAGCGAAAGTCACGACGCTGGAATCTCCCTTTGCCGAGGTAGCCCCACTCAGGAAAGCTGACGTGCTCGCCTGTTGCGGTGGTCATGTCAAGGGCGTTGCCGTGAACGATGTTCGCTTCGAGGACTACCTGCGCTGCCCCTCGCCATTCCTTGCCGGCTTCGGCGCCGAGGAAGCTCGTAAGGACATGCAGCAGACTCGCTCGACATTCGGCAGCGTTGTCTGCGAGCAGTTCGATTCCGTAGATGCACATCAACGAGAGCAGCGCGTGATGCCGCCGTTCGAACTCACTCTTGCCGAACGCGGCCTCCACGGTGGCGAGCTTTCTGCGAAGCACGGCAACAACGAAGTTCCCTGAACCGCACGCCGGCTCGAGGAAGCGTGCATCGATTCGCTCCGACTCATCCTTCACCAGATTGAGCATGTCGTCGACCAGCCACGCAGGGGTGAAGACTTCCCCGTGGTCGGCGACGCGCTGCCTGGATTTCACCAGGACTTCGTCGCTCGGGGCGTCGTTGGAGTCGTTCGCATTCGATTGTCGATTGCTCACGTCCTCCGGGCTCCGATCTTGTGTAGAAACATCTCTTTGGTGATCGCCGAATCAGTACAGGGTCATTCATCCCAGGCTGGCAGCTGCACCCACGAAACTACTCTTTTGACGATCAAGGCGCGCGAGGTGCGCGACAGTGTGACCTTGGCGGTACAGCATCGAGCAGTTAGTCGGTGATGGCCTTCAGCCAGTCCCCGGTCGCCTCTGTAAAGGCACTCGTTCTAGGCGATCTATGTTTGGGCAGAATTCACGATGTGTGCGTTCGCACGGCAGCTATTGGAGAAGGTCTCATGGAGACGCAAGTCCGTACCCCCCAACTGGTGTTCATGCAACCGCAGCGGCTCATCGTCCCATTGTTTCAACGGCCGTATGTCTGGAACCAAGAGAACCAATGGGCGCCATTGTGGAGTGACGTCACTCGCCTAGCCGAACGAGTCCTGGATGATCCGAACGGGAAGCATCCCCCGCACTTTCTTGGTGCGGTTGTGCTGCAGCAGTCGCAAACCTCGACAGGCTCGATGCAGGAGCGGACAGTCATCGATGGGCAGCAGCGCCTGACCACCCTTCAGTTGTTGCTCGACGCATTACACGCCGAACTCGCTTTGGTGGGGGCGACGAAGCCGGCCATGCGCGTTGAGGCGCTAGTTACAAATGCTGATGAGTTCCGAGACAAGGCCGAGGATCAGTTCAAGGTCTGGCCCACGAACCGTGACCGCGCGGCATTCTACGAAGTGATGGGAACGAGCCCGCCCATTGCGTACGGCAGTTTGGGACATCGGGGTGCGCGACTCGTGGAGGCTCACCGATTCTTCGCGGAGCAAGCTCGCTATTGGCTCAAGCTAAACGGCCCAGAAGACACTCTCGATCGCGCGGCAGCAATTGAGCGAACAGTACGCGAGCTGCTTCAGATCGTGGTTATCGACCTAACCGCTGATGAGAACGCACAAGAAATCTTCGAAACACTGAATGCACGTGGGGCTCAGCTGACTGCCGCCGACCTCATCAAGAACTTCATCTTCCAACGACTGATGGAGTCCGCAGTAGATGTCGAGACTGCCTACGAGCAGAACTGGAAAGAGTTCGAGACAGGCTTCTGGGAGACGGAGATGAGCTTCGGGCGCCTTCGATATTCGCGTTCATCAATCTTTCTAAACCACTGGCTCATCGCTCGCACAGGCGAGGAAATCGTCGCCCGAGAGGTATTTGCCCGGTTCAAGAGGTATGTCGACGACGATGCTGATGCCCCAATGGCCGTTCTGCTCGAACAAATCAGACGCGCGGCCGCCGTTTACAGATCCTTCATCGAGGCCGCGGGGAACTCTGCAGGTCACATCGACCGACTAGGACTCTTCGCCTACCGGAGCAGCGTGCTCGAGAGCGAAGTCTTCAAACCGTTGATTCTACTTCTCCTCGATCCTGAGCAGCCCGCGGTTCCTGAGGCCCAACTCTTCAAAGCACTCGACTCGCTCGAGAGTTGGCTCGTACGGCGGATGCTCGTGCGCGCGACTACGAACTCCTACACACAGGTGGCGGCAGAACTCATCACCCAAGTGCGCAAGTCGCCACGAGATCTTGCCGGCGACAGCGTAGAACGATTCTTCAGGGAGAGATCTGTAGGTAGTAGTTACTGGCCCGACGACGCCGAAGTGCGACAAGAACTGCAGAGCCTCCTCGCGTACAAGCGGCTTCGGCGAGGTCGCCTACGTATGGTGCTCGAAGCTCTGGAAGACCACCGGCGCGGATGGAAGGGAACGACTGAAGGACTAGGCGGTCAGCGGGTGCCGCGAGGGAAGTACGCGATCGAACACCTGATGCCGCGAAAGTGGCAAACGCACTGGTCCCTCGCAGGTGGTTTGTCGAACGAGGTGCAGCGCGATCAGCTGATCCACACGCTCGGGAACTTGACGCTGCTTATGGGTCGGCTGAACAGCAAGGTGTCTAACGGACCCTGGGCAGAGAAGCGCGCTGCGCTCAAGGAGCACGACGTACTCAAGCTCAACATGGAACTTCTAGACGGGCCCGACTCGTGGACGGAGAACTCGATTCGTAGCCGAACAGAACAGTTGACTGAGTTGATCATTGAGATCTGGCCGGTTCCGCCGGGTCACAAGTCAGCCTTCGGTACACAGGCCGAGAGGCAGCGGCGGAAGATTGAGGTCGCTGACCTGATCGGTGCCGGCATGCTGGAAACCGGAGCGACGCTCTACGTGCGGCGAAAGAAGCACAGCGATAGGACCGCTACCGTACTGCCAGATGGCCGCATCGACGTTGATGGAACATCGTACGCGACGCCTTCAGGCGCAGCGACAGCGATCTCAGGCAAGAGCGAAAATGGCTGGTGGTTCTTCTTGGTCAATCCAACTGGCAAGCGATCGTTGAGCGACCTGTGGCACGAGTACGTCGACCAGACCTCCGTCGATGTAGACGAGGCCGACATGCCGGACGAGGATGATGAAGAGTGACATGCCGCGGAGAAGTGCTCGCGGCGATGGAACGTCTCGAGAAGTCTCCATGCAGTTGTGGGTGCGGTATTACAGGAGGCGCACCCCTGCTCTTGATGTAACTTGCAACAAAGGAGCGGCACATGTCAAACGTGGAGTTCTTGAGCTATGAGGCCGTTGGTGTCGCTGGCCTGCTCAGCAAGGAGTTTCTGGAAGTCCCTATGTATCAGAGGTCGTACTCCTGGCACAGCAAGGACGCGAAGGACTTCGATGACGACGTTGGACAGGCGAGAGCTCAGGTGCCCGAGTTTTGGGAAGACCTTCAACGCGGGTTTGGTCGCAACAAGCCTTACTTTCTCGGCACGGTCGTCCTCACCGAGCAAGCGACAAAGGTAGGTCGAAAGTCCGTCATTGATGGCCAGCAGCGACTTGCCACCACATGCTTGCTGATGGGTGCAATTCGAAACGCGTATCGGACCCGGGGGGAGGTGCAGTACGCCGACTCTGTGCATGGCGACTTTGTGGCCAAGTTTGATCGCAACGTGGGCCAGGGCCAGCCCAAGCTGATATTGAACAGCGACGATCGTGACTACTTTGAGAAGGTCGTCGTCGCTGAAATCGAAGGTATCGAGCCTTCAGGCGAGAGCCAAGAGCTTCTCCATCGTGCATGGGTTGAACTTCAAAAGCGCGTTGAGAAACTCTGCGATGACGCGGGGAACACCTGGAAGTCCGTGCTCGATCAGTTTTCTGAGTATCTGCAGAAGTCTGCGCAAGTGATTGTTATCACGGTGCCGACAGAAGCGGACGCGTTCTTAATCTTCGAAACGCTCAACGATCGCGGCGCTGACCTAACTGTCGCCGACCTACTCAAGAACTTTCTCTTCAGCAATGCAGGCACGCGTCTCGATGAAGTTCGCGACAACTGGGTCGCGACTCTGAATAATCTCGACACTCCCAAGGTTGGCAACAGCCGGTTCACTTTGTTCGCACGTCACTTCATGAGCTCTCGGAAGGGCATCGTCCGCGAGCGAGAGCTGTACAGCCGAATCAAAGAGGAAGTTGCCGACGCCGCGGGAGCTGTCCAGTTTTCGAAGGACTTGAGTAAGAACTCCCGACTTTACTATGCGCTGCTCTCAGTCGACAGCGATGTTTGGAGCGAGTACTCGGAGATAACTCGGCTCGGCGCCGAAGTTCTTGTCGATCTAAACCTGAATCAGTTTCGCCCCATGCTTCTTTCTGCGCTAGCGACCTTCAACAAAGCAGAGATTGAACGACTTATTCCCACAATGGTTTGCTGGTCGATCCGTGGACTTGCAGCAGGCCGCCTCGGAGGAGGCGTCGCTGAAGCAGCATTCTGCAACGTCGCCCAGCAGATTCGATTGAAGAAGATCAAGACGGTAAAGGAAATCCTTGCATCGTCCGGCATAGACAATCTGGTGTCCACCGACAAGGCCTTCTTGGCGGACTTTGCGGAGTGGAGACTTGTAAAGGGCTCGTTGGCGAGATACATCCTGCGCGTTCTAGAGATGGAGGAACGCGGTGAACCTGAGCCTGAACTCGTCGTTAACCCGGACGTCACCAAAGTCAACCTCGAACATGTTCTTCCGAAGTCGCCGAAAGTGGGCGATTGGCCAGACTTCAGCGCGGAAGAGCATCGTCTCTATGTCAATCGAATCGGCAACATGACTTTGCTCCAGAGGGGGCCGAATGGCCGCATCGGCAACAAGCCTTGGGCAGTCAAGAAGCCGATCTTGGGTAGCTCTTCTTTGGTGCTGACAAAGTCCGCGAGCAAGCACACCAAGTGGACACCGGCAGCCATCGACAAGCGACAAATGATGATGGCCGAGCTTGCTGTCAAGGCTTGGCCACGCGAACCGAGGGCCTAGGCGACGTCTACCTTCGGCCGGCAAAAAGGATGGGGGGCAGTGCTTGCGCACTGCCCCCCTGTTATCCGTGTGACGGCCAATAGGCGGTTCACGTTGGATTATTCGTTTGTGCGCCATACGACGCTCTTGTGCGCAAGAATATCAGGATGCCTCTCGAAGCGCACGAATACCTGTGCGCGCGGCTGGACGACTTCTTCGACCCTGCCACGAGCTGGCCACGCGGGCTCTGGACGGTCGGCTCGGTTCAGTTCTTGGTCGAGGTTCTGGAGGCCGCACGTCTCACACTCGCGAACGCCGCAGCCGCTCGGACACTTCAGGAAGTCCGCAACTCGGCGAAAGCCGTCGCTTGCGCGGATCCAGGTATTGGCTCAAGCGAGCGTCGGACGCAGCTCCGACGGCTGCTTGACACAGATCTCCGCTCACAGGATTCGGTTGAGCAGTTGAGCCACGTTACGCGTCTCGCTCGGCGCGGCTACCTCGGAAGATGGCGCCCTGTCCTGCGTGCGGGTCAGCCCGCCGACCTTGAACGCGCGGCGAGATCGATCGGCGCTCACCTTCTCGACTCCGGGTACTCCGCCCAGCACCTGCGGCGCTGGCTGCGAGCGATACGCGCCGGGCTCGGCTCAGCCGACGCGCTTCTCGACGCAGCAATCGACCTCTCCCGCAAACCGTCGCGCGATTACACCGTCCTGGTGGCGTTCACGCGGATTCCTGGTGCACCTGCAGAGTTCGCCGAAGGATGGATGACGGCCGCGCAAGTTTCGGAATGGCTTGGTGCTAGAGGCCATGAGAAGCCACGCCAGATTGGAGGATTCACGGTGTCCGCACTTGCGCGAGACCCGTGGGCGGCGGTCGATCGGGTGAGCGCGCTAGTCGACCGGCTCCAAGCACGGGTCGCGATCGGCCTGGCTGGCAGAAATACGGCCCTGGACGCTGTGCCGGAAGTATGGGTTGACGGCAAGAACTGGACGTACCCCATTCGTGGCAGCCGCCGCGCTATCGAGGTTCACTCACTGGGGAGACAGGACATGGTCTTGTCGCTCCGGCTGGACGACCAGGCGGATGAAGTGGATTTCGCGCTGGAGTTGTTAGCGCCGTTGCAGATGGCGAGCGACCCCTCCGCGCTTGCAGGTGGGTGGGCCACGCTGGAATCGCTCTATCGGACGCCGGGGGGCGGCGCCCATACTGCGAGCGCCGGGGCCGCCCAAGTCGTAGCTGCCTCGTGGCCGCGTGCGGAGCTGACGCGTCTTGCCTACGCCTATTCAGCTTCTCGTTCAAACGAGTTGGGACGCGCGTTGAGCGCAGCGCCGACAAACAGGGTCCGCGCCGAGCTCATGGCGAAGGCGCTGGCAGCTGACCCGATGGTGAGCTTCGATGCGCCATCGGACGAGTGCGCGGCAGCGCGGCTTCGCCAGGTCTTGGAAGAGCCTCGAGACGTTCTGCGTCGAGTCGCGTCGCATCTTGAGCGGACGTTCCAACGTCTGTATCGCCAACGAAATCTATTGATGCATGCTGGGGGAGTTCGATCCTCCTCACTCGCGGCGACTCTTCGCACCGCTCCTGGTCTACTCGGTGAGGCGGTCGACCGAGCGGTTCACGCTCACGCCACAGAAGGGATCGGTACCCTCGCACTGGTTGCCCGCGCCAGACACGAGCTGGAAATGGTCGGGTACGAAGGCGGTCGGCACGTATCGCAGCTACTTGAGCAGCCCTGAGTCTTTGCTCAGATCGTACTGAGCCGCCAGTGAACGCCGCCAGAATCAGCTACTCGGTCCACTGACCTGAATCCCACTAGCGAACTGAACCGGCACGCTAGAGGCGCTCGACCTGAGAGTAGAGGTGACGAGGCATCGCTATTAGAAGCAAGTGCAGTTCCGATTGTTGACACCGCTGAACGACGAGGCGTGGCGGCGACTGGGCCCTGCGGCGTAACCGGCGTCGCTCAGGAAAACGTCTGCCAACTCATCGTCGCTGCGAGCAGTACCGCGAGTCCTGAACACGTCGTAATGATCGCCGCTGTCACGCGCTGTACTCGAGGACTTTGCGACCATCGACGCCGAGTTAAAACTGCTGTGATGAGCAACGCCGCCGCGACAGCGATACTCCAAGCCCCCGAAGGCGCAAGGGAAGCGGGGCTGAGGACGGCCATCATCGAAGCAATCCAGGCAAAGCAAGCGGCCCAAAGGTCGGTAGCCACTTGACCTGCGGTGCGGGGGATCTCCCCTGACACGTGAACTTCGCCTGGATCCCGGGTCTTCACGTAATCGTCGAGGAACCTGAACGCGCTGTGCACTTGGTCGGCTTCAAGCTTGTTCGGAAGAGATCGGATGTGCTCGCGAAGGTGGCGGCCGGGACAAAACGTCACTCCTTCGTATTCAAAGACGTCGGGGAAGCACTTGCTGACATCTGGTCCCCACATCACGACAATCGGCTGAACATCGGTCTTCCATTGCTGCAGTCGCGTCCCGACATCGCGTGCGTCCTCCAAAGCCCGTCGAGCCATCGCTCCGAGGTCGCACTTGTCTTCACGCCACTCAGACTTGAACTTCGTCTCGATGGCCAGGAAGCCGGCAGGGCCGAGAAGGACATGATCGACGTCTCTCCATTCGAGCATCACATGATTGACGACTATCCAGCCTTCGCGTCGGAGTTGTCGAAGCTCATCCGCTGTCAACTTTTCGCCGACGAGACCGGATCGCCACGTTGCAAGGCCACCGGTCTCGAGCATCATGGAGTGGATCCACCACGGCACCGACGTGACAAGCGCACCGATTGCGTACGGTGCGACCGGTTGCCAGACAAACGCATGAATGCCTGCTGTTGCCAGGCAGGCCAGGATCGCTGTAACAGTGATGAGTAGCCAATGACGTTGTAGCCAGCGACGCCGTACCACTCGGACCTGGCGGCGAGGATAGGCGCCGGTCCGCCGGTCGCTGGCGAGGTGAGCCTTTCGAGCACGATCCCGGAGACCTGCGGGGATGACATTCTCCATTGTCTTGGCCATGGCTACGCCGCCTCGCTGTTGTGGGAAAGATCAAGAGTTATATCGGTGCAACTTCGTCGGAGCGTGAGCACTTGGGCAAGCGTCCAGCTTGACAACCGCGCTCGATAAGGGTTCGACCAAGAGGTGCGTGCAGCTACACGCGTCGGCTCCTAATCGCAGCCAATTCCGTTTCCATCGCGATCCAACTTGTAAACGTCGGACCCGATCACAGTGACAGGACCCTGCACGTAGCTTGGCCCATTGCCGCCTCCACCGGCGCAGTCGACATCTGAATCGATCGGCACGCAGGGGGAATAGTGCGGGCTGCATCCCCCCGGCGCCGGGGCCGGTGTTCCGGCGAACGGGATTGGCGCTTGCGGCGCCTGCGTGGCAGGCGGGGATGTCTTTGGGACTGTAGTTGAACGAACTGCGAGCGGTGCCGTGACCGGAGTCGTGGTTCTTGGCGCCGGCACGGTTGTAGTCGTGGTCCAAGTCGTCGTGGAAGTGGTTGTTGTTCCCGCTGTAGTTGCGACCGGCGTTGGCGGAGCTGTCGGTGGGGTGCTCGGTGCGACTGTGGACGAGCTAGCAGTCGGCTTTACAACAGCGACCACCTGCGTTGCGTCATTGATCGAACCATCCTTCTTGTCGTCCGTAAAGGGTCCGACGACTACCGACAACGCGACTACTCCGCCTACGATCTGGCCCCACAACGGCCAGCTGCGGTACTTCGCCCAACCTTTGTGGGCTAGTTCCTTGAGTTTGTCCATCGTCGTCTCCCGCTCTGGGCTGCAGGCATCGACAGTACATCTCGACACAGCGTGGTCGTTACGGATCGGAGGACTCGGTGGACCGTCGCCGCTGCCATCGTCGTTCGGCGACGCCGTTCACCTCGACGCCGGTGGCTACAAGGAAGTGCGCAAGCGGGTGCGCGATGCCGTGCAGCAGCTGTCGCAGGCGTACGGCATCGTTGAACCCGAGCACCGGCGATACAAGTGGACGGCAAAGACCGACGCTCCGAAGGTCGTCGCGCGCGCTCGTGTGCATGGATTGGCCGCCGTCACGGTCGTCAACCTCTTCTCATGGCGTGCAACCCAGCCTTCTGACCACAAGGAGGCGGCGAAGGCGGGACGCGACATCGTTGGTACACGCACCGACGAAGTGATCCTGGAGCTCAGCCACCGAGCATCAATCACGCTCGCAGCTTGGGGTGCATCTGGCACACTCCGAAATCGTGGCGCTCAGGTCACCAGACTCCTTGATCACCCGATTTGCCTGGGCGTAACGCGCAACGGCGAACCTCTGCACCCGCTCTACGTCCCAGCCGCCACTGAGACAGTTCCATATGGAAGAGTCGAGTGAGCCCGCCGCGGCCGTCTCGTTGTTGGCACAGATGCTGTCGGAACTGGCGCGATTGCGACGGGGGCGCGCGGCAACATTCAGTTCTTGCCGGAGGCTGTCTAACCCTCAGCCGTGCGCCGAAACGGGCTACGCACTACTGCTCAACACGGCCAGCATTGGCGCGTACTTCGCTGCCGCGGCCGCGACTTGCCTCACGATGTCGGGCAGGCGTTGCAGCTCGGTGCACTGCACGTCGACTGCGGAGCGCACTACGCCGTCGTCGAGCCAGTAGCGGATGTGGTGCGAGGCGGCGTTCAACTGCCCGAGCTCGCGGAACAACTCGATGCTCTCCTCCGCGTTGCGCAGCAGCACTGCCGTCACGCGGGCGACGTCGGGGTGGCCGTGGTGCAGCTTGGCCCGCACTTCGTAGTTGCCAGCGATGGCCCACTCGATGCCATCGCTCTCGGCCACCTCGATGCCTTGGGTGGCGAACACTTCGTCCACCCGCGCCGCCCACCGCTCGCTCACCGGCTGTGCGACCCACAGAATCAAGCGCCAACCGTGGGCGACCAGCCGAATTGCCTCGCGATCGCCGTACTCGCTGGGCGAGGTTCCGATAGCAACGTTGAACGGATGCTCCGCCTCATCGCCGCGCTCCTCGGGGGCCAGGCGCAGCACCGACTGGATCAGAGCGTGCGGGATAGAAACGGTGCCCTGACCCTGATGACTGAGGGTTCGCATGCGATAGGTCGACTTGCTCGGCAGAAAGTCGCTCCAGTCGACGTGCAACCCGATCGAGCCGTCGCCGAACTGCATCCACATCGGTGGCTGTGGATAGGTGACGTCCTCAACACCGGAGGGCACCGAACGCGCCGACGACAGCATCAACTCGAATCGACGCATCGGCACAACGGCCGACGCCGATGCAGCGAATTGCAACGGCGTGAACTCTGGTCCACTCCACGGAACGAGATCGATCGCCGCGCTCGCTCCGGATGTGTAGGCGGTCACGGTGTGCCCGTCAGCGGCGGACAGCGACACAGCGTCTTCGCCAAAGCTGCCGGCGAAGTGGCCTAGGCGCTCGGAAAGGTGGAACACGCGTGGGTCGGCAGAGTTCGATGAGGCATCGTTGATGTCGGCGACGAGCTGGCCGGCATCCGTCTGCACGATCCATCGCCTGCCGCCCGCCAGCACCTGCAGGTGCAACGCGTCGCCTGCCGCTTCGCTGGCGCCCATCGCACGTGCGATCGCACCCAGCACATGCAGTTCTTCGTGAGGGATCTCTGCGATGTGCCGATCCATCATTGCGGCACGACCATGTGCGCGATCGACGTGATCGGTGGCGCCGATGGGCCGGCCGGTGCGCCGGTCTGCAGCAGCGAAGGCCCACCGCGCAGCACCGTGACGCTGACCGCACGCCCGGCAGCGAGATCTTCCAGCAGACACAACAGCCGGTCGAACTGCGCTGGCGTGAGGGCACCGAAGGTGACTGCTTCGGGGCTGTCCTGCCTGGCCCAACCATCGGGCACGGGCGCTCCGAGGTCGGCCATCGCCTGTGCGAAGCGGCGCAATTGCGGCTCGACGCTGACGATGCGCGCATAGGCGCTCTCCAGAATCGCCGTCGCCGCCGCCTCGATTTCGAGTTCTTGGGGGTTGTTCATGCTTGCCTGCCTCGGGTTGCGTTGGTCAAGCCCCTCCAACGCAACAAGTCCACCGCCGTGTGATCTCGGTTGAAGCTTGGTTTGCCCGAAGCCATAGTTTTCCTAAAGTTACCATCCCCCCCCAGGGGAGTCGACTCGACGCGCTCAGCTGGCGTCGGCCAGCGACTGGGCTCGATTGCTGCGAATTCGGCGGCGCGTCTCGTTCAACCGACGGCTGACGGTCTCGCGGCTTTGGCCAACCAGCTTCGCTACTTCCTGCACCGAGCAGCCACAGCCGTCGACCAGCCACACCTCGCGGATCTCGGCCTGGGTGAGGCCGCGACAGCAGGTGCGCAGTACCGAGTTGGCGAACAACTTGTCGTCGGATGCGGCCTCGAACGAGCTGTTCTCGTCGGCGTGCATCGCGAACAGCTCGGCGCCACCATCGACGGTGGTGACATTGCCCGACACCCACCGGCGGCCGGGGTGCAACCGTCCATCGCTGTCGGCGATCAGGCGGACGCCTTCGCCGCGTTGCGCTCGCTGGGTGCGATCGAACGAGATGCCCGCGTGGCGGGTGCGACGCCGGGCGTACACCGCGGGGTCGGGGTAGCGGGCCATGATGGCCGCGGGTTGGCGGAGCACGTCTTCGGCGACCGAAGCGGCGATGTCGTCGGTATCGAAACCTTTGCGGATGATGGCCGCAAAGCGCACCACCTCACGAAACACGGCGACGACGTACTCGTCGACCGCTGAACGAACAAGGGTGGCTTGTGTGGTGTGCGAGTTGTTGCCGGGACGCTCCTGACGTGGTGCCGCTGTGGGCGGCGGGTTTGGGGTATGCCGTCAGGATGACAGAGGGGTGTAATGCGGTTCCCGGCCAACGTGCTGGTTTGTGTCGCGGCCGTGACCGACTCGCACAAGGTCAGCCCGTGACACAAACGAGAGTGAAACAACTGTGTCGCACCCGTCGAGCAAGGTCCGGGCATGACAACCCCGGCCGCGCCGATCCATCTCTCCGACAGTTCGCTTGCCAGCCTCACCTTCATCGGGCATACTGAACTCACTCTTGCCCGCCCTCCCCTTCGGGGGATTGGCGGGCTTTTGTTCTTTTCACGCGGTCGACCATGACCAGACGCGCGGTGATCTTCGTTGACTACGAGAATATGCACCGGTGCGCGATGGGGGCGTTCGACGTGCGGAACGGTCACTTCTCGCCCTGGGCGCTCGGCCAGCGGATCGTTGATGTTCGTAATGCAAACCGCCACAACGCCCCAAGTGTCCTGCATCAAGTTCGCGTCTACCGCGGACTGCCGGACTCGCGGCGGCAACCTAAAGCCAACGCAGCGAATCAAGCGCAAACGTCGACATGGTTGAGGGCGTGCCCGCAACCAGACTCGCTCTTGATCTACCGCAGGCCGCTGCGGTACCCGCCAGACTGGCCAAACGGGCGCGGAGCGCCGCAAGAGAAGGGTGTTGATGTAGCGCTTGCCGTCGACCTGGTCCAGATGACCTATCAAGGGGCCGTCGACGTTGCCGTTGTGTGCTCGCACGACACCGACTTGTCGCCGGCTCTGGACGTCGTGCGCACGGTGTCAACATCGAAAACCCATCTGGAAGTCGCCTCCTGGTCCCGCCTGAAACGGATCTCCTATTCGACCGATCCGAACATGCCTTGGTGCCATCGACTGAGCCGGGCAGACTTCGACTCAGTCAGCGACAACTCGACTTATCCGTAGCCTTGGCTGCAGTGGGCGCTCGCACGTGCATGTGCTCTGTGGGTCTTGGCCGCTCGGCCCCGCGCGACGCGTCAGACTGAACGCATGGCGAAACTGTTGCCGGCGGACTTCGATCTCACGCTGCTGCCGCATTCCGAGCAGCGGGTGTGCAAGTCATTTCTGCTTGGGCTCGACGAGTCGTGGATCGTGGTGCCCAGCGTGTCGATCCTCGTCGACGGCACCGATTCCGAGATCGACGTTGTGCTGGTCTCGCCCAGCCGCGGCGTCATCCTCGTCGAGGTGAAGGGCGGCGTCGTCATCATCGACAAGGGCCGCTGGATTCAGAACGGCCGGACGCTGCACAAGTCGCCGGTGGAGCAGGTGCTGAAAGCCAAGCACCAGCTGATCACGCGCTTGCGCAGTAGCGGCGTCGACCTGCACGGACTTTTCGTGTGCCACGTGGTTGCGTTGCCCGACGTCGGCTCGGTGCCCGCGCAAGGGCTTGGTCCCGATGCGCCGGCCGAGATCGTGTTCGCCAAGGCGCAGCTGGAGCATCCGACCGCCGCCGTCAATCACGTGCAACGCGAGCACGGGCCGGTCCCGCCCGAACGCATCGAGCGCTTGCTCGCCGCGCTACGTCCCGATATCGCGCTCGACGGCAACGAAGGCCAAGTGCTGCAGTGGGCGGGGAAGGTGTTGGACGCTGAGACGCGCGTGCACCTCGAGAACATGCGCGGTGTCGACAAGAACCATCGTGTGCTCGTGACCGGGGGAGCGGGTACCGGCAAGACGATGCTGGTGCTCGATTGGGCGAAGCGTGCGCTTGCACGCGGCGAACGCACGCTGGTGGTCTGCTTCAACCGACCGATCGCCGATCAGTTGCAACGTTCGCTCGCCGACACACCCGCAATGATGAGCACGTATCACGACATCGTCGTGCAGTTGCTCGAGCCACACGGGTTTCGTGTCGGCACCAACCTGACGGCTGAGTATTGGCGCGACGTTCCAACCGAGGCGCTCGCCTTTCACGCGAAGGCGATCGGCACGCCGTTCGACACGATCATCGTCGATGAAGGGCAAGACATCTATCCGCACTGGTTCCAGTCGCTCGAGCGCCTGCTCGATCCGAACGGGCCGCGCAACCTGCTGGTGGTCGCCGATCCCGCGCAAGCGATCTACGTCAAGCCGTGGACACCGCCAGCCAACATGATGGAACTGCCGATGGTGTTCAACCTGCGCAACTGCGGCGCGATCGCGAAGTTGGTGCAACGCCTTGGCGGGCCTTCGCCGCTGCCGTCGGCGCCGTACGGCGATGCGGTTGTGCATCTCTACGCCGGCGGTCACAAGGAGGTGCGCAAGCGCGTGCGCGACGCGGTGCAGCAGTTGACGCAGACGTACGGAATCGCGTTCAGTCAGATTGCAGTGCTGACGATCCGCACCGACGTGCGCGACGCGTTGCTGGCCGAACCGATCGAGGGCTGCCCGTTGGCGCGTTGGGAGGAGCGCAGTGAAGACGCGGTGTTGTGCGAAACCGTGCATCGCACGAAGGGATTGGAACGAACAGCGGTGATCGTTGTCGATCTCTCGGGCGAACCCGACAAACGACTCCTATATATAGGTGTAAGTCGCGCAGTATCGGTACTACGAATAGTCGGCCCACCAGCGCTGGCGCAAGCAGTAGGCGTACCAGTCGGATCAGCATCAGGCACGAAGTGAGCGTCGCGGTCGGTGTCGATGCGTGCAAGAAGGGGTGGGTCGCCGTTGCCTTGCGTGAGCGCGGTTTGGATGTTCACTTCTTGCCTGACATCGCACGAATCGCTGAGCTCATCCCCGACGCGGCGGGCATCGCCATCGACATTCCGATCGGCTTGCCTGACAATGGGCAAAGGGAAGCCGATCGCCTCGCGAAACGACGGCTCGGCGCGCGACAGAGCTCACTCTTCATAACTCCGGTGAGGGCAGCTCTTGAGGCCGACAACCATGCAGCGGCAAGCGAGATCTCGGTGCAACTGACTGGTGGCGGCCTCAGTCAACAGTCCTTCGCCCTGCGCTCGAAGATTCTCGCCGTTGAAGCGTGGATTCCGAATGCGCCATGCGAGGTGTGGGAAGTCCATCCGGAGGTTTCGTTCACTCTCATGCTCGGCCATCCCGCGGGAGCTTCGAAGCACTCATGGGCGGGAATGGTGGAGCGGCGTGAAGCTCTGCACGTTGAGGGCATCGACTTGGACCAAGTTGATGCCAGCATCGGTTCCAAGGTCGGCGTCGACGACTTGCTCGACGCAGCCGCAGCGGCGTGGTCAGCGCGCCGACTTCTTGCTGGCGCAGGTAGATCCTTTCCCGATCCGCCTGAGATCGACTCCGCCGGCCGACAGGTGGCGATCTGGGCGTGACACAAGTGAGGTTGGGGGTCAGCCTGCCTGACTTCGGTGCTCGGCGATTGCACGTTGGACTACGGGCAGACCGTTGGCGAGCGTCTCCCAGAGGACATCGAGATCGAGTTCCGGGTAATCGTGGACCACTTTGTCGCGCATGCCCTTGACGGCTTTCCAGGGGACACCGGGTATCGCGTTGAGCAACTTGTCGTCGATGCCTTTCGCGGATTCGCCGATCTCACTGATGATGTTCTTCGCTGCACGAATCAACAACGGGTCCGACAAGAACTGTTGATGTCCGCCCTCGACCAGGCGTGCTGCATCGATCGTGGCAGCCAGGATGTCTGCGAGGCGTTGTTCGCCAGTTCTCACAGCGGTATTGCTTCGTCAGCTACCCGCGCGAGTTGGCCGCGGACGGCGCCGGACGTAAGAACGTCCACCTCGTAGCCAAGTAACTCCACGAGCTCGTCGTGCAGGGCTGCAACATCGAACAGCGTGCGGCCCGGCTCGAGATCGACGAGTAGATCAATGTCGGAGTTGACGCGAGCTTTTCCACTTGCGACCGAACCGAACACGCGCGGACGTGTGGCGCCATGCCGTAGGCAGGTCGCCGTGATCGCCTCGCGTCTGCGGCGCAACGACGCCAACGTGACTGCCCTCGGGGCACGTGCGGGAGAAAACGAAACGTCGAGGGAGCCGCCGGCCGCTGCTGCTAGCCGTGTCAGCGTTGTGAGCGAGGGAATTTTGCGGCCACTCTCGTAGTTCGAGATGGCAGATTGGGCCATGTTGGCGCGCAGCGCGAACTCGTGTTGTGACAGTCCGGTTCGCGACCGAAGTGCTCGCACTAGTTCAGCGGTATCGACCTCTCCCATATACAAAAGTATATATAGCGCGAGCTCGCGCTCAGTCACGAAAACGCCCGAATCCAGCGTTCATATGATTGGGACTACTTAGAGGAGGTCGATTGAACCGGACAGCTGTCAGGGGCTACGACGTGATCGGCGATGTCCACGGGCACGGCGATGCCTTGAGACGGTTGCTGGAAAAGCTGGGCTACGAACGCAGCGATGGTGTGTATGGCCATCCCGAACGGCAGGCCGTGTTTGTCGGGGACCTGATCGATCGTGGTCCCGACCAGGTCGGCGTCGTGCATCTTGTGCGGGCGATGGTCGAAGCTGGCGCCGCCAAGATCGTGCTGGGCAACCACGAGTTCAACGCAATCGCGTATGCAACTCCGGACCCGGACAAGCCGGGTGAATACTGCCGTGTCCACAACGACAAGCACCGCGCCCAGCACGCCGAATTTCTGAAGCAGGTCGTCTTCGATTCAGCATTGCATCGCGAAATCATTGAGTGGTTCAGAACGATTCCGCTGTGGTGTGAACTAACGCTGGGCAGTTCCCAGGTGCGAGTCGTGCATGCGTGCTGGCATGAGCCGTCGATGGAAGAGTTGCGTCCGGTTCTGACTACCGAACTGTCACTAACACTCGACGCCGTCGTTGAAGGTTCACGCAAGGCCATTGAGGGATTGCGCAAGGCCAGCCCGATCTATGACGCCATCGAGATCGTGTTGAAGGGTCCAGAAAGGGACATGGGTGGTCCTGTGTATCTCGACGAAGGAGGGCACGAGCGCAGCAAGGCTCGATTGCGATGGTGGAATAGGGCCGGACGGTCGTTGCGCGATCTGGCTCTGATTCCCGGTGATGCGCGAGGCAAAGACGGCGGGCCGTTCCCGCAACTGTCGGATTCAAAGATCCCTACCGGCGACCTGATCTACACCGACGAGGTGCCAGTCGTGTTCGGTCACTACTGGTGGACAGGACAGCCGACGGTGCATTCGCGAACAACTGCGACCGTCGACTTCAGTGTCGCCGCGAACGGCCACCTTGTCGCCTACCAATGGAATGGCGAGAGTGAACTCAGCGACGGCAACTTCGTCGCAGTCGATTGGCAGTAGCGCCAAAAGAACAGCGCCTCTGTCGTTGTCAGCCGATGCCGTCGAAACTGGCGTCGACTTCTGCATCCCGCTCGGCGATGCGATCTCGATCCTCTTCGGAGAGCGAATCTCGCCATGCGCGAGCTGCCGCAACCTCAGACCAGAATCGTTCAGCATCGACGGCTTCGTTGGCTTCATGGCTTTGCATCTTCGTAAGTATGGCTGCGACCGACTTCTCGGAGAGACGCGGGCCGGACGCCGCGCTCGGCCAGGTCACACTTCGGCCGTGAGTGTGCGTTCACCAATGCATGAGCGCTTCCGCCACCCCCACCGTCACGTTCCCCACCCTCGAGCACGCGGCCGTTGGCCGTCCGATCACCCGCTGCGGCGTCAGCCTGTTTCCGGTGTACATCACCGGACCGCAGCTCGACATTGCCACCGGGCCGGCATCGGGTGTCGTGATCAGCGAGCAGGCGTCGGCTGAAGTGCCGACACTCGTTGCCGACAATCCGACCGATCGGTTGGCGCTGCTTGTCGCTGGCGAGACCGTGCTCGGTGGTCGGCAGAACCGGGTGCTCAACGTCAGCGTTCTCATCGTCGCCAAAGGCAAGGTGCTCGTGCCGGTGTCGTGCGTCGAGCAAGGCCGTTGGCACGAGGGCGGCGACTTCCACCGCGGCTCGTCGTTCGCGACTCGCCGCGTGCGTCGCGCCAAGGTCGCCACCGTCGTTGAAAATGTTCGCCAGCGCGGTGCGAAGTACGCGGACCAGGGCGCGGTGTGGAACATGGTTGGCTCGGAACTGCACCGGCTGAACGCGTTCAGCTCGAGCGCTGCATTGTCAGCAGCCGACACCCATCTCGAATCTGATGATCGCTTGGCCGCAGCTATCGGCGAACTCGAACGATTCGGTCCGCTTCCTGGCCAGTGCGGTGTCGTCGTTGCGCACGGGGCGCGGGTCGTGAGCGCCGAGGTGTTCGCAACGCCGTCGATGCTCGCTGCTCACTGGGCAGCACTGACCCGTGGCATGTTGCTCGACGCGCCAAACCGTGCGCTCACCAGCAAGCCATCGGCCACGAACGCTCTGCGCTTCCTCCGGCGCATTGCCACCAGCACGCCGACCATTACCGATGGCGTCGGGCTCGGCAGCGAGCATCACGTGCGCAACAGCCGCCTAGTCGCGCAGGCCCTCCTTGTCGATCAGACGATCGTGCACGCCAGCGCCTTCGCCCTCGCCGCCTAGTGGTGGAGCGAGAGAACCGAGCGCGAACCCGAGCCCGCTGCCTGCGCTAGCGGTGGCCGGGGGTCATGTAGAACCAGATCGGGAACTTCGCCCCGGCTTCGCGGATTGCTGAACGCGCGGCCAGCACCGTTGCGCCAGCTTCGGTCTTGCTGAAGAACCAGTCCTCGACCGCGCGGCCTCCGGGTGGTGGCCCGTCGACAAGTTCCGTCGCGGCCTCTTCGTAATACGTGCGAATGTCGTGGCACAGCGCAACGGTGTTGCCACCGGGAATGCCAGCCGTCGTCCAGTCGGCGCCGTTGGCAATCGCGTGCAGCACGCCCAACGCGTCGGGCACGCCCTCGGCGCTCACCGCCCGACCGACCGACGTCACGCCGCGACGCGCAAGCGCGCGGTCGTACGCCTTGCGTAGCCCGCGCGCCTCGTCGACGGCGGGTGGCAGCGACGGATCGAATCGGGGCGGCAGCGCGCACGCAACGGGTTGCTCGTCCGCCGTGATCACCTCCGGGTAATCGACCAACACCGGTCCCGATGGCTGCTCGAGCAACGCGAATGCGCTCGCCAACACTTGGTGCTGGAACTCGGGGTCGCTCGGCCGGCCCAGTGGGCGACCCAGCGGAAATTCGCAGTGCAATGCGCGCGGGGGAGCGACCTTCACAGCCATCTCGCGCACCGACGACAACACAATCGTCGCAATGCCAGCGGCTTCGAACACATGGGCGAGCACACACACGGTGCGCGTGCAGAGTGGTCAAACGGGCGTGAGGATGACGACGTCGACGCCATCCTGTCGCAGCGCCGCCGCCGCCGCTGGCCCGGTGTCGAGCCGGATCGTCGCCACGTCATCGGGCTGATTGCCAGCGAACGAAATGTGTCGCTGGGCAACGGAGCCGATCGTGCCGTTCGCGGCCAGCTCTTCCAAGCGATCGATCGGATACACGACGTTGAGATCGATCTGCATGCCGGTGTGATCGAAGTTCGGACTCCAGTGACCCATCACCAGATCGCGCCGCTCGCGATCGATGAACCGGTAACTGGTATCGGTGGCAGTGAACGCCTCGTCGCCAGCGCTGTACAGCGCCGCCGAGGTGACGATCGCCACCTTTGCCTCCCTGAGGGGGCGCGGCGTCACCCACGCCGGGTTCGCAAACTCCGGCCCCGGCAATGTCGCCGAGTGTGCTCGCATCATTTCGTCGCCGGACATCGAATCTCCTCCTCGTTCCCTGTCGCTCGACCGTATCCGAGCGCCATCATCGCCAGCGAAAGACCGCCGAAAGGCCCTAGCCGTTTTGGTTCGGCCGATTCACAGTTGAACTCAGCAGAGGTCTCCAGTGATCGCTCTTCACGGATGGAGGTGGCCGATATGCGTGTACGTCTGTTTGCGCTGGTTGGGTGTGCCGCCCTTGGTGTAGTCGGGTGCGGCGGCGCTGGCGGCGGCGGCGACGACACGAACGTTCCGCCGGGTGAGATGTGCCCGACCGGCGAATCGCCGATGATGGCTGCTTACACCCTCGACTCCGGCCGTCTGCAATGGGTGGCGTGTTCCCCGGACGAGGGCTTGTTCATCGCCGAAGCCGCGTCGGACGACACGGTGTGGGTGCTTGCGCCTGGAGGCGAGCCGATCGCGCTGGACGCGCGCACGGGTGTCGAACTCGGTCGCGGCAGCGAGGCAGAGTTTCCGAACAGTGTCCCCGATGATGCCGACCGGCTGATGCGCAGCTCGCCCGTTGTCGACGGCGTCTACGTGACGGCTGGCCAAGACGATCCACTGGTCGGCGTTGATTACGCCACGCACACGCCGCTGTGGGAGAACGTGGGGTTGTTGGTCTACGACGACGTGTGGGCCATTGGTGACGGCGCCGTGTTCGCGATGTCCGGTGGCCGCGTCGTCGGGTACGAGATCGCCGATGGCGCGGTGCGCTGGGAAGTTGGCGCGCTCGGAGAGGCGATCGGTTGGCCATGGCACGTCGCCGACGGCAGGTTGTACTTGCTGTGGTTCAACGTGCAGGTGTTGTCGACCTCTGACGGCTCGACGATCTGGGAAACCAACTACCCACACCCGGCGAGCGGCTTCCCGCGCATGTTCGGCGTGGTCACCAACGACGACACGGTGTTCGTCAGCTTCACCGCTATTCCGAGCGGAGGCGACTAGCGACAAAGGAGATCAACATGAATCGTTCTCGACTGTTCGCAGCGACCGTGGCCGTTGTGCTGCTGTCGGCGTGCTCTGATAACGGCGGCACGGAGTCAGCGACGTCACCAGCCACGTCGCTGGCCGCATCGCCCCTTGACCCGCCGCCCACGTTGGGGCCGGTCACCGGTGATCTGTTCGAGCCGGCCACATGGATTGGCCACACCTTGGTCCAAGACATGATGGCGGCACCGTTCATGCACGTCTCACTCGACGGCGTCGACACAGGCTGGGTGACGAATGGCGCGGGGTGCGGGATGATCGAGGCATTGACGCTGCCGCCGGCGTGCATTGCGCTGGTCCGTCCCGACCCGGGTGGCTACGGCCACTCAATGTCCGAACCTGCGACGTGGATGGTGCTGTCATGGCAAGTCAGCAACCCGCAGAACTTCCCGCTGGGTGGGCCGGTGTTCGACGCAGTCGCGGTGACTATTGACGACCCCGCCTTGGCACCGGAATCGCAGTGCCGTTCGAAGGCAGGCAACCCCGGCGTGTACGAAGCGTTCATCCACTACGACCCCACCTATCAGCCGGCACCCGGCGCGACTGCGGTCACGCCCGAAGACCTTGCCGCCCATCCGGTTGAGTTGGCGTGGACCCTCGACGCGCAGCACCAGCTGGTCTCGGTGCCGGCGGCCGACGTGGAGTGTGTTCTCTATTCCTACGGCGACTGAGTAGCCCCATCACCGACCAAAAGCCTCTAGCCGTTTCGCTCCGGCAGATTCACGATGGTGGTGCACGCCCACCTCGGGTGTGCAAGGAGGCAAGATTGTGAAGAGATCAGTGTCTTCAACTCTCGCGTTAGCGGTAGCCGGGCTTGGGATGTTCGCGCTGGGCGCGTTTGTCACGCCCGACGCGAACACCGCCAAGGGCGCTCCCGTCAACACCAATACGTACCTGCTCGCCAGCCTGCTGGGCAGCAACGTGGTTCCCTCTCCGGGCGACCCCGACGGTGCGGGATCGGCCGGTGTCTACGTCTACACAGGCTTCGGCGACGACATTTGCTGGACCGTCAAATTGACCCAAGTCGGCGAGGTCACGGGCATGCAGTTGCACAGCGGTGCCGCCGGAGTCAACGGCCCGACTGTCATCGACTTCGGACTCGGTGTCGACACCTGCGCGCCAGGACCGCTTGACCCCGCGCTCGTGCAGGACATCATCGCCAACCCGGCGAGCTACTACGTCAACATTGACACTTCCGATTACCCCGGCGGTGCACTGCGTGGCCAGCTTGTCGGCAACGCAACACCGCTTGTCTTCGTTGGGCTGGCGACTCCACTGCGGGCCTACGACTCGCGCGTTGATGGCACCAAGCTGAACTCGAACGAGACGCGGAGCATTTCCTTGCTCTCAGGCAAGGACGGCAACGGGGTGTCACTACCAGCTGTCCCAATCGGTGCGTACGCCGCCCAGGTCGTGATCACCGTCACGCAGACCAACCTGGCCGGTTACCTCACTGCCCACGCGGCTGGCACATCGGTGCCGGCAACAAGCAACATCAACTGGACGTTGTTCAACACGACGGTTGCCACCGGCGCGACGGTCAGAGTGGACGGCACCAGCCACGTCGCCATCACTGCTGGCCCGGGTGCCAGCACGCACATCATCATTGACGTCGTTGGGTTCTACTGGGACTGGGGAATCACCGCCGTGTGATCACCACTGCCTAGGTGACAATGGGATGGGCGGTGGCTTCTGGGCCACCGCCTGTCGCCTGAGCAACGAACGCGTCGAGCTCTTCAAGTCCGGTGCCGACCAGGCTTCCACTCTCATCGATGCTGGCCTTCCCGATCGACAGGCTGCGCTCCGCGACGTTCACCCGCATGTTGCCGAGCCACTGACGCACGAGCGCGACACTCCGCGCGCCACCGAAGCCACCAGGGCTCGCAGACGCGAGCAACACCTTCAGATGCGCAAGCACTTTCGCGTCGATGCGCGACATCCAGTCGATCGTGTTCTTCAGTAGCGGCGTGAAGCCGCCGTTGTACTCCGGCGAGACGAGTACCAAGACCTCTGCAGCCATCACTCGCTCGAACAATCGATGAGCCGCGTCGGGCACACCCCCGCGGGCCTCAAGGTCGCCGTTGTATAGCGGCAGTTCGTACTCACTGAGGTCGATGAAGGCGACGTCTTGGTCGGCGTCGGCCAAGAGACGAACGATCAGCCTGCCGAGCGCAGCATTCACCGAGCCCACCCGCGTGCTCGCAGGCATCACCAGAATCGTCATCGGGCAGCTCGAATGAATTGATCAGCCAACACGGCTCGGGATCGTACAGTTCGACTGTGGGATCTGGACTGCGCTTGCTGCTCGACGACGAGGTCGCCGCGTTGGCTGCGGAGCTGGAGGGTTGGCAAGTGGTGGCTGGCAAGCTGTCGCGCGAGTTCCGCTTCGCAAACTTCGTCGACGCGATCGCGTTCATCGACCGTGTGGCTGTCGAAGCGGAGGCGTTGGACCACCATCCGGATTGGTCGAATGTCTACAACCGCGTGCAGGTCGAACTCTGGACCCACAACCTCGGCGGACTCAGCCACCTCGACTTCGAACTTGCGCGCAAGATGAACGAGCTAGCAGCACCCGCTTAGCACGACTCGTGTGCATAGGTAGATGAGTCGGGCGCCGACAGGCCGACGTCGCGGTACACGATCGACAGCTCTGGGTACGCCGCGCAGCCGCTTTCGAACGCTGACCGTTCGTACTCAATGACGTACACCTGGTCGCCGTAACCGGCGATGAACCGATCACATTCGGCGTACTCGTTGCACTGCTCGACAACGGCGAAGTCGAAAGCGGTCTCGCTTCGGCGAGCTACCAGGTCAGCTGCATTCTTCTGGCCGATGGCGAGCCCAACCGCGTGGGCGCGATCGGAGAGCGCGCGAGCGAACGTGACCGCGTCGTCTGCCGTCAGGGCCGCTGGAAACCGTGAGTAGGTGTCGAGGTTGTCGATCTCGACCGCTTGAAACCCGCTGTCGGCACAACCGTCGATCCATTCGCCGACGATTGCGATCAGTCGTTCCTGCTTCTCGGCGGTCGTGTCGAGGATGTATTCGTCGGGCCACTCGGGGTCGACCAGCGGTTCGCGGTCCGCCCCGCGCAGCAGCAGGTCGGGATGTTCGTCAAGCCACACCGCTCCCTCGCCTGGTTGGGTTTGGAACCCGTTGACGTAACAGATGTTGTAGCGATCCGGGTCGGGTGTATCCGTGCGGTCGCGGGCGATGATCGCAGTGCCAGTCGGCGGCTCGTACGCGCCGCCGAGCTGATAGTCGAGCCAGGCGTTGGGTGGGGGCAGAGCCATCACGCTGTCGTCGTTGGCCTGATTGCTGGAGCTCGCGCACGCCGTGATGCCAATCGCCAATCCGACAGCCGCAACCCTCATGCCGAAATGGCCGAAGAGTTGCGTCAGCTTCAACTGCTGGGCCAAGCCAGGCCGATCCGCCCGGCTGCCTGTTCGATCGCCCTAGTGAGACGATCGATCGAACCCTCGCAAGCGTCGAGTTCGGCTGGCTGCAGTACGACCACATGGCCCTCGTCGGTTTCAGCGACAACAACCGGCGCGATGTTGCCCGTCGCAAGGCGTACCGCCTCGGGCTGGTCGTTGCGATGGTACGTGTCGAACGGAACCGGCAAGCCGACTCGACAAGCCACCCACTCGGACCGTTCTCGCACCAGCCCGTGCGTGATGTCGCACAACGAGCAGTGCCGGCGACCAAGCCGGGCGCCCACCCAATACGCCAACTCGCCGCGCAACGTGCTGTCGGCGTCGTACACACCGACAAGTCGAACGATTCGGTTCATGTGTTCACACCAGGTCGGGCTTTCATCGCGCGTGCAGGTTAGTTAGAAAGGGTAAATGACAGACGTGCAGCAGACCGAGACCGATTGGCGCGAGCTCAGCCGTCGCTGCGCGCTGGCGTCGCATCGACTCATCGGATGGATCTATTGGGACCCGGTGGGCATCGCCAACTACGCGGCACTCGGAGTTCCCGACGGCACCGGTTACTACATCGCCACTCGCGGCGCACCAATCGCTGCTGCGGGTGACGGCGTTGTGACTGCTGCATTCGGCTCGATCCACGCTGGCTTCATCAAGTTCTCGCTTGACCTCTGCCGCCAACACACAACGTTTGCAGCAACAGCGGCCGCTCGCGACGCAGCGGTGGTGCAGGGACTGCGCACCTACGTCCCCGAACTCACCGACGGGCTGGCCGAACTCGCCCTTCCGTTGTGGGCGGTCGCCGACCTGTTACCAGTGGGTGGTCGTGCGTTGTTCGCGGCGCATCGCGATTGGCCGCGCCCCAACGACTCGCTGCTCTCGGCGTGGCTCGCGGTGAACTGCATTCGCGAGTGGCGCGGCGACACGCACTGGGCAATGCAGATCGCGGACGGCTTGTCGGGGACTGCTTCGGGAGTGCTCGATGGGGCATGGCGTTCTTACGACGGTGATTGGTTGCCGCGCAGTCGCGGCGCCGACGACGGGGCGCTTGGGGTTGCCTACGCGGAACTGGAACGTCGCGGCTTCGCAGCCGATGGTGCCGTCAACGACCGCGGCATTGCGCACCGTCAGCAACTCGAGGATCACCTCGACGATCTCACTGCCACGCCGTGGCAACAGCTCGGCGAACCGTTGACGCGTCGCTTTCTCGAGTTGGTCGAGCCCGTCGGCCAACGCCTCGTCGAACGTATCGATGCCACTGCCGGCCCGAAGTGGATGCCCGCCGCTCGCGACCGGAAGCAGCCAACGCCGTAAGTCGCAGGGCGCTCTTAGCGGTTTCACAGCTTCTCTCATAGGTCGCACAGCGACGATTCTTCAGTGTGTGGTTCTCATCCAGACAAGGGAGAACCACATGAACAACAACAAGCATTCGCGTCGGTTGGCGACGACGCTGCTAGCACTGGCGACAGGCGCCGCGATGCTGGCCTTCAACTCTTCACCGGCTGCTGCCATTGTCGGTGGCGAGCCGATCGACATCACCGAAGCTCCGTGGCAGGTTTCATTGCAGGACAGCAGCGGGCACTTCTGTGGTGGTTCCGTGATCGGAGCATCGTTGGTGCTGACGGCCGCGCACTGCACAGAAGGCATGGATGCCGGCGAGATCACAGTGCACGCCGGGATCGGCAACCTCGTCACCGAGAGCGGACAGGTGCGGTCGGTTTCGAAGATCTTCGAGAACGGCGACTACTTCGCGTCGGGAACGTCGGATGCATCTGTGCTGGTGCTCGCAGCACCGCTGACCTTCGACGCCACCGTCCAGGCGATCGCCCTCGGTACCGATGGTGACGCAGCGGGCGCGACAACTGCCATCGCCACTGGTTGGGGTGCGACTGGTGAGAGCGAGACAAGTCCGACTTCGCATGAGTTGTTGAGCGCCGAGATGCCGCTGATCGACGACACGGTGTGTGTCATCGCGCTGAACGCGGAAGATGCCGACTTCGACCCCGCCACCGAAACATGTGCCGGTGGTACCGGTGCTGACTCGTGCTACGGCGACAGCGGTGGCCCGTTGGTCGTGATCGCTGCCGACGGCACACCGCGACTGGTTGGCATTGTGAGCTGGGGGGTTGAGTGCGGCGGTTCGTCGCCAGGTGTGTACGCAGACGTTGCTGGGCTGACCGCCTGGATCACCTCGATCACACCCGATACGCCAGCAACCGACCGGCCCGTCGGCAGTGACGACGAGGACGGCTGGGACACTGACGACGAGTACGGCTGGGACGACATCAACGACACTTGCCGCGACTGGTCATGGGACGAGGAGTACAGCGAGGACGAGGAGTACAGCGACGACGAGGAGTACAGCGAGGACGACTACTACTGGGACGACGAGTACATGTTCGAGGACGAGTACCTTGAATCTTCATGCGAGTGCTAATCGTTGAAGACGAAGAACTGATCGCACAGTCGATCCATGATTCGTTGACAGCCGAGGGCTACGCCGTCGACCGCGCGGTCGACGGCGTCACCGCGTTGTGGAAGGCCAGCGAGCAGACCTACGACGCGATCCTGCTCGACATCATGCTGCCGGAGATGAACGGGTTCGTCGTCTGCCAACAACTGCGCCAACGGGGAGTAACGACTCCGATCATGATGGTCAGCGCCAAAGCGGGCGAGTTCGATCAAGCCGAGGGTCTCGACACGGGTGCCGACGACTACATCACCAAACCATTCTCGTTGGTGGTGCTCAGCGCCCGCTTGCGTGCACTGATCCGTCGTGGCCCGGCCGATCGCCCGGCAGTGCTGGAGGTCGGTTCGTTGCGGGTGGATCCTGCACGTCGCACTGTCGAGCGGAATGGAGTGCCGATCGAACTGACACCTCGTGAGTTCGCCCTCCTGCAGTACTTGCTGCATCACGCCGGTCGGCCAGTGCGCAAGCGCGAGCTGATCGAGCAGGTGTGGGGCGACGACGACCTAGAAGCCAACGTGTTGCAGGTGTACATCGGCTACCTGCGACGCAAGATCGACGAGCCGTTCGGCACCGACACGATTCAAACGATTCGGGGCATCGGCTATCGCATCGATGCTGCGCCACCGCAATGAGCACCCGGTCCCGGCTGGCGTCTGCGGCCACTTTGTTCGCTGTGCTACTCACGGTCGCTGGCTCACTGCTGGCTTTGACCGAAGGGTGGAAACATTCGAACGCCGAGCGACTCTCCGATGTCGATCTAGAACTTGAACGCGTCGAGCGCTCACTGGCGAGCGGTGAGGCAATCCTGCTCTCCGACGATGAGTTCGTTGCCACGTTCGACATCGACGGCACCATCCTCTTCGTGTCGCCATCGGTCGATGCTGCCGATCTGCAGCTCTACATCGACGAAGTGATCGACCTGCTCGACGACTCTTCGATCCTGATCGACGAGTACGTCGCCACCAGCACCTGGACGACAGCGATCGAAACCTGCTTCTCGCCGGATCAGTGCGAGGGCGTTGTGTTCGGCCGCCGCCCGCAGGAGTGGACGAGCTACGTGCAGGCGCGCCTGGCCTGGTTGACACTCGCGTGCGGGTTGATGGCGGTGGTCGTGTGGTTCGGATCACGTCGACTGGTTGGTGGCGCGCTCCGACCCGTGGACCGGATGCGCCACGAGCTTGCGGAGATCACCGACTCGAATGCTTCGCGCCGCATCGATGTGCCGGGCACGGGCGACGAACTCGCTGGTCTAGCGGTCAGCATGAACAACGCCATCGAGCGCTTGGACGCGGCGATGACTGCACAACGCCGTTTCGTTTCCGACTCGGCGCATGAGTTGCGAAGCCCGCTCGCTGGAATCCGAGCCACCCTCGAACTGGCTGACCGCGATCCATCGCGATCACCGCAAGCGATCCGCGATTCGATCACACAGGTCGACCGCATAGGCACGCTGATCGACGATCTACTCAACCTGGCTCGTCGCGACGCCGGAATCGCACTGCCGTTCCAGATCAGCGATATCGACGACATCGTGCGCAGTGAAGTCCGCGAGTTAGCACTGCGTCACCCAGATGTCACCGTGATTCGCGACCGCATCGATCCGGTGCAGAGCAGCGTGTATCGCGACGGAATCGCCCGAGTGGTGCGCAACCTGCTCGACAACGCAGCGATTCACTGCGGGTCGACGATCGCTGTTTCGCTGACCATTGACAGTGGCTATTGGCTGTTGTCCGTCGACGACGACGGGCCTGGCATTCGGCCCGAAGACCGCCAGGCGGTCTTCCAACGCTTTACGCGCTTGGATATCTCGCGCAGCCGCAGCACCGGTGGCACCGGACTGGGGCTCGCAATTGTGGCCGGCACCGTCGCCGATCACGCAGGAACGATCGTGATCGGCGAGGCCACGCTAGGTGGAGCATCGTTCCGCGTGCGAGTGCCAATCAGGCGCTGAGCTCGCCCAACCAGCTACTTCTTAGCGATGGGGCCTGTCGTGCCGGTGGCCTTCGAGAACTTGTCGAGTTGCGTCGCGAACTCGGTGATGGACCTGCGCAGCCACTCGATGAGCATTGCGGCGTGTTCCATCTCGTCGTTCATGTTGTGCACCAAGACGGCTTTGAGTTGAGCATCGTCGCAATCGTCGGCACGTTGTCGGTACCAATCGATTGCCTCGAGCTCTTCCATCAGCGAAGTAAGCGCCAAATGGGCCGCGTACGTCTCGTCGGTCAAGCGTTCCCGTGGTACGTGCAGTTCGTAACTGGGCATGCCCAGTTATCGCAGTAGCAGTACGACGATGATGATGACGAGGAGGAGGCCAATGCCGCCGGGGATGACTAGGGATGTTTCTGCAAGTGTTGAAAGCATGACCAGTCCATACCCCGGGCGAGTCAGCTTCAAACCTCGCTCAGCACCTGAGCGCCGGTGTGCGATACTCACGACCACGACCTGGGGGGTCCGCAATGAGTGATGCAACTGTCGCGAGCGCCGTGGTAGTGCCCGACCGCAAGGCGAGCATGGTGTTCGGTGGGGCGATCTTGGCCGGCGCGTTAGTCGCGGTGATGACCGGTGTGTACGGGAAGGTGCACGATCCGGCCTCCGAGACGACGATCAAGCTGTTCTTCAAGTCAACGCTGCACTTCAAGTCGTGGGCCACCACCGCAGTTCTGCTGCTGGTGATCTTGCAGCTGCTCGGCGCACTGTGGATGTACGGCAAGCTTCCCTTCGGCAGCGCTCCGTCGTGGGTCGGACCGATGCATCGCCTGTTGGGAACGCTCGCCCTGCTGGTTTCGCTGCCAGTCGCCTACCACTGCCTCTGGTCGCTCGGCTTCAACCCCGACCCCGGCGGCAGCCGTCGCTTCTGGCACTCGCTGTTCGGTTGCGCGTTCTACGGAGCGTTCGTCACCAAGGTGCTGGTCGTGCGGTCGAAACGGATGCCGTCGTGGGCACTGCCCGTCATCGGCGGCGTGGTGTTCTCGCTGCTGATCGCACTGTGGCTGACGAGCTCGCTGTGGTTCTTCCGCCAGTTCGGGATCGTGGTGTAACGCCATGCTGCGCAAATTCGTTTCGTGGTTCGAGATGGCAGCGCTCCTCGCGGTTGCGGTGTTCATCGGCATGCTGTTCGTGAACAGCCCAACCCCACCCCCTGGCACGCCTGCGGCAGTAGTCGAAGCCGCTGGCGGAGTCGACGGCGGCGTGCTCTTCGGCAAGAACTGCGCCGGTTGCCACGGAGGCGATGGCTCCGGCGGCATCGGCCCCCGCTTGGCCGGAACGATGGTCGCGAGGTTCCCTGAACCGGCCGCGCAAGTCGCTGTAGTCACCGAGGGTCGCCGCGCGATGCCGTCGTTCGGAACGCGATTGACCGCCGAAGAGATCGCGGCGATCGTCGAGTACACCCGCACGGTGCTCGGCGGCTGAAGCCGCCCGGCCTGCGACGGGTGGTGCTAGCACACCGTAAAGGGCAGGTCTGCACACCGGCAGGCCTGGGCACGTCTCTGAGATGATGCCCAGATGGCGATGCTATGGCTGCTGCTTCGTGTGCGCTGGCGCCGTGCCCTCGGCCCGTCGTTGGCGGTCGCGCTGCTGATCGGAGCAGTCGGCGGCTTCGTGCTGGCATCGGCTGCTGCGGCGCAGCGGGTTGCGAACACGTATGACATCTTCATCGAAGAGATCGACGCTCCCGACGTTGCGCTCATTCCGACGTTCGATTGTGGACCCGTTCCAGGAGTCACCTGCGATGTCCCGACCGCCGCGCTCAGCGGCGAGGAGATAGTCGCCGACCTTCGTGAAATGGCTGCGGTCGAGCAGACCCGGTTGGTCGACCCGTTGCTGCCGTACTTCGTTGACGCCGATGGAGCACCGCTGCTCGCCACGTCGGATGATGGGTTCGGATGCTTCGACGGCGATCGTTCTGTGCAGTTGGTCGCGGCTGTGCCCGGCAGCGCCAAGGATCAGGTATTGCCGTTTCGCCTGGAAGGCGGTCTGCCCGAGCGGGGATCCTCGACGATCACGATCACTCGCGCCACTGCCGAGCGTGAGGGCTTACGGATCGGCGACAACATGCGACTGGCTGGTTGGTGCAGCGATGGTCCCCCCGTCGAGCTCGACTCACCCATCGACTTGCAAGTGGTCGGCTTGTCGATCGGGGTGCTGGACTTGGAGCCGACAGGCATCGACTTGACGCTCGAACCGGCGTTTGTCGATCCGGCTGCCTTCGAGGCGCTGCTCGCAATCGGAGCCGAGCCGTCCCCGAACGTGATGGTGTGGCTGAGCCCGACAGCATCCGACGCGGAGCTCGCCGAATTGTTCGCGAAGTACCAAGTGATTATCGACTTTCGCGAACGCGCGCCCGTGTTCAACGACGCGCTCGCCACTGATGCCGACCTGTTGTGGTTGCTCGCGGCGATCGGTGCCATCGGGGGTCTGCTGATCATTGCGCCGGTCATCGGTCGGAACCTGCGCGACACCGGCTCGAACACGGAGACGCTGTTGGCACTCGGGGCGCGCCGACGGCAAGTCACTCACGAGGCGATCGCGCATTCGTGCTCGCTAGCGATCTTCGGCGCGCTGATTGCCGCAATCGTTGCGGTTCCCCTCGGAGCGTTGATGCCGCGCGGTTTCGCGGCGGCGATCGAACCGAATCGAGAGCTGCGGTTCGACGGGTGGTTGACGCTGGGTGGCGTCGGACTGTTGATCGCTGTTGTCGTCGTGATCGGTCTGGTACCGGCCTGGAGACTTGGGGCGTCCTCTCGTTCGGTCAGCCAGCTCGTGTCCGAGCGTGGCGGTGGTCTGACCGGCAAGTTCCTGCTTCGTCCGGCCGCACGCACGGGTGTTCAGGCGGCGCTGGGCAATCCTGTTGGGCCGCGGCGAGTGAGTCCGTGGCCGAGCTTGCTCTCGATGATCGTTGCCGCGGCGGTCGGGGTGGCAAGCCTCACGTACCTCGCCGGGTTGCGGCATCTCGAGCGCACTCCATCTGTACTCGGATGGAACTGGGATGCGGTCGTCAGTTTTGACTCTGATGAGGTTGATCCACAGCAAGTCCCGGCATTGATGGAAGCCATTGGCGCGTTGGATGTCGTCGACGAATTGACGACCGGCACGCTGTACCCGCCGTTCTTCCTGTTCGTGCCCGACACTGACATCAATGTGTGGCCGTGGTCGTTCGCCACCGGTCCACGCGCAATCACTCCCACCATCCTCGAGGGTCGCGCGCCGGAAGGCCCCGACGAAGTTGTGATCGACGGGTCGTTCGCAGAGCAGAGTGGCCTTGGGATCGGCGATGTGGTGGTGCTTGCGCGTGCAACGTTGATCGACCACGTCGCGAGCCAGATATCGGAAGTCGCCCAAGACTTCGGATTGGACGTTGTGCTTCCTGAGGTACCCGATGAAGGCCCGGTCGGCGGTGAGTTCGAGATCACCGGCGTAAGCGTGTTGCCGCTCGACCCCTCGTCGGGGCAGGCACAGGTTGCGTTCACGTTCGACGGGTACGCAGGCCTAGTTGAGCCGTCCGACGACGAACTCGCCGCCACCCGCGCATGGTTGCCCGACGACCTTCCGCCGCCACTGCTGATGCAAGTCGAGGCGTACCTCGCGAACACCGACATCGGCGGACGCACGGTCTTCCTCCGTTTCGCTGGTGACACGTACTCTGCCGCTGGGGCGGTGCTCGAGATCGAAGGAATCACTGAGGTCGTCGCACCGACACCGAGCGAAGTGCTCTCTGTCTTTGCCGGACTCAATGTTGATCGCAACGATCGCATTCCCGTTGCGCTGGCCATCCTGGTTGGGGCAGCGTTCGCGGCACTTGCCTGCTATCTGCTCTTCTTCTCAATTCGTGCACGCCGCTTCGAGTTCGCTGTGATGCGTGCGCTTGGGTTGTCGACCAACGGCATCCGGCGCTCAGTCGCCGCGCAAGCGACGGCCACGGTCTTGGTCGTGATGCTCATCTCGGTTCCCGTCGGTGTTGCCATCGGCCGCTGGGCGTGGTTGGAGTACGCCCGCGACCTGAAGGTGCTTCCGGTGTCGGTGCTGCCGTGGTCGACGCTGGCGATCGTGTGCGCCGCCGCCGTCGTGTTCGCCAACGTTGTAGCTCTGCTGCCGGGCTGGTTTGCCACCAGACGACCCACAGGGGTCGATCTGCGCTCGGAGTGAGATGCCCTGACAGACCGTGCGGCTTCAGGCCGCCTTGTTGTCCTTGGCGGTGGCGCCGGCGCCGGTGGTGACGGGGCTGCTGATCAGTGAGGCGATGTTTCCGAAGGCACGCTCGCGGGCAATCGCCGGGGCGTTGGCGTCGACGAGCAGGTCGGTGACGATCTGGCTGACGCCCGCGGACTTGGCCAAGAAGCCCAGTTCGCGCAATGCGGCGGCGGGGATCGAGTTGATGCCGCGGCGGTCAATGTTCCAGGCCACCTGGTCGAGACGCTGCATGTTGAAGGTGAGGGAGGTGTCCATACCCATAATGGTACGGGCACCTAGTCATTATCACTAGCGATTGTTTCTGCTGTTGATGATCAGTTATCCTGCTGTTCATGTCCAACCTGCGCGACCTCGAAATCCGTCACCTCATTGCCCTGGACGCCGTCGCTGCCGAGGGCACCTTCGCCAAGGCGGCCGAGAGATTGGGCTACACACAGTCGGCGATCAGCCAGCAGATTGCCTCGCTGGAAAAGGTGGTCGATGCCAAGGTGTTCGACCGTCCCGGAGGGCCGCGGCCAGTCTCGCTGACCCCGTTCGGCGAGCAATTGTTGGTCGCCGCCCGCGATCTGTTGGGTCGCGTCGACAGCTTGGCTGAGGATCTGCAACGCTTTCGCACCGGCGAGGTCGGCCGCCTCACCATCGGCACGTTTCAGAGCGTGTCCGCAACGCTGCTACCGCTGGTGCTGGGTCGCATGCGCACGACGCATCCGGGTGTCGAGATCCGCGTGTTCGAGAACGACCTCGACGATCAGCTGGAAGGTGCGATGGCCCGCGGTGAACTCGACCTGTCGTTCGTCGTCGGCGAGATCGCCGAGCGCTATGAGTCGCGTCACCTGTTCGACGATCCGTTCGTACTGGTGGCTCGCCCCGACCAGTTCGCGCCCGGCCCGGTCTCGCTCGTCGACATCAGCCGCGAGCCGTTGATCGGCCAGCACCACAACTCCTGCCAGATCATGAATGAGACAGGCCTGCGTGCTCATGGGCTGGAACCGAAGTACGTGTTCCGCACCAACGACAACGTCGCGACCGCGGCGATGGTGCGCGCCGGAATGGGTGTGGCCGTGATGCCGCTGCTGTGCGTCGAGCCCGACGATCCGCGCATCGCGCTCCACCCGCTCGATCCACCGATTCCAGATCGCAGCATCTACATCGCGTGGCGTCCGGGCCGCACGTTGTCGCCGGTTGCCGCACGCTTCGTCGAACTCGCCGTCGAACTCTCGGCCGAGTTCGCCGATCGCGCCGCACCGGTGCCGGCGCTCGCCTAGCTGGCACCTACTCTTCAGCGCATGCGCTGGCTGATGGGTGGACAGGTTCTCGACGTTGAGCAGGGTTCGTTTCGGGCGGCCGATGTCGGGATTGTCGACGGCCGAATTGCGGCAATCGACAAGAGCGCCACACGTGCCGCCAGCGACGAAGCGATCGACGCCAGCGGGCTGTGGTTGATCCCCGGCCTGATCGACTGCCACGTCCACATCACACAACCGACGCACGACGGCGACCCGCGTGCCGCTTCAGCACGCACCGATGCCGACGTCGCACTGTTCGCCGCATGGGCCGCCGAACGCACGCTGATGGCTGGCATCACGACCGTGCGCGACGTCGGCGGCTGGAACTACGTCGAAATGGCAGTCCGTGCTGCGATTCAGGCTGGCACCATCCGTGGCCCGCGGATGTTCCTCGCTGGCCGACTGCTTTCGATCACGACGTCGACGGCCGACTACTACCCCGGCATGTACGAAGTGGCCGACGGTGCCGACGCGGTGCGCGCCGCCGCCCGTCGCCAACTCGCGCACGGTGCCGACCTGATCAAGGTGATGGCGACCGGCGCGATGTTGTCGTCGGAGACCGAAGACTCGCGGGCGATCCAATTCACGCTCGAGGAGATTCGGGCAGCAGTCGAGATCGCACACGACAATCACAAACACGTTGCTGCTCATTGCCACGCACTACGTGGGATCAACAACGCGATCGAAGCAGGCGTCGACAGCATCGAGCACTGCACGTTCGCCGACGACGATGCACTGCTCCGGATGGTCGCCGCTGGCACAGTGCTGGTGCCGACGCTGTGTGCGGGCGAGATGTTGTTCCGCGACCCCGCGGCGGTCGCTTCGATGCCCGAGTATCTGCGCAAACGAATGGCCGACTTCAACGAGCTTCATCTCGCCACGATTCAGCGTGCGCACGAATTGGGCGTGACAATCGCGATGGGAACTGACGCGGGCACGCCCGGCAATCACCACGGGCTGAACGTGCAGGAGTGTGTGATCCTCGCGCGCAAAGCGGGAATGACTGCGGCGGAAAGCATTCGCAGTGCGACAGTGAACGCCGCTCGGCTCTTACGCCAGAGCGATCACCTCGGCAGCATCGACATCGGCAAACACGCCGACATCGTTGCCTTCCGGTCGAATCCGCTCGACGACATCGACGAGCTCACCCGCCCAGCGATGGTGATCAAGGCCGGCGAAGTCGTGCGCGACGACCGCCCCTAACCGGGATTAGGAGCGGGAGTCGACCTTGCGGCCGGCTTCGATCGCAACCGACGGATCGCGGTTGGGGTCGCCGGGGGTAGTCAGCGAGTCGCGGAACAGAGAGATGGCGTGCATCGTGCCCGGCTCGTTGAGGCCCGCATTCTGGATCCGCGACACCGACGGCGCGAGATCGATGCGCTCCATTCGAATGTCGAAGGCGACCGCTTCGCTGGGGGTGTGATTCTCGGGGAGAGTCGCCTGCGGCTTGGCCCCCCGCTTGCCGGCGGCCCGGGCGCTGGTGACACGGCGGGTGGTGGGCTTGGCGGCGGCTTTGGTGGCCGGCTTGTCGGCCGATTTGGCCGTTGTTTTGGCGGCCTTGGTGGCTTTTGGAGTGGGAGTAGCGGTCATGAGTGGCCCCTTGCGTTAGGCGGGAGGTGGCTCCTGCGGGGCGGCAAACAGACCGGCACGAGACCAAGTGATTCTACCGGCTGCAGTGGGTAAGACTGTGGCGTGGGCGATGTGATGGAGCCGTTGAAGACAAGCGATAACAGGCCGGGCAGCAGGCTGCGTCTCACCGCCCTTGCCACCCTCGTCGTGGCGGTCGTGATGCTGTGCGCCGGCCTGGCATTGGTGGCAATCCAGCATCGGCTGCAGACCGACGTCGTCGATCGCTCCCTGCAGCGCTACAGCGCAGACCTCGAGGAACAGTTCCTGGAGGGGGTACTGCCACTAGTGCTCCCTGAACCGCGCACGGGCGAGTGGGTGGCGCAAGTGGTGTACGCCGATGCGACTGTGCTGGCGAGCACTGAGAACATGTCGGGGCAGCGAGCCCTCGCCGATCCCGAGGGCGACGTGCAGCGGCGCAACACCACAGTGGCGATTTCCGACCGGGAGTACCGGCTGCTCTCGCGTCGAGTGGGCGACGTCGTGATCCACACGGGCACTCCCGTTGACCACGTCGAGGTGGCCGACGATGCGTTGCGCACCGGTCTCGCCTACACGATTCCGGCGGTCACGCTGCTGCTCGGCTTTCTCGCGTGGGTGCTGATCGGCCGCCGAGAACCAGTGGCGACCGATGTCGGCGGCGAAGTCACATAGCCGTTGAACTACATAGCCGTTGAACTACATAGCCGTTGAACTACATAGCCGTTGAACTACATAGCCGTTGAACTACATAGTGCGCTGGTGCAGCGGCTCGATGCGGTAGATGATGCGGCGGTCGGTGGGTCCGAACCCGTACTTGCTGCCGGTGTACTTGGTGGAGAGAGCGTCGATGTGGTCGGCGGCCTCTTGGCCGACCGCGGTCGACACCACCCGGCCGCGGACCTCGGCGTAGTGGTACGGATTGGTGGCATCGATGACGGTGACGGTGACGCGAGCGTCGTTGTCCATCGCTGTCGCCTTCGCACGACCAAGTTCGGTGTTGATCAAGACGTGGTCATCGTCGGCGTCGACCCACATCACGTGAGTCATCGGATGACCCGACTTCGGGATCACGGTGAGAGCGGCGAAGTTCTTGCCACGGGCCAAGTCGCGAATTTCAGTGTCGAGCATGAGCCCACGTTAACGGCGTGAGTGCACAAGCTGGGCGTACAGCGAGCGGTAGGCCTGCGCGGCAGCATCCCATCCGACTTCGGTCGTCATTGCCTGACGCATCATGAGCTGCCAGGTTGCGGGCGTTGCGTAGACGTCGCAGGCACGCTCGAGTGCGTCGGCGAGCTGCTCGGCGTCGATCGGATCGAATTGGAAACCGGTCACCCGGTCGGTGACTGTGTCGACGAGCCCGCCCACCTTGGCGACAACCGGCAGGGTGCCGTAGCGCAACCCGTAGAGCTGAGTCAGGCCGCACGGTTCGAAACGAGATGGCACGACGACCGCGTCGGCCCCAGCCTGCATGCGGTGGGAGAGAGTTTCGTCATAGCCGATGATGGTCGAGACCAGCCCCTTGTGTTTCTTCGCGGCCCGCCGGAAGGCCTTCTCCATCCCGCGATCGCCAGCGCCCAATACGGCGAGTTGCGCGCCGCGTGCCAACAAACGGGGGAGCGCGGCCAACAACAGGTCGAGGCCCTTCTGCTCGGTCAGCCTGCTGACAACGCAGAACAGCGGCGCATCGGGATCGGGCTGGAGGCCGAGCTCGTTTTGCAGTGCGAGCTTGTTCGCAGCCTTCGCCTGTGGGTTGTCGGCAGAATACGTCGCCGCGAGATGCGCATCGGTCGCCGGATTCCACACTTGTAAGTCGATGCCGTTGACGATGCCAATCAGCGGGTCCTTACGCGCCGTGAGCGCGGAGTCGAAGCCCATCCCGTTCGCGGGCGTGACCACTTCGCGTGCGTAGGTGGGGCTGACCGTGCTGACCGCGTCGCACCAGCGGACGCCGGCTAGCAAGAAACTGAGGCTGCCCCAATACCCCATGCCGTCGTGCGCGAGCGCCGCGGCGGGCAGGCGCAGCTCGGCGAGCACCGCTTCCGGGAACACGCCCTGAAAGGCGAGGTTGTGAATCGTCAGCAGCGTCGCTGGGCGAGACGATTGGGCAGACCGCGCCCTCGCAGAACTGTCGAAGTGCAGGTAGGCGGCGGTGAGCGCGGCGTGCCAGTCGTGTAGGTGCACGACATCTGGTCTCCACCGACCTAATCGACCGGTCGCGATCTCGCTGGCCACCCACGACAGTGCCGCAAAGCGCAGGTAATTGTCGGGCCAGTCGTGCCCGTTCGGCCCGCTGTATGGGCCGCGGCCAACGCGCTGATAGAGGTGCGGTGCGTCGATCAGCAACACACGCAGCCCGGTGACGGTCGTGGCCGAGAGCAACGACGCGTTGCCGCCGAACAAATCGTCGATGTCGGCGACCGTTTCCGCGCCGACCAACTGCTCGCGAATGCCGGGGTACGCAGGCAACAACACTTGTGCATCAATGTCGAGCGTTGCCAACGCCAAGGGCAGAGCACCGGTGACATCGGCCAGTCCGCCGGTTTTCACCAACGGATAGCACTCTGACGTGACGAACAGCACGTTCACTGACGTTGCCTCCCACTTTGAGGGTACATTCCGTTCATGTCAGAACCGAAGGTGCTGGTGATTGTGCTGGCTGGCGGCGAGGGCAAGCGCATGCTGCCGCTGACGGAAGATCGCGCGAAACCCGCTGTCCCGTTCGGTGGCAGCTATCGCATCATCGACTTCGCGCTGTCCAACTTCGCCAACTCGCGCTACTTGAAGATCGTGGTGCTCACGCAATACAAGAGCCACAGTCTCGACCGGCATATCAGCGCGACGTGGCGCTTCAGCAGCCTGCTCGGCAACTACGTCACGCCGGTGCCCGCGCAGATGCGACGTGGGCCGCATTGGTTTGCCGGTTCGGCCGATGCGATCTATCAGAACCTGAACCTGATCGGCGACGAAGACCCCGACGTCGTGTGTGTGTTCGGCGCCGACCACATCTACCGCATGGATGTGCGCCAGATGGTCGACCATCATCTGGAGACCGGTGCCGGTGTCACGGTTGCCGCCATTCCGGTGAGCCTGGAGGCGGCCAAGTCGTTTGGCGTCATCGAGACTGGCGATGGTTCTCGCATCCAGGCGTTCCACGAGAAATCCCCGAACCCGCCAACGATGGTCGGCGACCCGACGCGTTGTTTGGCCAGCATGGGCAACTACGTGTTCAACACCAAGACGCTGATCGACATCGTGACTCCTGCAGGGCAAGACGATGCGTACACCGACTTGGGCGCGCACATCATTCCTGCGCTCACTGCCGCTGGGGTTGCCCATGCGTACGACTTCTCGACCAACGTCGTGCCTGGTCAGGGTGATCGCGAGAAGGGCTACTGGCGCGACGTCGGCTCGATCGATTCGTACTTCGATGCCAACATGGACTTGCTGTCACCGCTGCCGGTGTTCGACCTGTACAACAACCTGTGGCCAGTGTTCACTAACCACTCACCGCTGCCGCCAGCGAAGATCTCGCGCGGCGAGAACGGTGCAACGTCGTTCGTCGACGGCAGTTTGTTGTGCGCCGGTTCTATCGTCTCAGGTGGTCAGGTCCGACAATCGATCGCATCGCCAGGAGTTCGTGTGCATCACGATGCACACGTCACCGACAGCATCCTGTTTCCGGGCGTGCGCGTTGGCGCCGGAGCCCGCATCAACCGCTGCATCATCGACAAGAACGTGCAGGTTCCACCAGGCGTCACGATCGGCATGGATCGCGCCGCCGACGCACAGCGCTTCACCGTCAGCGACAACGGCATTGTGGTGATCGAGAAGGACTTCGCTGCCTGGTGAGTCAGCCGCCGAGCAGCGCTTGCATCTCCACGATCTCGCCCTGCTGCGCTGTGATCACCTGATCGGCGAGCGCAAGTACGTCGGCGTTAGAGCCAGTTGCCTTCACCGTCTCGGCCATGGTGATTGCGCCCTGGTGGTGAAGAATCATCATCTCGACCCACAAGGCATCGAACTCGGCGCCAGTGAGAGCTGCGAGCGCGTCCATTTCTCCGGCCGACATCATGCCGTCCATTGCGGACATGTCGTGACCATCACTCATGTCCATCTGAATTGGCTGCCCCCATGCCGTGAGCCATCCGGTCATCAGAGTGATCTCGGGATCTTGGCCACCCTTAATGCGTGTGGCGAGGTCGCGGACCTGATCGCTGGCGCCAATGGTGGGGTCGAGCGCATAGTCGGCCATCTCGATCGCTTGCTCGTGATGCGGGATCATGCTCTGCGCGAACAACACATCGGCTTCGTTGAACGCGGTGCCATCGGCAGCGGTTCCGGCAGTGGCATTGCTCGAAGAGTGTGAGTCGTCGCCGCACGCGACCAGTCCGAGCGAGCCAACGGCGGCAAGAACTGCGACAGATCGAAGCTTCATTTGGGTTGAACCTTTCGGGGAGGTGTTCTACTACACAGTGTAGGTGTTGATGCTGACGCCGTGGCGTCAGCCTGTTGGCCAGATTCCGAGCGCCGTTGCCGTGACCCTGCCAACGATTCCGTCGACCAGCAGTCCCTGTTGCGTCTGCAGCGCTCGGACTGCAGTGTCGGTGGTGGCGTCGAATGAGCCGTTGATTTCGCCGGCATAGAGCCCGGCCGTTGTCAGCGCCTGCTGCAGGCACACCACATCCGGGCCGGTAGCGCCGAGCTGCAGCGGTGATCCAGATAGGACGCATGCGGTGGCGACTGTGCCCACTGTCGTCGTCGTTGCGATGCTCGTCGAGGGCGGCGAGGCGATCGAAGTGTTCGTTGCCCCGGATGCGTCGTCGGCGATTGCTGGCGGCGATGCGACCAATGCTGCGGTCACGGCGACGATGAACATCCCGACAACGAGTTCCGTGCCCATCGCTCGCCGCAGGTTTGCGACAACGCGTGGCGATGCTGTCTCCGTCGTGCGCAGTCGTCGATTGACTCGGTGTCGGTTGACGTCGGCGACCTTCAGCATCGCCACCAGCACCGCCACCTTCAGCAGCAAGAGCTTTCCGTGGTTGGTGTCGAACAGCTGCCCGAGACTGCCGACGAGTCGGATCGACTGCAGAACGCCGGTGACCACGATGACCACGACTGAAATCGACGCAACACGCGCGAAGCGATCGACGCTGTCGAGCAGCTCAGCTGTGTCGCGTTCGCGCACTGCGATCAGGCCGATGATCGCAAGACCCCCGATCCAGGTCGCCGCCGCCGCGTGGTGTGCGATGTCGAGCGGTACACCGATCAGCGCCCATCGCAGCGAACTTGAGTGGCCAGCAAAGGCAAAGGTTGCGAGCAGCCCGAGCAGCAGTGCTGCCGCCAGCGTCCACTGCGACTCCTCGCTCTGCGTGCTCGCAGTGAACATTGCCCACGCGAGCGCAGCGACGAGTAGGACACGGATTCCAAACGCGGCACCCGCATTGGTTCCCAACGCGGCGGAGAGACCGCCCGAGGCTCCCCATGGTGCGGTCCCCTCAATGTCGCCCGCAACAACCAGCAACTGCGCGACGGCTGTGCCGGCCGTCGTCGCCAGCGCCCAGCTGACGGCCCGTCGGATGTTCGGGCTGTCCCATGTGCCGCGCCATACGAATGCAGTCGTTGCGAGCACGCCGCCGATTGTCATGATTGCGATGTACGAGCTCAGACGCAGTAACCATCGAACGCCGCTCGGGGTCGACCACGTTGCTTCGAAATCGACACCGGAGTCGCCGGCAGTCGCTGTCGGCACCAGCGTGACCGGCACGGTCGTCGGCGCGGCAACTGGGTCGATCGTCGTCGCCGACTCCGGGTTGGCAGGCAAGGTTGTTGGAGCGGCTGCCGTTGGAGCGACGGTCGCGGGCGCCGTCGTCGGTGGCGCCGCGATGGTGAACGAGATGCGACCGGTGACTGCGTGGCCGTCGGAGCTGACGAGCCGCCAGCGCAGGTTCACCGCCCCAGCGGGCAGCGCCGTCAATGGCGTGATCACTTCTGTGTTGCCATTCGGCCCATGCACCGACCCCACGAGGTCGCTTCTGACGCCGGTGGCGTCGATGATCTCGATCGTGAGCGTGTCGAGCGGCACCGACTGGCCGAAGACGAGCGTCAGTTGCGTGGGCGCAGCAGCGAGGACGGCACCGTCGGCGGGATCGCTGCTGACGAGTGAGTTGTGAGCGCTGGCGGGGCTGGCGAACAGCAACACACTGGTCAGCAGCGAGAACGAGAGTAAGAGGATTCGGCGAGCCATGTTCGGGGGGAGCGAGGCCACGCCGGGCGCAGCAACTACACGATGTAGGAGTTTAGTTGGTTCCGGCTGAATAGGGTGGGCGCGGGAGGATGATGTGGCAAAGCGGCCAGATGGTGCTCTAGAGCGCGAGATCATGACGGTTCTGTGGGCCGCGGGCGGACCATTACCCGCGGCCGAGATTCGGGCGCGCTTGTCCACGAAGCTCGCCTACACCAGCGTGGCCACGGTGCTGGGACGCCTGCACACCAAGGGCTTGGTCAGGAGAGCTGAAACCGGGCGGGCGTTCGCGTACGAAGCTTGCATCGACGAGTCGCGTCTGGCTGCGCAACGGATGGGCGAGGTACTAGCAGGAGCTTCCGACTCGGATCGAGTTCTCGCTGGTTTCGTTGGCAGCCTGTCAAAGAAAGACGTTCGTGCCCTGCGCGCGATGCTTGGCACGGAGCACGAATGATGTTCCCATCGCTCGTGTTGCCGCTGGCGGCCGCGGTGCTCGTTGCGCTGCTGCTCACCACGATGCACCGCCGTCTCACCCCGCTGGTCGCAACGTGGGTGGTCACCGTCACGCTCGCAGTCGTTACCGCGGCAGCCTTGCCGACGCTGTGGATCCTCTCGCTCGGCTACGTCACACATCTGCCGGTGATAGGCCCGCGATTGCAATGGTGTGCGGCGGCGCTCGGTGTTCACGCAAAGGTTCCCTTGTGGCTCGGCGTGCCGGCAGTGCTGCTGACGATTACGGGCATCGTTCGAGTCCGATCCGTGCTCGGTCGCTATCGCGAGGTGCGTCGTCATCACCCTGGAGCGATCGAGATTGCAGAACATGAACAGCCGTTCGCGTACACGCTGCCGGGCCGTGGTGGTCACATCGTGCTCTCCAGCGGGCTCGTCGAGATTCTCAATGAGGCAGAGCAAGGAGTGGTCCTCGCCCACGAGAACGCGCATGCGCGCAATCGTCACGACCGCTACCTGCTCATCGCCCAATTCTCGGCGGCGCTAGTGCCGTTCGTGCGGCCGCTCGCTGCCCGTGTGCAGTACTCGCTCGAACGCTTCGCCGACGAGGTCGCCGTCGCGCATTGTGGCGATCGCACCTTCGTGGCGCGAACGCTCGGCAAGGTCGCCCTGCACGGTGCGCCACCGGCGGTGTTGAGTTTCGCGGGTCTTGGCGTCCCTGCGCGCGTCGCTGCTCTCTTAGCGCCACCGACGGCACCGTTGCGTACGAGTGCGAACGTCGCGCTGTGGGGTGCGATCGTGATGACGACGGCATTGGCCGTGTACCAGATTCATCACCTCGCGCTACTCGTCGCCGCGCTCTGTCATACCTAATCGTCGGTAGCGGTTGTGTCGATCACGTTCCGAAAGTCGGGGGGCAGTGGTTGCTGTTGGCGCACTAACTCGGTGCTCACTCGCTGAGCTAGATCGCGGTCGTTGATGATTGCTCGCGCGACGGTGCTACCTAGGCGGCCGCCGACACCTAGTTGACCGGACGCCACCGCGGCCATCAGCGCGCTGGAAACCTTCGCCGCCACCGGCTGCACCTTCGCCCAATCGACCTCGGCCGCCATCGACCGCATCGCCGCTGCTGCCTCGGCTCCGCGCTCGCTGGTCGCCGCCCGCACTTTCGCCCAGTCAACGCGCTGCAGAGCGCTCGCAACCTGCTCGGCATCGTCCTTGTCGCTGGCGGCGGCTGCCGCGGGCTCAGGATCGGGGTCACCGTTCTTGCCCGCCTCGTACTCGGCCTTCAGTCGCTGCGCAAACTCGGTAGCGCGGGCCTTGATCAGGGCTGGTTCGGCAAGCTGTTTCGCGCGTGCCACCGCTTTCCCGAACAACTGGCTGGCCATGTCTCGACGTTACTGTGGGTGCATGGCCGACACACTCCAGGAACTTGATGCGTGGCTCGACAGCAACTGGGATCCCGAGCTGACGGTCGCGCAGTGGTGGCAGCGTCTCGGTGAGGCAGGGTGGGCGGCCCCTGGTTTGCCCATCAATGCCTACGGCAAGGGACTGTCACGCAGCGAGGCAATCGCCGTTGGTCGCCACATCGTCAAGCGCGGTGCGGTCGCAGCACCGGGCGGCCTCGGCATGATGCTGGCGGCGCCGACAATTGCTGCACATGGCACCCCGCAGCAGATCGAGGACTACGTCTTGCCGATCGTCACCGGTCAGCAGGCATGGTGTCAGTTGTTCAGCGAGCCGGGTGCGGGCAGCGACCTGGC